>Ga0153915_10000537_pt1 | contig 35287 bp, 35 predicted proteins | sample Opewatmetagenome_2_FD_107003 | JGI IMG/M metagenome (GOLD analysis project Ga0153915, IMG submission 107003) | Freshwater wetland microbial communities from Ohio, USA - Open water 3 Core 3 Depth 3 metaG | ecosystem: Environmental > Aquatic > Freshwater > Wetlands | place: USA: Ohio, Lake Erie... | reverse complement strand
GACGACCGCAAGGCTTCGCAAACGGGTACGTATTAATGCAATACGCGCCCGTTTGCGATCGTCGATTATACGGGCTTTGACGCAGCCAAATCGCCCACTTTATTGTTTCACAGACCCTTACATCGCCTCCCACGGTACCAGTTAATTTATACCACGCGCGGCCTGAAACTTGGATTTTGAGCTGCGCGAAAATTCCAAGTTTCAGGCCGCGCGTGGTATACCCTGCCTCACTCTCAGGCTTGGTCGGTCAAGACCAAACTGGGCGTTCAACAAACTATACAAGCAACACTTTTCACAGAGGTATTTCCCCTCGAGTTTTCGAGAGAAGGACTTTTAATTTTCGACAACATTTTAAACATCCTATCGTCTGGCATTTCTCTAGCCATTTCCAAGGCATCAGCAAAGTAATCCCGAGAAACTTTCGACGAATCCTTCTTTAACGCATTAGATAATATCTCAACAATTTCAAACTGACCATATTCTAGAGCATTATGAAGCGCTTCGCCAAATAAAACCGGGTGCATATTAATTTTGCTCATCAAAAAGCGCATTTGTTCCGCCCTTCCCAACTCGGCAGTTTTTATAAAAGCATGCCAAACACCACTACTATGAATCCACCACTCGTAACCAGCCTCTTGCTTGTAATTTTCTTTTGGCAATAGAAGCTCTAAAATTCTATCTTGGGAAACCGAATCGCATTGACCGGTTAAGGTAGCTACAAGAATTTCACCACGAATAGTAGGATCGAGAAGATGCTTGGGATTTTTTGCTAAAATGCGCTCTAAAAATTGCGCGTACCCTAGGCTTGCGCAAATAACCAATGATTCTTTTTTTTGTTCATCACTCAGTTGATGTTTACTTAAAAATTCGATCAACTCAGACTCGGTTTTACCTTCAAACAAGGATCGCAAAGTGGGCAAATTGCGTTGAGAAATCCTACCCGACGCTACTTGTTCCGATTTTGACCGAAGTGCTGAAAGCGAATTTTTATCTGTATATAATGGTTCAGATGGCGCTTGTTCAGACAGCCGAGAAACCCGGTCTGAAGATAAAGGTGGGGGTAACTGCTCCGATTGCACACGAAGCCACTCTAATACTCTACCTGGCTGCGCATCCTCGAAATCAGTAATTTCCAAATGTTCAGGAAAAGCTGCCGCTTGAAACGGCGCTGGATCGAAAATAGAATTTGACGACATAATGCTCCTTTTAAATTAAAAATTTAATTGATTGTAACACAGTTCACAAATAAACACAAACATCATTATACTTATTTTTAAATAAAAGATTGTTTTCAAAACCACTTATTAAGACATTATACCAAACGCGATTCAAGTAAAAATAGATGGATCAAAAATGTATTTTTACTGCACGCTATGGTTTGCAATGAAAAAGAAACTTGAAAAATCGGTTTTTGCGGCTTGCCCACAGCCCAAAAGCCAATTTTTCAAGTTCTTTGGGTATAGCCCTATACTGAAAAAGGCGGTGTTTCAATGATAAGAACTTTGACCAAAAGTTATTTTTATTTAGCATTATTAACATTTATTTTATTTTTTTCCTCTATAGAAGCTAAAAACATTTATTTTATATCAGTACCTAAATCAGGAACCCGGATTTTCGCTTCGATATTGTCAGAATTGACAGGCAAAGAAATTAATTATTGGAAAATAGGCAATAGTCCGCTAGACAAAGAAAAAATTCAATTTCAACATTTTGACGATCATTTGCCTGAGTATTTAGATTGCATTATGAACGATCCCGATTCCATATGTTTTTTATTAAAGAGAGATCTGCGCGATGTTATTGTCTCCGCATATTATATGTCATTTAATGAGCCGCATATAATAATCAGCGATGTTGAATATTATAATTCCCTCAATAAAGAAGATAAAATCTCCTACATAATGAAACATTCATGGGTTATAAATTCTGCACACAAATGCGCTCGATGCATAAAAAAACATGCTTCCAATGATCGATTCGTTGTTATTTCCTACGAAGAGATGGTCGGACTTACTCCATCATTTATTGAAAAACTTTCGAGGATTGAATCAAATACGGATCTAGTAGAAAGGGTAGCTGAACGAACTCTTAATTCAGAACGAGGAACTAAAGTAGGATTTCGAAATGGAAAAACCCATGACTACATCGATGAATTTTCCCCAAAAAATATGGATTCATTTTCATTCTTAAAGAAATTGAATAAACAACTGGGATATAATGACGATTCCTCGCCAAATAAAAAAAGAAGGAAGCGTTAACGGTACACGAAGAGTGTGATCGGTTCCAACATCCCCTCGCGGTGAACGCGGAGCGATTCATCTTCCCGCGGCGGCGGTCTCAATCGGTTTGGCAAAGCCAAACATCGACCTCAACTCTCATCCTACTTCCGATTTTTCGGAAGAAAATCGGAAGAGGTAGGATTCGAACCCACGAACCCCTCGCGGGGTTTCCTGTTTTCAAGACAGGCGCATTCGGCCACTCTGCCACTCTTCCGTAAAGAAGGATCTATTATATCAATTCTAAGGAAATTGAGAAAGAAATCGAAGATCGTTTTGCCAAAATTGACGAATATCCCGAATATCGTATTTCAAAATCGTCGGCCGCTCGATCCCCATTCCCCATGCAAATCCACTATATTGTTCGGGGTCAATATTACCTGCCTTAAGAACATTGGGATGAACCATACCCGCTCCGCAAACTTCCAACCATCCCGTTTGCTTGCATAAACGGCAGCCCTTGCCACGGCAAGCAGTGCAACGCACGTCCACTTCGAGACCAGGTTCGACAAAAGGAAAATAGCTCGGACGAAAACGTGTAACGACTTTTTCACCCAACAGCTTGCTCCAAAATTCGTCCATCGTTGCAAACAAATCAGCAAAGGTTACATGGCGATCGATATAGAGCGCTTCAAGCTGATGAAAAAAAACATGCGAACGCGATGATATTGTTTCATTACGGAATGTACGGCCGGGAGCCACAATGCGAATCGGCGGAGTAAACTGCTCCATCGTATGAATCTGAACATTGCTAGTATGCGTCCGCAGCAGCCATTTTTCGTTTAAATAGAAAGTATCCTGCATGTCTCGCGCAGGATGATCCGGAGCAAAATTGAGAGCTTCGAAGTTATAGTAGTCGGTATCCACTTCCGGACCGAGACGGACAGAAAACCCCATCCCTTGCAAAATCTCAATTGTATGTTCCATCATTTGCATGACGGGATGGACGCGCCCAGGATAACGCCTGCGGCCTGGCAATGTCGGATCTATCGCCTCTTGCTCCAGGCGATCATCCAACTCCCGAACTTTCATGCGGGTCAAATTCTCATCGGCTAAAAGAGTAAATTCCTCTTTCAGATCGTTGATCTGCTTTCCAAGCAAAGGCCGCTCTTCAGCAGAACAGTTCCTCAGTTCCAACATCAATGCTTGAACAGGGCCTTTTTTTCCGAGGTATTTGACTTTGAGGTTCTCAAAATCTTTGAAAGTAGCTCCCGCTTGCAGTTCCGCAAGAAATTCTTGTCGCATCTGCTTGATTTTGTCAGAAAGAGACATGGAACCACCCATCAAAGACGGTTCGGGCAACGCCCGAACCTTCGGCTTATTAAGCAGCTAAACCTTGTTTGGCTTTGCTAACAATCGCGCTGAAAGCTTCCGGATCGCGGATTGCCAAATCAGACATCATTTTTCGGTCGAGTTCACAGCCAATTCTTTTCAGGCCATGAATCAATTTGCTATAGGACAAGCCATTGATCTTGGCAGCTACGCCAATCCGAATCGTCCAGAGTCTGCGAAAATCACGCTTGCGCTGCTTGCGGTGCAAATAGTTGAACGACAGAGCAGACATCAATGCGTCTTTGCTCAATTTTAAGTGGTTTTTGCGATCGCCGTAAAATCCCTTGCAGCGCTTCAGGAGTTTTTTCGTTCTTTGGCGGGCCGCAACAGCATTTGTAATTCGTACCATGTTATACGCCCATCAGGTTCTTATACATTTTTAACTGGCCTTCATCGACCAAACGAGCTTTACCCAAGTTTCTTTTCCGCTTGGCGCTCTTCTTCGTCAAGATATGTCGCCTTCCGGGACGCATTCTCTTAAGTTTGCCAGTCCCAGTGACGCGAAATCTTGCTTTAACTGCTTTTCGTGTTTTCATCTTCGGCACGGCTGCTATCTCCTTGCTCAGCTCGTTTCGTTATTGATTTTATTCGTTTGCCGCTCGGCGCGAGAGTCGTTGACATCGACCGCCCCAACAGCTTGGGAGCCGCTTCGAGAGCCGCGATATCGGCGAGTTCCACGCAAAACTGATTAATAACTTTTTCTCCTAAATCCATATGCAGCATCTCGCGTCCGCGAAATACACAAGTGATGCGCACTTTATTGCCTTTCAGCAAAAACTCCCGCGCATGCTTAATTTTGGTCTCGAAATCATGAGTGTCGATGTTCGGTTTGAATTTGATTTCCTTAACCTTGATCTGAACTTGCGATTTTTTGCTGTCTTTTTCCTTTTTTTGCTGCAGATAACGAAACTTTCCGTAATCGATAATCTTCGCCACCGGCGGCTTCGCTGTCGGCGCAATTTCAATCAGATCCAGCCCAGCTTCTTCCGCCTTCGCTAAGGCATCGCGAAGCGTCAAAATTCCAAGCTGCTCGCCATCTTCAGTAATTACACGCAAACGGTCAGCGCGTATTTCCCTATTAATTCTCAATCAAATCTCCTGCTCTTATGCAGTCATTCTCAAGTGACATCAGCATTTTCATCTAATGACTGAAAACTCACTTTCATTGTCTTTTTCTAGCAGAAGAGCGAGGTTTCTTTCAATCCACACAGTGAATTGCAGGAAATTTTTCCGGCGCAGCTCGTACATCGTCGCTACAGCCCATTCGCACTGCAATGCATCTTTTACAAGAAATTCCAGCCTCGGCTCATCGCCAGCCCCTTCGCTCTCCACCTTCCAGCCTAACTGCTGGAGCGCGTGCTCTAATGCACTAGCTTTCCGTTTTTTTCCAAAAAGACGGATACGAAAGGTAAAGCCCAATATAGTAAGAGATTTATGAGCGATTTGCAAGAAAGAAATACAATCACGCTCACTATCACCGAAAGAATTGACTTGCAGCACTAAAGAATTACTCAGATCCAACAGGCCCCGCTCTTGGAGAGTTTCTTCGGGAAGTCTGATGAACTGCATGACGGGAATATTTCCTCGGCCTTCAGAGATCTGTTTCAGATAGCGATCGCTCCCCTCGACTTCCAGGGCAGCAGCTGAAAAAAGCTCTCGCCAATGACCAACCAGTTTTCGGCGCGCTTCCAATCCCTGAGCCAACCAAATTCTTTCGTCATCAATTACGTTCCAATAGCCTCGGTCAATCCCTCTCAGCTCATGATCGCGTTCGGGAAATTTCTTCAAAAGCTGAATCTGAGACCGAAGTTCCTCTTTCGATACAGCTGCCAGCCCAAAGATCCGGAATTGATTCTTTCCAATCTTTTTTTGATCCAGCAATCGAAAAACCCCAGATTCGCCCGTATGTCGGCCGCATGGATTTTCACACCAGTCAACAAATGATCCTATCTGAATCAGATGCACATAATCTGGATGAGCCAATGCTTGGGAAGCTCGCTCCAATTGCCCGATCCGCTTCAGCCATTCCGATGCGCTGAAGGGAACTAATTCCATCCTCCGAATCTCGCGCTTTTCGCGAATGATTTGCCGCATACGCTCCTCTAACAGAACAAGGATTTCCGAGGAAAAGAGTTGCGAAAAGCTAAAATCGCAGTAAAACCCTCCGAAAGCCTCTTCTACAGCTAAAATCGTCAACCCAGGAAGGCATTCAAAAAGGGCTGCGGCGAGAATGCGCGAAGCCAAAGTTTGTGAAGTCGAACGAACAGTCATGTTGGGATATAGTTGACTCGAACAACCGACCTCCACGATGTCAACGTGGCGCTCTAACCAACTGAGCTAATACCCCTAAAAAGAGCCAAAATGTTTAAATTCGGCTTTCCTAAAGAAAGAGATATAATACACCTTCAACCCAATACCAACAACAATAAATTATTCAGGATTCATGGATGTTGTGAATTTTTTACTTGGCGCCTAATACACAGAACATGCTTCGAAAATCGGCTTTTCGGCTTGACCAGTGTCCAAAAGCCGATTTTTCAAGTTCTTTGGGATATACTACTTCCGCTTGAAAGTTGGAGTTTTGGTGTCGTTGGGCAGCCACTGACTTTGATCTTACCTACATCGCTAAACTTTTTAAGTTTAGCTGCTTCGGCGCCGGCAAGGCCTAGCTCAAATTCAGGGCACCTCCTCGCCAAACTCTCTAACTTACAAGAGTCAGGAGCATATATTTTCAAAATCATTAAAACATACGATATAATAGCATCGTATGAATAAGCATTCCCCTCACCTATCTCTTGCGCATGCCTACTGGAAAGAAATCCTGCAAAACGGCGGCATAGCCATTGATGCTACATGCGGAAACGGTCACGATACTGTTCAAATCGCACAGCTACTGCTCTCCAATAGCGATAGCTGGATTTACGCTCTCGATGTGCAGCAATGCGCTCTCGACAGCGCATCAAACCTGTTTATACATTCTCTCCCCGAATTGCGTCGTATGCGCATTTCTCTTCATAAAATCTGTCATTCAGAACTCGACCGGCTGCCGCTTAGAGCCGCCCCGCGCCTCATTGTCTACAATCTCGGCTATCTCCCGGGAGGAGATAAAACGTTGACCACCCAAACAGCCACAACGTTGCTCAGTCTGGAAAAGGCAGAGCTTCTATTAGCGCCGGGAGGAGCCATATCGGCAACCTGCTATCCCGGCCATCCCGAAGGAGACAAAGAAGAAAAAGCAGTCATAGAATGGGCTGAGCAGCTGTCTTGCAGCAAATGGCAAGTATGCCATCATAAATGGATCAGCCGGAAAGCTGCGCCGTCTCTATTATGGATTCGTTCGCTCGCATAGGTATGGCTGAAAAGGCATCTCTTGGTTCCTGCATTCCCAGCAACCGTCTGACATCGCTCATGATAAAAAAGCTGCCGCAAATAACTGCGTTCTCGGACAATCGAAGGGCGGCTTCCAGCGATGAGACTTCAGCAGCAATTCCATTCGATTCCAGCCGCTGCAAAAGATCTGAAGCTGAAGCAAGTCTTGGGTGACCGTTCGAAACGCACGAAATATGTAAAGGAAGATCGCCAAGCCTTTCTATGCATGTGACAGGATCTCTTTCCTTGCCCATCGCCAAAATGAGATGGAACCTCTTGCCGAGGTAATAACGCTCCCATGCGCGTTTGAGATGGTCGAATCCATCCGGATTATGAGCCGCATCCATGATGATCGGCCGCGGATCTGCAATCTCGAAGCGGCAAGGAGGCCTGCGTTGGAGTCCAATTTCGATCGCTGTTTGAGAAACGCCCATTGTTTCAAGGGCTGTGCGCGCAATCGCATTGTTCTCATCATCGTAAAAATCAGCGTTGCCGATAACCTGAATTGCCTGTTTTTTTGCTGCATTGAGAATGGGAGCAAACCTCGCCTTCGGTCCGATCACTACGGGAATTCCTTCTTTAATTATACCTGCTTTTGCTTGGGCAATCTGATCAAGCGTCGGCCCAAGAATATCGCAATGATCATAATTGATAGATGTGATCACAGAGAGTCGCGGTTCGATGATATTGGTCGCATCAAATTGCCCTCCGAGGCCAGTTTCGAAAACACCAATATCGATGTTCTTCATTGCAAAATATTCGAAGGCAAGAGCTGTCAGTAAATCAAAAAAACTAGGGGTCAGTTTTTTTTCATCGACAAACGAAAATAGCCTTGGCAAGAACTGAACAGCAAATTGTTCCTCAATCAGGGAACCGTTCAGCTGAATCCGCTCACGGTAGGTGGAAATGTGAGGCGAAGTATAAAGTCCGGTATTATATCCTGCGGCCCGCAAAGCCGTGGCAATTTTGAGAGCGACTGAGCCCTTGCCATTGGTGCCTGCGATATGCACTGACGCAAACCGGCGGTGAAGATGTCCTTGCCATTCGTCGATGCAGCGGATCGTCGACAGATCTCTTCGAGCTTTAGGCCGTGCGGCACAGGAGAAAAGGCGCTCTATCCAATTGACCTGGTTCAAGGAGAGACCATTTTTTGAAAGGTTTCTTCACCGACCCAGGAAGCGCCTAGCGGGATAAACGGACGGTAGCTGCCATGATAATCCGATCCGCCCGTGATCAACAAATTGCGCATTTGCGCAATTTTAATCCATTGTCTTTCTTGTTCTTTTGGAAGACGTCCATAATAACATTCGAGACCATCCCACGGCAGCGCCAAAATCTCTTTCACAAACCGTCCTCGTTTTAAAAGGTGAGGATGAGCCAGAACAGCCAGCCCATTTTCTCGATGGATCGCATGGATAATTTCGTGAGGGGCGAATTTCCCGCCCGGCGCATAGCAGCATGCATCGTCTTTCAGATAGCGATCGAAAGCTTCGCGAATCGATGCGACGGCATTTTTCTTTACCATCGCAACAGCGATGTGCGCGCGCCCAATGACATCAGATGGGCCGATTTTCAGTTCCTGCTCATCGATCACGATGCCCTTTTTCTTCAATTTTTCTAAAATCCGCCGGTTCCGCTCAGTACGACACTTTTGAACCTCTTCGAGCAATTCCTGCAAGTGCAGATCAAATCGATACGCGAGAATATGGACAGTCAACCCCTGCCATTCCGAAGAGATTTCGACTCCCATCAATATTTTTAACTCTAGATTTTTTGCCGCTGAAAAGAATTCGGGGGTATATGCCTGGATTGTGTCATGATCAGTGATAGAAAGACCGGACAATCCGGAGGTTTTGGCCAATTCCAAAATTTTCAACGGCGTATCGCTCCCGTCGGAATAATAGCTATGAATGTGCAGATCTGCTCGAAATTCACTATTCATTTGAAAGACACCAACCGCACTTCAGGCTCGAGCCATTTTTTCGTCGTTTCATAAACCCGCTGCTGCACCTGTTTGATCAATGCCATTACATCAGAACTCGATGCATCTTTGACATTGATAATGAAATTCGCATGAATTTGCGACACTTCAGCACCGCCGCAGCGAAGTCCTTTCAATCCACACCGATCGATCAATAATCCCGCCGGCATTTCAGGAGATGGATTGCGGAAAACACACCCCGCACTCTTTGCAGCATATGGCTGGCTTGCCATCCGACGGCTGATATAAGCAAGCTGTTCTTTTCGCGCATCCTGATTGACCGACAGGGTGAAACGAGCCGCTAAAATAACGCCGCACAAGGATTGGAAGGAAGAAGTGCGATGGCTGAACGACATTTGTTCCCGCGAGATAATCTTCTGACCGACTTTTGGATCATAGAAAAGAACTTCATCCAAAGTCTGACAAGTCTCGCTGCCATTCGCACCTGCGTTCATATAAATTGCCCCGCCAACGCTTCCTGGAATCCCGGAAGCGAACTCAAGTCCAGACAATCCCCTTTTGGCCGTTTGAATTCCGAGAAGTGAAAAAGAATAGCCGGCACCGGCATATACGCGGCATCCCTCAAAATCGCAGAAATCAATCTTATTATGAATAATAAGACCATCAAACCCGAGATCATCGAACAAACAATTCGATCCCTTTCCTAGGATAAAATAAGGAATTTGGTTTTGATTTGACCATTCAATCGCCTGAACGATCTGGGTAATCTGAGAAACTTCGAGATAATAACGAACCGGCCCGCCGATCCCAAACGTCGAGAGATCTTTTAAGGAACGACCGGATTGCAGCAGCTCTTCGATGCGCATGGGGAACCTTTATAGATGCTGTCCAAAACCGCGTTGACGAAATTGGCGCTTTCCGGCGTCCCGAATTTTCGGCAAAGACGAATCGCTTCGGTAATCGCAACCTTATCCGGAATGCTCTCATCGAAACATAATTCAAAAATTCCCAGACGTAAAATATTTTTTTCTACGCTGGAAATACGTTCAAATTGATATTCGGTCGAAGCTGGACGGATCATTTCATCGATTTCTTGAATCCGTTCCAAAATTGCTTTAACCTTCGCGATCGCTTCACGTGCCGATTTCTGAGTGACTTTGAGTTCGTGCATCAACAGTTCGATCACATCTGCTTCATCGCTATGGATAAAATCATAGGCATAAAGCATCTGAAATACCATCTCGCGGAATTTTTGGGCTGGCAACGGCATAATTACTCCAAGGACGGACATTCTAGCATACAAGCGCTGAATAACGAAAGAAACGAATAGCGGATTGCAAACTTTTCTTGAATTGTTAAAAAAATATTGGTAGTGTGAAAAATTACTTAATCGGGTTGAACGCATCGTTTGCCGCATTCTCGGCCCTTCAGGGGCGGATCTAGGCAAGCCATTTTAACAAGCGAACGCAGCTTACAGCTGCTTCGGTTCCTTGAGCGGCGGAAGCCCCCTTTCAAGGAGGAGCTCTTCAAAGTGCTTGGCATATTTTTAGATTCGGAAACAAACGGCCTCAATTCCCAAATACACAAAATATTGGAAATCGCATTCAAAATCGTAGACTTGCAAACTGGAGAATTAAAAGAAGCTTATCAAAGCCTCATTACCCAGCCGATTGATGCGTGGGAAAAGAGCAACCCCGACAGTCTTCGGATCAATGGATTTACCTGGGAAGAAGTGAAAACAGGTCGCACAATACGCCACGTTTCTCAACAGATTATCGACATATTTACGCAATGGAACATTCGGCGCAAATTAGCTGTATTTATCTGTCAAAACCCATCTTTCGATCGCGTATTTTTTTCTCAGATCGTCGATCCCGACACCCAAGAAATGTTAAATTGGCCCTATCATTGGCTCGATCTCGCATCAATGTTTTGGGCGATCTCAATGGAAAAGGCAAAAGGCGGACACGAACCGTTTCCCTGGGAACTGCACTTTTCCAAAGATGCTATCGCCGCTCATTACAACCTCCCTGTCGAAGAAAAACCCCATCGCGCCATGAATGGCGTCAATCATCTATTTCTATGCTATCAAGCCGTCGTGGGATTTCCTGAACAAAAATTCTTGAGATAACTTCTTACGTGAAAACTCTCGCGAATCGTCGATTCTACGGGCTTTGACGTCGGAATTACTCCAAAAAATTTTGAAGTGAAGTATTAATACAAATCCCAACAAATAAATTCATATTTGAGCGAGCTTTCACACGCTCAAAGATTGGTATAATTTATCTATGAGTTTATTACAGAAAAAGAATCGAGTTTTTCAGGCTCAGAAAAACCATCCAAACTCGATCGGCAAATCAGATCTTGATAAATTTCTCGCCAGGCTTAGCTGTAGTCAGCGGCGAATGCTGAGATGATCCAGGACCGTGCTGAGGCATTGGGAATTGAAATGGCCCCGGTTCTTCTCCTGCACAAATTTTAGAGACAATCTCGCGCCATTTTTCAACGGTTTCGACAAATAGAGGAGCAAATCTACGCAAAGCATTAGCATCGACACCAAGTCCCATATCGAGCACGCAATGCATCAGAATCAATTCTTCTTTCGGAGCTACGCCAATACCGCCGCCGGCCATCTGGCCACCAAGCATAGAACCTTCCAAAAGCCGTTCAAATAATTTTAAGCGGATTTTATCATCTTTCGGCAGCCCGTCTAAAATAGGCGAATAAAGATAAAGACGGTCGGAGTTCGGTTCATACGTGATATGCAGCGAAAAAGTATTATCAATCCCTAAAATACACGTATTATTTTCATCAAAAAGCAAACCTTCAAGATTCAATTCTTTACCGAATTCTCTAAGATTTGCCTTGGCATTTTCAAACGACATGCGTTCCTCCAATAATTTTTAGGCTAGCCGACTTCGTTGGATAATCACAATCGCAATCGGAAAAAAACCTCAATTTTGCACAGACAGTTATAATTCTTTTATAGAAAAGCTTGCAAGAGAATTTTAACCTTGGTTTCCTTCAAAAGGCCAACGAATTAATAATATTATTTTACCACAATTTTTCGTTTTTTACCAATTTATATTGAAAATAAAATATTTTTTATACAAATAAAAAGAAAGAGAGCCGGCTAATGGAAAAGATGGGATATTCTCTCCAAACAAATATAGGAAAACCTGAGCCTTTTGGGCTTACAATCGAAGGAGATCGTTGGAATTTTGCGATTTACGCTCCCAATGCCTCCCGCTTAACACTGTGCCTGTTCTGGTCATCCTTAACTCAACCCGATGCAGAAATCCCTCTGTGCGGCCCAGATCACGGAGTATGGCATATCGAAATAAAAAATATACCCGATCGAGCTTCATATGCATTCCGCATGAATGACAAAAGCACGCTATTAGCCGACCCATATGCGCGCGCCTACTCGATTTTTTATCCATGGGGCGATTTTTCACAGAACCGCCTCCCCTTTTTGTGCAGCGCATCCCCCATGCCAATATTCGACTGGCAGGGAGTCGAAGCTCCCAAAATCCCCATCGAAGAACTAATTATTTATGAAATGCACGTACGGGGTTTTACAATGCATCCGACGAGCGGCATAAAAGCTCCGGGGACATATTTAGGGGTGATCGAAAAAATCGATTATCTCAAAAAGCTGGGGGTCAATGCTGTTGAATTACTGCCAATATATGAATTCGATGAAACTCACGCTCCGAAGGTCTATTCAGCGACAAAACTTCCGAGGATCAATTATTGGGGATACAATCCGATCAGTTTTTTCATTCCGGTTAGCCGTTACGCAAAAAACCAGGAAAACGCTGCAACGGAATTCAAAACGATGGTTCGGGAGCTGCACCGAGCCGGAATCGAAGTAATCCTCGATGTGGTCTATAACCATACTGGCGAAGGGGACGACTATCCGATTTCCATGCGCGCCATCGACAAAACAGAATACTTCATGATCGATGAAAACGGGCATGATAGAAATTATACGGGGTGCGGCAACACGTTCCAGCCGAACGGAATCATGGGACAACGCATCGTCATCGACAGCCTACGTTATTGGGTTGAAGAAATGCATGTCGATGGATTCAGGTTTGACCTTGCATCGATTCTGACACGTGGAACCAATGGTCATCCATTGGAAGATCCGCCAGTCATGAAAGCAATCGCAAATGATCCAATATTAAAAACCATCAAATTAATTGCGGAGCCTTGGGATGCGGCCGGACTCAATCAGGTAGGTCAATTCCATAAATGGGGTCATTGGATGGAATGGAATAGTTCATTCCGGGACCACGTACGAAAATTTATCAAAGGAACCGAAAACGAAACGGGTTTTTTTGCAACATCGCTAGCCGGAAGCCAATTTACTTATCCTTTCGGGGCGCCTCAATCGGGAATCAATTTCATCACAGCACACGATGGGTTCTGCCTTCGAGACCTCGTGACATATCACAGTAAACATAATATTGAAAATGGCGAAAACAATCGAGACGGCGCCGATCAAAATGAAAGCTGGAACTGCGGCGCAGAAGGTCCAACCCAAGATGTCGAGATTCACGAATTAAGAGAGCGGCAATTAAGAAATTTCTGGATTGCGCTATTGCTGTCGCAGGGAATTCCCATGATTCTAATGGGCGACGAGATCAGCCATACCCGAAAGGGAAACAATAATCCATATGTCCAGGACAACGAAATCAATTGGTTCGATTGGAGTATTTTGAATCACAATCGTTCAATGTTTCAGTTCGTCGCATCGCTAATCCGGTTTAGAAAACGCCATGACATATTAAGAAAAAAACACTTTTTAAAAGATGAAGATATTACGTGGCACGGCCATAACCCCGAACACCCCGATTGGAAAGTACATTCCAGGTTTATCGCCTTTACATTAAAAGCTACGCATTCTCTTTATGTCGCATTCAATGCCGACTTTCATCCAGCGGAAATCATTCTTCCATCATTACCGGAAAATCAGCATTGGAAGCAGCTTGTCAACACACAAGATTCGTGGGACCTTCACAATTTAGACGCACCTGAACAAGGCCATAATATCTCATCAATTACAATGGCTCCCTATTCAGCTGTCGTTGCTGAAGCGCATTACTACCCCACCAGAGGCAAATGAGCGACAAATAGCTTGCTGCGGCTTTGTCAATTTCGCCCCTTTTCGGCGGCGATAGACAAATCTATTACCTCCTCATTCGGGACGCTTTGCTTCAATCTGACAAAATACTGCCTCCAATCTTCAACTCCAATGTTGAATGTAATTAATGGCTTCCTGAAAATGTCTACACCTAAAAAAATCTGGAGAATTATGTCGATCGGCCGATTATTGCCAACAGTTGCTGTTGATTTACCAGAAAAAAAACGCCCAATTTCGGTAAATTTGTTACGAAATATCGTTCATCCTATTTTAAACATTCCCTCCTCAACCGTTAATTGGCCTTTAAATCTAGAAACCGAACAAACTGTTGCCGATATGTTGGCGACGGCAAGCAAACTACAAAACATGGCTGGATTAGCAGCACCTCAGATAGGAAAAAATCTTCGAATATTCATTCATCAGATTTCAGATGAAGGCAAGCTAGCAGATAGAACAATCGTCATTATTAATCCTAAAATATTGGAAAAATCAGAGAAAATCGTTAAGGCGTACGAAGGATGTTTTTCTGTTTCTGGTTATAAAGGTCTTGTGCCAAGACACGAAACTATTAAGGTTGAATATTATGATCTAGCGGGACAAATCGTAGTCAAAGAGATTTCTAATCCTTTTTTGGCACGAGTTTTTCAGCATGAAATGGATCATCTAGAAGGAATATTATATTATCAAAGAATGGATTTAATGGATCCACTTGAGCCAGTAGAATGAATGACCAGCTCCTTATACCCCTTGCCGATGTTTGTTGGGCAAAATTCAATGCGTCACTTCTATCCACGAACCATCGCAAGTGGAAAAAAAAATCACTGCCTGATAGTCTTTTCAAAACGCTAGATTTGAATGTGTGAGGATTTGAATGCGCTATTTATTTGCCCTCGTTTTTTCACTTGCTTTAACCGCTTGCGGCAAAAGCGGGAATGAATTATCTCGCTTCCACGAAGATGGCCGAGCTAAACCAATTGTAACAGTAGCTTCGGTCATTGACGCCACTTCTTTTGATCTGCCATGGAGCATTTCCGAAGAGTTGACTTCTTTGCTAACCAATCGAATTTCAGAAGGAAAATCGATGTTTGTCAGCAGGAAGGATGATATTTCCTATACAGAAAATCCTTTCAGCCCCGATCTTTCCTGGATGAAGAGGGAATTTTCCAACAATGAGTTTGTTGTATTCGTCGAACTGGCCGAACATGAAAATGTGCCTGTCGTAAAGAACAACAAAAAAATGGCAGAGGTTCCGTTTGAAACCTCGATCAACCTGAAATTGGGCGCTCGCCTGAGAGTTGTCGATCTGCGCGGTACCACTCCTCAAATCGTACTTCAAGAGATGATCCGCGATTCCTATTTCATTCCAAAGAGCGACATTCCGATCAATTATTCAACAGTCGTATGGGGAAGCGAGGAATATAGCAAATCCCCTATGGGAATCGCTCACATGCATCTCGTAGATGAAATTGCACGCCGCGTGAACGAATATATCCATTTAGCGAAGAGCCGATGACCTCCCTTGGTTCTGAGGTTGCAGCCGCTGTATTCTCAGCGGTTGCAGCTCTGATCGTGCTATGGGCTGCAATCCGCATGGGGTTTTTTTATAGTAGGCAAGGCAAGAAAAATCTTGTTGATCAGCCAACGCTCTTGCTTGTGGCGGGAGCTTTTTTAATCTATTTTGGGATATGTACATTCACTCCCAGCTTGCTATTGAAGATTTTCAGCAATTGGATGTTAAACAGGTCAATCGAATTATCCGCGCTGCTTAATTTTCTCACAGGAGGCGCAATCATCGTCGCTTTCGCGCTCTATATGCAAGCGATCTACCGACCCATCACCCAATCGATTTTGGGCAGCGCCCAATTAAAAGATTTAAAAACCAATATACTTATTGCATTGACGGCGTGCTTGGTTGCATACCCGCTTGTAATCTGCATTGGACAGATTCTCGAAATCGCCGTTTATCTGATTTTTCATACGCTGCAAATCCCAGACCAAGTCGCTATCCTATTTCTCAAAACGACGTTTGGAAAACCGCTCTATTTTTTTTTCGCGACGGTCTCGATTATTATCTTCGCGCCGCTCATTGAGGAACTTCTTTTCAGAGGGTTTCTTCAAAGCTATTTGCGAAGATATATGGCCGCCCCTTGGGCGATTGCCATCTCTTCCCTTTCTTTTGCTTTTTTTCATTATTCGAAAGATCAAGGATTGGGAAACATTCCAATCATCGGCTCGCTATTCGTTTTAGCCAATTTTTTGGGTTTTGTTTATGAACGACAGCGAACGCTTTTGGCGCCGATGATTTTACATGCGATTTTCAACATGTTGAGTATTACAAACCTTTATTTTTTTGGAATTTAACCATGAACTACTCGAAACGCTTTCTTTTTGGAATCTGCAAATGCTTAACCGCCTTATCAGCAATCAGCAATGCCCATGCGGATGATGAATTTCCTCGCAGCACCCGCGAAATGGCAGCCGAAGCGATAAAATATAGCCAACTCCAACAAAACTGGGTTTTCTCTCCGTTATCAGCCAACGCGTGCCTTTCCATGGCCTACGCCGGATCAGACGGACGTACTGCGGATGAACTATTGCGCGCGCTTTTTCTCACATCCGATCAAAATCTTATTGGGAAAACATTCAACAGCTTTGCCCACAATCTCATGCATCAGCCAGCATATACGAATGACTTTACATTAAATATCGCTCAGGGACTCTGGAGCCAATCTAATTTTTCCTTTCTCGATCAGTACATGACTTCCATGCACAATGATTTCGAGGCAATGATTGAATCAGTTGATTTTTCGCTTTCCACAATCGATCACATCAATAAGTGGTTTGCCGATCAAACGCAGCAAAAAATTAAAAAGCTTTTCAATCCCGGCGACATCGATTCATCGACAAGGCTCGTTTTAGGCAACGCTCTTTATTTTAAAGGCAGCTGGACCCATCAATTCAAAAAAGAAAACACGAAACCTCAACCATTTACGCTTTCATCCGATCAAGTGGCGCAAGTGCAAATGATGGATCAAACCGAAACCATGGGGTATTTTGAAGATTCAGACTGGCAAGCGGTGTCGCTTACGTTTCAAAAAAGCTGGACGGCACCAGCAGCCCCGGCATGCGTGCTTCTTCTCCCCAAGAAAAACCAGCCCCTGACAGCTGAAAAAATTGAAGAAATTTTGAACTCTTTCGAATGGCACCGCGTCCACCTGCAAGTTCCCAAGTTCACTTTCGATAAGCACTTCGATTTGCAGCAATTTTTACAGAGTTTGGGTGTATCGGATGCATTCACTCCAAGTGCAAATTTTTCAAAAATGGATGGTCGATTGGATTTATATATAAGCACCGTCGTTCAAAAATGCTTTTTTGCTTTGGATGAGCAAGGAGTTGAAGCTGCAGCAGCTACAGGTGCAGTCATGAATTGCACATGCTGCAAACCGTTTGGCAATCCTCCCATTGAGTTTATTGCCAACAGGCCGTTTGAATTTTTGCTAATCGATCAAACAAGCAATACTTGTTTGATGGTTGGACATGTCGCAGATCCTTTAGGAGCTGTTAAACAATAAATTAAACCGTTTAGCTAGCGCGAAAGCTCCGTAGAATCGATCGACCGCAGGCTTCGCAAGTTGATCCGTATTAATCCAATACGAATCAACTTACGATCGTCGATTATATGGGCTTTGGCGCCGCTAAACGGTTTAATTTATTATTTAACAACTCCTTACGGTAGGATTTATGATCCCCAAGGCTCTTCATTTCTGCGGAATTTCCGATATTGGATTGAGCCGTCCAACAAATCAGGATGTATGGACGGCTAATCCTGAATTTGGATTTTTTGCTCTGGCTGACGGAATCGGCGGACGCAAAGCTGGAGATATCGCTGCAAAAGAAGCCTTGAATATTCTATGTGAATCGATCCGGCGGCTTTCCGATACCACGGATCGTTTTCATAATCCTCTTGCCTTAGATGACGAAATCCGAGCAGCCATCAAGGAGGCAAACCGATGGGTATATAAAATGAGCTGCGAAAGCCTGGCTCTTCAGGGAATGGGGACAACGCTTTGCTGTCTTTTATGGACAAGTGAGAGAGTCTATTATGCCCATGTAGGCGATAGTCGGATCTATCGATTCCGCAACGAAAAACTTGAGTTGTTGACACGCGACCACTCCCTTTTGGCACGATGGCTTTCCAAAAAACGATTTACTCAGCCATTACCCCCAAAAAACATCATTACGCGGGCTATCGGAACGGCCCGCTTTGTCGATCCGGAAATTTCATTCTGCCCATACGTTTCTGGAGACATCTATATGCTTTGCAGTGATGGGCTAAGCGATGTCGTTTCAAAAGATGATTTGCAAAAAATTTTAAGAAATTCGTCTTCCATGGAAAGAGCCGCTAAAAAAATGATTGAGAGTGCAAAAAAAATGGGGAGTGGGGATAATATTACTGTCCTCATAATATCTTCCCCGGATTTCTTACCCGATGCAATTCCACAAGAACATGGCGCGACTGTATTTTGATAATAATGCGACCACCGCTCTCGACCCGAGGGTATTCAAAGCGATGGTCTCTGAGTTCAGCGGCCCGCCGTCAAATCCATCGAGCACCCATTATTTTGGCCAGCAAGCCAAATCTCGTCTCGATGAAGCCCGCCGCACAATCGCATCATTTTTCGGTGCAAAACCTGAAGAGCTCATCTTTACCTCCGGCGGAACGGAAAGCCTCAATCTTTTGATTCGAGGACTCTTTGGAAGCCGCCCCAAAGGTCATTTAATTACCACTGCCATCGAGCACGCCGCTGTATATCGTACAATTCAGAGCCTAGAAAATTCTGGTGTTACGGTTACATATCTTCCTGTAAATTCCTGGGGCGCTCCATTAGATACCCAACTCGAACAAGCTATTCTTCCAAATACCAATGCAATCGTATTATCGGCATCAAATGCAGAAACGGGCGTCAAACCCGACATCGAACGGTTCGCCGAAATCGCTCAAAGACATGAAATCCCACTGATTATCGATGCCGTCGCATACGTAGGCAAAGAACCCCTTATGCTGCATCCTGGCGTTAGTGCAGTTGCCTTTAGCGGCCATAAATTCCACGCTCCTAAAGGAATCGGCGGGGCGATTGCTCGGCCGAACTTGAAATTAACGCCCCTCTTGACGGGCGGCGGGCAAGAATTTCAAAGACGCGCCGGTACCGAAAATCTTGCAGGGATCCTCGGCCTTGCCGAGGCCATTCAGATACTTCATGAAAAACAAAGCGAAATCAGCAGCCGCTTGCGGGATCTCAGAGATCATTTCGAGATCACGCTTATGCGAGAAATCCCTGATATCTCTATAAACGGTTCAGGCCCGCGCATTGCCAATACCAGCAACCTGGCGTTTCACGGGATCGATGGCGAAAGCCTGCTCATCCATCTGGATTTGGCTGGAGTTGCCGCCAGCCACGGATCGGCTTGTTCTTCAGGAGCTTTGGAGCCATCGCGTATTTTACTACAAATGGGAATCAATCGAGCCACTGTGCGGTCATCTCTACGGTTTTCATTCAGCCGCATGAATACTCGAGAAGAAATCGATAGCGGAATTGAGCGCATCTCTGAGATCGTTCGAAAAATCCGCAAATAAAAATTCATTAAACATCAACACCAAAAACACAATAACTAATGGAGAGTTTATGTCTATTTTTCCAACGCCCGTAAGACCGTATTTAGGAATCGATGCTCAGAGTATGGTAGATACTCCGGATATAAAACCAAGCCCCGTCCCTACCAAAACCCCTCCACTGTGCCTGGATATTTCTAAAATTGCTAAAACAGTCGAATTAGCAGCTCAACCAGAAATCAGAAAGCGTTCCGCATCAGATGCACCGTCTTCACTAAGTTTTAAGTCTTTGAAGTCGCTTACGCCAGTGGATCAAGTGATAACTATTCACCGGCCGGAAACAAACACCCTGGCATGATGTCTTAAAGCATTTTGGAGGCTGTTTGGCACAGTCTCCTCATGATTCAATTGTTTTCACAGAAACTGTTTTAACGCCGCGGATCGTCGGCTCCAAAACAGTCAATTCAAAAGACCCAACTTCTACCGATTCCCCTTTTGCCGGCAGATGTTCGAGTTTCGCGACAATAAGATCGCTTAAAGTATCGCCTTTTTCAAAAGCAAGATCTGCTTGAAAATCACGATTGAATTGTTCGATCGTCATAGATCCCGGGACTGTCCGCTCTACATACAGCCCACCTTTTTCCGCTTCGATGGGGACAAATTGTTCAGGACCGAAAATTGCATCAATCATCTGATCGAGCGAAAGAATGCCGCATGCCCGACCTCCAGCATCCAGAATAACTGCGACCGTTTGATTGTTGCGCCGAAACTGGTCGAGGATTTGCAATACAGGAGCATCTTGGGTAACAAACCATGGAGACCTCGAAATCTCTACGATTTTCTTTTTCTGATCGGCAATTAAAAGATCTCTTAAGTAGACAATCGAAACGATATTCTGAGGGACTTGATGGAAAACAGGAAGAAATGATGCATATTTAGTCATCAGCTGATGGCGAGCTTGAGCAACAATCGCATTCGATGAGATCAATTGCACTGAATCGATCGGCGCCATCAACTGTCGGGCCAATAAATTTTTCATACGAAAAACTTTAGAGAGCAAAACATTAAATTCTTCACGAACCTCCTCCCCTTCCTCGAACGCTTTTTGCACTTCTTCGCGAGAAAGAAAAGAGGGAACATTCTGCGATTTTCCGATTAAGCAGTGCATTCCTGTTGCGATCATATCAAACGCCCAAATCAATGGACTTAAAATCTTGGAGATCAGGATCATGATCGGAGCAAACGCCATTGCAAGCTGTTCGGGATGCCTGCGAGCGGTGAACATCGGAACAAGCTCACCAAAAATGATGACTAAAAACACTTGGGTCAGCGGAGCCAGATCGGGATTGAAACCCAACGATTCATAAAGCCTTCTCGCGCATTCCGAGCCAATTTGCAACGAAGCAGTAACTCCGATCAAGGTTGATCCAAACAACCGCGAGGGCTGTCTGATCAATTCACTTAACCAAATAGCCCGTTTCTGACCTAGGCTGGCAAAATAATGCAGCCTGATCTTATTGAATGAAACGCAAGCCATTTCAAATATCGCAAAAAACCCCTGAACAAAGACTGCCAGCAATGTGAAAATCAAAAACGGAAGCCATGCGTCTTTCATCTCTTATCCCTTCTTTTTTGAGGGGAATGTATCCGGCGCACGTAGATTCTGCGAATGCGGTTAGGATCCGCGGCCAATACATAAAACAAAAAATCGTCCATAACATACTTTGTTCCCGCTACAGGGATGTCACCGAGCTGTTCGATGAGCCATCCTCCCAGCGTAACAGGATTTTCTTTGGTCGGCAGACGAATCTGGAACAGATCCTCGAATTCACTGACCTCGAGTTTACCGCTGGCAATGATGACATCCGGACCCGACCGCGTATAATGAATCTTTTCATCGCGGCGATCGGCAATTTCTCCAACTACAGTCTCGATCAAATCTTCTTGGGTAATCAAACCTGAAATCGAGCCATATTCATCGACGACGATTGCCATATTTTCCCCCGTTTCACGCAAGGAGAGGAGTAATGACCATGCTTGGGTCGATTCGGGTACAAAATAAGGTTTTTTAAGGATTGGAATCAAATCAGCGGGGTTTTGAATTTTGTCCTGATGGATGAAAAAACGCCGCACAGACAATATTCCGAGCATGCGATCAAGCTGACCATCGCAAACGGGAATGCGCGAGCATTTTTGATCAACAATCAGCGTTATCAGCTGGGAAATTGGTTCCTGGGTATCATAAAATAGCATCTCATCGCGAGGGCGCATTACTTCTTTGACAATCGCTTCTTTAAGATCCAAAGCACCTTTGATTAATTCCGATTCCTGAATGCTCAAAACCCCGCTTTCCAGCGATGTTTTGATAACGTGCCTCAGTTCATCTGCAGTAGCCTCTTCTTCTTCTTTTAAAAAAAAGAACAAAAACCGCGAAATCCAACTTGCAATTGCATTCAAACGCGAAAGCAGAGGTTTTAAGAAGCGCATCAAACAATTGATAACCGGCGCTACCTTTGAAGCAATCAAAGCATTATTAGGCAAGGCGATCGACTTGGGAATGATTTCGCCAAAAACAAGTACCAGAGCTAATGGAAGCCCGACTTTAAGAGTCCAATTGGGCAATTGATCGAATATCGTAGAAACGGTGTTTTGAACGAGCAAGTTCGATATAACATTCAATATGAGAATGGTGATTAAAACATTCCGCGGCTGATCCATCAGCTGAGCAATCAGGCGTTGCTTTCGATCCGGTGCAGTACGATATGATCGAAGAGTCAATGATGATAGAGAGAAAAACGAAGTTTCAGATGCAGACAAAAAGGCTGATCCGGCAATCAAAAGGCACAATACAAGCGTTAAAACAAAACCTATCAAATCTTCCTCGCTAAAAACCTGTTTTAAACCTAGGTATTAAAACAAGTTTTACGCTCGACTTTGTACATTTTGGGCGAGCGCTCTCCGCTGAGATATGTACAAAGTCGAGCGATGGACTTCGTGCTGAAATCATTTCGTGAATTGGACTTTTGTCCATCCCTCTGGAACAACGCCAAGTTCCTTCATGAGCAGCATTTCGATCCAAGCAGGATCCGTTTCAGATTGAAGTGCAAGAAGCAAATCTTCCTGTTCTTCCGAAACAATAAGTTTTTCCTTTTCCATTTCCTGCATCCGCAAGTTCAAATCTGAAAAGATAGTTGAACGACCATGCGCTGCTTGAAAATAGAATGCGATGCTTAGCGTCGAAAATACTATCGCCCACCAGGAGCGAATGCAAAAATTTCTCCAAAATGAGGTTTTTAGATTACCGCCCATACCCCGCCCTACACATCCGCAAACACCCTCGGCCTTTCAATGAGAGTTGATTGCCGGCTTAAAATCTCAACGATTCCCTAATTCCGAATTATCGGATGGAAAGCTTTTTTTATCAAATGCGAGGACAAGTTATTTCTAATTGCTTCATATACTTACCCTTACGATCAGCATATGAGACTTCGCACGCCTCTTTAGCCTCAAAAAACAATACCTGAGCAAGTCCTTCGCCCGCATAAATTATCGCCGGCAGCGGAGTCGTGTTGGAAATTTCCAAAGTGACAGTGCCTTCCCATTCCGGTTCAAAAGGAGTAACGTTTACGATGATTCCACATCTAGCATAAGTCGATTTGCCAATGCAGAGAGTCAATACATTCCGCGGAATGCGGAAATACTCAACGCTGCGGGCTAACGCAAAAGAATTCGGCGGAATAATGCATGTCGACACATTTTTAAAATTTACAAACGAGTCTTCCCGAAATTGCTTGGGATCTACAACGGAATTATAAACGTTCGTGAATACTTTAAATTCATCTGCAACGCGCAAATCGTAACCATAGCTGGAAAGACCAAAACTGACCAATTTTGTCGCTTCGGCTGTGCGCATTTGCCGATCCACGAACGGTTCGATCATCCGATGTTCCAACGCCATTTTTCGAATCCATCGATCAGATTGAAGCATAATATCACCCTGTACGGTTGTTATAGAAAGAGTCATTCTCGCTATGAATTCGTTTTCTTGCTAGAGTTTTGTTTAACAAGCCATTTTGAAGAACTCCTCCGTGAAAGGAGGAGATTTTTCCGACGCTTAATGAGACGGGGCAGCTTACGTCGTTTCCCGCGTTATCAGATAGCTTGGCCTTGACCCACCCTGAAGGTGTGGGATTGCGGCAAGCGGTGCGTTCACCAGGAATGGAAGCAGGGAGCTTTCTTTGGATAATCGTTTTATCGAATCATCTTTAGCACAATGCGATCAGCCCTTTGAAATACCTTTAAGGCCGCAAACTTTAGATGAATTTCTGGGACAGGAAGCGGTTCGCAAACGATTGCAAATCGCCGTAACCGCTGCAAAAGGACGAAAAGAAGCGCTAGGCCACTGCCTGTTTTCCGGTCCGCCCGGACTCGGAAAAACGACGCTCGCACATATCATCGCCAATGCAATGGGGTCGCATTTAGTTGTTACTTCAGGTCCTGCAATAGAAAAAGCAGGCGATCTCGCGGGTTTGTTGACCAACTTGAAACCAGGCGATGTGTTATTCATCGATGAAATTCACCGGCTCACCAAAACCGCTGAAGAATATCTGTATCCGGCAATGGAAGATTTCTCGCTCGATTTAATGATCGACACAGGGCCCAATGCGCGAAGCGTGGAAGTCAAACTCAACCCGTTTACTTTAATCGGCGCTACAACGCGATCGGGACTTCTCAGCGCGCCGATGCGGTCGCGATTCAATATTCATTTACGGCTAGAGTATTACGACGCCAGCACCCTGGAAAAAATTCTACAGCGGGCAGCAGGGCTGCTTCGTGTTTCAATCGATCCCGATGCTTGCCGGTTGATCGCAGATCGATCGAGGGGTACGCCGCGGATCGGCAACAATTTGCTGCGCTGGGTCCGCGATTATGCACAAGCTCATCACATATCATCGATTCAGGCTTCAATTGCTCAAAGCGCTCTCGAAATGCTGAATATTGACGAAGCCGGCCTCGATGAAATGGACAAAAAAATACTAACCGTTATCATGGATCACCACGAAGGCGGACCTGTCGGCCTGAGCAATTTGGCCGCTGCGGTGGGAGAAGAACCCCAGACGCTCGAAGAGGTCTATGAGCCTTACCTGATCCTTCAAGGGTTCCTAAAAAGGACACCGAGAGGACGAGAGGTTACTATGCTTGCCTATCACCATATGGGGAAACAAGCCCCGAAAAGAAAAATGGAGTAAATTCTATGCGGACATTTCCTGCTATCATCGCTGCGGCCCTTTGCGGTGCATCGCTCACGATCGGTTGGGCCGACGTCGGTCCCGATTGCAATGCCACGGTTGAAAACATCGCTGCGCCATCGGCCCCACAAAACATCAGAATATTGCTAGCCAAAGATGCCACTGAAGCTCTTTTGGAGATAAAAGGCTCTTATTCCCTCTATAACCCACAAGATGGTTCTAAAGTTTCTTCAGGAATCCTCGGCAAACGATTCATGGTTCATGCCGTCGAGTCCGGGCTGAAATGGGGTGAAGAATTTCCCGGATTGTATCAATTTTACATTCAGCCGAAATCTGAAGATTCTTCAGTTTTCATCAATGGCATTCAATACAGCGGCAATATTGCAATCTACGCCGTCGGCAACCGTATTAATATCGTCAATGATATTGATATCGAATCATATATCAAGAGCCTGCTCTCGCTGCAAATTTCCTCGACGATGGAAAATGAAGTAATGGCTGCGATGGCCATTCTTGCCAGAACCAATGCCTATTATGCGGCCTCGCGGCATCCCGATGCTTTTTGGAATATTGCTGCCGCAGATGTCGGATATCAAGGATCGGGCCTAATCGCCCCTACATCAGCTGCGATGAGAGCGGTTGATTCAACTCGACATCTGATTCTCGTCCATCCCAAGGACGGCAAATCACTGCCTTTTGCTACAGCCTGGACAGAACACAGCGCCGGAAAACTTGCCGCATATCAGACAATGTTCCGTAAAGATGCATTCGCTCCCTCTCCTTGCCCGGATGCTCCCCATGCCGCGCTAGACCGAAAGGAAACGAAATGGAATTATTCCATTGCGACCAAAACGCTCGCCCATTTGTTAGATGTGCCCCATATTAGCAATGTTGAGCTGTTTACGGATTCTACATCGGGAAAAGTGTATGGCATCCGAGTCAAAGACGGCCAGGAAAGCCACGATTTTGACTTTTTTGCCCTACAGCAGCGTTTGGGCAAACAGCATTTGCTCAGCAGCGATTTCACTGTATCATTAAAAGATGATTCGATTGTCTTTGCCGGATATGGCAAAGGCCATGGAGTCGGTCTCTGCTTGTACTCTGCTGGCGCAATGGCTCAAAATGGCGATAATGCATTAAAAATTCTTTCAAAATTTTACCCAGAAACCTACCTTTTGAACCTGAATGCCCTTCCTGAAACCAAACAGGACGCTTATTGAAAAATAGTAGTGAATTGAGATAGAATTAAAAATACTGAAGCAGCTGTGAGCTGTTTTTCGCCTGTTAAATAGCTTGCTGTCCCCGCACCTGAAGGGGTGGGGACAGCAAGTGATGAGTTCACCGGGGAACTCGCGGGATAAACAATCTGAACCTGGTCAGGACCGGAAGGTAGCAGCCATAAGGATTCAGTTTTTGCCGAGAACCAATCTCCGGTGTTTTTTTTAAATGCTTTCTCCAGTTTCAGAGACGCTGCTCTTAAATTTTCTTTCCACCTCACTGCAATATCGTCGCAACGCCCCTTCTGCATCGACTCCCGAACTTTGCGCCTGTACAACAAGTTCCCAAAGCTGACGGCCGAGATCTGTTTCTGAAATATTTGCAGGAGATTCCTCAACTAATGAACTTTTAGAACGCTTTAATTTTTCAATGACTTTTTGACATTTCGCCAATATCGGCAGCGTAGCAGGGATTCCATCTAAAATAGTTTTACGCTCTTTTTCTTTTTCCTTGATCAGTTCCCAATTTTTGAGAACATCATCTACGGAATTAACTTTTTCATTGCCAAAAATATGGGGATGGCGGCGAATTAATTTTTCATTTATCCCCTGAAGAGCGTCATCTAATGTAAAAAGATTTTCTTTTTGTCCTAATTTGCCAATAAAAACCAGCTCAAAAAAAACATCTCCCAGCTCTTCGATGATATGCTCAGGATCGCCGCTATCAATGGCTTCAATCAGCTCATGAGCCTCTTCCAGCAGATATGCCTGAAGAGTAAATAATGTTTGCTTTTGATCCCAGGGGCATCCTCCAGGGCCTAAAAGCTGATCAGCAATTTCTAATAATTCATCAAATGATTTGATAAAAAACCTGTTGTTGAGTGAAATGATTGCCCGATTATGAACTCATTCACAGAAAAATTCAATTTTTGTTAATAACAATGAGCAAGCAACAAAATACTTAAGATTAACAAACTCTCAACCATCCATTATAATTAATACCAACAAACAAAGGCTCAAACACTTTATATGTCAGTCAAATCTGCAACATTAGTTTCTCCCAATACAATAATGCCGGCAATGCCAGTTGTGGTTCGTAAGGCTATTGTTCTACCAACCGATCTGCGAGCTGCCCAATTAGCAGCGCAAATCCCACATCCTGTAGCGCCTCTACACCAAACATTCACAGATCCAGAAGAAACTCTTCGCGAGATGGGCCATAAAACATTCAATTATCATCAAAATGCTCTTTCTCCCGTAGAAACAGTCAACTGGAAAGAAAAAACAGACCGCGAACTGGATGTTTTCGTTCAAAAAGCTTCAATGTTTGCGATCATCAATTTGATGGATGAAACAATCGATGGATCACAAGCCCTTGAAATTCTTAACGAAGTAAGTCCGGAGAAATCCGTTCTTGACGTCTACTTAGAAAAATATGGAAAAAAACGCTCATTTCTTCAAAAAATTCAGGTACGCTGGCGTTACTCTTTCTATTTTCGGTGCAATTTCGTTCCTAACACGCTCAATACATTCATGCAGGCATTTTTGGGCATTATGCGTTCCAACCTCGTCCAGAAAGACGGCGGGAAAAATCTCACCACGCTGATCAATACTGCACTATCAGAAACAAGCTCCTTTTTGGATTTTTATTTGCAGGGGATCGAAAACTATGAGAAAGGAACAGATTTGCAGGGCGCACGCGACACTCATATTGCCAAAGAACTATCAAAAAAATTTGGCTTATCAGAAGCAGAAGTCTGCCGTAAGTTTTCCTTTACAGCTGTTCAGGAATTTCTGCCGCGAGTGCATTTCTTTTTAGGATGGAAAAACAGCTCATGGGCACTCGTTCGAATCATCGGTGACTGTCTTGACTATACATTGGGTATCGTTTTGAACAGCATTTTGAAAAAAAAGCTCAAAAACACTCTTCCATCTGTTCTCCAAAATCTTGTCAAAACAAGCGTCGATGCGACACAACCGCAAAACCTTCCCTTCGTCATTGCAATTACGCAAGGCATCCTGGAAATGCTGCGTAAATTCAAAGTTCAAGTTGAACAAACTCCGAGTTCCCTTGAATCCTCTTGCGTAATTGCCGGAACTGAAAAATTACCAGAAGTGATCAAAAAATTCCTAGATGTGCTCAGCAAGGAATCAAAACAAACCCGAAAAGAGCTCCAACAACAATCGAAAAGTGGGCATTCCTCTATCGATTTTTTCTCCCAAGAGATCGATAAAAGTATTGAAGAAGGGTGCATCAATGGCGCTAGAGCGTTTTTTTCCTACCTCACGAAACAGGAAAATTCTGAAGAAATTTTTTATCTACTGCTCAATCTGACAAATGCAACTTTCGAATCGAAACCGCAAGATTTGCAGAAGCTGCAAGTAAAATACAATGCTTTGAAAAAAGAGATGCAGCGTGAAGCACGCGAAGTATTCCAAATGGTCATCCATCGCTCTGTCAATGAACAGATTCAAGGGCCCACTGCCGCTCAGGGTGAACAAATGGCTGAGAATGTCGAAGATAAGCTGCGATCAAGATCATTAGAAGCCGTTCGGCAATTATTGGCTGAAAGCCATTCCATTCAGTCCAAGTTAGCTGCATCAACACAACAACTCGGTAGCGATATCGATATCGCAGAAAATCTCGATTCAATGAATGAAGCGATCGCCAACTATCAAAGCCTTGCAGTGCTAGATGAATTCCCTGAAGCTCTGAAGACCGGGATTGATCGCACAATGCTTCCCGTTTTTAATAGCATGAATGGCATGCTCGATCAAGTCGGCCATGCAAAAAAAATGCATCAAGAACTTCTGCAAAATGCTCGATTCCATCGGGAATTACAGAAACTCTTCGATATGCAGCACAACATACGCAGCTTCAACATCCTTGATTACAAGCAAACGCTTGAACGGCTTCATCAGCTATGCAGTGCAATGGACGATTCGAATCATGCCATATTTGACCATTGCTTAAGACAATTCGATGCCACGTATAGCGATGTTGAAAGAGACTGCCAAATTACGCTTGCCCTGCGCACTCTGGATCAAAAAGGCGGGCTCTTTCCCAAATTTTACCATGCAATGATGGCCCAAATCAACGGCTTGTCTGTTCAGTTTCGCTGGAAAGATCTGCAAAATATTCCAGAAATAAGCGTTCTTCCTGAAGCCGAACAAAGAGAGTTGTACGCCTGTATCCAAGCTGTTACAACATGCAAAAATCTCGCTCAGATGAATCTCAAATGGGGCGAACTGAAAGTAACAATGAACCGCATTTTCGGCGCGCATCATCACCAATTGAGAGAAGTATTCATTCAAAATTTGCGCTGGTCAGAGCAATATCTGAAAGCGATCGAAATCTCATCAGAATCTTTGCAAAAAAGTCTTGTCGAAGCCTCGAAATCGATAGCAACTCTCATTCAGGATACTGAGCGAAAAGCTCAGGCAATCCACGTTCAAAAAATCGAGACCATCCCAAACCGCGTCGTCAATGCATTAGGCGGCTGGCCTGCTACAATCGGCGCCACCGCAGGAGCGACGCTGGCAGCAGCAACCGCATTCTTGCCAGGATGGGCAGCCTATCCAGTATTAGGAATCGCTGCAGCAGCGAACTTTTGGTTCTGGGGAAGGAATAAAACTGCTTTAATTAATACTGCCGCCGGGGCTGCACTCCGAGCAACAGCGCAATGCATTCACCCTGCCGTACCAATATTAATTGGTGCTGCAGGCGGGTACTGGGAAGGCAAAAAAGTGACTACCCATGTATGCGATCACATGGTTTATCCACAGGTCAGAGATAATTTCGACCGCCTCTACGACTTCATCATCAAACCGCATGTCTGGAGATGGGCAATTCTCGACACCCTCAAATGCGTTCATGAGGCGTATGTACTATAAGAGTATCTACAAGCAACGCCTTCTCGCAATCCCTCCCGATTGCAATTGTGGAATTATAAGTTTGTAAATCAGTATATTGAAGAACTCCTCTATGAAAGGAGGAGCTCTTCCATAGCTCTTGGAGACGGAGCGACTAACGTCGCTTCCCATACACCTCACTTTAGGAAGAGGATGCGGCAAGCGGTGCGGTTAAAGCAAACAAGAATGGAGTGCTATGGATATCAACGAGATACTTCACAAAAGCAGAGAAATTTGGGGCCCTCAAAAATTAACCCTTTCTGAAATTATTGTAAGAATGGGAAAAGTATTTGGGGATATTTGTCGATGGGAACGAAATGCTCCTAAAGATGCCGCTACACATAACGATCATGAATTGAAAAAAGAGTTAGGGAATCTGATTTTTTCAACAATTCGTTGGTGCGAAGAGCTTGGGTATAATCCTGAAGAATGCATAAAAATAGCCGAAGACGTTCAAAAAACGTCTCGATCTCTTTTGCAAAAAAAGTAATCCAAAAACTATACCGAACGAGACTCAAAAATCGGTTTTTAACTGCGTCGGCATCGCCTAGTTCGAATCTTGGGCGCCTTCTTGTTTAGGAGCTGTCTAACAATAAATTGAACGCATCGCTTGCCGCAATCCCGGCCCCTTCAGGGGCGGGTCAAGGCAAGCGATGCGTTCAATTTATTGTTAGACAGCTCCTTAATTCTCGATTTTTGAATCACGTTCGGTATATTCATACAATTTGGGCATTGTACGCTGTCCACCAACTCCAAAACCGCTCGAATAATTGATTAGGGTGAATATCTCGAATACACGCTCCCGTCGAACAAGTCCGCAGAAGAGGACATTGCTTTTCAAAACTCCTTTGATAAGGGCAATTTCCTTGGAAGGCACAATGATGAAAACCGAGAGGTTTGAATACATCCGGCGAAGTTGGACCAAAGATGCTGAAAGAAGGGGTGGATGTTGTTGCGCAAAGATGCAAGGCGCTTGAGTCGACCGCGATAACCAGATCAACCGCGCTTATCAAATTCTGCCACAACGGCAGCTCTAACCGATCGACCACAATGCTGCTTTCAGAAAGGCGCTGATGCAGCAATAAACAGTTTTTTCTTTCATCCTCCGTCCCCCAAATCAACAGAAATGAACAATGCACTGCACCTTCGATTTGAAGCAGAAATGATTCGAGCGTAGAAAGAGGCATTTGTTTATTGATCCATTTCGATCCAGGACAAACCATCACTCTCGTTTTTTTTTGTACAAGCGAAGATGAGAGCAAAGTCTGAAGATATTGTTGAGCATTTTCATCGATTTTAAACTTGACTCCCTGGGATTTAGGCGTTATCGGATCGTCAAAAAATTTTTGAATTAAACTGACATATTGCTGACGAATATTGATTGTGCGTAAAACATCGAAACGCTGTTGAGTGGCCAGGAGATTCGGCCATTCCCGTACGCTTTTTCTTCCGAATCCGATCTTTAGATCAGCCCTGCAAAGAAAGGTAACGACACCCGACTTGCAATTTCCCTGCAAATCGAAGAGCAGATCGTAACGAGTTTGGCGCATAGAACGAATAGAAAATCCGAGAGCTGCCCAATTTTTTTTTTCTTTCCAATGGCGTTTGATTTTCTTTATATCGAATGCGATGGCACGATTAACAAGCGGGTGGGCTGCAACGATTGAAACAAAACGTTCCTCGACGACCCAATCAATCGATGCCCGAGGCAGCTTGTAATGCAAATAATTTAAAACATCAAAAGCCTGGATAATGTCGCCCAACGATGAGGTTTTAACGATTAAAATCTGTTTTACCTCATCATCATTCATATCGAAATCTGATCTTTCGAAAAATGAGACTGTGCCATCATCGTTTCAAAATCTTTCGGCAAAGGAGCTTCGAATTGAAACGTCCGTCCGCGCCATTCTAATTGCAGTCGATAGGCATGGAGCAAAGGACGTGCAGCAAAAATAGAAGAACGAAAAGAAGATGCATATTGCCGATCAATGAGAATGGGGTGGCCGATTTGAGCGAGATGCGCACGGATTTGATGAGTTCGGCCCGTATAGGGCTGGCAATGAAGCAAAGAAACATCTCCTTGGCAAGCAAGCCGTCGCCATGATGTCTTTGCATATAGGCCTCGGCCGCATGAACTCGGCCCCCAAATCGTCTGCCCCTGGAAAGATTTCTTTTTGACGAGATAACTTTCTATAATCCCTTCTGCTTGATCAATTGCACCATCCGCAAATGTCAGATAGCTTTTCCCTATTGTCCGATTTTCAAAACATTGCTGGAGTTCCTCCACAACATTCTGTGTTTTACCGAACAACAAAACCCCTGTCGTATCCTTATCCAAGCGATGAGCAAGCCAACATGGACGACGTAAAATTGCTTGATATTTTTGATCGCAGCAAACTGCACCTGCAGGCTTGTCGAGTACCAATAAATGATCATCTTCGTAAATGATCGAATAAGAAAGCTTGGCATTAACATTCGATTCCCAATCAGCTTCCAGCTCGACAATATCGCCTTCATGTACAGCTCTTGAGGCAAATCGTTCGATGCGGCCATTGACGCGGCAAATATTCGACTCCAAAGCCCGCTTCAATAAACGTGCAGAAAAAGACCCTTTCATGCGTTCTTTCAACGCATCAATTAACCGAGAAGAATGACAGACGCGCCAACGAAATCTCATGTGCAGCGGCGCTCGAGGAAATCGACCAAGAGCCGCACCCCGTAACCGGTGCCCTTGATTGGATGATAAAATTTTGGTTTAGAAAGGTAGCAGCATCCTGCAATATCGAGATGCGCCCAAGGGATAGATTCTGTAAATTCTTGCAAAAACAAAGCTGCCGTCATCGACGAGGCATATTTTCCGGCAGAATTGATAATATCGCCGATTTCAGACTTGAGCATTTCCTTATAATCGGAATACAGAGGCATACGCCATAGATTCTCTCCGGTTGCCTTTGCAGATAAAGTCAAATCATTAGCTAGCTGATCGTCATTCGTGAACAGACCCGCGATATCTTCCCCTAGAGCGACAACGATCCCTCCCGTCAAACTCGCGACATCAATCATTGCTGTGGGATGCAGATGACGAGCGGCGTATGTGATCGCGTCAGCTAAAATCAACCTGCCCTCAGCATCGGTATTGTTCACTTCAACCATTTTACCGCTCATGGAGCGATAGACATCGCCCATCTTATAGCTCTTGGCATCGATGGCATTTTCCGTAACGGGTGCTACTGCCGTAACATTTATTTTCAGACGCAAAGCCGCCGCAGTCTGAACCGCAGCCAGAACCGTTGCAGCGCCAGACATATCGCATTTCATCGTCAACATGTTGTCCGGCGGTTTTAAAGCCAGGCCGCCGGTATCATAGGTAATGCCTTTGCCAATGAGAGCGATATGCTCTTTCGAATCCGGATTTCCGGTATATGAAAGAACAATTAAATAAGGATCGAGAGCGGAACCTCGATTGACAGCCAACAGCAGGCCCATCTTTTCTTTTTCAAGATCCTTTTTCTCCAAAATCCGAGCTGTCAAACCCTGCGTATGCTTAGATAGCGATTCAGCCGTATCGGCAAGCATTTTGGGAGTAACTTCATCTGCATTGCCATTAACAAGATCGCGAACCAAATAAACTGACGATCCAATCGCACTCAATTTGCTAAGCAATGCTTCGTCATGCCGATCCAATCCGATAAAAGTTGCATTTTCAAGCAAAACGACAGGATTATCTTTCAGAGAATCTGCTCTAAGCCGAGAAAAAGCATAATTCGAGAGCAAAACGCCTTCCGCAACACCACGTAGTGCTTCATCCTTTGCCAACTGCTGAATGCGAGGAAAAACCAAATGCAGAGATGCTGTTTTTTTGTCTCTCGCCGCTTTCGCTGCAAACGAATAGGCGCGACGCAAATTCTCAGCACTTGGCGATTCTTTTTTACCAAGGCCCAAAAGAAGGATGCGGCTATCATCATAAATCAGAAGAGATTCTCCCAATTTTCCCTGGAAATCATTTGCACCGACCGGCTTCTCCCAAAGATGTTTCCATGAGGAAATTTCAGCAGCAGGCACGGCCCCTTCCCAAAAGGGCAAAACCAGCATTTCACAACGAACATGCTTATCAAACGTTGGTTGGCAAATGAACTTTAGCATTTTTAATCCCGATTAAAATGGAATTTCATCATCGATCGTCTCACCCGCCATTGATGGCGCTTTGCCAGTTTGAGCTCCCGATGAAACAGAATTTGCGTTATCGCGAGGCGTCCCAAAAGCCTGATTCGCCGGCGCAGAATCTTGGCCATCCTGACTTGGGCGATCGGGTTTGCCGAATGGACTAAACTGAATATGCGTCGCGGTGATATTCATCGAAATCTGTGGTTTGCCATCGCGATCGGTAAAGATCTCTGGTTTTTGCAACTCCCCGGTCACGATAATAGCGCTGCCTTTTTTCAAATAGGGCATCATTTTGTCAAATTGGTCCCCCCAAATACTTACGCGGTACCAAATTGTATCATCCGCATTTGCACGACGCGTACGGACGGCGACACGCAATGTTGTCACTTTTTTACCTCCGGACGTAAATCGAACTTCAGGATCGGCGCCCAAATGTCCAGCAATCACTAAATAATTCATAGAATGCCCTCATTCATATAGATGCATAAATAATATCATTATCAGACACCCCCTGTATAGGGTCAAGCAAACTCTTTACCTCAGCCCCTCTCCACAAATGAATTTACAAAATAAAGTCAAATAATTATTAGGATAGAAAAGGCTATACTGCAATCCCTAAGGTTTGCTGTATATTAAACGAAGGAGTCCTTCATGAAAAACTCTCATATCATTGATATCATCGCTGTCATCTTATTGCTGGCTGGCGGTTTAAACTGGGGTCTATACGGATTATTCAAATTAAATCTGATCGGCGCAATCTTTGGTGAAATATTATCTCGCATCATCTTCGTTCTCGTTGGTGCAGCAGCCGTCTATCGCATTGTCGTTTGGGCTCGCAGCGCAAAAGCAAAATAGTTTTGGGCAAATTTCATCGGGTGCTTATGTACATAGGCACCCACATCTCCTTCTCAAAGTTTTTCCGAGCAATTTTTCGATACATATCTAAGAGGGTGTTTAAAAATATAAGTTACTGTATACTAATTTCTTTTTTAGTTTTCTTAGAGGGAATATGAAAGGAAGCCAGTATCCCGGCGAGTTAACCGATAAAGAATGGGATTTAATT
>Ga0153915_10000536_pt1 | contig 35304 bp, 51 predicted proteins | sample Opewatmetagenome_2_FD_107003 | JGI IMG/M metagenome (GOLD analysis project Ga0153915, IMG submission 107003) | Freshwater wetland microbial communities from Ohio, USA - Open water 3 Core 3 Depth 3 metaG | ecosystem: Environmental > Aquatic > Freshwater > Wetlands | place: USA: Ohio, Lake Erie... | reverse complement strand
GCATCTCGAACAACCACTGCATGCTGCCGGACGCTTTTTTCTGGAGCTACCTGCGCATGTTCAAACCGAATGGGTCCGTCGCCGTCAAGGGCGAATCCTCGGTAAAGGCGTCTTCGATCAACGACGCCGTGTACAAGGCCTGCCAGATGGGGGCCGAGTGGCTGTTCTTGATGGACGTGGACCAATTGTTCCCGCCCGACACGATTCCCCGCCTCATGGAGACCGCCAAGAAGCATGAGGCGGGGATCGTGTCGGTCCTATACCACATCGGCCGCGCGCCTTACGCGCCGGTGGCCGGGTGGATGAAGGAGGAGGGGAATACGATTTCCTTCTTCAACAAGAACGGCGTGGACTGGAAGGAGAACTACTGTTCGCTGGGGAAGGGCGTCGTGGAAGTGGACTGGGCAGGCTCCGGTGGGATGCTGATCCACCGAAAGGTACTGGACGCCGTGGGCTGGCCGGCCTTCACGGACATCTGGCGGCCGGACACGGGCCGGCGGATCGTCGGGCACGACGTGAATTTCTGCATGCAGGCTAAAAAGAAAGGGTTCAAGATCGTGGTGGACACTGACGTGTGCTCGGACCACGGAAAGATGACCTACGTCAGCCGGGAGTGGGCGGAAGGGTTCAATTCCTCGGGCATGGTCGACTCCATGCTGGAGTCCATGCAGAAACAGGCCCTTGAAAGCGGCTATTGGGATGTGCTGTGGCAGGCGGAGGGGATCCGCGGGAAGGAGCGGATGGGCGGCTACGAAGAGACCTTCCGCGACGTGATGGGCGCCCTTAAAGGGGCCGATGGGATGAGTGTCGCCGACATCGGCTGCGGCACAGGGGTTCTGTTGCAGTTTCTGAACGAGCACGGATTAGAGGCTGGACGATTTTCGCCTGCCACTTTTACAGGCTACGACTTTTCCGAGAAGGCCATCGAAGCCGTGGAGAAGAAAGGCTTCAAAGGCATCGTCGCCGACGTGCGCAGCTACGCCCCCAACGGCGACGCCCACAGCTACGACGCCGTCGTGAGCGCGCACGTGATCGAGCACATCAAGGAAGAGGACCGCTTCGTGTCGCTCCTGCGCGCGCTGGTCAAGCCAGAGGGCACGGTCGTCGTGGCGACGCCGTGGCGCGAAGAGATCCAGGGTCATTTTGAGCACGTGCGCGGATATTCCGAGGAGTCTCTTCGCGCGGCGCTGGGCAAACAATTTAAGAAGATCGACATCAAAAAGAATTCCCGCGACTACGTGGCCGTCTGTAGGGCCTAAGTAGAAGCGCCCCGTTTTTCCGCCGCTTCCCGCGGCGCCCCGCCTGTCCAGGCGCATGGAACCACACAAATCAACTATAGGAGGCATGCGCCATGCCCGATAAGGCGTTACGTGCGAACTTTGGAGACCTGTTGGCACCGGGTTTCCGGGAGATCTTCGACGCGAACATGTTTGCCGGCTACCCGCCGGAGTTCCCGAAGATCTTCAACGTGCTCAGCTCGGAGCGGCAGTACGAGGATGATTCCTCGGTCTCCGGCTTGGGGACAGTGCCGGACAAGGAAGAGGGCGTCGGCATCACCTACGACTCCCCGATCCAGGGCTACAACAAGCGGTACACCCACACGACCCGCGCCCTCGGGTTCCGCGTCACCCGCGAGATGTGGGAGGACGACCTGTACGGGAAGATGCGGAAGATGCCGAAGGCCCTGTCGCGCTCCATGAGCGTCACCGTGGAGCAGGATGCGGCCAACGTCTACAACCGCGCCTTCAACAGCACCTACACCGGCGGCGACGGCATCTGCCTCTGCTCCACCAGCCACCCCTTGACGGGCGGCGGAACCGAGCAGAATGCGCTGAGCAGCGCCGCGGACTTCACGGACACCTCGCTGGAGCAGGCCCTGATCGATATCCAAGCCACAACGGACGATCGCGGGCTGGTCTTGGCGCTGCGGCCCATGAAGCTGCTCGTCGCTCCTTCGGGTGAATGGAATGCCCGCAAGATCCTCAACTCCGGTCAGGACCCCGACAGCGCGAACAACGCCATCAACCCGGCGCAGGGCGCGCTTCCCGGCGGCATCGTCGTGAACCACTACCTGACCGACACCGACGCCTGGTTTATCCTCGGAGACACGCACGAGGTGAACTTCTTCTGGCGCCGGCGCCCTGCTTTCGAGCAGGACAACGACTTCGATACCGAGGACGCCAAGTTCAAGGCGACCGCGCGGTGGTCGAACGGGTTCAGCGAGTGGCGCGGGATCTACGGATCTCCGGGCATCTAAAACGGGTAAGGGGCGGTGCGATTCCGCTCGGCGCCGACCATATCGGTGACATCACCGATATGGTCGCGCGTTCCTAAACCAGGAGGCTTCACATGGGTGTTACGAACTTCCCGAACGGTCTCACCTCGTTTGGCGTGCCTGTTATGGGCGGCAACCGCATCCCGGCCACGACCGGGACGTATTTCTTCGTGGACTCCACGACCGGAAGCAATGCGAATTCCGGCCGGGACAAGGACCATCCTGTCGCCACCCTGGCCTATGCGCTGACGTTGTGCACGGCCAGCAAGGGCGACGTGGTCATCCTCATGCCCGGACACGCGGAGACGGTGTCGACGACGATCACCCCGATCGCGGGCTGCACCATCGTCGGACTGGGCTTTGGCCGTAACCGGCCGGTGTTCACCTCCGCCGCCAGCGCGATCGATGTGTTCACGATCAGCGCGAACAACGTCACGCTCAACAACTTCGTGATCGTGGGCGCGTCGGCCAGCGTCACGGCCCTGCTGGAAATCAGCGGGACCTACCCGACGTTCATCGACATGGAACTTCAGGGCGGGGTGACGCCGACCTCCCTGGTGACGGTGTCCGCGGGAGCCGACGGAGCGCGTTGGCTCAACACCCGTTTCCGCGCGGCTGCGGGGACGGACAAGGGCATCATCATCGAGGCGACGGCGATCGCTCCCGACTGGCTGATGGAGAACACGTACTTCCACGGCAGCTCGGTGCGCGATGTCGACACCGCCTTCATCTCCATGTCCAAGAAGTCGCTGACGGGCCTGCTCGTCAACGGGTTCTACGGCCTGGCGGTGGTGGGCGGCGACAACGTTGCGGCGTTCGACTTCAACTCCTCCACGGGATTGGTCGACGGCCTTCTGTGCAACGTGCACTTCGGCTTGGACGCCGCTTCTTCGGCGGCTGACGTGTTCGATGCGGGCGGCATGCTGACCTCGCAGGTCTTCTTCACGGATGTCGTGACGGCGACCGGCGCGCGCGTGCCCTCGACGACGGCCAGCTAAACATGGCCGACCGCGTCAAGATCGCCGTCTGCGTGCCTTGGGCCAGCCCCTTCATCTGGACCCGCTTCTCCGAAGCGGCTCTTCAGGTGCGGGCGCCCGCTGGAACCGAAATCCAGTGGGTGTTTGGAAAAGGGTGGTGCCCGGCGCGGCGGCATACCGACGCGATCGAAAAGGCATTGGATTGGGGGGCCGATCTGGTCTGCATTTTCGGTGCGGACCAGATCGCGCCTCCCGATCTGCTCGAGCGACTTTACGCTCGCTTCTTGGAAGGGAAGCAGGTCGTGTGTGCCCTGGTCCCGTCGAGGGGATTCTTCGGCCACAACGTGGGGACGAAACCTTTCCAACCCTTGGCCTGGAAATGGAAATCCCTGCCCGTGGACGAGAGCGGCAACCCTGTGTGGCGCGACTATCGCGGCCAGGAGCAGGACGGGGACATGATCGAGGTCATCAAGGCCGACGGGGAAGTCCACCAGGTGCACATGATCGGTTCCGGGTGCCTGATGTTCCACCGGGACCATATCCTGTCCCTGGCCCGGCCCTGGTTCACGGAGGCCGTGGACCCGAAAACCTACCGGCGCTTCGCCAACATGGACACCCGCTTCGCTTGGCGCTTGATCGTGGAGGCAGCGGCGACCATCTGGTGCGACACCTCCATCAAGATCCTGCATCTGACAGATATGGCCATCGACGAGACTTTTCAAGATCGTTTCGACGATTGGATGGAGCCGGGGAAATCGAGTGAGCCGCAGATCATCCAGCCGAAGGGCGCGGAGGTCGCGGCATGAAAATCGCCTGCGTGATCCCCTGGAACAGCCCCTTCCTGTGGGCTAAGACCGTGCCGGCGTTCCTTAACGTGAAGGCGCCGGCGGGCGCGGAACTGAAGTGGTTCATGCCGGCCGGCTGGTGTTCGGCGCGGCGCAAGACGGCGGGGGTAGAGCAGGCCATGGCCTGGGGAGCGGAGCTGATTTGGTTTGTGGACGCTGACCAGCTGGTGGAAGAAGATGTCCTGATTCGGCTCTACGCCAAACTGCGGGCGCATGGGGTGGCGGCAGTGGGCGCCATGCAGCCGTGCCGCGGGTACTTTCCGCAGTTCAAGGGTTCAAAGCCTTTTCAGCCGCTGTGTTGGGACGAGAAGGGGCAGCCCTTCACGCCGGTGGAATTCCAGCCGGTGATGTATGGCTCGCTCAACTGTTTTCTGATCGAAACCGGGGTCTTCGAGAAGCTGTCGCGGCCCTGGTTCAGCGAGCGATACAACGTGACCACCATGGCCCGGCTCTCTTCTTTGGATCAGCACTTCACCAAAAAGCTGTGGGACAGCGGCATGCGCCTGTGGGTGGATCCGGATATCCGGCCGAAGCACATGGACGCGGTGCCCTTGGACTGGACCTTCCAAGGTCGATTCGACGATCTGATGGTGAAGACCGATGCGTAAGAAGGCGATCGTGGTCGGGCTGGGAGAGACGGGCATGCCGCTGTGGCAAGTGCTGGACGCAGCCTATCCCGGCGAGATCCTCGGCTATGACCCCAAAAAAGAGGGGTTCGACAAAAGGCCAACGGAGCTGGCGGATATCCTGCACGTGTGCCTGCCCTGGGGACCGAACTTCAAAGAGTTGGTGTGGGAGTATCAAGGCGGTCACCTGCCCGCGCTGACGGTGATCCATTCGACAGTTCCGGTGGGGACGACGAAGCAGTTCGAGAATGCCGTCCACAGTCCAATCCTGGGCCGGCACGGGCGCATGCGCGAGGACATCCAGACGTACACGAAATGGATCGGCGGGCCCTTGGCCGAAAAAGCGGCGTCCTTCTTCGAGAAAGCGCACCTACGCTGCCGCACGGTGGAGACGGCCGATGAGACGGAACTGCTCAAGCTGATGTGCCTGGCCAAGTACGGTGTCTCGATCGCCTTCGCCTTCTACCAGCAGAAGCTGTGCGATGAGATCGGCGTGCCCTTCGAGCACGTAATGGATTGGGACGCGAACTATAACGAAGGCGTGTACCCGTCTAAGAAGAGGCCTTTGATAGAGCCAGACAGCTCGGGGAAGATCGGCGGCCACTGTGTGATCCCGGGAACGCGGATACTCGAAGAGATGTGCTCCAACGACATGCTCAAGGAGGTCCTTCGCCATGGATGAGGGCGCCTACATCGCCATGGGAGCGGGCACGCGGATCTGGAGCCCCAGCAAGGTGTTCGCCGCCGCGGTGATCGGAAAAGGAGTCAACATCGGCGCTTTCTCGGAGATCGGACCGGACGTGCGCATCGGAGACGACGTGCGCATCGGCGCCATGTGTTTCATCCCCGAGGGCGTGACCCTGGAAGACGGCGCTTGGATCGGGCCGCGGTGCACCTTTACGAACGATTTGTATCCGCCCTCCAGCCGGGAGAATTGGAAGACGACCCTGGTGCGGAAGGGTGCGCGGCTGGGCGCGGCCGTCACGGTTTTGCCGGGAATCACCATCGGCGAGAAGGCGCTGATCGGCGCGGGATCGGTGGTGACGCACGACGTGCCGGCCGGGGAGACCTGGGCCGGCGTGCCGGCGCGAAAGATCGAGCACAAGGAGGCCTGAAATGGCCAATCGTTACGAGAACATTCAGACGAGCGGAGTGGCTGAGGTGAGCAATTCTTCAGGCTCTTCGATTTTGATCGCAGCGCCGGGTTCGACTCTTTATCTCTACATCGAGAGCATCACGATTTCCGTTTCCCGGGCGGCGACCGGTGGCGGCGGTGAGGTTCTAGTGCAGGACACCAACGGCAATTTTATTTGGCGCCTGAACGCCGACGGCGTCAAGGATTTCGCTTTGCCGCTGGGCGAGGAAGGATTGCGCGTGGGGCCCGGGGTGGGAGTGGCTGTTTCTGTCGGGAACGCCCAGGGAGAGCAGGCGACAGCGTCGGTAGCCGTCGTCGGCCACCTGGCGTTCCGTTAGGAGGATCCGATGAAACTGAAACTTTCGCATTTCAGGAAAACCGTCACGACCGCGGGCACGCGGGAGCAACTGACGACCAACACGGTCAAGACACCGTCCATCGTCATCCAGGCGTTGGCGGCGAACACGAACCGAGTCTTCATTGGAAACAACACCGTCAGCTCCACGACCCACTTCGTCTCTCTCCCGGCCGGCGGGAGCGTGAATCTTTCCTCGGTTGATTTCGGACTGGGAGAAGCCCAAATCGACCTGAGTGCCATCTGGTTGGACGTGACGACCAGCGGCGAGGGCGTCGTCTATGGGTATCTGGATCGGCAGGAGAGGGACTAGTGTCGCATTCCCAGGTCTACATCCCTGGGAACCGCATCGTCGAGTGTGACGTGTGCGGGTTGACTTATCGCTTCAGCGAGATGCGCCGCGGCATTTTCGGGACGCAGAAGGGGCTGATCGTCTGTCCCTTTGATTTCGACGGCGTCCATCCGAACGATGCTCGCGTGCCGAACAAGATCGAGGGGACCTTGAAGGAGGTCAAATAATGGCGTTGCCCACGGACCCGACCGCCACGACCATCGTCACGGAGGCTTTTAATTCCGCCGGAGAGTCCAGCCCTTCCAGCGCGCAGCTGACGCGCGCCACCGGGCAATGGCTCCAGGAAGTGCTCAACGACATCTGGTTGGAGGGCGTGGCGACCGGCAACACGCGCCTGAAAACTCTCCAGGAAACCCTGATCGACGTGAGCACGGAAAACATCCGCACCTACGCTCTGGCTGAGACTATGGACGAAGAGCTGGAGGTGGAGGTGTTGGACGGCAGCCGATATGACACGGCGCAGGCGGGGGCCTCAACCACGATCACGCTGGCCTCCGGCGACACGGGTACGGTCTCCACAACGGAAGGAAAATGGATCCTGATCACCTCCGGCACAGGTGTGGGCGAGCTGAAGCAGATCACCGATTACAACGCCACCACGAAGGTGGCCACCGTGGAGTCGGCCTGGACGGCGACGCCGACGGCCAGCTCCACCTACCTGGTGGTGGACAACGAATATCCGTTGGAGGAAATTGACCTGACGGAGATGAGCACATCGTCTCCCGTGCCCGGCCGACCGACGGCGTTCGCCAAATACAACCGGCAACTGATCTTTGATCGCCCATGGGACCGGGCCACGTATGGAATCCGTGCGCGCTTCTTCTTGAACATCCATCAGATTGATCTGACGGAAGGATCGACGACGCGGATCACGCGGATCTACCGCAACTGGCAGGACGTTCTGAAGCAGGGCGTGCTGTGGAAGGCGCTCCGCGATGAGGACGACCAGCGCTACCAGACGGAGTACCAGCTTTTCAAGTCCAAGACGCGTGCGCTCCTGTCAAAAGAGATCCCGTACGGAGGCGCTTTTACCGGTTTCACCGTGGGAGGATGAGATGGGCTATCGAGGCGATACCTACCGCATTCCCTGCAATCGTGGTGGGCTGAACCATAACCAGAACACGGACTTGATCCCGCCGGAGGCCTTCGTTAGCCCGAGCCGGAACATCAACCTGCATGAGGGTGGCCGGCGCAAGCGTGGGGGGACGACGAAGATCAACGGAACCGCCGTCAGCGGATCGCCCCAGATCATGGGAGGGTTCGATTTTCAGTTGTCGTCCAGTTCCTTTCAGGTTTTCCTTGGGAACGATGGAAAGCTCTACAGCAACAGCACGACGACGTTGAAGACGGGAATGTCGACGACGAATTATCCGTCCTTCGCGGTATTCAATAGCGAGCTGTACGTCTGCGATGGGGACACCGTGCCGCAGACCTGGGATGGGGCGGCGGGCGCGACTTCGGCGCTGACGACCCCCAATGGAGACTGGAGCGGCAGCGATCAACCTTTTCAGGTCATCACTCATGGCCGCGGCGTGTCTCGGCGCGTGTGGTTCTTGTTCAACAGCACGGCGTATTACACGACCCTGGACAATGGGAAACAGGCAACAGGCGGAACCAGCGGAACGATCCCCATCCGCGTGGACGACGCTTTTGGCCTTACGGGCGGCGTGGAGTTCGGAAACCGGCTGATCCTTTTTGGCCGCAAGCGGGCCTTCATCATAGAAGACGACGACGCGAGCCCGGCGAACTGGGGCTACTCCCAGGCGCAGTGGACCGGCGGCGCCGCGCACTGGCGGGTGATAGTGCCGACGCCCAACGATCTGATCGTGATGGCGGAGGACGGAGACATCTATTCCGTCTCAACGGCGCAGCAGTACGGGGACTACAAGCAGGCGTCCCTAACGCGGCCAGCGTTCATCGATAACTACATCCGCGAGAACGTGGATCTGACGCGGATCCAGCAATTTCACGCGGCCTACGATCCGGTGCTGCGCGCGGTCTTTTTCTGGGTGGTGCGCACGGGTCTAACGCAGGTGGACACCGCACTGGTCTACTTCATCGACCGGCCGCCGGAGGAGGCGTGGACGGTGCACGACAACCAGAACACGGCCTCGGGCTACAAGGCCTCGTGCAGTTTCCTGACCCGGACGGCGGAAGGTAACTACACCCTCTACACAGGGGACTATAGCGGATTCATTTGGAAGCTGAACCAGGCGACACGCAGCGACGACTCTAACGCCTACTACGGCGGGTTCAAGACGCCGAACATGCCCTTTGAGAATCCGCGCGTGCGCAAGCACTTCCGCCGCGGATACGTGGTGGCAAAGACCGAAGGCACTTACAGCCTGCAAGTGAACATCTGGGTGGACGGCGAGGTGAAGACGGCGACGACGGTGAGCCTGGCCGGGACCGGCGGCGTGCTGGATACGGACGTGCTGGACAGCTTCATCTTGGGTGGGACGGAGTTCCTGGACAGGAAGTTCGAGCTGGGCTACTACGGCCGGCGATTGCAGCTGGAATTTTACAACTCGGGCGCGGGGCAGGACTTCTTCATCAGCCAGATCATGATCGATAACAAGGTGATGGGCGCTCTGCCGAGCAAAGTGGGGTCCTCATGAAAAAGTGGATCGAGTCGTGGTTGCTGCCGTTGGTGAATAATTACGCGGACACGCCAGGGAAGAAAAAGGCCGTCTATGTGGCGCTGGCCCTGCTTGGCGCGCTGATCGCATGGTTCGGCGCCGATATAGTACGGACTTCTTTTGAGCAGGCGATGATGACTTTGAATCAAGGAGCCTTGAAATGAACAAGCGATCGCAGATCTTCGGATTCCTGACCGGCCTCTTTATCATGGGTGGCGTATCCCTCTTCGCTGGCGCTACGTTCAGCCGGATCAAGACTTGGGTGAGTGGGGAGACGCTGACGGCCTCTGATCTCAACGCGGAGTTCAACAACATTCTGAACAACCTGACGCCGGCGGGGATCGACGATTATTCCAGTTCGGTGAGCGAGATGCGGAGCACGGCGGATCCTTATCCTGGCTCATCGGAAAGCCTGGCGACGTCTCTGGCGGGGGAGGTCGAGCGGCTGCGGTACCAGATTCTTCAGCTGAAGCTGGCGATCCAGCCGAACAACATAACCTACTGGTACCAGGACGCGCCGACGGCCGGTGTGTTCTCGATCGCGGCCAATGGGAATGTGGGGGTTGGGGACACAACGCCGGACTATACGATCGATGATGCAGGGACTCTGGGCGTGGATGGACAGGTCTATTTTTCAAGCCATGTGACTATCACGGGGAATCTGACGACGACTGCGGCATCTCTAGCTGTCACCACAAATGTGGCAATTACAGGGGATTTGACAGTGAGCGGCGTCCTGGCCTCCGCAGCAACTACGAAAGTAAGGAGCACGATGAGTTCCGATCTGACCGGGAATAATTCGGGCTCGATAAAAATAGTCAGCACATGGACAGATACGTACGATGCTCTTGGCGAGATGGGAACAACAACGTTCACAGCGACGTCGACGGGGTATTACCAGGTGTGCTTCTTCCCTCTGGTTGAATCGGAAACAACTGTTCTCACGTCAAGCGAGGCGTTGATGTATTTGAATGGGGCAATTGTTCTGAGGCATTCGATCGAAGGATGGAGTGGAGGTGGGAATTTTAACGATAGGAGCGATGGGTTCTGCGACACCATATCGTTGACAGCAGGAGATAAGCTGGAATTTGCCGCCACAGCTGTAAATAGTGGTGGCGGAAATAAATTTGGGATCAGGAATGACAATAGCTATGCCGGCGGAAATACTACCTATGGAACCTATTTAACGATATTCAGGGTGCCGTAGGAGAAATCGCTGCGTCATATTTACAGTCCTTCCATTCCCCTGTTTTTTGATCACGGCACAGACCGAAGCCTTTCATTTCGGTCGCCCTTTGGTCGGGAGTCCTCTTTAGAAGGCTTGCGCAGCCGGATAGGGTGAAAAAAAGAAGCGTGGCTAGAAGGATCTTCATATGCCTGGAAGTTTAGGTCCTCAAGAGGTCGCTTGTCAAGCCCTCCTTCTTGCTGAAGGGCTGACTCCTGAAGAGATGGCCATCGGCCTCCCAGGCCACACGACTCTCTACTGCGAAGAGGCCGGTGAAATCAGGGGCTTTTTCACGCTCCGAGAGGAGCATGGTATTCCCTACGTGCTCCACTTCTGCGGCCGCCCGGAGATGGGATGGCGGTTGGTCAAGGCATTGAAGTCGATCCTCGCCCAGACGGGCGCCCAGCAGGCGATCATCAACGTGCCGACGGCGAAGACGAAACTTCTTCGCGCGACCATGCGCGCGTTGCACGCGGTGCCCTATGCGGAGCAGGACGGGCACACATTCTTGATGATGGAGGTGGGCCATGGGTAGCACGAAAGTCAACGTTCCGCCGCCGCCGCCGATCTCGGGCGAGGAATCGGCGCTGCTGAAGGCGCAGACGTCCCAGCTGGGGACGATCAGCGACATTTTGAAGCAGTCCCAGGGGCAACAGACCGAAGCCCAGGACCTGTACAAACAGCTTTCTGGGCTCTATGACAAGGGGCCCAATGGGACCTTCACGCTAAACCAGGGCAAGGTGGACGCGCTGCGGGCCCAGCAGGAGCAGTATGGCGCGCTGTCCGACCAGATCTCCCAGCTTCAGAGTGAGCGTTATTTGAAGGCGCTGAAGGGAGAGCTTCCGGTCAGTGAGGCAACGCTTCAGAAGAAAGGGCAGGACTTCAATCTGCTGCGAGAGAACCTGGCACGCCGCGGCGGCGGCGCCATCGTTGGGGATACGCCGGAAGGGGCCTACGGCACCTCGAGCGCCGCGTCTCAGAACCTGGGCGAATTCAACCGAACCTATGCGCTGCTCCAAGACGCGGAGGCCCGGGGAGAACTGTCCGCCGGCGGCATGGGCGCTGCGCCGGGATCGACTTCTTTGGCGGCCTACGGGAATTCCTTCAACTACAGCCCGTCGAATTTGGTGCCGGCCTATGGCAGCCTGGCTTCGGGCTATGGTGCCGCGGCGCAGCCTTATGCGGCGCAGCGGAACCTGACTTATCAGGGCCAGCTCCAGCAGGCGGGTTTGGATTCCCAGCGAAAGATGCTGCCTTACCAGTTGTTGGGCGAAGCCGCCGGCGTGGGCGCCGGCTATTTGGCTGGACGACATTAGGAGGGGAAGATGGCTGACATCGTAAATCCGACTTCGGCGTTGGTGCCGTCTTTCCATTCGGGGGCCCAGCTGGGCCTTCAGGTGGCTCAGGCGCAACAGATGCGCCGGCAAGAAGAGTGGCAGCGGGACATACAGATGGTGGGGCATTTTCTTAAATACGCGCAGGCCAAGAATGCCACCCCGCAAACCGTCGCCGACTCCGTCAACCAGGCGAATACCATCACTAAAAAGTGGTACCCGGACGCTCAGTTCCATGCGTTGACGCCGGAGCAAGTGCCCGACTACGCGCCAGTTCTCCAGCGTGCGGCGGCCGGCATCGCCGACCTTGAAAAGGGTAAGGGGGATCCGTCGTTCGTGATCAGCGAGTATCTGAAGGATAACGCTGACTTCCTCGCGAAAGCTGGGAAGGAGTTTGAATTTTCCAAGTCGCAGGAGGCGGTGCGGAAAGACGTGAGCGACCGGCTCACTGCGATGGCGGCGACCAGGGAGAAAAAAGATCCGAATGCCAAGACCCCGGACGAGGTGATGAAAGAGATCTTCGACATGAACACGAAGATGGCCGGCATGCAGCAGCTGGACCAGCAGACGGCGAACCTGATCCAGATGAACCCGGAGGTGGCGAAGAGCCTGATCGGGACCCGTCTGTCGCCTGATCAGTTGTCCCAGGTCAAGGGGGCCGCTGCTGCGCGCATGTTGGCGCTCAATGACCTTTTGCCGGCGGACAAAAAGCTGACGCCGATCAGCCAGCAGGAGTACGACAGTCTTGTCACGGGGAATAATCCGCTGAAGAAAAAGCATACACCAGAGGAGATCTTCCGCAGCTCCTTCATTCTGCCCACGGCGAAATAGCCCATGAGCGTGGCGGAGACCATCCGCAGGATGAGGGAAGCCCCTTCGGAGGGAGGCGGCTCCGTGTCGGAAACGCTCTCCGCGATGCGGAGCGCTGCGCCCGCGAGCGTTTCGCCGGAGGCTTCTTTTCCGACGAGGTCCGCTTATTATGACGCGGCCGAGCATGGTCAGATCCGTCCCAATGAAGTGGTGCAGGTGGGAGGGGTGGTGGACCGTGCCACGCCGCGACAGCCACGCACCGACGCGGAATTCGCAGCGGCCGGGTTTACGCCCGAAGAGACAGCGCGGATCCGTGCCCAAATGCCGAAGGTGGGTCTGACTCCGATTCCCGAGGCCCAGGTGAAGCAGCCGTCGGTGAAGGATACCCTGGCGGTTCTTCGTAGCGGAACCTCTGGAGGAGAGACCGCACCGGTTCCTGAGGCCGCAGGGTCCGCGGAAGCTCCGCCCACCCTGATGCAAGACATAAAAGGAGCGCTGAGCGATGCCAGCGGCGCGGCCCGGGACGCCCTGCGTGCTTCCGGATTGCCTGGCATGGCAGCCAAAGCCGTGGATTCCATTGCGGCCCTATCGCCTTTCCAGAAACCGCACCTCCCGGGAAGCGTTGGTGAGACCTTGCAGATGCTCCGCGCAGGGCAAGCCAAAATCCCCGCCGGGCCCTTGGCGGTGACGGAACCGACGGCCTTGATTCAAAAGGCGGGCCAGACGGTGAAGAGCGCTGTGGCTGGCGCCTTGGCCACAGAAGAGCATCCGCAGGCCGGAATCTTCTCCAAGGTCTTGGGGAAAACTCTTCTGGCGCCGGCGGAGCTGGCTTTGGGGTTGCCCCCGGGCATGTTTGGAAAGATCGAGGATGCCGCGGGGAAGACGGCTATCTCGCCCAAGGCCCAGGATGTGGTACGGCAGGCCGTGCTCGCCCAGCCGTTCACGCCGTCGGAATTTCAGGAAGCCATCGGCACTGAGGCCATCTTCGGCGTGGGCGTGCCGGCGGTCGTGGCCGGTGTCGTCAACCGTTTCCCGGGGATGGCGCTGCGGTTTGGACTAACGGATGCGGCCAGCGTGTTTCGGTCCGCCATGGACGAAGTGGGCGGCGAGATTTGGTCCATGCCGGATGGAAAGAGCCGGTTCATCCGGAGCGTGGAAGGCATCAACCCTTCCGCCGGCCGTAAGTTGAGCGCTTTGGCCGAGAACCTGTCTGAGGGGGAACTGAAAGGCGTCGTCAACAAGGTCATGTCCGGTCGGGTGAAGTTCTTCGTAAAGGCAGGCGAAGGCGTAGGGCCGGAAGTCCAGCTCACGGGGCCCGCGGCGCGGGCCCCGGTGAACGTGCCGCCAGCAGCCCAGACTCCAGTGGCGGCGCCCGAAGAGGGGTTGCCCGAGCCCAGCCAGGCCGCCAGCGAGTCGAACCGCTTCAAGAGCGGCGACTACAACATCGACACCGTTCGGCGAGATCTGGTCGCCGAAAAGGTGACTCAGGGCGTGGCGCTGGACAAAGAAGACCATGCTTTCTTGCTGTTGGAGAAGGCCAAAACCGGCACGCCGCTGGCCGAAAAAGAAGTGGAGTTTTTGAAGAAGCTGGGATACAATAGGATATATGAGAAGCTACAGTCTCAGGGCGTGGTTCCTGCCGGCAAGCCTCCTGCTGATGTTCGCGGGCTTGACGTGCTTGCTGGCGAAGTTCCGGATTTTGGCGCCGGTCATGAATTGGGGGGCGGCGCTGCTTTACGGGGGACTCCTCCTGCTGGTGGCGGCGGAGCAGTGGCCGTGGGCGGAGAAGGCAATGCGCCTTCTTCTCCTGCCGGTGTCATGGAGCCTCCTGTTGTGGCGCAAGGGCCTGTTGGCGTGGCGCCGGTGGAAGGCCTTTCGGGCCCCGGCGGAGGAGCTGCGCCGGGCGTGGAAGTCGTCACAACGCCAGGACAAGGCGCTGAAGGAGCGCTTGGACCGGCAGGCGGAGGCGGCGGAGGTCCTGGCAAAGCGGCAGTACCATCTGGAGCCGGACCCGGCCCACTCTCTGGAGCGCCTGTTGCTGAACCCGCAGGCCCTCATGGGGGGCTTCCGGTTGGCGGAGATCTTGCGGGACAAGGTGGCGGAGCGGGAGTACCTGCGCAAGGTCCTTCCGTCGGAGACACTCTTGCCGCCCTCCGGGGACAACCCTCAGAATCCCAAGTAAAAGCCGCTGTTGAAGCGGCCGGGGCCCAGTATGTCGGGCTTCAAACGACGCGCCAGCCGGGCAAAGAGACGATGGCGCTCTTCAACGACCCGCGCACTGGGTCGACTCTCGCTGTTCCCCTGAGCCAGGCCACGCGCGAAGGCGTCGCGGCGCGGTTGGCCAAAGAAGCCCCTCCTCCTCAGCGGTTCCGTCTCCAAAGCACGGGTCCCCGCACATACACCGTCGTGGAAGAGTTGCCGCGCGAGCCATCCGATCTTCCCAACGAAAAATTCCTTCGCATCAAAGACGAGAAGACGGGCGAAGTGCAGACCGTCGAGGCGGGCGATTTATTGCCGGTCAAAGCCAAGCCCAAGGGCATCGGCAAGGAGATCGCGCCCCCGCACGGGGCTCTTCCGGCGGCGCTGGAGGAGCGTGCCATGACCGGACAGGCCGGGCTGCTGGATAAAGAGCCCGCCTTCCCCGGCGGAACGCCGCCCGTGACTGCCGCGGCGAAGGCCACCGAAGGACTGCCGCCCGCGCTCGAGATGCCGGAGATCGTTGAGCTGGCTCACGAGCTGATGCAAGGGAAATACCCGGTCGTTTTCGAGAAGATGCGTGACCCCGGGACTCGGGGTTATTTCTCCACGCGCGACGGGAAAATCGTTCTCAACTCGGCCATTTTTAAGGACGCGGCCGGTGCTGCGAAGACGTTGGCCCACGAGATCGGCCACATGATCGATTGGTTGCCGGATCAGAACATCGGCCGCGGGAATATCCTGGGCCGGATCGGCAGTCTGCGTTCCTACATGAAGGACATGATCGAGGCCATGCCGGACCAGGCCGGCAAGGTGTTGACGCCGGCGGAGCGCGAGAGCATTCGCGCCCAGTTGGTGACGGACCTGGTGCGCAAATCCGGCGGGACGATGCAGCAGTTCATCAAGGACCCGGCCTTCCGGAAGCAGATCGCCAGCCAGATCCCGGAGCTGTACAAGCGGCGCCTCGAGGCCGAGGCGATGAAGCGCGGACTCATCACCCAGGCCCAGGTCATGGCGGAGCTGAAGCGCATCACCAACGTTTGGAAGCCTTTTGATCCGGCGGCCGACGCCAGCTATACCGCCTATCGCTATTCCTCCCCCGAGCTGTATGCGGACGCCGTCAGCGTCCTCTTCAACAATCCCGCCCTTCTTCGGCAGGAGGCCCCCGCTTTCTACAAGGCCTGGTTCGATTACATCGAGCGCAAGCCCGACGTGCGAAACACCTACACAGGCATCATCGACCGAATCAAGGGCGGCGCAGTGGTCGAGGCGCGGCAGGGTCGCGTGGAGGAAATGTTCGCCGCCGGCGAGAGGCAGGGCGCCGCCGAGCGGATTGCGACCCAGGAAAAGCCACGCGACATCATCAGCGGCATCCGCCAGATGCTCGTCGATAAGAACGAGGGCATCCTGGCTTACCTTCGCCAGATGAAAAAGAAAGGGCTCACGCCGAAAGCTGAGGACAATCCCCAGTACTGGTTGGAAGAGATGAATTATTCCGCCAGCGAAGTAAAGGCATGGATGGAAGGCTACACCCAGATCTACAAGGACCTGGAGGCGGCCGGACTGCATTGGGACGACCTCGGTGAGGTGCTTTTCCATCAGCGCGTGATCGGTGAGCGCGGCGGACTGGCCAACCCTCTTGGTTTCACACCGTCCACCAGCGCGGCGCATCTGGAGTTCATGCGCAAGCAGATGGGCGACGCGAAATGGGGCGTCCTCATGGGCCAGGTGGACAAGTTCCGCACGGGCTGGCAATTTGTGGTGAACAAACTAGAAGAGTCCGGGATGCTCTCTCCCGCGCTCATGGCCAAGGTTCGGGACAACCCCTACTACGCCACCTTCGACGTGTTCACGAAGCATGCGGACGAATTGTCCGGCGGAGGCTCCGGCGCTGGCGCCAAGATCTATGGACAGGTGGGCACTCTTCAAGAGATCACCAACCCGGCGACGGCGACGCTTATGAAAGGTGTCTCGCTCATCAAGGCCATCAACCGGAACATGGCGGCCAAAGTGACGGCGGAATTCCTGGAAAAAAACTTTGGCCCCGAGGTGATCCAGCCCGCCCAGGAAAAGTGGAACGGGTTCACCCGGGCACCGCAGGAGCCTGCGGCCAAGGGGAAAGGGCTGCTGACCTACATGAAGGATGGACAGCAGAAGGGCTTCGTGGTAGACGAGGGGGTGGCAAAGGCCTTCCAGCGGAATCCCGACAGCTTCAACCCCATCATCAATGGCATCCGGGTGGCGGAGGGATTCTTCCGGCAGATCTTCGTTCAGAAAAATCCGGGGTTCATGCTCTTCAACTTCATCCGCGACCTGAAGCGGGCCTACAAGAACTTGCCCGGCGCCAGCATGGCGGACGTGGCCAAATACTACATCCGGAACCTGTCGCCGGCCTTCCGTCGGGCCTTCGACATCCCCGACAACCTGGTGAAGGACATGCTGGAAAAGAAGATGCTCATCACCATGGAAGAGAAGTGGTCCATCTCCACTGAGGATGAACAGGTGCGCGCCCTCATGGATCGCTACTTTGGCGGCAAGGGGGAGGATGGCAACCCCGTGGTGAAGACCATCAAAAAGGTGGGGAAGCTCCTGGACGACGTGGGCTCTGCGATCGAAGCCATGCCGAAGTTGGCCGGCTACCAGTACCTGAAGGACCACCAGAAAGAGTTGGGCCTGGACGATATGACGATTGCCCACATGATCCGCGGACAGATCGGAAGCCCGGACTTTCTTCGTCGGGGTGGTTCATACGGTCTCTACAACAACATTTTCATGTTCTCCAATTCCATTAAGGAAGGTTGGCGTTCGGACTGGGAGGTGATGCGCGATCGGCCAGCGGAATATTGGACGAAGACTGCGAAGGTCAATTTCCTGCCCAAGATCCTGATGTTCGCCGCCGCGATCGGCGCCATGGGGAAGGGCCTGAAGGACATTTTCGACCGGGTCTCCGAGTACGACAAGACGAATTATCTTGTGATCCCGCTCGGGATGACGGAGAACGGGAAGGCTGTCTACATGCGGCTGCCCCAGGACGAGGCGGGCCGCTTCGCCAGCGGGCTCCTGTGGAAGATGCTGACCCTGAACAAGGGGCAGTCCATGGCGAACCTGGCGGACTACATGGCCGGGCAGGCGCCGACGCTGGCGCCGCCCATCAGCCTGGCTATGGACGTCCTGACCTACGCGACGGGGAAAAACCCCTACGACTACTTCCGCGGTCGGACAGCGATCCCGGACCAAGTCTTTGAGGCGGGCGGTGCGCGGAGCCACTTGGCCTTCCTGAAATATCTGGCCAACCAGGGCGGCGCGAGCCTCATCTACCGCTTCCCCACCGACGACGTGGAGAAGGCGTCGACGCTTACCGAGAAGGTCCTGGGGGCGCCGATCATTTCCAACATCCTAGGCCGCTTCATCAAGATTTCCAATTACGGCCTGCATGAGCAGATTCAGGCGGTTGCCAACAAGGCGCGGCAGGAGGTGGCGAACAAGGCTTTGGATGAGCGCGACGCCATCGTGGCCAGCGTGAATTCTGCCGCGAAGCCGGGGCCCGTGGAGGCCGCACAGCTCTACGCGGAGATGATCAAGGCCGGTGCCCTGCGGCGAGAGGGAGGAACGTCGGTTGTCCCCTTCGCCCAGTTCAAGGAGAACTACGAGCGCTTCGCCAGCCGGCGGACGGCGGACCCTTACATCAACGCGCTGGTCTTTGCTCGGAGCAACGAAGAACGGTCGGCGCTGCTCAAGTATTACAGGGAGAGCCTTTCGCCGGATGAGTACAACAAGGTCGTCGCCCAGGCCATGGCGGGTGGCCACCTGACGGGAAAACCTTTGATGTTGTCCTATATCGAGGAGAAGAAAAAATGACAGAGGGAGAGCGCAGGCGCGGGACGGACCCGCTGATCATCGAAATGCACGGGATGCTCTCGACCCTTGTGGCGCGCTTCGATGACCACGTGAAAGATGATGAAAAGGCCTATGCGAAGCTGGAAAAGGTCACCACTGAGAGATTGCCGCCTCTCGAGGAATTCCACGGCTCGATGAAGACCGCTGGGAAGGTGTTCGCGGTGGCCGGGACGCCCGCGCTCCTTGGGATCGGCGCCGCTATTTGGGCCTGGTTCAAGGGCATTATCTTCCATGCCAAGGTGAACCCCTGATGCCAGCTTTTAGCGAAGCGTCGCGGAAGGCCCTGGACACAGCCCATCCGAAGCTGCGGGCTCTCTTTGAGGAGATCGTCAAGACCGTCGACTGCACGGTCATCTGCGGATTCCGCGATCAGGCGGCTCAGGACTTGGCGGTGGCCATGGGAAAGAGCAAGCGGCCATGGCCTGGCTCCGCCCACAACAACTATCCGAGCCTCGCCGTCGACGCGGCACCTTATCCCATCGACTGGAGTGAGAAGGAAGGCGCACGGCGCTTCTATTACTTCGCCGGCTACGTGCGGCGCGTGGCGGAGCAGATGGGGATCAAGCTCAAGTTCGGAGGCGACTGGGATGGGGATTTCGATCTCAAGGACCAGAACTTTTTTGACCTCGACCATTTCGAGCTGGTTGAAGAGCGGCCTGAAAATCCAGCTGTTTAAGATCCGCTTCGGAGGAGGACCCCATGAAGTGGCTGGACAACCTGCTGGCGAAGTTCGTCGGCAAGAAGATCGGAAAGCAGTTGGACCTGACGGAGGGACCCATGGAAACGAGTAAGCCTTGGTGGAAAAGCCAGACCATCTGGAGCGACGTGCTGACGATCGTGGCGGGCGTGTGGCCCCTTCTGCAGGAGGTGCTCGCTGGGCATGGAATCAATTTGCCGGCGATTCCTGGGTATCTGTTGACGCTGCTCGGCGCGGCCGGCATTCACGGACGCATCACGGCCAATAAGACGCTGTCCTCATAAGAGCCATCCGCATTTACCAAGGCTCCCGTAGTCGGCGCAGCGTAAAATATTAAAGCGTTCAGACGTCCCAAGCAGAATATATTAGATCAACTTGTTGACGCCCTGAAATTTGCGAAGTAATATTACGGGCCAATGGCGTCAATTCCGGATTGGCTGCAAAAGCGTATTCGAGAAGTGGCCCGGGACACGGTGGAGGCCCACCGTTTCTGCGACATCAACAACACCCGCCGTTGCGACCTCTACCACGACCTCATCCAAGACACCCTCGCTCTGATGGCGGAAGCCCAGGAGCACCTGCGCCGGCCTATGCGCTGCGGACATCCGCTGGCCTGCTTGAAAGACAGCTCCTGCGTGGCATGCCGCCGTGAGGCGGATGTGGCGAGGCAGGCACGCCTGGTTGAGACGGGCGAATAAATATGGTAGCACGGGGCATGTCCTGCGAAATTTGCAATAAACCATTACTTCATCGCGGCCTGATTATCCCTGGAGTGACTGCCCGCGGCGCCCATCCGAAATGCGCCCTCCTCCGCCTGGTGGACAACGGCTGGCTTCCCTATCGCGGGATCACGCGTGACATGATTGTGGACCCCAAATTCATCGCCCTTTTAGAATCCATCGCGGAGGACCCGACGAGGGGGACCGCGCAGAAGAAAAGGAGAATCAAATGAAAAATGGACATGTAGAGACGAAGACCTCGCTTCCCCTGCACATCCTCCCGCCGGGTGTTTCTCAGGCCCGTCCTGCCAAGAAGGGTGTCACCGCAAATTTCATCGTGATCGACAAAGCTCCTTCCGACGTGGCCATGATTGGATATTCGCGCGACGCGAAGTATGCGCCATTCGTGCGTGAAGTGCTCGAAAAAGTCCAGAAGCAAGACGATCCAAACCAGACCATCGGTGTTCAGCCCATCGTGAGCGGCGAGAAAATCGAAGATAGAAAAGAGCTTACAAAGATCGCCGCCCTTCTCAATAGCAATTTCAAGAAAACGAACTGCAACTACCGCGCCAGATTCTCCCTCCACTATGACTGCTTCATCATTATTCCCGCCTCGATGGCGAAGCGCAGTAAGGCGGCCCGCTCATGAAGGCCACCACCGAAAAACCCCCGAAGATAGAACAAGAGTCCGTCCAGATCCCCGCGATCCAAACCGAAACGTTCAAGCTGAAAATCGTGGGGACCAGCCCTCTCATCTGCCACAAGTTCTCTCAGAAAGCCAAGGAGGCGATGCTGACCCCGAAAGCTGCGCGCGTGACCACCAGCAAGCGTGCGCCGCGGGACCCGGATCAGGCCTTTCGGGACTCGCTCTACCCCATCCCTGGAAAGAAGGGGGTCTACGGCTTCCCAGCGGCCGGGTTCAAGAAGGCGGCCGTGTCCGCATGTCGCCAGATCGATTCCGTGCCGATGACTTTCTTGCGCGGAGCTTTCTTCGTGATCGACGACGCCGACGGCTTGGTGGAGATTGAGGGGACTCCCACCATGCGAGAGGACATCGTTCGCCTTAATGGGATGACGGCGGACGTGCGCTTCCGGGCTGAGTTCAAGAAATGGGCGGCGACACTCACGATCCAATACAACAAGGGCTCCATTTCAAAGGCGCAGATCATCAACCTCATGAACATGGCCGGGTTCTCCGTGGGCGTTGGCGAGTGGCGTCCCGAAAGAAACGGAAGCAGCGGCCGATTTATGGTCCAGGGCAGTTAAGGCTGGTCAGGGCCAGTTCGGGCACGTCAGGGGTTGGCAGCCACGGCTGAACATGGCTAGGTCAGGCGCGGTGAGGCAGTCTGGGTTAGGCAAGGTTCGGTCGGTTGGGGTGAGGCCGGGCAGTCTAGGCATCGCGGGGAAGGGCATGGTGAGGTCGGGCAGTCATGGTGTCGCAGTGCTTGGCTGGGACGGGCTCGTTACGGCAGGGCAGTCGTGGTGCGGCAGCGTTGAGCGCGGTCCGGTAGGGCAGTCTGGGAATGGCGGGGCATCGCTTGGCGCGGCATGGCAATCTTGAAACTTCATGGCGAGTAGGGCAGATTAAAAATGGAGGATATATGAACAAAGCACTGGCGACCTTTAAAAATTACGCCTGGAGGAAAGGATCGCACTCCCCAAGAGGGTGGGCTGTCATCTTCGGCGAAAGAGTCGATTTGTTGCAGGAACAGCTTGGGCATGCCCCATCTTCGGCGGAGGTTCTTGAGGATGCGCGCGATGAAAACAGCCCGCTGCATCAAATGTTTAATTGGGAGAACGAGGACGCGGCTGAGAAGTTCCGCAAGATCCAGGCCTCCGTTCTTCTGTCAAGCCTCGTTGTAAGGGTTGAGATCATGCAGGGGAGTAAATCGCAGGAGATCGAGATGCCTGTCCGCGTGTCAGTTCGTGGGGGCGAGAAGGGGGCCAGCAAGGGACGGGAGCACATTCGGGACGTGCTGTCGAATCGAGAGCTGCGGGACCGCATGTTGGAGGGTGCCGCGAACGAGCTGATTTCTTTGCAGCGCCGATACTCCTACCTCACTGAGCTGTCCCGTGTGTTTCATGAGGTGGATCTTGTGGTTAGGAAGAAGATGCCGAAGCTTTTAGGGCATGGAAATGGGAAGCGCTAACGGGAAGAAGTCTTTTGCTACGAAATATGCCGGAAGAGATACCGATGGGGACTGGGAAATACAAGTCGAGTGGAAGATGAAAGCTCCTGCTTCTGTAAGGACGAAGCCCATTTCGGGAACTGCCCGGAAGGGCGTTTAAGAGCGGAGAGAATCCGCAAGCTATCCCAGGAGGTCGGCGGTGAGTGAGTTTGCGGCCATCCGGAGAGGGCAATGAAGAAGATCACCGATAAGATGCGGCTGGACTGGCTGGAAGATTCACCATTGGCCGGAATGGTGATCTTTGGTCGCCTTGGTATTGGGAAGGAACCTGTAGACGGTCAAGTTACTGCCCGTGAAGCTGTGGACTCAGCCATCCGCGCCAGTGGGAGGGGCCATAATGGGCAATAAAGACTTCACCGACTGGAACGGCCAGAAGCGCAAGGAGCTGGTGCGCCCCAAACCCGTGCGCGAGAAGTGGTTGCGCGGCGGCGGGAAAAAAGAGAAGGTCGGATTCAAAACAATGGTGGATCGGTATAAGGCCGAACTGACTCGGGTGCGCGAATGGCTGGGGCGACGGAAGAGGCATCGTGGCCGCTTTGGCGGATCTGGCTTAAATCGCTGGTGGTGGAACCATGCCGTCCTTGATCAAATCAAGGACCTGCGCCGCATTAAAGAGGCCTATCAACAGGAGGGGATTTTGGAGCGTGTGCTGGAGGCTCTCAAGTGAGCGACGAGGCTGCCAGAATAATTGCAGATGCGATCACCACGCTGGCGTGGTGTATTTTCTGGGGACTTCTATTGCGGGGTATAGGAAGCTGGGGGAAAAGATGATCGATGGTGTGAATTGGATCAGAGAAAGCAACCTAATCGAAGACGTCGACGACCCCGAAGAGGACGCCCGCTGCCTGGCGGCCTGGGATTGGCTCCTTCCCTACCAAGAGATGGAGCTTGAGCTGCTTTTGGCCCTCCATAAGCGAATCATGTGCAATCTGAACCCTGGAATCGCTGGCCGACTCAGGACCTGTGATGTTCGTGTGGGGGGTTACTACCCGCCAGGGTATCAGCACGTCGAGACATTCCTGGATGTCTGGATAGGGGCGGGCCTGGCCTGGAAAGCGAACCACATTCTCTTCGAGGCGATTCATCCTTTTAGGGACGGCAACGGCCGGGTCGGCCGGATGCTGATGAACTGGCAGCGAGTCCACGAGAAGATGGAGCCGCTCGTTATCCTGGCTAGCCGCCGACACGAGTACTACGAGTGGTTTAGATGACCTCTCCGCTTGAAGTCCACGTCGATGACTTCATCTATCAGGGCCCCCGGGAAGAGAAATATGCTCGTTGGGTGCTCCTCCATATGCGATTGCCGGCGGTCAATCAAATAGATTTCCACACCTTCATGAAAGACCACAAGCTCTTCTGCTCCTACAAGGGGACTCGCTACCGCGTCACGGGCGCCAGTCGGATGGGCGACGTGTGGCTGGCGAAGGATTTCGCGCGGGAGCACGGCTATGATAAGAGGGTGGATCTGGCGGCCTGTTCGGGATGGGCCCCCGAGCCTTAGTTGGTGGGCTTTTTGGATGGTGCTCGCCAGATCAATCGAAAATCCTCGACGGAAAACCTAAAACAGACGCTCTACCATTGTACTACACCCGCATCAGTTTCTTCTGCCATTCTCACCGTCGACAACCGCTTTCTCCGACGGAAAACCTGCTGAACTGACGTAATTCTACCATATACCGACGTATCCTAAAAGTCCCCTTGGAGGGCCCCCTTGGAGGGTGTTTTGGAGGGTGCTTGGAGGGCGGCTTCCAGCATCACCTGGGGAGGCATCGGAAGCGGCACGGCGCCCACCATTCCCTGCCCTTTGATGGCGTGGGTGTAGATTCCGGTCGTCGCCAGACTCTCGTGGCCCAGGAATTGCTGGACGTCGGCGACGGAGGCCTTGCCGCTAGCCAGCAGGTGGGTGGCGATGCTGTGCCGCATTTTGTGAGGATGACAGTGGATCCCCAAGGCCTTCGAGGCGGACTCGAATCGGCTCTGAATGGTGCGGACCGGGAGAGGGGATCCGTCAGTGCGCCGGAAAAGCGGACCCGCCTTCCGCTGGGGCAGGAGGGCCAACAGCTTCTCCCGCAGGGGCTGCCAGAGGATTGGGATTGTCCGCTCTTTGCTGCCCTTCCCAAAGAAAGTGATCGTGTTCATCTTGAGGTTAATGTCCGGCGCTGAAATTAGCCGCACCTCCCCCAGCCGTCCTCCAGAGAAGAAAAAGAACTCCGCCATCATCCGGAAGTCTTCGCCATAACGCTCGCCACACTCTTGGATCATCATGGCGATCGTCTCCAGGGGCAAATATTTCGGCAGGCGCCTCTCCAGCCTCCCCCAAAGCTTCATCCCAAAGAATGGATTTTTCTCAAGACCAGTCCGGTCCGACATTTCAACGGCCTTCTTGAAGAGCGTGGAGAGGTAAGACATCTCCACGCGAAGCGTGGCCCGGGAGACGGGGCGCTGCGCAACGCCCCCTTTCCGCGGCCGGCCAGGGAGACCCATCAGCCTGGCCTCCTTGTAGCGGTCAGCAACAGACATGGTCTTGAACTCCTGGAGCGTCATATCCTGGGGCCGGATGATGGTCTCGAAGTCCCGGAGAACGATCAAGGATTTAATGCGCGTGCTCGCCACGGGCATGTCGACATTGATGTGCCGAAGGATCACGTCCTTTGTGGTAGCCCACCAGCCGGTCTGCTGTGCCGCGATTTTGTTGACCGGAGGAAGCCCCTTCTTCACCAGGGCCTTGTCCATGTTATAGTCCGCGCAGAATTTTTCAGCGGCGAGCTTGCCCTGGGGCGTGCTGGGGATTCCGGTGGTCTGGCTCCGGGTCTTCCATTTATCGCCCACCTTCACTTTTTCGAACAGCCAGAAATAGCCGCCTTCAGGTTTTATCCACGCCATGATCGCCTCCCTTTACGCCTTCCGGAAAACGCCCAGCATCTTCCCAATGCTCTGCCCTTGCACCAGCTCCGGCGCGTCTCCGCGCGTCACCTCTAAAAATTCCTGAGTGCCCGGCTTCTCCAGGATCAGGTACTCGTTGTGGTAGGCCATGGGGCTCATGGCGGGGCCCACGACGCGAACCGCGAAGGCTCCAGGCCTATCGCTCATGATGGAGAGCGTTTCGATGGGGGCCTTGGAGAAGTCCAGATCAAACTTGCTGCGGTCGGCCAGGCGACCGCGCACGGGGATCGCCATGGGGGCCTGGCCACTGCCGCCCAGGACAAGCGTGTTGAGGTCGCACCCATAGGCCTTTGCGAGGGCGAGCAGCACCCCGGCGTCCGGCTGACGGTGGTCGTTCTCGTAGCGGCTGAGAGACATGGCGGTGATGCCCGCTTTTTTGGCAGCGGCGCCGGAGGAGAGGCCGGCGTTTTTCCGTGCATCTTTCAGATTTGTGCCGATCTTAATCGCGTTCAAACCCAACCCCTGTCAAGCGGTTTCGTGTAAATTTCTTGTTTAAAAACTCTAAACCAAACGGTTTCTTTCGTTTTCAGTCGTATACCAATTTTACAACCGAATGGTCTAAAAGACAAGCCAGGAATATACCTGGGGTTATAATCGGCCACCGATTTGGGAGGAATGAAAATGGCCAACAGGATTGACGCCGCGGCGCCGGCGAAAACGAGCAAGACGCCAAGATATTTGACGTTGAGAGAAGTGGCTGCGGTTTGTCGGTGCAGCTTAATGACGGTTCGTCGCCGGATCGCGCAGAAGAGATTTAAAGGGGTCGCTTTCACGGACGTGTTCGGAGACGGCCGGCTCTTGGCGAGAGAAGAGGAACTGAACGCTTTCCTGTCTCTGCGCGAACGGGCTACGGCAAGGGAATACGATGGCTCAACCTATCTGCATCGCGCGCCACAGGCGTAGCAGCGTGAAGCGCGCGCCGATCCTGACGCCGTGGGGAAAAGTAGTAGTGGTCGGTGCGCTCCTGGCTTTTATGGCCTTGGCGGCCTATGTCATGGCCGTCGTTCTTACACCCTGAGACAGAGGAGATCAAATGAGTGACGCAGTCGTTGCCTTGAAAGAGCAATTGAAATCGCTGGACATGAAACGCACGGCCGTGGCCATCGCAATCGAAGCGCTGACGGACAAACCCAAGGTGCGGCGCGGTCGGAAGCTTGGCAGCAAGAACAAGCCCAAGACGGCTGCTCCCATCATCCGTGACGCCGAAGAGGCGCAGGTTCCCGTCAAGAAGAAGGCCAAAGTGGCGAAGATCGCCGTCGCCAGCACGAACGGAGCTGAGGAGTAGTAGATCGTCCCCGCCGTCTCGAAAGAGCGGCGGACAATTTGGAGGGACCATGTCCGAGACAGACGTCATCACCGCGTTGCCGTCCAACCCTGCTGCCGAACTGGTGGCCCAGGGCCTGCGCGTCGTCAAGATCGAGAACGATACCCAGCAGCTGATCGCCACCCAGAAGCCCAGGAACGAAGAGAAGGTCTACGCCGGCGCTGTGGCGGAGCTGCGGTTGGCTCCTGATTTCGCCAAGAGCGCGTATTACTCGATCCCCTATAAGGACAAGGCGACGGGGACCACCGTGGCTGTGGAAGGGCCGTCCATCAAGGCGGCTATGGCCCTGGCCCGGCGCTGGGGAAATTGCGCAAATGGGGCCCGCATCGTCGATGAGACGGACGAGCGTCTGACGGTGGAGGGCGTCTTCATGGACTACGAGACGAACGTGCGGACGCTGCGCACGGTGTCCGTGGCAAAGGTCGGCTACAACAGTTCGACCAAGTCCGTCTACAAGCTGCGGGAGGACCGGCTGAACATCGCCATCCAGGCGGGCATGTCCAAGGCGGTGCGCAACGCGATCCTGGCGTCGCTCCCAGCCGGAATGGTGGAGGCCTATATGACGGAGGCCAAGCACCTGGTGGCCGGTGGCAAGACCGTCCCCGGCGCCAAGCCGGAGTCCGCCGCTGGGCGCATCAAGAAGGCGGTGGCGGCTTTCGTGAAGCTTGGAGTGGCAGAGACCGCGGTTCAGAACTACATCAGCGGACTGGCGACCGAGACAGAGGAGGACACCATCGCGCACTTGATGGGGCTCTACACCAGCATCAAAGACGGGCAGGCCACGATCCAAGAAGTTTTCGACCTTAAGGAAGGGCCAAAGGTCGTGACCGGAGACATCAAGACGGCTGACATGCTCGGCGGGAAGCCGTGATTGGAAAGTGGGCAGTCGTTGTTCCGAGGCCAGACCGGCCCGCGACGTTCACAACAATGCATGAAGCTCGGGCCATTGCAGAACGTGAGGCTGAGCGGTTGGCCATCAAAGAAAAAACAGGAGCGTATTTGATTTATGTGGTGGGACACGTTAAACAGAAAGAAACACCAGTGGAATGGAACTGGATGGACCCCCTTCGATGAAGGGGAAGCCCTACCTCAGCCATTCCCAGATTTCCCTCTACACGAAGTGCGGCGAAGCCTATCGCCGTCGCTACGTGGAGAAGGACATCATTCCTCCGGGCGTGGCGGCGCTGCGCGGGACCTCCGTTCACAAGGGCGCTGAGGCCAACTACGACCAGAAGATCCACACGCGCCGGGACATGAAGCCCGACATGCTGGCGGAGATCACGGCCAGCGTCTTTGAAAAGACCGTCAAGTATGAAGACGTGTGGCTGAACCCGGAGGAGCAATCAGTCGGCAAGAGCAAAGTGCTGGGAGAAGCGAAGGACATGGCCACGCGGCTAACCATGCTCTTTGGAAAGCAGGTGGCGCCCAAATACATGCCCAAGCACGTGGAGCTGGAGCACCGGATCGAGCTGCCGCGCAGTTCTCACGATCTTCTGGGGCGAATCGACCTCATCACCGAAGACGATGTGATCCAAGACCTGAAGACGCGGACAAAGAAGACGTCGCCGGAGCAGATTCATAATGACACCCAGCTGACATTTTATGCGCTGGCCTTTCACAACAAATTCGGCCGGGCGCCCAAGGCTCTTGTGATCGATGAGCTGGTGGACGCCAAGGAACCAACCGTCAATTCCGTGATGACGGATCGACATCAGGAGGATTTTGAAGTGCTGACCAACAGGATCAACAGCGTGGTGAAAGGGATCAAAGCCGGAGTCTTCACGCCGGCATCTTCTGGGGGATGGTGGTGTTCGGCCAAGTGGTGCGGTTTCCATGCGACCTGCTCCCACGTTAGCCACCGATGAGCCTGGAGGTCTGCGAAATTTTGTTTTGGGAATGCCGGAACGGTATTCATGGAGACTGTCCGGAATGGTGTCATTCGATGTGGCCCTCCAAGCCAGTCGAATTGCGGTGCCAATGCAGCTGCCATAAACCAAAAGGAGAATAAAATGAGCGACTTGATGGAACTGGTGAACGAGTGCGACACGGCGGGTCCCGAGAAGGGAGATACGGACGCGGCAATCTCTGAGGCGAACTACCTGAGAGACCTTGGATTTTCTGCGGCAGCCGAGCAGATCATGGCGAAGGCGACTTTAAAGGCCAAGCTGAACCGGATCTCCAACTACAAATACATGGAGATCACGGACAAAAAGATCCTTTCCTTTCTCCAGCGAAAGGCGGGCCAAACAGAAAAGAAAAAGGCGGACAGGTTCGATCGCTTTATTTCTGAACATCTCGACTTTGACAGGACCGATTCTGCCTCGCAGTCGCGCGGTTTTTTGTCGAATTTGCTCGGCGGACTGGGCGGTGGGATGGATTACACTATCCGAAGCGCGACGATGACGTCGACGATTCTTGATCAGCTACAAGCGCAACAGCAGACTATCGAGCGCTTTTTTACTGGCGGACGGATGTTCGACGGCTCAACCTTACACGTCTCCGACGCCAACGGCGACGCATGGGCCTGGGTTGAGACTCCGGTGAAGGACTATAAGGCCGTCCCGCCCAAAGACGTTCTCCTGAAAATGGAGGAGCACAAGGCGCGCGGAATCTTCGACAGCTTCACCATCGCGTCGGTGGAGAAGATCAAGGACCCTCTGCTCCTCGGGCGGGTCGAAGGCGTCGATGACCGCCGCTTCTTCATCGCCCAGTGGGGGGAGGATATTGCCCTGGACGATGTGATCTGATGTTGACAAAAGAAGCTCTGATCGCCAAAATCCCGCGCACCTCAAACGGCAAGATCAAGGGAGAAGAAGGCCGGCGCCTGGAGCGACTCATCAGCTCTTACAGGTACAGCGAGCAAGAGCTGGCGATGATCGAAACGGAAATCAACGGCCTGGTCCAGCACTACGGCCATGAAGGTGTTTACGCCAAGGGGTCTCGGAAGTTCTCGAAGATTCCATGAGCGTCTGCGGCCCGCCCCTTACTCGGCGAAGGGGTGGGCCGCTCTATTTTGGAGGGCACATGAGAGCATCCCATGAGCATGACGAAGCGGTGGCGCTCTGCCAGTGGTGGAGTTACTACGCCAATAGTTTGAAGCTGGACCAGCGCCTGCTGATCCATATTCCGAACGAGGGAAAGCGCACGCCTTGGGGTGGAAGAAGGCTGAAGGACGAGGGACTCAGGCCTGGGACGCCGGACTACTTCTTGGCGTTCAGCCGCAGTCCATATCACGGTCTCTTTATCGAATTGAAGGCGCGGAAGGGGCGGTTGGGGAATTCTCAGGAGGAGATGATGCGCCTTCTGTCGAGCAAATTCTATTGGGTGGAGGTGTGTTTTGGAGCGGAAGCGGCTATCGACGTAATAAAGAAGTATTTGAACCGGCCAGCTCTCGAGGGCGCCGCTCCATTACATTCAAAATCGTGACGGGTCCCTCATTCCGCCTGTCTTTGATGACGTTGAAGATGACGATGTATTTCGGCGTTTGGATCTCAAGGACGCCGCTCGTACAACGGACGATGCGCTTTCTCATTTAAAAATCCTCGCGTTCTTTTTGACTGGTTTCTCTTCATGCTCAAGTGAGATCCGATCGCGGGTGGATAGGTTTTCAAACTCCATCACCATTTGAGCCTTATTGATGTCGTGTCGGTGAATTGAAATAAAGCGCCAGTCTTTGGGGTTCAATCCATTCATCAGAAAAACTGTCCAGGCCGCGCTCTCTTCTGGGTTCATTGGATGATCTCCAGCATTTCGGTTTCGTCCATCCGCTGCGTTCTTCCAAATCCATCCCGCAGAAGTCCACTTACTATCGCCGGCCGCCCATCGTAAAACCGGTATCCGGTGGGCAGCGGTCGGGTGGGAAGGTCCCATGCCACCATCACGCCCTCATGGTCATCGTCGATCTTATAGTGGGCATCGATTACGCCGCGCGTCCCGCAAGGGACTCCGGAAAAGGCGTGGAGGGATCGGACGAACCATCCGACGGCTTCGGGGAGGTGCTCGACGCTGGAGAGTCTTTTGATGTCTTTTGGATTGATTGGTTCCATTCTTCGATCTCCTCGGGTGTTGCTAGGCCCCATTTGACCACGCAGCCCAAGAAACACGGACGGCAGTAGGTATGGGACTCGCCCTCTCCATCTGGCCTGCGCCTAATTTCCGTTTTACAGAGACAGCACCGAATAATCATCGGCATCGACAGGCCTCTTTTTCGCTTTAGAGAACACGTCTGCCTTCACAAAGAAAATCCTTTGGTCGAGTTGCGCAGCCTTTCGCTTGAGCCAGATGGCGACCGTGCCATGCGGCTGGGCAGGTACTCCTGTATATTGGTCGACGCCGCTGTGGAGCTTCCAGTGGCTCGTCACGCGGACCGAAACGACCTCGGAGTGCGCGTGGAGCGGGATCACTCGCATCCCGCGCGGCGTGCGACGGGGAACAAACTTGAATCTGCGGAGTGTGATGATCTCTCCAGGCTCGTAGGGATGCGAGTTGTCCATTTACCTGCGCTCCTTTAGTTAACCTAATTAAGTATGCCTGACTTGACGCGATTTATCAAGTAACAAAGAGTCCCCGCCGCAGAAGCAGGGGAGCAAACTGCGGCGGGGGTAAATTAGGAATCTTGCACCGACTTAAAATTGTCCATGAGGTGCAAGAATATTTGCTCTGAGAAAGGGGCGAAGCGCGCCTTTAAATCGGTCCACTCCTCTATTTTAATTGGCTCAACACTATAATCTTCGGTACGGCGGATGTCTGTCAGATAAGGGACCGCGTTCTCGGGGGAAGTCCAGGTCGGGATAACGCTGGCGCCTTTCGCAAATTTAATAAGCAAGAGGCGCCCATCTTTCTTGTCCTTGGCAATATAGAGGCTGATCATATGGTCTCCGTTATTCCGTCTGTGGAAATGTCTTCGTCCCTTCTGTGTAAGGTATGACCCAGCCATCGACGTCCGACGGATGCCAGGGCGTCCCTCCTGCCACCTCATTGATGGGCAGGAATCCCTTCTTCCGTAGTACAGCCGCTTGCTCCCGCGAAACGGCCCGAGCCTTGACAGCCAGATCCACCTCTTGCGGCGTAGGACTAGAGAACACCTTCCCTTCGTTTGGTTCGGCGGGGAGCTTTGGTCGTGCCTCCCAAATTTTCGCCATCGTCCGCCGGAAGGTCCTGTCCGATGTAGGGGGAAGCGTGTGCAGGTCCGCCATTCCCACGAACCCCGCCAACTCCTCATAAAAAACAGCTCTTCCAAGGCTCTTGCTCTCGATCATCATCATGGAGCCGCCAGGGACCATGACCACCGTATTGGCGCGGTCGGGGGCGTCCAAGATGTAGTCGACCGCCACTTTCCCGATGATGTTGAATTCGTCGCCGCTCAGGGTCCGGGGATATTTAATGTTGCGGGCGACCCATTCCCCGGCAGGGGTGAGGGGGCGATCCGTGATCCGGCTGGCGCTTCTGATGATGTCCGGGTCCAACTTGAGGCGGCGCGGGCGAGAGAGGGAGGCGGGTTGCTCCGCTCTCTTGTGGAATTCCAGCAGCTCATCATCGGAGAGGAAGCGCGATTCTTTTGCCTGGTAGCTCGTCGCATGAAGCGACGCGCCGAGGAAGACTGCCGCGAATGCTCTTGTCCATTTCATTTTAGGTTCTCCATCATCTCTTTTTCGGCCTGTTCATCGCCGGACTGTGAGAGCATCCATGCCAGAGTAGAGGCGCGCCGGCCGTAGGCGGCGCCGTTCTTCTGATAGTTCACACGGGCCAGCTTCCGATAGAAAACGGCGCCTCGGGCCATCGCCACCGTGTTGTGCGGGTCCAGGGCCAAGGCCTTCTCTACGAAGTCCATCGCTTGCTCCCCGTTCCGGTGGGCCAAGGCAACAGGGATCGCCGTGCTGTAAAGATAGGAGACGAACTGTTGATGACTCATCGTCCGCATATAAACCCCGGTCCTTCGCGTCGTGTAAAGGATCTTGAGGAAAGAGTCGTAGTCGTCGTCCGACGACTCGCCACCGCCGTCCGTCGGTTCTATATTTCTCATTTGCAGGTCCGGGCCGATGTAGCGGAGAAACATATGGGACGGCGCGGACACCGAGTATATAGGATATCCCAATCTTTGCGCCGTTGCGAGGTAGAGCGTGGCCAGGGCCATGCAGGTGCCGGTCCTTCGCTGCAAGATGTAGGATAGGAGGCGGCAGTCGTCGGCGTGGGCTTTGTAGGCATCCTTATCGTATTTATAGCCTTCCAGCTTATAGATGACCGTGTTCATGGCGCGGATGCGCTTGTCGGGGTCCGTCTCGCCTGCGGTGATGGTCCTCACCCGCTCCACGAGCATGTCTAAGAGCGTGTCGTAGGTGTCGACGTCCAGGTCCGGGTAAAGCTGTTTGGAGATGGCCAGGGCCTCTCGCCCTACGTCCACCTCAACCTCCGCCACCGGCGGCGCCGCCTGCCCGTGGTGGAGTGACCACCAGGGCAGGCGCGCCGCCACGACGAAGGCCGAGGCCCACGCCGCGATGAGGAGCTTTTTATTCGACACTAGGCCGCGTCCTTGTTGGCCTGGAGGATGTCGTCCAGCCCGTTCATGACCGCGCGGTAAGCCTTGATGTCCCCGCGCTCCACGTATTTAGCCTTTCGCAGCAGGGCGTCTATCCCCGCCTTGATCCTGCCCGTCACGTCCTCGGTCAGCCTGATGCTCACCCAGTGGGACGGCTGCTCCGCAACATCGCAGGCGTGGTCGTTGTCCTTCCCGCAGATCGGCTCCACCAGATCCGCCACAGCGAACAGCTTCAGCTCATTCTCCTTTTTCATGTGCATCTCCCCTTGCTTTTTATTTGACCTCATTTCTTCAAAAGCTTCTGAACGCCTCCGACCGTTTTATAGCCCAGGAAGGCCGCAATTTGGCGGAGGGAGTACTTCGCGCTTCGTAAGACGTGCGCTGCCTCCCTTCTGCTCGGATGCGTCATGCGAGGGGAGGGCGGCATAAGGCGCCCTTTTCCCTTGCAAATCGGGCAGGGAATATCCGTCTGTGAATGGGGCATTTAGCTTCCCTTCTTGAAATAAGCGTTAAGGACTTCCACCACGAGCTTATGGTCCCGCTTTTTGTAGACGCTGGCGACCAATCTATAGCCGGCGTAAATGTCGCCTACGCCGGAACGGAAATCCCATCGGCCGACCCATTCCCCCTTTTTGTGAGGAGGGAACTTGTTGGGAGCGTTGCGCGTCTCCCTGGCGATGCGGGCGGCGGTTTGGTTTAGGTCTTCTTTCTTTTTCTTAGGCATTAGAGCCCTCCCATAGAAAACATTTTGACGGGCGCCGTCTCTCCCTCGAACACGGCGACCGGAGTAAATCCGCGCTTCATCACAGCGGCCAGCGCGGCGGCGTCCGGGTTTTTACCGCCAACGAAGTCGAAGGCGACGCGCTCGGTGTTGTGGTCGATGGAAATCACTGTCCACGTCTTCTTAAGCATGGTCGGCCTCATCTCGTCTGATAAATCCCGAAAAACCCAACCTCGTTTCCGTTGAGATCCCGCAAGGCTTGATCGTGGCCGGGGGAAAAGTTCGGGTGTCCTTCGATCTTGTCGGCCAGCTCACGAAGGATTCGCGCCGTCTCGAAACTCTCGTTATCTTCAAAGGCGGCATTGGTAGCATTGATCTGAATTTTTATTTTCATTTGATCCTCCCCTTGCTTTTTGGTCCGCCGTGAAGGGCGGTTAATGCTTTACCAGCCCAGAACCCCGGCCAGCCGTTGCATTTCGGACATCTCGATTTTGTGACACCCTACCCTCAGCACGGCCCCGTCAAACGAATCAACTTTGTAGTGACCCAGGGACATCCCGGGAAGCGCGACGGGCAGATCATTGATCCGCGTCCACAAGCGCCTTGCAACGTCCAGGGGAATTCGGGCGCTCCGGCTCGTGACAACCTCCCGCTCCCCGTCTTTCTCTTCGACGCGCAAGAATATACGATCCACGCCGGAGGGGAAATAGGTCCTCTCCCCACGCTTCCATGCTTCAATCTTATCGGCCTTCTCCGTCTCAAGGCGCTTTTGTTCCTCCGCCTTACGCTTGCGCTCCTCCGCGTTGAATTTCTTGACGGCCTCTATCGCGGCGGGGGAGAAAAGATCGTCTGACGTCAAGGCTTTAAGGCGCTTCTTCGCGGCGGGGTCTTTAATGTGGGGGAAGCGGGCCGCGAACTCTTTTAGGTCCGTCGCCTGCCTTAACGCCTCCGCCCTGTACCAATCTCCATGCTTGATCGCCTTTAAAGACTTCCGGCGCAATTTCTCTACCTCTGACATCATCTCCTGAATATTCGCGGCGTGATTCGTTGCGGTTACGTCGTGGACATTGAAGACCTTGACGCCGGAAGGAATGGCGCGGCGCGTGTATGCCAAATGTTTTGCCGTCGATACGGAGTATTTCCGCGTTGTGAAGAGGGCGGTATTGGCGTCAATGAAACGCGCCATGGGGAAATGCCGGCCGGGTCGGCCCGTCGAAGAAAACCCGCGATGCGCGGCCCTCCGCTTGCGTCTGTTGCACCCAGATGTGGGCCACTTCCTCGTGATTCCTCAAGACCGTTTTCATGGTATTACCCCCTTGCTTTTTGTGTGAAGTGTTACTTTAACAACTTGAGGCCGTATTTCAGGATGCGGATTTTCATTTCTTTTCGGGCGTCGTAGGCGGCGGCGGCGGCGGCGGCGGCGTCGGCGTAGGCGGCGGCGGCGGCGTCGGCGTAGGCGGCGGCGTCGGCGTAGGCGGCGGCGGCGGCGGCGGCGTAGGCGTAGGCGGCG
>Ga0153915_10000535_pt1 | contig 35316 bp, 31 predicted proteins | sample Opewatmetagenome_2_FD_107003 | JGI IMG/M metagenome (GOLD analysis project Ga0153915, IMG submission 107003) | Freshwater wetland microbial communities from Ohio, USA - Open water 3 Core 3 Depth 3 metaG | ecosystem: Environmental > Aquatic > Freshwater > Wetlands | place: USA: Ohio, Lake Erie... | reverse complement strand
GCGAGCGCGGACAGCCCCAGGCCGACCGCCAGGTCGATCAGCCGTTCGGGCGTGCACGACCCGTCGGACGCCGTGGAGTGCGTATGCAAGTCGATCATTTGACATCACGATACCACAATCGGTAAGCTCGATCCATGGACCCGACTTTCCGCGCGACGCGCGGCGCCGGCGGAACGTACGTACCCCCCGCGGACAAGTCCATCACGCATCGCGCGCTGATGCTCGCCGCGATCGCGGACTCCCCTTCGCGCGTTGGACGGCCGCTGGCCACCGGGGACTGCGTCTCCACCCGCCGCTGCCTGGAGTCACTCGGCGTGCGAATCATCGACGCCGACGGGGGAGTCGAGGTCCGAGGAGTCGGCCTGCGCGGATTCCGCGAGCCGCTGGGCACGCTGGACGCGGAGAACTCGGGCACGACCACCCGGCTCCTCTCCGGCCTGCTCGCGGGGCAGAAGCTGTTCGCCGTCCTGAGCGGGGACGAGTCTCTTGTGCGCAGGCCGATGGCCCGGGTCGTGCAGCCGCTGCGCGAAATGGGCGCCCGCATCGAGGGACGGGACGGGGGGAAGTTCGCCCCGCTGTGCTTCCTTCCGGGCACCGGGGATCTTCGCCCACTTTCCTGGGAGCTGCCCGTTCCCAGCGCCCAGGTGAAGAGCTCCCTCCTGCTGGCCGCGCTCCGCGCGTCGGCTTCCAGCTCGATCGGCGGGAAGACCGGTTCGCGCGACCACACGGAGAGGATGCTCCGCTCGCTGGGAGTCCGGATCGACACGAGCGGCGTCCGCCTGGACGTGCACCCTGCCGGGCGCCTCCCGGGTTTCGAGGTGGACGTGCCCGGGGACGTCTCCTCGGCCGCGTTCTTCGTCGCGGCTTCGCTGATCAGTGGAAAGCCGCTCGTCGTGCGCGGCTGTGGGATCAATCCCACGCGGCTGGGATTCATCGAGGCTGCGCGGCGCATGGGGGCCTCCGCCCTGATCGCGGAAGAGGGAGTGTCCCTCGGCGAACCTTTCGGCACCGTGACCATCACTCCGGGGAGCCTTCGCGGCACCGTGGTGGGGCCCGACGAGGTCCCGGAGCTGATAGACGAGATCCCGCTTCTCGCGGTCCTTGGATTGTTCGCCCGCGGCGTCACCCGGGTGAGCGGGGCCTCGGAACTGCGCGTGAAGGAAAGCGACCGGCTGGAAATGATCGCGCGCATGGTCCAGGGCCTCGGCGGGAGCATCGAGACGACGGAAGACGGGTTCGTGGTGGAAGGCCCCCAGAAGCTGGGGTCCCCCGCCGCGGTCGACCCCGGGGGAGATCACCGCATTGCCATGGCGGCGGCCGTGGCGGGGGCGGGCATCCCCGGTGGAGTGCGAGTCAGCGGTTTCGACTGCTCGCGGGTCTCATACCCGGATTTCATCCGCGACTTCAGGGCTCTCGGGGGCGAGGTGGCGTGACGGCTCGCATGTCGTTCGACATCGGCGGGGTCACCACCGAGATCGAGTTCAGCTCGAAGCCTGCCTGCCCCGAGGCGTCGGTCTCGGTGTTCGACTCCAACACCGTGGGACGGTTTTCCACCGGCGCCCCCGGCCCGGTGCGGCTCGCCGCCGGAGAGACGGCCAAGCAGTGGGAGAGCGTGGACGCCATCCTGACGCGGTGCGCGGAATCGGGGATGGGCCGGGACGGCACCATCGCGGGATTCGGCGGCGGGGTGGTGTGCGACCTGGCCGCGTTCGCAGCCTCCCTGTACATGCGCGGATGCCGGCTGGTTCTCGTCCCGACCACCCTCCTGGCGATGGTGGACGCCTCCCTCGGGGGCAAGACCGGCATCGATTTCCTGGGGTACAAGAACCTGGTCGGCACGTTCTATCCCGCTCACCGCATCGTGATCGCCCCCGCGGCGCTGGAAAGCCTGCCGGATCGCGAGTACCGCTCGGGCCTCGCCGAGGTGATCAAGTCCGCGATCATCGGGGACGCTGCCCTCCTTGACCTCCTGGAGCGGGACCGGGAGCGCGTTATGGCCCGGGACGCCGATACTGTGGGGGTGATGATCCGCCGCAGCCTCGCCGTCAAGGGACGCATCGTGCAGCAGGACCCCCTGGAGAAGGGGGCGCGCGCGGTGCTCAACCTCGGCCACACCTTTGGCCACGCGCTGGAGGCGGCAACCGGGTTCGACGGCTGGACCCACGGGGAAGCGGTGGCCTGGGGGATCGGCCGCGCGCTTTCCGCGGGTCTGCGCTTCGGGATGACGGACGCCGCCTTTGCCGGCCGGGTACGGTCTCTGCTGCGGGCGTACGGGTACCGCCTGGAGGCGGAGGCGGGATTCGAGGCGCTTGCGCCGGCGTTCGGGCTGGACAAGAAACGCGCCGGCGGGGTGACGCGGCTGATCATCCCCTGCACCGCGGGCGACGTGCGCGTGCGGGAGGCGTCGCCGGAAGACCTCGCTGCCGCGCTTGCCGAGCGCGAGCCGTGACGGGGGAGCAGGGGGCGCCATGAAGATAGACAAGAGCACCTTCGAGCAGCATGTCCGGTTCTTCGACCAGGGAGCGGTGATCTTCCGGGAGAACGACGAAGGCACGGACATGTACATCATCATCCAGGGCGTCGTCGAGATCCGCAAATCCACCGGGTCCTCCTCCAGCAAGGTCCTCACGACGCTGCAGAAGGGGGACATGTTCGGGGAAATGGCCATCATCGAGAAACAGCCGCGTTCGGCGAGCGCCGTCGCGGTGCAGCCGACCCGGGTGCTCATGCTCAACGACAAGCTGTACGACAACATGATCGGCACCAACCCCGACTTCGCGCGCAAGATGAACAAGGTCCTCTCCGAGCGCATCCGCCGGGCGGACGCCATCATCCAGACCATCTTGACGACCAACCGCCAGAACCAGCTGTGGACCGGGCTGGTGCAGTACGCGAAGGAAAAGGGCGTTTCCACGTTCAAGGGCAGCCGCGTGAGCATCGCGGAGTTCACCTCGTGGGCGGTGGCGCACCTGGGCCTGGTGGAGAAGGACGTGCAGTCGATCCTCGCCCAGCTGCTCAAGCGCGGGGTGGTCGCCTACTCGGCGCGGGGCAAGGAGGAGATCCTCATCGAGCCCAAGGAAGGGGTCATCCTCCCGGACTGACGTACTCGTCAGAGTGCGTACTCGCGCACCCAGTCGGCACCGCGCCCGCAGGGCGTGCGGGACTTCCTACTCCTCCAGCATCTCCGAGATCATGTGGTACAGGCGCGCGATCGTCTCACGGTCTGCCGGGGCAAGGTTCTCTCCCGGCTCGTCCGCGAGACTCTCCAGGCTGGCCAGGCTCTCCGTCCGGGCCGTGAGCAGGTTCTTCTCGGGCTTGAACCAGTAGGCTCCCTTCCAGTCCGTGTAAAGGGTGAGGAATCCCAGCCGCTTGCTCTTGTCTTTCAGGGAGCAGAGGCACAGCAGGCGCGGCAGGTGCCCGCAGAGCTCCCGGCCGCTGGCGGCAAAGGAGAAGGTCTTTCCTTTCGGCCACTCCTCCCACACGCCTTCGTCGGTGTGCAGGTAGGGGGCGAGGGAAAGGATGGTCCCGAGCTTCATCCCCGAGAAGATCTCCCGGCCGCTCCATTCGATGGTGCCCCGCAGGTTCTTGAAGTTGGGAAGGCTCGCGGGCGATATCTCCTGCAGCGCGGGACGCAGCCTCTCCCAGTCGATCGTGACCATCTTGCGGCCCCCCTTGATGGTGGTGATCGGGAAGGCCTGGGACCCGATGCGGATCTGGTGGGTGAAGTCGCGGGCCTTCTCGCGTGCCTTCTCGCGCAGCGGCCCCTCCTTCGCGCCCTCCGCCGGGACTCCCCCGAACTCCTCCTGCAGCACCGGGGAGATACGGGCCAGCATCTGGCGGCGCAGCGGGGAGACGGAACGCGCGTACATCCGCGAGGTCTTCACGATCTCCCCGGCCACGATGTGGGCCGGCGTCTCGCGGAACATCAGGGATCCCGGGTGGATCTGGATGCGGTCCGCCGTGAGGCTTCGGTAGATGCCCTTGCCGGTGCGCTCGCAGACGAACTGGATCAGGCCGCGCGAGATCGCGCAGAGGTAGTCATCCCAGGCGCCGCCGGACCCGATGGGCACGCCGAGCGAGCTGACGATCTCCTCCAGCTGGCCACGGATGTTGGCGATCTCGTTCATCGTGCGCAGGTCCAGGTAGTACGTGTCGCAGAACCTGCCGCGGTTGCCCGAGCGCATGAACGCCTCGTAGATGCGCTGGTAGGAGACGAAATCTCCGAGGGGATCGCGGAACGTATGGTGGGCGCGGCGGGCTTCCAGCTCCTCGCCGGCGGGAAGGAGAAACGGCGAGTTCACCGAGAGGAAGGTGGCGGCGATGATGACCTCCGCGATCACGGAGGGATAGGCCCGGATGGACTCCACGATCATCCGGGCGTGCTTGGGCAGGATCGGGAAGAGGCACATCATCCGCCCGGTTTCGGTCAGGGCGCGTTCCTCGTCCAGGGCGTCCAGGAGCCGCAGGGTTTCCACCGCCGCCCGGATGCCGTCCTGCCCCGGGGGGGAGAGGAAATCGAAGGATTCGAACTCGCGGATGCCCAGCTCCGCCATGCGAAGCACCACCTCCGAGAGGTCCGTGCGCAGGATCTCTTCCATGGTGTACATGGATCGCGACTCGAGGTCCTTCTTCGTGTACAGGCGGTAGCACACCCCCGGGGCGGTCCGCCCGGCGCGGCCGCGGCGCTGGTTGCATGAGGCCCGGGAGACCGGCACTTCCACGAGGGACTCCGTGAAGGTTCGGGGGCTGTAGAAGTTCACTTTCCCCAGGCCGGAATCGATGACGTGCACGACCCCGTCGATGGTGATGCTGGTCTCGGCGATGTTGGTTGCCACGATGACCTTGCGCTTGCCGGGGAAGTCCAGGAAGACCCTCGCCTGGTCCTCGTGGGACAGCCGGGCGTACAGCGGCAGGAGGGCGAGCTCCCCGTCCCGGTCCAGGTCGGCGAGCATCTGCACGCAGTCCTTGATGGCCAGCTCCCCCGGGAGGAAGATGAGGATGTCGCCCGGCTTCTTCTTCTGCATGATGCCGAGCACGATGTCGCGGATGCGCTGCTGGAGGCTCTCGGTATCCCCCTCGATCTCGGGAGGCGCGTGGATCACCTCCACCGGGAACATGGGGGCGTCTATGCTCACGATCGGGCAGCTGTCGAAGTACTCGGAGAAAACCTCGACGTTGATCGTGGCGGAGGATACGATGACGCGGAACTCGGGGCGCGCCGCGAGGATCCCCTTCAGCATCCCGAGGATGAAGTCGATGTTCAGGCTTCGCTCGTGCGCCTCGTCCACCATGAGCACGCTGTAGCGCGAGAGCAGGCGATCTCCCTTCAGCTCTTGCAGTAATATGCCGTCCGTCATCACCTTGATGACCGTTTCCTCGTCGGTACGGTCCTCGAAGCGCATGGTGTAGCCGACGATCCGGGGGATCTCGGTCTTGATCTGGCGGGCAATGAACCCGGAGACTGAGACCGCGGCGATCCGTCGCGGCTGGGTGACGCCGACCATCCCGTGGGCGGTGTATCCCGCCTCGTGGAGGATGAGCGGGATCTGCGTCGTCTTGCCCGAGCCGGTCGGGCTTTCCACGACGATGACCTGGTGGCCCTGGAGCGCCGCCAGGATCTTCTCACGCTGCTCGTAGACCGGCAGCCGGTAGGGGTCCATGCGGATGTCCTCTCTTGTCCGGGCCAACGCCGGCGGAGTACACTATAGCTCGAAGGAAGGAGTCCGCCTATCCTCACGCCGGGCAAAAAGGGATCGCGAGCGGAACGGTTCGACCAGGAGGTCGCGTCATTCGTCCGCTCGATCCCGGTGATGCTCCCGAAGGAGATCGAGGCCCACGTGAGCACCTGCGGGTACGTGGGGCAGCAGAAGGCCGTGCGGGCCATCGCGCTGGCCGCCTACCGGCACGTGAGCCGGCTGCGCCGCATCTGGCTGGAGGGGGCGCGGCGCGAAGACCTGCCGCCCAAGACGACGATGCTGTTCGTCGGCCCCACGGGCTGCGGCAAGACCTACCTCGTGGAGATCCTCTTCCGGGACATCCTGCGTCTTCCCACCGTGGTCATCGACATGACGGGCTTCTCGGAGACCGGCTACGTCGGGCAGGACGTGAACTCCATTCTCACGCGCCTTTTGTACTCCGCGGACATGAGCCTGGCTTACGCCGCCATCGGGATCGTCTGCCTGGACGAGTTCGACAAGCTGGCCTCCGGGCAGAACAGCGCCGTCTTTTCCGGAGCCGGCACCACGAAGGACGTCTCGGGGCTGGGCGTACAGCGGGAGCTGTTGAAAATGCTGGAGTCCATCGAGATCCCGGTGCCGCTGGAATACACGCACTCCGACTACGCGCCGAAGGCGGTCATGACCACCCAGGACGTGGGGTTCATCGCCTGCGGGGCGTTCTCCGGGCTGAAGGGCATGATCGAGCAGCAGGGGGAGGAGCACATCGGCTTCGGCCGTGTGCCGCTTTCCGGGTCACAGGATCGGATTGCCGTCTCCTACACCGAGGACGACGTGATGCTCGCTCACAACTTCATGAGCTACGGGTTTCTCCCGGAGCTCATCGGCCGCTTCCGCCGCATCGTGCCGTTCGCGGCCCTCACGCGGGAACAGCTCTCCCTGATCCTGCGCTCGACGCTGCTGGCGCAATACACCCGGGAGTTCCAGCTCGAGGGAAAGGAGCTGGTGGTGTCCGAGGGCGTCCTGGAACGAGTGGTGGAGGAGAGCCTGCGGAAGGAGACCGGCGCCCGCGCGCTGGAGGCCAGCCTCATGCGGTACCTCGAGGAGGCCGCCTTCGAGGCGTTCTCCGAGCCGGACGCGCGCCGTGTCAGCCTGAGCGTGCGCGAGGATCGCATCGTCCACGATGTCTCCTGAGGTCGCTCGCGGCCCCGATCTGTCGGCTGGAGAGGCAATCCTCAAGCTCGTGGAGGAGCAGGTCGCGCTCGGCCCCCGGGTCCCGGGGAGCGAGGCGCACCGCACCCTGGCCCGGATGCTGGCCGGGCGGCTGGAGGAGCATGGCGCAGAGGTGACGCTGCAGGAGTTCGGCGTGGATTTCCGCGGGAAACGCCTGGAGTGCCGCAACGTCGTGGGGCTGTTTCGCGCGGAGCGGCCGGAGGCGGGCCCGCTCCTCCTCGGGACCCACTACGACTGCCGCTTTCGGGCCGACCGGGAGCGGGATGCGTCCCGCCGGGAGCAGCCCATCCCCGGGGCGAACGACGGGGGCTCGGGGACCGCGGTGCTTCAGCACATGCTGCCGGGACTCGCGGCCGGGGAGCGGACCCGGGACGTCGTGGTGGCGTTCCTGGACGCGGAGGACCTGGGAAACATCGACGGGAAGGACTTCGCGCTCGGCGCGGAGTGGCTGGCCGCGCATCCCCTCGAGGGCCTTTCGCCTTCCGAGGTCGTGGTCCTGGACATGGTCGGCGGCAGGGACATGATCCTGGACGTGGACGCCCACATCCTGGGCTGGCTTCCCAGCCGGCGGCTCACCTCCGAGATCTTCCGGCTGGGGGTGCAGCGGGGCTGGCAGCCGTTTGCCCGGGACAAGAAAGACCGCCTGAAATACATCATCTCGGATCACACGCCGTTCGGCCGCCGGGGGATCGCCGCGTGCATCCTGATCGACATCGACTACCCGCAGTGGCATACGCAGGCGGACCTGCCGGGCGCCATGTCCGCCGAGTCGCTGGGGACTATCGAATCAGCTCTCTGGCTCTTCCTGGAAGGTCCGCGGGCGACAATCCCTCGAAGCTCTCCCGGGTCTTGAGATTCTTCAAAGTCACCGTCCCCGCCGCCGCCTCCTGCGCGCCGCACACCACGGCGAGGGGGATGCCCTTCTTCTCCGCGTAGGCAAACTGCTGGGCGAGCTTCTTCTTTTCAGGGTAGACCTCGGCGGCGATCCCGGCCGCGCGGAGGTTTTGGGCGATCTCGTGGTAGACGCCCACGAGCGAGTCGTCCAGGAAAAGGACGAGCACGGACGCGCGGGCCGAGGAGCCGCCGGCCAGGCCGAGCTCCTCCATCGCCGCCATCAGCCGATCCAGCCCTATCGAGGCGCCCACTCCCGGCAGGCGCTGCCGGGTGTAGAGGGACGCGAGGTCGTTGTAGCGGCCGCCCGAGCATACCGACCCGATATCCGGCAGGTCCCCGAGAAAGCTCTCGAAGACGATCCCCGTGTAGTAGTCCAGGCCGCGCGTGATGGAGGGATCCAGGACGAAGGTTCCGCCGATCCCGAGCCGATCCAGAGCGGAGGCGACCTGGGAAAGGCGCGCGATGCCTTCCACGCCGCCGCCCACCAGGCCGGACAGCTTTTGCAGGGTCGCCGCCGGCGTTTCCTCCACCCGGATGAACTCCAGGATCTCCGACGCTGCGGCCGGACCAGCGATCCCGGCGAGCAGCTCGCGCGTCTTCTCCGTGCCGACCTTGCGCTGCTTGTCTATGGTGCGCAGCACCTCGACGGATCTTCCCTCGAGCCCCAGGCGAGCCAGGCAGGCGTTGAACACGCCCCGGTGGGCATAGCGGATCGTGAATGCCCGCATCCCGAGAGCGGCGAGGCTCTCGCGCATCAGGAGCAGGATTTCCAGGTCGGCGGATGCCGAGTCGGTGCCCACGATGTCGAAGTCCACCTGCATGAACTCGCGGTAGCGCCCGCGCTGGGTGTTTTCCCCGCGCCAGACCTTGGCCGCGTGCCAGCGGCGGAAGGGGAGGCCCACCTCGTCCAGGTGGGCCGCCATGAAACGGGCGAACGGGACCGTCAGGTCGAACCGCATGGCGACGTCGCGCCCGCCGTGGTCGGTGAAACGGTAGACCTCCTTGTCCGTCTCCCCGCCGCCTTTCCCCAGCAGCACCTCGGCGAACTCCAGGACGGGCGTGTCGATGGGCAGGAAACCGAAGCGCTCGAAGACGGACTGCAGCTTGCGCACGATGGAAAGCCGCTCGGCCTCCTTCTCGGGAAGGAAGTCACGGAATCCCTTGGGAATCCTGGGCTCGATGAGCGCGCCGCGGTCCTCCGCGGATCTGTCCTCGTTCTGCACGAGCCAAGTAAAGGCGGAGGGTGGGTTGATGTCAAGGTCGACGCCTTGACAATTGTCGCTCCCGCGGTAGCATTGCGGCAGCTTGCTTTTCAGGTACGGCGCATCGGGAAGCGGAACTATAGAGAAGAAGGCTCACATCTACACCCGGGAGGAGCACGGGATAGATCTGCGCCTGGTAGACCCTGACGCGGTCTGGATCGTTCGGCGCCTGCGCGGCGCCCGGTTCCGTGCCTACATCGTCGGAGGCGCCGTGCGGGACCTTATCGCCGGGCGGGTTCCGAAGGACTTCGACATCGCCACGGATGCGCACCCCATGCAGATCCGTCGCCTGTTCCGCTCCGCGCGGGTGATCGGCCGCCGCTTCCGCCTGGTGCACGTGTACTGCTCCCGAGAGAAATACATCGAAGTGAGCACGTTCCGCTCCAAGGTGGCCCCGGCGACGGCGGGTGACCACGTCCTTCCGGACGGGAACAACTTCTTTGGGACCATCGAGGAGGATGCCCAGCGCAGGGACTTCACGATCAACGCCCTGTACTACTGCCCGATCGACCAGCAGCTCTTCGACTACGTGGACGCCCTGCCGGATCTCCGCCAGCGCCGGCTTCGGACCCTCGGCCGGGCGGAAACCTCCTTCGCGGAGGACCCGGTCCGCATGATCCGGGCGGTGAAGTACGCCGCGCTCCTGGATTTCCCGTTCCCTCTTCCGCTGGCCGGGCTGGTCCGGCGCCTGCGGGAATCCATCCTGACCTGCTCGCGGGAGCGGGTCACGGAAGAGGTGTACAAGATACTGGCTTCCGGCGCCTCCCTCGCGATTCTCGAGCTGGCCGGCAAGCTTCGGCTCTTCGAGGTCATGTTCCCCGCCCACGCGGAGCGGCTGCGCGTGCAGCGGGCGCACCTGGCCGATTCTCCATTCGGGGCGCGGCTGAAGGAGCTGGACCAGAAAACCGTGGAAGGGACCCCGCTTCCCCGCGGGGAGATGTTCGGATTCCTGTTCCTCGATCTCGCCCTGGAGAAGAAAGACCTCCTGGAATCCCCCGAGCCGGAGCTCTTTCTGCTGCAGCTCATTCGCACGATCTCGGCCCCCCTGTTCCCGTCCAAGAAGGACCTCGCGCAGGCGGCCGAGACCGTCCTCAAGGCCGCGCATCCCCACTACCGCCGCAAGGGCGGCAGGAGTCACGTCGGCCATGGCCCGGGCGGCCGCGGGCAGGCCGGCCATGGCCCTGAAGGGCACGCACCGGGCGAGCAGGCCGCAGCCGGGAGCAGGAGGCGGAGAAGAAGAGGACGGCGGCGCGGCCGGCGCGCAGGCCAGGGCGGAGCCGCCCCGCAGGGATAGGGAGCGCGAGAGCCCGGGGCGACGACGGTCGGCTACTGTGCGGCGGAAATCCGTTTCAGCAGCGCGTCCACCCGGTCCCCGTACGCGGGCGCGTCGGCCTGCTTGGCGAAGTTGAGGTACTTCACCGCCTCCGCGCTCTTCCCGGCGGCAAACGCGTTGACCCCGAGAGCATAGTTGATGATCCCCGCGTTGGTGCCGAGCTGGAACGCCTTGAGGTACTGGTCTTCCGCACGGGTGTAGTCTTTCTTGGAGTACGCGATCAGTCCGAGGTAGTAGAAGGCCGTGCCGTTCTCCGGGTCCAGGGCCAGGGCGCCGTTGAAAGAGTCCTCGGCCGCCGGAAGGCTGCCGGCCGTGTACTGGTCGATGCCGTCCTTGACCAGATCCGTGGCCGTCTTCATGGAGAGCACGAAGCTCTTGAAATCCGCCGCCAGCTTCTGGTCCGTCACCCAGGAGAACGCCCGCTTGCGGGCGCGCTGGGAGTTCTCGTCCAGCGCCGCTTTCGGCCCGAGGGCGGAGATGCCGTCCCATAGCGCGCGGCTGTAGGAGCGGTCTGGGCTGGACAGCAGGAACTGGACGAGGCCCCACGATTCAGGGGCGAACACGTCCATCTGCGACTGCGCGGCCTCACGACTGATGGTGAGCAGGTCCGGGAAAGTGATGAGCTTCGCCGGCGTGTCGCCGCGGACGAGGGACTTCAGCGTGTCCAGCCACGCGTAGTTGGGCTTGAACTTGAAGCTCGCCGTCGCGGCGTCCCACGCGGAGGCGTCCAGGTAGGTGGCCACCCCTTCACGCATCCACACCGGCGGGTTGTCGATGAAACCCTTGATGAACTGTATGGTCCCCTGGTGCAGGAGGGAGGCGGTGAACGCCGGCTCGTCCTTGGGGAAGCACAGCAGCTCCGAGCGCTCGGGATCCGACCAGGCGATGAACACGAAGTCCGCCCTGGTCTGCGAGAGGACCTTGTTCAGGTACCCGTTGAAGCTGTCCAGGTCCTTGAAGACGCGGATGCGGAACTTCGAGGGCAGCGTGGAGAGGTCGAAGTGGAAGACGTCATTGTAGAGCGAGAGGGCGGATTCCATGCGGTGGGCGATGTCTTCCGCCTGCGCCTGGCTCGTCTCGGAGAACACCCGGTAGTGATCGGTCTCCGCGGTGAACTGGGACGCGTCCTGGGAGAAGACGGCAAGGGGGATGCACAGGAAGAGCGCGAGCGCCAGGATTGTGCGCATACCACCTCCTGCGCTCGATCATAGTGGCCCCGCGAACGGCTGTCAAATGCTTTTGGGGTTCGCCGGGCCGTACTCGGGCCGCGCGGCCGCCTTTTCCACGACCTTGGGGTTCACCCGGCCGTACTCGGGCCGCACGACCGTCTTCTCCACGATTTCCGCCTCGCTTTTGCGGAGCATCTTGGTGGACTTGAGCAGGATCTTCACGGACTCGAAGAAGATGTGGGGATAGTTTCGCTTGATCTCGACACCGGGGACGGGAATGATGTGCTTGCCCTGCTCGGCCCGGATCCGCAGCGCCTGCGCGATCTCGGCGCGCGTGGACACTTCCTCGATGGTGATCACGCGGTGGATGGGCAACAGGTCGAGCGTCTTGGCGATCCTCATCACCATCTTGCGCGAGGTGCCGATGATCAGGACCCGCGGGGAGGGATGGGCGCCGACCGCCTGGCGTACCTCCTCGATGTGCTCGGCGTTGGCGAACACTGCGGTCTTGATTGCGGTGAGGATGCCTTTCTCCCGCTTGGCGGACCTGCCGGCGATGATCTTCTGCCCGCGGATCAGCAGGCCGTCGTCGATGATGAAATCCACGCGGAACCGCCGAGCCACCTGCCGCGCCTTGAAGCTCTTGCCGGTGCCGCTCTTGCCCACGAGGGCGAACACCCGCCGCTTGCGCGCCAGCCAGGGAAAGAGCCGTGTCAGTGAGGTGACGAGCTTCATTGCCGGGAACCGGTCCCCCGGGGAGTATACACCGGCGGGCAGGGAAAGTACCGGGCGGTCGCCGCGGACCGTCGGCGCCACCCCCCGCGGGCTCTACACGGGCGATGCCGAGGGGACCCGGATGCGCAGTCCGCGGAGCCCCCGCAGGTAGTCCCGCTCCAGCCGTACCCACCGCCGGTTCAACGCCCACGCGTAGAGGCCGACGACGAATCCACCGACGCTTCCACGGAGCAGACGGGCGATGACGTGCCAGGGGGCGTAGAACCGGGCGTGGGCGAGAATCTGGGCGCGCTGCAGCTCCCAGGGGCTGAACTTCCGGGGGTGGAACTTCACGTGGTGGGCGTCGTAGCCGTCCCATGCAGTGTCGAGGAGGCGTCCTTCGGCGAGCATCCGCGTGTAGAAGCCCGTGCCGGGAAGCGGCGTGAGGATCAGGAACTGCGCGGTGTCCACTTTCTCGGCAAGGGCGAAGCGGACCGTCGCCCTGGTGGTGGCCACCGTGTCCGCGTCGAACCCGAAGACGAACATGCCATGCACGTGGATCTTGCGCCGGCGGATCTCCCGGATGGCGTGGCGGATCTCTTCCACGGACTGGTTTTTCTTCATCTCTCGAAGGGCCGCGGGATCCACGGACTCGAACCCGATGTACAACGAGGTGCACCCGGCCTCGGCCATCAAGTCCAGCATCTCCGGGTCGCGCGCGATGTCGCTTCTCACCTGGGTGGACCACGTGAAGCCCAGCTGCAGGCGGATCATCTCCCGGAGAAGCTCCTTGGTTTTTCGGGGGTTGGCGGTGAAGTTGTCGTCGTAGAAGAACAGGGCGCAGTCCTTCGAGTCATATCGAGACAGCTCCGCCACGATGCTGGCGGTGGTGCGGTGGCGGTAGTGGCGCCCGAACATCCCCGTCACCGAGCAGAACGTGCAATCGAACGGGCAGCCTCGGGAGGTCTGCACGGGGATGGTGGGAAGCCCGAGGCCCTGCGCCCCGATCCTGCGGTTGTGGCCCATGTCCAGGAGACTGAGATCCGGGAAGGGGAGGGAGTCGAGGTCCTCGATCGGCGCGGCCGGGGGATTCTTTCGAATTGCCCCCTTCTCTTTCCAGACGAGGCCGGGAACCTCGGCGAGCGACGTGCCCTGGTTGAGCGCTTCCACGAGGAGGGGGAAGCTTTCCTCTCCCTCTCCGGTGAGGCAGAAGTCCCCGTGCTCCAGCGCCTCCTCGGGAAGGAAGCTGACATGGGGTCCTCCGAATACGACCGGGATCCCGCGCCTGCGGAAGTGGTCCCCCAGCGCGTAGGCGCCGGGTGCCGTGGCCGTGATGGTGGAGATCCCGACGAGATCGGCATCCAGGCCGCGCGCGGCCGCTTCCTTCGCGGGCAGAAAGAACGTGCGGGCGGCGTACCCCCGGTCCCTCATGATGGTAGCAAGGAGAATGGTACCCAGCCGGGGAAGCACGAACTTCGAGAAGATGTGCAGGTGCTCGTTCTCCGGCTCGATGAGCGTGATGCGTCGAATCATGTCGCCCTCCCAGACTCCATTGCATTCGCCTAGAGATAGATTGGGCTGAACATATACGTATACGTACGATTTGTCAAGGGGGCAAACGGGGTCCGCGTGCGGGCCGGGGCGAGTGAGCTATTTCTGATCGAAGAGGGAGCCTACGCCCGAGACGATCTTCTCCGCGTCCCTGGTAACCGTCAGGAGGTTGCGGGAGACCTCCTCCAGGTTCTTCACGGTGGTCTCCAGGCTGCGGGCGGTGTCCGCTGAGCCGATCGTGGAGATCACGGAGTTCTGCGCGGTGAGCTGGTCCACGGACTTCTGGATGGTCTCGCTGCTCTTGCGGATGGCTTTCATGGAGGCGGCCAGGTCGTCGGAGCTCGCGTTCAGGTTGCCCTCCAGCTTCGCCAGAAGGCGCTCCGTGGTCGCAGAGACGTCGGTCACCGCGGACTGCAGCTTGTCCACCGAGGAGGTGATCTGCCGCGTGATGTCCGGCATGGACTGCGTGACCTCCACCGCCCGGTCGGTGACGATGCGCACGTTCTGGGCGGTGCGCGCGATGTCCTTGAGCGAAGAGTCGAGCGTCTGCTCGTTGTTTTTCAGTATGTCCACGATACCCTTGAGGCTGCCGGCGAGGTCCGTGATCATTCCCATGGTGTCGCCGGTCAGCAGGTCGGTGATGTTGAAGGAGGGAATCCCCTCGAAGAGCGTGTCGTCCGGCGCCATCGCGGCGTTGGGCGCGCCGGGCTTCTGCTCGATGTACATGTCCCCCAGGATGCCCTTGGACACCAGCGCGAACTGGTCCCCTTCTCGCGCGTGCTTGCCGGCCTCGAAGGTGATGGTGACGATGCTGGACTTCTCATCGGGCGCCGGCTCGATGCGGGTGACGGATCCGACCTTGACCCCTGCCCGCCGCACGAAGGACCCCTTGTTGAGGTCCCCGATGGAAGAGAAGTGCACTCTCACCGAGTGCCCGCGGACGAACTGGAAGTTGTTGATCAGCAGGTACAGGAGGAGGGACGCCGCGAGGGCGAACACGACGATGACGATGACCCGTACGATCCGGTTAGCCCTGACTGCCATTTTCCGCTCGAATCCTTTCTCTGTTCTCGATGAAGTGCTCGTAGATCGCCGAAGGCTCGGCGAAAGCGTCCTCCCGCCCGGCGTGCGCGCTGATCCGTCCCTCTTCCATGAGGGCGATGCGGTCGGCGATGTAGCGGGTAAGGTCGATATCGTGGGTGACCACCAGCGAGGTGATGGCCCGCTCGCGCTGCAGGCGCCGGATCATGGACTCCACCACGGCAGCGCTCGCGGGATCCAGCCCCGCGGTGGGCTCGTCGTACAGGAGGTAGCGCGGCTCCAGGATCATGGCCCGGGCCACGGCGATCTTCCGCTTCATGCCGCCGGAAAGCTCCTGCGGCATTGCCCGGGCGTATTCCCTCAGGCCCACGAGGTCGAGATATGCGAGCACCCGCCGCTCGATCTCCTTGCCGGAGGCGAGCTTGTGATAGGAGAGGGGGAACGCGACGTTCTCGAACACGGTCATCGAGTCGAAGAGGGCCCCCTCCTGGAACAGCATGCCGATGCGCCGGCGGATGGCAAGGATCTGCTGCCTGGAGGCGCCCACCACCTCGTCGCCGTCGATCGTGATGCTGCCGGACTGGGGGCGAAGGAGCCCCGTGATGCACTTCAGCAGCACCGACTTGCCGATCCCGCTTCGACCCACGATGACGGTGGTGATCGACTCCTCGATGTCGATGCTGAGGGCCTCCAGGACCGTGCGGCCCGGGAAGGCGAAGTGGACGCCCCGGGCGCAGATCACACGGTGCTCCAGCCGAACACCGAGTCCATGACGCCGTAGACCGTGTCGATGACGAGGACGCAGATGAGGTTGATGACAATGGACTTCGTGGTCGTGCGGCCCAGTTCGATGGCGCCGCCCTGGAAGTGGAACCCCAGCCCGCACGCATTGATGGAAATGAAGAACGCGTGCAGGGCGCAGCGGATGTACGAGGTGGTGAGGATCGTGTGCTTCAGGACCAGGAGAGCGTGCTGGAGGAAGATCGGCACCGAGATGTCGAACCACAGCTTCGACAGGACGATCGCCGCGATGATGGCGCAGGCGTCGCTGATCGCCTTGAGGATGGGCAGGCAGAGGATGGAGGCCAGGACGCGCGGGATGACGATGTACTGCGTCGGCTCCACCGCCATGAGCCGAAGCGCGTCGAGCTGGCCGCTCATCTGCATGGAGCCGATCTCCACCGTGAAGGCCGTGCCGATCTTCGCGGCGAACATCATGGCCCCGAAGAGCGTCGTGGCCGCGGAGAGCAGCAGGTACAGGCTCGCCGCCCCGGCCCAGTTGACGACGCTGAACTTCGTCCCGTACCACCCGCCGAGCCACGCGAACATCGCCCCCTCCACGATGCCGGCCACCGCGAGGATGCCGAACCCTTCCAGCATGACCCGCACGATCTGTGCGCCCAGCTGCCGGGTGGGGAATGGCTCCCGGAAGAGCCAGAAGAAGAAGTTGCCGTACATGCTGGCCGTGGATGCGCCCGCATGCCGCCATTCCCTGGCGGCTTCGCTTTCTGGGCGTGACATGCTGGACCCGGATAGTAGTAACGATGCCGGGGGGTGTCAAGGAAGGTCAACCCATCTACCCCATGCCGGGCGCCTGCAACGGCCCACGACGTTCCGTGGATATCGCGCTCCGCGCGATGCGGGCCTGGAGCGCCGCGCCTTGACAAGCGAGGTGCCTCGCGTGACACTCACCCGATGCTGGCTCCGCGCGCCGTCGACCTGCTGACGAGGATCTTCGAGAATCCCGTGTTCCTTTCGGCGCTCTCCAGCTGGTTCCTCGCGCAGATCCTCAAGTCCTTCATCATGCTGCTTCAGAATCGACCGCGCACGGCGAGGGAGATCCTGGCGAACCTGTTCTGGGCCACGGGCGGGATGCCCAGCAGCCACTCCGCGGTCGTGTCCGCGCTGGCTACCTCGGCCGGGTTCGTCGAGGGACCCGACTCGACCCTGTTCTTCGTCGCGCTCTTCTACGCCATCCTCACGTTCCGGGACGCCCTGGGCGTACGCCGTTCGGCGGGCGCCCAGGCCAAGGTCCTCAACCAGCTCATCCGCGACCTGTCCCCCCGGTTCGCGCTGAAGAGCCGGCCGGTCAAGGAGGTCCACGGCCACACGATCTCCGAGGTGTTCGTCGGGTCCCTCCTGGGATTCTTCATCGCGGTCGCCTTCTGCACCCTGTGACGGGCAGCGGGTCATGAAACGACGCAGGAAGCCGGCGCCCGCCGCCTCTCTCTCCCGCGACGCGCTGTCCCGGGCGAAAGCGGCGGGCATCCTCGTCCTCGCCCTCGCCGCGGGATGGGCGTCGAGCTTCCCCGGCTCGGGCTACCGGCCGACGCGCGTGTGGAGGGGGTACGAGACCCTGCTGGTCCGGCCCGGGCCTGCGCGCGACGAAGGGCTGGCGAGGGTCCTGGAGGACCTGGGGCCGGGCGTGGTGAGCGAGCTCGACGCTCCGGTGAGCTTCTGGAACTTCACGGGGGTGGAGAGCGCCCCCCTCGGCGCCATCGATGACCGGATCGATCCGCGGGACCCCCGCCACGACCAGGTCATGGACGAGCTCGTGGGCTATTTCCGCGCGCCGGCCGGGCACGGCTCCTCCTGGACCGTCCTGTTCCTTCCCGCGCGCCATGCGCCCCTTGTCGACTACCTGCGGGTCGCAGCCGTCCTCGGCTTCCCGCGCGCCGGGTCCTGGAGGCTGGTGGAGTTCGACCCCCTGGAAGCCGTCGTCGGCCTGACGGGGCTCCTCGTCTTCGCGTTTCTTTTCGCGCGGGAGGGCCGCAGCGGAGGGGCCCGGCGGTTCGCGGTCGTGGGGGCAGGGGCCGCACTCTGGATCCCCTTCGTCCTCGGCGGCGGGATCGCCCGGCTGGCCCTCGCCCTTGTGATGCTGTGCACGTGGTACCGCGCGGCCGACGTCTTCATCGTGCTCCGCGGCTGGGACGAGCGGCTCCTCCGAGAGGCGCGCAACCCGCTGATCCTCTTCCTGGCCGCGGCGGGAGCGGGTCTGCTCCTCCTCGTGCCGGCGAGCGGCTTTTCCGCGGGGGCGCTGGTGGCCTTTGCCGGTCCCGTCGCTGCCTCCGTTCTCCTGATGGCCGCCCTCGCCCTGTACTGGGGCCGGGCGAAGCGCCCCCGGCGCTCCACGCGCAAGAAGTTCGAGCCCGTCCCGATCGTGAAGCCTGGCGCGCCCGGCGGGCCGTCGCAAGCCGGGGTCCTGGCGGCCCTTGCGGCGCTCGCCGCCCTGGCGGTGATCCCCCTGGTCCGGGCGGTGCCGGTGCCGACGCCGGTCGCCGTGCTCGGAGTCCGCGACTTCTCCTGGGAGTCGCTGGCAAGCCTCGGCCGATCGAACCGCGCTTCGCGGCTTCCCGACATGAGCGACCTCGTCACGCACGAGGCCTTCCAGGAGACGATCGCCTTCGGCCGCCCGTGGGGTTTCCCGCGCCCGGACGAGAGGGTCTACGTGCGCGAGTTCCTGATCAGCCCCGCGGGGGGAATCACGGCGGCGCAGAGAAGGGTCAAGGTGTTCGATTCCGCGTGGCTGGCCGCCTGCCTGCGCCGAGCCGCGCCCGGCAGCATCGAGCGGCTCCTCGTCTCCCAGGGTCGCGCGGTTGCAGTTGCGCTCCGTGGCAGCGCCCGGTCCCTCGCGAGAGAGCTCGCGGCCGCGGTGCTCGTCGTGGCGGTGTTTTTCGCGTGGCTCGCGCGCGCCCCGGAGGCGCGCCGAGGGAGCCGGACGCGCGCGCCCTTGATGAAGAGCGTGCTTCTGCGGTTAAATGGCGCTGCGCGGCGCAACCAGATCCCATGACCGACACGACGAAACTCCCGAAGGGCGGCGTGAACCCGCCTGTAGAACTGCCGGGTCCTCGGGACCCGGGTATTGCCAACGCGGCTCTCCCCAACCGGGCGACCATCCCCCTGCTGCAGCACGCGGGCCGTCCGGCGATCCGCCTCGTGAGACCGGGAGACGTGGTCTCCGAGGGGATGCTCGTCGGGAAGCCGGACGGGCCCCGCTCGGCTGCCGTGCACTCCTCGGTGCCGGGTGTCGTCGCGGAGATCCGCGAGATCACACTCGCGACCGGCGAGCGCTGCGAGGCGTTGGAGATCGACCTCGGCGGATCGTTCGAGACTTCGGGAAGGCCGCGCGCGCCGCGGCCGTGGGAGAACCTCCCCCGGGCGGACCTCCTCGAGCGGATACGTTCGGCCGGCGTGGTGGGCCTGGGCGGTGAAGGTGTTCCCACCCACCTGAAGCTTTCCCCCCCACCGGCCGGTTCCTGCTCTCTCCTGGCCGCAAACGGGCTGGACTGCGAGCCTTCCCTGGGCGCGGACGACGCGCTGCTGCGGGAGAAGCCCGCCGAGATCATCGAGGGACTGCGCATCTGTCAGCTCCTGCTCTTGCCGGCGCGGACGGTGATCGCCGTCAGTGAACGCTCGGCGGATCTCGTGCAGGAGCTGCAACGCCTTGTGCAGCGGGCGGGCATGAACACATCGGTGGTTGCGCTCCCGGCCCGCTATCCTCAGGGGCACGAGCAGCTCGTCGTGGCGGCGCTGGAGGGCAGACCGCCGAGCAGCGACCCATCCTCGGTTGCCCTGAACGTGGCCACCCTTCTCGCCGTCTACGAGGCCGTCGTCCTGGAAAAGCCCCTCATCGAGCGTGTTCTCACCGTCACCGGTTCCACGGTCGCACACCCGCGGAACCTGAAGGTGCGGCTGGGCACCCGCGTCGGCGACCTCCTCGACGAGTGCGGGGGCGATCTCGCGGGAACGGGGAAGGTGGTCATGGGAGGCCCGATGCGGGGCGTGAGCGTCGCCACCCTGGACCTGCCCGTGACCAAGCGGACGCTCGGCATCGTGACATTCTCCACGGTCGAGGCCCGCACGCCCCAGGAAACGGCCTGCATACGCTGCGGCGCCTGCATCGAGGTCTGTCCGTGGGGGCTCCAGCCCACCCGGCTGTTCAAGCTGATCCGCATGGGGGAGGAAGCCAAGGCGGGAAGGGAGGGGCTTGCCCGCTGCACCGAGTGCGGCTGCTGCTCCTATGCGTGCCCGTCCCGTATCCCGCTGTCCGCGATCCTGGGCGAAGGCCGTCGGCGCATCGTCGGGGTGCGGAACGGGGGAGGCTCGCATGGCTGAGAGCATCCGTCACGCCGGGCCGGGGGACCCGGCGACCTCCGCCGCGCCGCACCTCCGGGTGAGGATGTCCACCTCGCGGATGGCGTGGCTGGCGTCACTCAGCCTCCTGCCGGCTGCCGCCTGGGGGATCGTCCTCTTCGGGCTGCCCGCGCTGATTGTCCTCGTGGTCTCCATCGCCTCCGCGGCCGCAGCGGAGGCAGCCGCCACCCTCCCACGCGGGAAAGTCACCCTGGGAGACGGCAGTGCCTTCTTCACGGGTCTCCTCGTGGCCCTGCTGATGCCCGCGGGGGTGCCGGCGTACGTCCCAGCGGCTGCTTCCGCGTTCGGCATCCTCGTCGTCAAGCAGAGCTTCGGGGGGCTGGGGCGCAACTGGATGAATCCCGCCATGGGCGGCGTCGTGTTCGCCCTGCTCTCGTGGCCCGGGCTCCTCTCCCAGTGGGCGGCACCGCTTGGCAGCGCGGCCGCGAACGCCGCCGTGCCGCCCCTGGAGGCGCTGCGGGCGGCTCTCGCGGCGCCGGGACCCCGGGATGCGACCCCCCTGGCCGTGCTTGCCCGGGCCGGTTACGGCTTCAGCGGCCTCGATTCCGCAGCGGTGGGATGGGTCAACTCGCACGTGCTGGCGCCCCTGGGGACGAGGCTGCAGCCGGGAACCCTGGACGTCCTCATCGGGCACGTCGCCGGGGGCATCGGCAGCACCTGTGCGCCGCTCCTGCTGGCGGGTGCGGCCTTCCTGCTCACCTTCGGGGTGATCCGCTGGCACCTTCCGGTGTTCTACATCGGGACGTTTGGCCTTCTTGCCTTCGTGTTCGGCGGGCTGGGCACCGGGCAGGGGTGGCTTGCCGGCGGGCCGCTGTTTCAGGTGCTCTCGGGCAGCCTGGTGCTGGCTGCGTTCTATGCCGCCCCTGACCCGGTGACTTCTCCACTCATGAACACCGGCAAGTGCATCCTGGGAGCCGCCCTCGGCGTGCTGACTTTCTTCCTTCGTTTCTTCGGCTCCCTTGGCGATGGAGTGGCCGCCGCCATCGTGCTGGGCAACTGCATCTCCCCCCTGCTGGACCGGTGGATGGAACGCCGCAAGGTGCAGGAACTCGGCCAGGGGGTCGCCTGATGGATACGGTCTCCTCCAGGACGCGCGAGGCTCCCCTGGTCATGCTCCTCCTGACCCTGGTTCCCTCAATAGCCGTGGCGGTCAGGGTGGCCGATGCGCTGTGGCTGGCCGCGGGAGCGGTGCTCGTGATGACGGGCTCATCCGTTGCGCGGGCGATTCTCGACGGCGCACGCCCGGCAGGCACTCCGGAGACCGGCACCCCTGCGGCCGACGGACCGGGCGAGGAAGACCGGACCGCACGCTGGCTGCGGGCCCTGGTGATCTCTTCCCTTCTCACCGCTGCCTTCGAAGCCGGCCTTCTCGCGGTTGCCCCGGCGGCAAGCGCCGCCCTTGGGATCTACGCTCCTCTCCTCGCGGTGAACCTCCTTGTCGCAGGAAAGGGCGGGCCGGATCCGTCCGGTGCCTCACCCCTGCGGGCGACCCTGTCCTCGCTGCGAAATGGAGCGTGGTTCGCCGGGGGACTGGTGGCGATCGCACTCGCGCGGGAAGTCCTCGGTGCCGGCACGATTACGCTCTTTCCCGTCAGCGGTTTCGGAGGTACCATCACCCTATCGCCGCTGCTTGACCAGCCGGTGAGGGCCCTCGGTTTCGCGGGCGGCGGGCTCCTGTGCCTGGGGTATCTCGTAGCCGCCGTCCGGGCCGTCCTGGCGCGGAAGGGCTCTGCGGCTCCCCGGGCGGAGGCATCGAGATGAGCTGGGCGGCCGTCGTGTTCACTTTCGCGCTCGTGGACAACGTCATCCTTTCGCGCCTCCTGGGACTGGAGACCGGGGACGGGGCACGGGGCGGAACGAGGTCCGTGTGGCTCGGGGGCTCCATCGCCGTGCTCATGAGCGTCTCCGCGGTTGCGGCCTGGACGCTGGATTCCCTGCTGCTCGTCCCGCTGGGCCTCACGATGCTGCGCACGCCGCTGCTCGTGTTTGTCGTGGCGGGCATCGCCCTCGGCTTCCAGGCCCTGGCGGCGCGTTTCCTTCCCGCTGTCCTGGAGCGGTCCGGGGTCTCGATTCCGCGAGTGGGAGTGAACTGCGTCGTCCTCGGCCTGGTGCTCATCACGACCCGGGCGGAGTACGGCGCCCTGCAGAGCTTCCTGGCGGGACTCGCCGCCGGTGCGGGCTATCTCCTGGCGTCCGCCATGATGGGCGCCATCCGGGAACGCCTGGAGATCGAGGCTGTCCCCCCCGTGCTGCGCGGCGTTCCCCTGCAGCTCATCACGGCCGGCCTCATGGCCTACGCGTTCATGGCCTTCGACCGGGGATTCCTCGCGCGTCTGCTGGGCGCGTAGGGACGTCTGCATGGGCAGGATGCGCCTGATCCTGGGCACGCACAATCATCTTCCCCTGGGCCGCAGCGAGCCGGCCGCGGAGAAGCTTTACCAGGATTCGCTGAAGCCGTTCCTCGCCGTCCTGTACCGCTATCCCGAGTTCCCGGTCGCGCTGCACTACAGCGGGACGCTCATGGAGTGGCTGGAGGAGTCGCACCCGGAGTTCCTCGCGCTCCTCGGCGAGATGGTCGGCCGCGGACAGGTGGAGGTGCTCGGGGGCGGGTACTACGACCCGATCCTTCCTCTGATCCCCATGAACGACAAGCTGGGTCAGCTGGAGAAGATGACCACGTGGCTGCGCGTGCGCTTCCAGACCCGGCCCCGGGGCTGCTGGCTTGCGGAGAAGGTCTGGGAGCAGTCCCTCGCGTCGGTGCTGCGGGCCAGCGGCATGGATTACACGTTCGTGGACGACGGGCAGTTCGCAATCGCGGGCGTGGACGAGCAGGACCTGTTCCTCCCGTTCATCACGGAGGACCAGGGGAAGATCATCTCGCTCCTGCCCATCTGCGAGCGCTTTTCGCATCTCGCCGCCCGGGCAGCGCCGGGGCAGGCCGTCGAGTTCCTTCGCTCGGTGCTCGGAGGCCGTGCCGAAGAGACCCAGCCCGGGGGTGCCCAGCCCGTCGCCGTGCTCATGGACGACGGTGCCGCGGCGGCGTCACGCCTGCTCAGGGGCGGCTGGCTGGAGGGGTTCATCCGGGGAGTGGAAGAAAACTCAAGCTGGCTGGAGCCCTGCACGCCGGGCCAGTACCTGCGCGACAACCCGCCGGCGAGGCGGCTGTACATCCCGTCCAGCTCCTCCCTGGACATCATGCGGATGGCCCTTCCACCGGGGCGGCGCGGCGCGTTCGAGGACGCGCGGATCCGGGCCGACGGCGAGGGGGGGCGGAGGTTCATCATCGGCGGCCATTTCCGGGACTTCCTCAGCCGCTATCCCGAGGCGTGGCTGATGTACGCCAAGATGATGAACACCCACGTGCTGGTGAACCAGGTACGGGGGGACAAGTACAAGAAGAAAGCGGCCCAGAACGAGCTGTGGAAGGGACAGAGCCACCATGCCTACTGGAACGGCGGCGGTGTCGGCATCTACGAGAACGAGCTGCGCAAGGCCGTGTACCGCTCCCTGATCGAGGCGGAAAAGATCACTCGCGCCACGGAGATCTTCGCCCCCTCGATCCTGAGCGTCGACTACGACATGGACAACCGCATCGAGTACCTCTACCAGGGATCGGAGCTGAACGCCTATATTCACAGCCTGGGCGGGGCCCTGTTCGAGCTGGATTTCCTTCCCGCCTCGTGGAACTACCTGGATACCATGGTGGACCGCGAACGGACGGCCGGCGGACCGGGCAGCGGGCCCGGCGCCGACGCGGTCGAGTCACGCGGCTACGAGCGCAAGGCCTTCCTCGACCATTTCTTTCCCACGGATGGAACCCTGCATGACTTCCGCCTGGGGCTCCTCGAGGACTGCGGCAACTTCGCCGCCCGCCCGTACGAGATGGTGGAGCTCAACCGCGCCCTGCCCGAGCTTCTGATGCGCAGTGACGGCGCGGTGCTCATCGGTGGGGTTCCCCGCGCGCTGCGCGTGGAAAAGCGGTTTGTGTTCCGCCCGCGGTCGATCGACGTGTACTACCGCCTGGCCAACCTCGGCCCGGAGCCCCTCTCGGCCGCTTTCGGCGTGGAGATCAACGTGTCCCTGACGGCCCGCTCCGTGGAGAACGGGCGGATCTTCCTCCTCGACGAGGACCGCAAGAAGGAGATCTCCTCCGAGGCGGCGGAGATCGACGACGTGCAGGGACTGCTCGTGCACGACGTGCGCAACGAGGTGTCGGTCACCCTCTCCTCCGTGCGTGCATTCCGCTGCTGGAACATCCCGGTGGAGACCTTTGACGGCCGCCCCAACGAGCAGGCGCGATTCCAGTCCCACTGCTTCATCCCGATGTGGAAGGTCTCGCTGGCGGCGGAGGAGACCTGGGAGAACCACCTCAGCGTGGCGTTCGAGAAGGTGCAGAGCCCATAGCCCCGGGGCGGCAGCCGGCTCGCGGCAGCGAGACGGCGAGAGCCCACGGAAGGCGAGGGCGAGCCGCGGCAGGGGCGGCCCTGGCCCGACAGCCGGCTCGCGGAGCAAGACGGCGAGAATCGCGCAGCGGGCAAGCAGAGCGGGGGGATCTACAAGTCGGACTTTTCCAGCGCCTGGAAGCAGGCGTCGATCCAGGGTCCGGTCTCCTGGTAGAAGGTGTCCTGCGCGGAAAGGAACTCCAGGAGCGCATCCCTCGGGCGGCCCTGGAAGTAGTAGACCTGCCCGAGATAGAAGCTGGCACGGTCGGCCAGGTCGGCCTTCCTCGGAAGGCTCAGGAAGTCCAGCAGCCTGCTCTGCGCGCCGGCCCAGTCTCCGCCCTGGAAGGGTCCCTGCACGATGTCCTGCAGCCGCGCCAGCTCCCCGCCGGGAGTCGGCGTGGCGTCCGAGGGCAGCACCTCGGGCCTGGGGGCCTGGTTCCCCGCCGCCGGCAGCTCTTTGCGAATGGTCTCGATGGCCTTCCTCGTATCGTCTGAGATCGGCTGGGGCTCGGGAAGGTCAGCCACGTCCGTCCCTCCGATGGCCTGGCCGCTCTGCACCCCCCGGATGATTGCGAGGGAGGGAAGGGGGATGCCGCGGCGCGATGCAGGCGGTACTGCCGGAAGGCCGTGGCTCGTCGTGACCTGCAGCTGCACGGGGTAGGCCGTCGTGTTCGCTCCCTTGGCGAGCGGTGCCTGCCCGAGCTTGAAGAGGCCGGAGTCGAGGACCGCGAACCAGTAGTCGATGCCCGGGAGCACCGGCAGGACGTAGCGCGCCGTGCCGGGATCCAGCGGGGTGGTCTTGGTGGCCATCAGCAGGTCCTCGGGGCGGGTGAATGGCTTGGGCCCCCAGAACAGGAGGAGGTCCCGGCTTCGGTTGGATACGCTGAAGGAGACCTCGATGCTGTCTCCCTGCGCCGTCGGAACGGCCCGGATGCCGGTCACCTGCGCGGCCAGCTGGATCTCCGGTACCGAGGTCTGCGGAGACACGGGGATGCTGGTCTTGTTGCGGAAGGGCACCAGGAGGGAGTACAGGCTGCCCGACGTGTCCCGGATGAGCACGGCGTAGTACCACGCGCCCCGGGCCGGCGGAGTGTCGAGGAACGACTCGGTGCCGGTTTTCACCGAGCCGGCCTCCACGGCCCTGTCCAGGGTCTGGGAGGTGATCTCGACGTCGGAGCGGTAGATGATGCAGGTGCCCGTGAGGTCGGGGGAATCCACCCAGGTCAGCTTCACCTGCAGATCGACGGGCTCCGCTTTCAGCCGGGACACCCAGATGGTCGTGGTCTCGGGGGACGCGGGCGCCGGGGATGCCGGTGCGGTCTTCGCATCCTGGGCGGCGCCGCTGAGGGCGGGGGCGCTCACCAGGATCGAAACGAGGGCGGCGCGACCCAGCCGCAGGAGCCTCCGACCGTTCCTCATCCCTGTCTCCTTCTCTCCATTGTTGTCGGCTTTTGCAGGGGTTGTCCATAGTACCCGAGGCATTTACAGGCTGGCGCATTTGCCATAGACTGGGTGTCGATGTTCGTCGCCGTCGCCTGCGAATTCGCCAACGAGGACCACCGCAAGGCCGGCTACGATCTGCTGGTGCAATACGGGTTTCGCAAGGTCCTGAAGGACGCCTTCGAGAGCGCGACGCTTTCCGAGATGGCGCTGGGCCGCCTGAAGAAGGACCTCGACCGGATCGCCGACTCGTATGACAGCGTCCGCCTCTACCAGTACCCCGTGGAGGGCACCCTTGCCATCACGATACTGAAGGAGAAGAAGTGGCGGCGCCTGATCGTGAAGGCGTGAGGGAATCGGCAGGGAAGGAAACGGACGTGCTCACGGAACTGGAATTGAAGCTGCAGGGCCTCGGCGCCCGCATAGAAGAAACCTGGAGGGGTCTTTGACCCCGTCGCGCTGAAGAACCAGATCGACGAGATCGAGAAACAGGCCGGGCACCCCGACTTCTGGCAGGACAAGGAGGAGGCGGGCGAGGCCATGGCCAGGCTGAAGGCGCTCAAGCGCCGCTACGAGCCCTGGTCGAAGCTGCGCACGGACTACGATGACCTGATGGGCATCTGGCGCATGGCGCTGGAGGAGAAGGACGAGTCCCTCGAGCCCGACCTGCGCAGCTCGTGGGAAGGGCTGGAGAAGAAATACGACGAGCTGAAGCTCCTGGAGCTCCTGGGGGAGGAGACCGATGCCTCCTCCGCGTTCGTCACTATCCACTCGGGGGCGGGAGGGACCGAGGCCGAGGACTGGGTGAGCATGCTGTACCGCATGTACACGCGGTGGGCGGACCGCCACGGCTACTCCGTGGACATCCTCGACCTTCTGGAGGGCGAGGGCGGCATCAAGAGCGTGACCGTGCAGATCAACGGCGCCTACGCGTACGGCTACCTGAAAGCGGAGACCGGCATCCACCGCCTGGTGCGCATCTCGCCGTTCGATTCCAACGCGCGGCGGCACACCTCCTTCGCCTCGGTGTTCTCCTACCCGGTGCTGGACGACACTATAGAAGTGGACATCAAGCCCGAGGACCTGCGGATCGACACCTACCGGGCCGGGGGAGCCGGCGGCCAGCACGTGAACAAGACCGACTCCGCCGTGCGGATCACCCACCTCCCTACCGGGATCGTCGTGCAGTGCCAGAACGAGCGCAGCCAGTACAAGAACAAGGCCTTCGCGATGAAGGTGCTGCGCTCCCGGCTGTACGAGTACTACAAGGCGGAGCGGGACAAGGACCGGGAAAAGGCGGAGCAGGAGAAGAAGGATATCTCCTGGGGCAACCAGATCCGTTCCTATACGTTCCAGCCCTACACGCTCGTGAAGGACCACCGGACCAAGCACGAGGCGGGCAACATCCAGGCGGTGATGGACGGCGAGATCGACGCGTTCATAGAGGAGTTCCTGAAGCTGCAGTGGCGGGGAAAGAGCGATGGCGGTCAACGTACTGATCGTTGACGACCTGGCATTCATCAAGATCGTGCTCCGGGACATCCTCGAGAAGGCCGGCTTCCGGGTCGTCGGGGAGGCCTCCAACGGCGAGCAGGCCATCGCCATGTACCAGGACACGAGGCCCGACGCGGTGCTCATGGACATCACGATGCCGGGGATGGACGGGCTCACGGCGCTGAAGAAGATCCGGGAGATCGACCGCGGGGCGCGCGTGATCATCTGCTCCGCCCTGGGACAGCAGCAGCTCATTGTCCAGGCCATCCAGCTCGGCGCCAAGGATTTCATCGTGAAGCCCTTCCAGCCACAGCGGGTCGTCTCCTCGCTGAAGAAGGCGCTCGACATCGCCTGATGAGAACCGCCGCCGTTCTCGGGTTCCTGTTCCTCTGCGCGATCCCGCCCGCCTTCCCGCAGACCGCGCCGGCAGGCTCCACGCCCGGCGTCGGGACGCCGACCCCGGCGGCGGCTCCCGCGGCGCCGGCCCGGCCGGACGACCTCCCGAAGGACTCCTCGGCGTCGTGGCGGGTCGGGATATCCGTGTTCACCTCGGACGGGCTTTCTGCGGACAACGAGTACCTTCCTTTCAGTCTCCCGCTGCTGCTGAAGAACGAGCTGAGCGGGCTGACGCTGCATGCCTACTCGGAGGAGCAGGTCGCCCTTGCCCGCCGCTCCCTCGTCGCGGCGGAGGTCACGTCCGCGGAGAAGTCCCTCACCGCAGCGCGCAAGGACCGCGACGGCCTGCTGTTCAACCAGGTGCCGCATGGGAACGCCTCCTGGACCTCGGCGGACAAGCGGGTGGTTGCCGCGGAGGCGCGGCTGGAGTTCCTTCGCGCGGTCGATCCGGCGCGCATCCGGGTCGCCGACAGCAAACCGGTGTCCATCGTGGAGGGCAGCGGCGCAGGAAAGCTGCTGGACGCGCCGGACGTGCCGCCCGGTGTCTACTGCGCCCGCCAGGGACTGGACCTGCTGATCGGCGGATCGGTGGACGAGGTGCAGGGGTACCTCCTGCTGGACGTCTGGGCCTTCGATCCGCTGTCCGGCACGAAGATCTTCTCCGCCAGAAACGCAGCCCCCCGCGACGAGCTGTACGCCTCCATCCCCGTGTTCGGACGGGAAATCGCGCGGACCATCCTGGGCAGGCCCTGGGCGCTCGTGGTCTTCGCGCCGGACCCGCCCGATGCGGCGCTCTACGTGGACGGCGTGCTGGCCGCATCCGGGGCAACGCCGGTGCTGTACCTCGCGCCTGGGACCCACGACATCCGGCTGCAAGCGCCCGGCTACCGCCCGGTCTCGAGGACCGCGGAGCTGGCGGCGGAGAAGGAAACCCGGATCGCCGATTCGCTGGAGAAGACGGCCACGGGGACCGTCGACGTGTCCTCCGACCCGGCCGGCGCCGACCTGTACGTGGACTCCTACTGGATGGGAAAGACCCCCCTCACCCTGGACCGACCGTCGGTTCGCAGCCGTGGGATCCTCTCGCTCGAGGGATTCTACGACATCCCCTTCTCCCTCGGTCCCGCTTCGCCTCCGGCGCTCTCGTTTGCGCTGCAGAAGGACGTGGGATCCAAGGACGTGCAGAGGACGAAGGCGAGGGACGACTTCTACCAGGCCCTGGGCTTCTTCGCCTTTTCGCTGCCCCTGCCGGCGTTCAGCTACGGGCTGGCAATCGATTTCGCGGTGAAACAGTTCGATCTCGACCAGGCGGGAATGGCAGCCGCGGCGGGCCAGGCCCGGGCGACCAGCACGGCGTTTCTAGGGGCGTACTACGCGGGCATCGCGGTGAGCGCGGCGCTCTTCACGTGGATGGTAACCCGCGTCGTCCGCTACGTGACGGTGGCGAATGAGATCGCAGACTGAGGGAGGGCTCTCGATGGCCTGGACGCTCGAAATCTGCTTTGTCAGATCAGCCCGTACTTCCCTCCGGGCAGGTGGCGGCACTTGCAGTCCTGGCGGCGTATGATAAGATAGGTCGTGGGCTGAGTCCGTTCGCAGCCTGGTACCTTCCTCTACAGCCTTCCGATCCGAAAGCGCGACTGCGGAAGCCCGATGACGGCTCCCACAAGCGGAAGGAGAAGGTGCCATGAACAGCAGGAATCCCGACAAGGTCAATCCTGACTCCCAGATCCCGGTCCTGCAACTCTCTGGCCGGCGACACCTTCTCAGAGGCGTCATTTCACTGATTCTTGCCGCCGCAGCCGCCATCGTGATCTCAGCGTGTAGTGGAGCCGGATCCGAAGTCGCAGAGATCGGGCTGATCTATGCGAACGAATCTCTCAGCACAATGCAGATCACCGCACCTGGGTTCGCAAACGGTGCGGGGCCGTGGACGCCGCCCAAGGGCTGCACAGGCGTCTTTGTCGAGATGGAGGCTGATAATAATACCTCTATCCCGGTCGCACTGGTCATAAGGGTGGGGGCGACGGGAACATCCGGAGATGGCGCTTTTTTACGCTTTACGCTTGGCGTAGGGGAGAAGCTGCATACCACGATCCTTTGCCGTTTCAATGAACCCTATCCTGCATCCTTCAAAGCTTGGCACGATGGCGTGGAGGGAGCTGCTAGTCTCACCGGAGTCAGTCTGTCAGCTATCCCGATGTACTACCTCGTCTACCAGTGAACTGAGGGGCGTTCGGCGGAACCGCGTCCTCGCTGAGTGCCAACTCCGCCAGGATCACCAGCAGGCAAAAAAGTTGGAGCGCTGACGCGATGAGGCGCAGGCCGAAAGCCGAAGGCTGACGAAATGATCTTCGGCAATGCGGCAAATACGCTTGCCGGTGACTGCAACTTGACTGCAAATGAACTGTAGGCGATTGTAATTCCAACGCAAGTGACCCGAAACCGCGCGCAGGAGGACAGTACGGTCTGGAAGGGAATCGGCAAGAGGCTGCGGGAGCTTTTCCAGGCCCGCGAGTTCGACGACGGCTTCTACGACGAGCTCGAGGACGCGATGATAGAAGCCGACATGGGGGTTCGCATCGCGTCGGAAGTCTGTGCGTCCCTCCGCGAGACCGCCCGCGGCCAGGGGATCCGCACCCGGACCGAGCTCCTCCAGGAGCTGAAGGCCATGCTGGGGAGCATGATCCAGGCCCGGGAAATCGGTCTCGTGCCGGGTACGCTCAATGTCCTGCTGGTCCTTGGTGTGAACGGCGTGGGCAAGACGACGACGATCGCCAAGCTGGCCGCCTACCTGAAGCGTGCTCGCGGCGTGCAGGGGATCGTCCTGGCGGCCGGGGACACGTTCCGCGCGGCCGCGATCCAGCAGTTGCAGGTACTGGGGGGAAGGCTGAGCCTGCCGGTGATCGCGCAGGAGCCGGGGGCGGATCCGGGAGCCGTGGTCTTCGACGCCATCACGAGCGCCGCCGCGCGCGGCGCCCAGGTCCTCATCGCGGACACCGCCGGTCGCCTCCACAACAAGGACGCCCTGGTGAAGGAGCTGGCCAAGATCGACCGCGTCGTGCAGACGCGCGTGAGCGGCGGCGCCTACCAGAAGGTCCTGGTAGTGGACGCGACGACCGGGCAGAACTCGCTGGCCCAGGCGGAAGCGTTCCACGGGGCCGTCGGCGTTTCCTCCATCGTTCTCACCAAGCTGGACTCCACCGCCAAGGGGGGAATGGTCATCCCGATCTGCCGGGACCTCGGAATACCCTTCTCCTATGTCGGGTCTGGCGAGAAGCTCGAAGATCTCAGGCCCTTCGATCCCGGGGAGTACCTCGACTCCCTGCTAGGAACGGGATGAGGCGGCGCGCACTCTTCCTGGTGTTCCTCCTCGCGGCACTCGGGGCGTTCCCCCAGGAGGTCTTCTACCGTTCCAACGAACAGGGAATGCCCCTGTCGCGCGTGTCCGCAGCGCTCAAAGATGATTCGCGCTGGGTGCTGCGGGTCACGCGGGACGGAGCCGGTGAGGACCGCCGGCTCTATGACAATGGAAAGGAAGTGCGGCGCTGGCAGGAATCGTGGAATGCTTCCCGGACCGAACGAGTTGAAAAGGAGTCCGCCGGCGGAAAGCTCGCGGCTCGCCGGGTCTATGATGCCTCCGGGTCCATTCTTCGCGAGGAAGAGTACCGCGACGGCAAGATCTCCAAAACCAGCCGCTACTTCTACCAGGGCGGAAGGCTTTCCCGCAAGCTCGAGGTCGGCGCGGACGGCAAGGAGCTGGCCACGGAAACCTACCTGCACGCGGACAGCGGAAGGCTGCGGGAGGTGCGTCGAAAGACCCCGTCGGGAGGCGCGGACACCTCCACCTGGGTGGCCGGACGGTCCGGGCTCGCCGAGCAGCGCTCCCTCATGGAGGGTACCCTCTTTGTGGAGCGCTACGACCCGCAGGGCAGGCTGGTCGAGAGGGAGAAGCAGGCCGGCGGCACCCCGGTATCCGTCGAGGTGTTTTCCTACGACCCGGGGTCCGGGAAGCTTGCCTCGTCCACCGAGCGAATGCCGGCGCAGGCCGTTGTGATCGAACGCCGCTACGACGATGAGGGCAGGCTGTCGCTGGAGACGACCCAGGTGAAGGACGTCGTGACGGAGACGGCGGCCTGGGAGCGGGACGCCAAGGGGAGGGTGACCACGCGCACCCGGAGGAGCTCCGACGGCCTGGAGGTCTGGAAGTACACCTACACCGCGGCCGGGGACCCGCTGCGGGAGGAGTACGTCCAGCGCGGGGTGCTGGTGAAGGTCATCCTCCACGGCGAGGGGAAGCGCCGGACCGAGGAGCTGTACCGCGGGGGCGACCTGTTCCTCAAGGTGTTCTACGACGGGGACTCCCGCGTGCGGGAGGAGGTCTACGCCGGCGGGGAGCTCGTGCGCGCGAGGGACCTCCCGTGAGAAGCCTTCTGCCCCTCCTCCTGGCCCGCCGCTACTTCCACTCCCGCCGCCGGGGAGCGGGCAACGCTTCCACCGTGCTCTCGATTCTCGGGATCGCCGTCGGCGTGATGACGCTCACCGTCGTGCTCGCCGTGATGAACGGGTTCCAGCTCGGTTTCATCGAGAGCATCGTGGAGATCAGCTCCTACCACCTGCAGGCCCGGCCCCGGCTGCAGGGCGGGCCGCCCCCGGCGGCGCTGGACGCGGAGGTGGGGGCCAGGATCCGCCAGGTGAGCGGCGTGACGACCGTCGTCCCGTTCCTCCAGCGGCAGGCGCTGGTCGACGGTGCGTTCCAGCGGCCCCGGGTCTGCTCCGTGCGCGCGGTGCCGCCCGATCTCTTTCACCTGGACCCGGTGCAGGCCCGCATGCTTGCTCCCGTCTCCGGCGGCTTCGACCTGGCCGGCGAGCCCGGTGCCCCGAAGATCGTCCTCGGGGCGGAGCTCGCCGCCGCGCTGGGAGCACGGGTCGGAGACGCGCTCTCGCTTTCTTCCTACGCGGCGGGTGCCGGGGGGCGCCCGGTGCCCAGGCGGGACACGTTCGTTCTCGCCGGCACCTTCCGCACGGGCTACTACGATTTCGATTCCGGCCTCGCCTTCATCTCCCTGGAGGTCGCGGACGCCGTCTACGGCGGCGGGCAACCCCTGCCGCGGACCTGGGGAATCAAGATCGCCGACCGCTTCGGGGATGCCGGGCCGCTCGCGCGCGTGTCCGAAGCTCTGAGCGGAACCGGCTACGAGGTGGAGAGCTGGCGGACGTACAACCGGTCCTTCTTCGACGCGCTGTTCGTGGAGAAGCTCATGATGATGGTCCTCGTGGGGCTGATCTTCCTCGTGGTCGGGTTCAACGTGTTCCACTCGCTGCGCCGCAGCGTCCACGAGCGGATGGAGGAGATCGCCGTGCTCAAGGCGGTGGGAGTGCCGCCGCGACGTATCCGGTCCACCTTCATCCTCCAGGGGCTGTTCATCGGAGTGATTGGCGCCGCCTCGGGGCTTCTGGCCGGGCTGGCGCTCGCGGTGAACGTGAACGAGGTGTTCTCCGGGATCGAGCACCTCGTGAACGCGGCCATCACCGTCGTACGGACTCTCGCGCTGGCATTCGCTCCCGAGAGCGCAGGGGAGGGGTTCTCCATATTCTCCCCGACCTACTTCTACCTCACGCGGGTCCCCTCCCAGGTGTTCCTGCGGGAGGCGTTCCTTGTCTGCTTCTTCGCCGTTGGCTCCTGCGCGGCCGCCGCGTGGGCGGCGACCCGCGCCGTCTCCCGTTTCCGTCCGTCGGAGGTGCTTCGCTATGAATGACGCGGCGGCTGCGCTCGTCCAGGTCTCTTCCCTCACCCGGCACTTCCTCACCGGCGTGGAGACGCTGGAGGTCCTCCGCGGCGTGGACCTCCAGGTGCGCGAGGGGGAGATCGTCGCGATCACCGGGGAAAGCGGCTGCGGCAAGAGCACGCTCCTTGGGCTCATCGGAGGCCTGGACCGCCCCACCGGCGGCACGCTCACCGTGGGAGGGGTGGACATCGCGGGCCTGGGGGAGTCCGAGCTCAGCGCCTATCGCAACCGCGACGTGGGGTTCATCTTCCAGTTTCACTTCTTGTTGAAGGATTTCACCGCCCTGGAGAACGTGCTGATCCCCGGGATGATGGGGAACGAGCCGCCGCGGAGGCTGCGCGAGCGGGCCCGTCAGCTGCTTGCGGAAGTCGGGCTGGAGGCCAGGATGGGCGCCTGGCCCCTGGAGCTCTCCGGCGGCGAGCGCCAGAGAGTGGCGGTTGCGCGGGCCCTGATCAACGAGCCGCGTCTCATCCTCGCTGACGAGCCGACGGGCAACCTGGACGAGCGCAACGCGAGCGGCGTCGAGGAGCTGCTGTTCGGCCTCGTGCAGAAGCATCGCCGTACCATGGTGATTGTCACGCACGATACCGCCCTGTCCTCCCGGGCCGGCCGGCGGTTCCTCCTTTCCGCGGGAAGGCTCGCCGCTTCATGAAGGCTCGATTCGTGCTGTTCCTCAGCAGGAGGATGCTCCGGGGCAGGGACGGCGCAGCCCGCTACCTCCGCGGGGCCGTGCTGGGAATCGCGGTGAGCTTCGTTCCGCTCGTGGTGGTCATGGAGGTCTCCACGGGAATGATCGAGGGCATCACTGCGCGGCTGCTGGAGGTCGGCACCTACCACCTGCAGGCTCCGCTTGCCCCGGACATCCCGGCGGACCGCCTGGCGCAAACCGCGGCAGCCATCGGCAGGGTGCCGGACGTGGTGGCTTCCGTTCCCGAGCGGATCGGCACTGCGATGATCGTCTCGGGCCGCGGAGCCTCCGGCGTGAGCATCCGCTTCGTTCCTGCCGACATCTTCCAGCGGGACCGCGGTTTTCGCTCCTACGTGACGGTCCGTGCGGGGACCGCGAGCCTGGAGCGGATCGACTCCCTGCTCCTGAGCTCCGCGCTGGCGGGCGCGCTCGGAGTTTCGGCCGGGGACTCGGTGAGCGTGCTCACCACCTGGGGGGAGAACCTCAGCGGCCCTCCACGGCTGACCCCGGTCACGGTGACGGGCATTTACGATACCGGCTACCAGGAGCTGGATTCCGCCCTGGCGTACGCGCCGCTGGCGCTCGCGGACCGGGTCCTTTCTCCCCGGGCCGCCAGAGTGATCGTGGGGGTGAAGGTGAGGGATCCCTTCGGGGACCTCACTACCGTGGGCCGGCGCATCGTGCTCGCCGCGGGCGGGAACACCCGCGCGGCCACCTGGCGCGAGATCGAGTACGCGCGGCTTTCCAGCTTCCGCACTACCAAGGCTCTCCTGCTGTTCATCATGGCCCTCATCGTCATCGTCGCGTGCGTCAACGTCTCTTCCTCGGTGCTCATGCTCCTCTTCGAGCGCCGCCACGACCTGGGAATCCTCAAGAGCGTCGGAGCAGGCCCTCCCTCCCTGTCCGTCTCGTTTCTCCTGACGGGCGTGGTCACCGGCGCGGCCGGGACCGCGCTCGGCATCGCCGCCGGGCTGCTCGTTGCCGTCAACATCAACGAGGTCATCCGCGGGCTGGAGTGGGGAATCAACCGGATCCTCGATC
>Ga0153915_10000534_pt1 | contig 35323 bp, 29 predicted proteins | sample Opewatmetagenome_2_FD_107003 | JGI IMG/M metagenome (GOLD analysis project Ga0153915, IMG submission 107003) | Freshwater wetland microbial communities from Ohio, USA - Open water 3 Core 3 Depth 3 metaG | ecosystem: Environmental > Aquatic > Freshwater > Wetlands | place: USA: Ohio, Lake Erie... | reverse complement strand
ATTGCCAAAGAGGAATTTGTCAAAGGCCTCTATCGTGCTCAAAGCATAGTTGAAAAAAAGGGAACGATGGCCATTCTTTTAAATGTTCTGCTGGAGGCCCAAGGGGCTGGAATTTCCATTACGGCTACAGACCTCGAAATTGGCCTTAAAGGATTTCATCCTGCCGAAATCATAAAGGAAGGAAAAGGAACTCTCTCCGCCAAGAAACTCTATGAAGTGATTAAAGAACTTCCAGAAAAAAATGTCTCCCTGCGCTTGAGGGAAAACCAATGGGTAGAAATTTCCTGTGGAAAGTCCATCTTCAATATCATGGGTCTTTCAGCCGAAACGTTTCCTTCTTTCCCAGCCTATGAAGAAGAAGAGTTTTTTTCTGCAGAAATAGAAATTTTGAAGGAGATGATAGAGAAAACAATATTTGCCGTGTCTTCCGACGAATCGAGGTATAACCTCACCGGAGTATACTTTGCTAAAGTAAGTGGAGAAGAAGAAAAAAGTGTACGCATGGTGGCCACGGATGGCTACCGGCTTTCCATAATTGAACGTTCGCTAAGAATTGAAGACAAAGGATTAGAAAATGGCATCTTACTTCCCAAGAAAGGCCTAGCAGAATTAAGCCGACTCCTTGATGAAGGAGGGGAAACAGTCTGGGTAAAATTAAAAAATAACAATTTTATCGTTAAAAAGGACGCCGTCGTTTTAATCATGCGCCTCTTAGATGCCGAATTCCCGGATTATCGACAGGTCATTCCACAGAAAAGTAAGCGCCAATTTCGGATGAAAAGGAATCAGATCTTGGAATCCCTCCGCCGCGTATCCATTCTTTCCAGCGAAAAAACCAGGGGCGTAAAATTTCATTTCAGCCAGGATCTTCTGGAACTCTCCTCCTCTAACCCAGAACTTGGGGAAGCAAAGGAGGAACTATCCATCGATTACAAGGGAGAGGATTTAATCGTGGGGTTCAACTCCCGTTTTGTTTTGGAGGTACTGAACATTTTTAACAGTGAAGAGGTTGTCTTCGAGATGGAAGACGGAAAGAGCCCGGCGATTGTTCGCCCATCCAATGATGAGAAGCATACCTGTGTTGTTATGCCCATGCGGATTTAAGGAAAGGTGAGAATTTTGGCCAAGAGGAGCGAAAAAGAGATAGAAAGGACTGAGGGCTCTCAGGATTATACCGCCGAAAAGATCAAAGTCCTGCAAGGGCTGGAAGCTGTGCGCAAACGACCGGCTATGTACATCGGCAGCACTAGCAGCTCCGGACTGCATCATCTGGTCTATGAAGTGGTGGACAATTCCATCGATGAAGCTCTGGGCGGCTTCTGTAATAAAATTGAAGTCATCATCCATGATGATAACAGCATTACGGTGGAAGATAATGGGAGAGGGATCCCCGTGGACATCCACAAGGAGGAAGGACGCTCCGCCGCGGAGGTGGTGATGACCACCTTGCATTCTGGAGGGAAATTCGATAGCGAGAGCTATCAATTTTCTGGAGGCCTCCACGGAGTGGGCGTCTCCGTAGTCAACGCCCTATCCGAATTTTTAGAGCTGGAAATCTGGAGGGACGGGAAAGTCTATTTTCAGAGGTACGAGAAGGGCCAACCGGTTTCTCCGCTGGAAGTCACCGGAAACACAAAGCGGCGGGGAACAAAGATCAAATTTCGTCCGGATGGAGAAATATTCGAAACGCTCGATTTCAGCTTCGATATCCTCTCTCAGCGCTTGAGGGAGCTCTCCTTTTTGAATAGTGGCCTGAAGATCACGGTGACTGATGAGCGGTCTGAGAAAAGGCAGGATTTCCAGTATCAAGGAGGCATCGTTTCTTTCGTCGAGTACCTGAATAAAAATAAGGCACCCATCCATCCCAAACCCATTCACCTGGAGGCAGAAAGGGAAGGCGGCGCCATTGATATTGCTCTGCAGTATAACGACGGCTACACTGAGAACCTCTTCTCCTTTGCGAACAACATAAACACTCATGATGGTGGCACCCACCTGGTGGGCTTTAAATCCGCCCTCACGCGGACCATCAATAATTACGCCGCCAGCAACAATCTTCTAAAAAATCTGAAGGTGAGCCTCTCGGGCGATGATACCCGCGAGGGACTTACCGGGGTCATCAGCGTCAAACTCTCTAACCCGCAGTTCGAAGGTCAGACCAAGGCCAAGCTAGGCAACAGTGAGGTCAAGGGATGGGTGGAAGCCCTGGTGAACGAAAAACTGGGCATTTACTTTGAAGAAAATCCATCCGTCGCCAGGCGCATCATAGAGAAGGTGGTGGATTCTGCCAGAGGCCGGGAAGCGGCCCGCAAGGCCAAAGAGCTTACGCGGAGAAAAGGCCTACTGGAAACGGATTCGCTTCCGGGAAAACTAGCGGATTGTCAGGAACGAGATCCACGGGAGAGCGAGCTTTTCATCGTGGAAGGGGACTCGGCCGGGGGTTCCGCCAAGCAGGGGAGGGACCGCCGAACGCAAGCGATCCTGCCCCTTCGGGGTAAGATTCTCAACGTGGAAAAGGCGCGCTTCGACCAAATGCTTTCCAACCAGGAAATCAGGACTCTCATAACGGCATTAGGCACGGGCGTGGGAGAGGAAGAATACAGCCTGGAGAAACTGCGTTACCACCGGGTGATCATCATGACGGACGCCGACGTGGACGGATCACACATCCGCACCCTGCTCCTGACGCTTTTTTACCGACAGATGTTTCCGTTGATCGAGAACGGGTACTTGCACATCGCCCAGCCTCCTCTTTATCGCGTTAAAAAGGGAAAAGAGGAAGTAAAATACCTGCGCAGTGAAGAGGAATTAGAGGATTATCTGCTGGAGAAGGGAATTGAAGACCTACGCCTAATCCTCCCAGGGAACAAAGCTGCGCTCAGCGGGAAGAACCTTCTGGAAACCATCAAGAAAACCATCCGGCAGCAGAAGATTCTAGAGCGCTTGGCCAGGCGGCAGATGGACCCGGACATCCTCTTAGCCTTCGCGCGGCAGGAAACTTTCACTAAAAGCGCGCTCAAATCCGAGAAGGAAGTAAATCGGATCATCGAGGAAGTCAAAAAAACCTTGAAAAAGAGCCAAAAGGAAAAAGGCGGGGTCGAGTTTCAGGTGGAGCAAGACCCGGAACACGGCAGTTACAACATGCGTTGTCTTTCCAGCAACAACGGGGCCCGCCTGGAAACTGTCCTGAATTTGGATTTAGTAAGCTCGGCTCAATTTGAAGAGCTGCGCAAGATATCGCAGCAACTCAAAACCCTGGGCCAGCCCCCCTTTATTTTAAAAGCCGGAGAGGCCTCGCAGGAAGTTGCGGGTTTCTCTCAACTGGGGCAGGCGATCTTCAGCTTCGGCAAAAAGGGCGTGGAGATCCAGCGCTACAAAGGTCTGGGAGAGATGAACCCGGAACAACTCTGGGAGACGACCATGAACCCGGAGACCCGCACCCTGTTACAGGTTCGCGTGGAAGATGCCATCAAGGCCGACGAGATCTTCACCGTCCTCATGGGGGATCAGGTTGAGCCGCGGCGCGATTTCATCCAGCGCAATGCCTTGAGTGTTACGAACCTGGACATCTAAATAAAATCCAAAGTTCAAAATAGAAATTGAATTTTATTATTTGATATCTAAAGCGAGATCTTTATGCAACCACAGAGCTTTCAGAACCGCATCCCCGTGAAGCTCGAAGAGGAGATGCGGAAATCTTACATGGACTATGCCATGTCTGTCATTATCGGGCGGGCCCTGCCCGATGTCCGAGACGGCCTGAAACCCGTCCACCGGCGGGTGCTGTACGCCATGTACGACCTGTCCAACGACTGGAACAAGCCCTACAAAAAGTCTGCCAGAATCGTTGGGGACGTGATTGGAAAATACCACCCCCACGGGGATATGGCCGCTTATGATGCCTTGGTACGAATGGCGCAAGATTTTTCTCTCCGGTATCCCCTGATTAGCGGGCAGGGAAACTTTGGGTCGGTAGATGGGGATCCCCCGGCAGCCATGCGTTATACCGAGGTACGCATGGCCCGTTTGGCCGGGGAACTTTTAGCGGACATCGAGAAGGAGACTGTAGAATTCATCCCTAATTATGATGGCTCTATGATGGAGCCTTCCATCCTCCCGGCGCGCTTCCCCAATCTACTGGTAAATGGTTCCTCGGGGATTGCCGTGGGAATGGCCACAAACATTCCGCCCCACAACCTGCGGGAAGTCATCGATGCCGTGGTAGCGGCTATTAACAACCCCGAAATTTCTCCGGAAGGACTGATCGAAATCATCCCCGGCCCGGATTTCCCCACGGCCGGATTTATCCTGGGACGCGCCGGAATCCGGGAGGCCTACCTTTCTGGGAAAGGAATGATTCAGCTCCGGGCCAGGGCTCTGATCGAAAGGCAGAAGAGGACGGATCGGGAGTCCATCGTAGTTACGGAAATCCCCTACCAGGTAAATAAAGCCAAGCTTCTGGAGAAGATCGCCGAGCTGGTTCAGGATAAAAGATTGGAAGGCATCTCCGACCTGCGGGACGAGTCCGACCGGGAAGGCATGCGTATCGTCATCGAACTCAAGCGAGACTCCGTAGCCCAGGTGGTGCTCAACCAGCTCTTCAAGCACACGCAGATGCAGGTCACCTTTGGCATCATTTTTCTGGCCATTGTTCACGGCCAGCCACAGCTGCTCAACATCAAGGAGCTGATCCAGCAGTTTATAAATCACCGCAAAGAGGTCGTCACCCGCCGCAGTCGGTTTGAGCTGGGAAAAGCCGAAGCCAATGCCCACATCCTGGAAGGACTGAAAACCGCCCTGGACAATCTCGACCGAGTCATCTCCCTGATCCGTTCTTCGAAAACACCCAAAGATGCCAAGGAAGTCCTAATGGCCAAGTTCTCCCTCTCCGAGGCACAGGCCCAAGCGATCCTGGATATGCGTTTGCAGCGCCTGACCAACCTGGAGCGGGAGAAGATTAATGAGGAATACAAAGAGGTCATCAAGCTCATCGCCCGCCTGAAGGAAATTCTGAGCAACGAGCGGCTCCTGCTGAACTTGATCATCGATGAACTCCAGGAAATCAAGGATCGGTACGGGGACGAGCGGCGTACCCAGATCATCGAGGAAGCGCAGGAGATTAACCTCGAGGACCTGATCGTCGAAGAGGACATGGTCGTAACCATTAGTCATTCTGGATATATCAAGCGCAACGCCATTAGCCTCTACCGCAGCCAGAGACGGGGCGGGCGGGGCAAGATGGGCATGACGACCAAGGAGGAAGATTTTGTCGAGCAACTCTTTATCGCATCCACCCATAGTTATATTCTCTTCTTCACGGACTCGGGAAAGGTATACTGGCTGAAAGTGCATGAGCTCCCCCAGGGTGGACGAATGACCCGGGGCAAGGCCATCGTTAACCTGTTGAATATCTCCGGGGAAGAGAAGATTACCGCCATTCTCCCCGTGCGTACTTTCGAGGAAGGGAAGCACGTGATCATGACCACGAAGGAGGGGGTGGTCAAAAAGACCGACCTCATGTCTTACAGCCATCCCCGGTCCGGCGGCATCATCGCCCTGACGCTCGACCCCGGGGACGAGCTAATCTCGGCGTGCCTCACGGATGGGACGAAGGAGATCCTGTTGAGTTCTCGGGAAGGCAAGGCCATTCGCTTTGCAGAGGAAGAGGCCCGGGCCATTGGTCGCACGGCCAGGGGCGTCAAGGGGATCACCCTAGGTCAGGATGACTTTCTGGTCTCCATGGACATCATCACCCCCGGCACGCTGGGAGCTTCCATTCTATCCGTTACGGAAAACGGGTTTGGCAAACGCAGCCCGATCGATGAGTATCCGCTCCAGAGCCGGGGAGGAAAAGGGGTGATTACCATAAAGACCACTTCCCGGAACGGGAAATTGGTGGGGACGGAGCAAGTCACCGAGCAGGAAGATGTCATGCTCATAACCGACAAAGGGAAAATCATCCGCCTGCGGGGCGAAGAGATCTCTGTGATCGGGCGGAACACTCAGGGGGTGAAACTCATCGAGCTGGAAGCTGGAGAACGAGTAATGGCTGTTGCCCGACTGGCCGAACGCGAGGAGGATCAAGGCGGCCAGGAAGCAGAGGAGGACATAGAGGAAACTCCAGAGGAAGCGTCAGAAGGCGGCGAGGGCGAGGAAAAATCCTGAGCCAGGGCCGTGCTCAAGAACTCTGAGGGGGAGGGGTTTTGACTCAAATCTGTTACCCGCTGGCCAGGACAGAAAGGATGGAAAGAAGGAATTTAAGGTTACGCTTCAGATTATAGGGAGGGAAGGCTCTCCAGAAGACGTTCGACCAGCTTTTCCTTCAAGACCTCAGCAGACCTGCTGGGGCCGCTCGTGCTTCCTTCGGCCAACCAAACCAAGGAGCCTTTTTCGGGATCCAGCATTCTCAATCTCAGCCTCATCTGACAGGTACCCTGATAATAGGTCGGCAGGGTCCGGTATTGGTACACCGCTCCATCCCATACCTGGACGTCTTGCGAGCTCACGTAGGATTTCTGAAAATTGTATTCGAGTATGGTTCCCACCACCAGAAGCCTGGCCTTCATGAGCTTGCTGGCATGGGCGAGGGCGGGGTGGTCTGAGAGCAAGTTTTCAGGCGTGAGGTTGAGCTCGGCCATTGCGCGAACAACCTCAGAAGGGTTTACCAGGTTATATCCTTTTTGGGTCAGAAAATGTTGAGCGGATAAATACAAGGTCACCCCTGATTCGGCATAACCGGCGGCGTCTCGGATGGGAAGAACCGCCAGGGGTTGGAAATCCTTGAGGTTTACCTTCAAAGGATAAGACCGGTCCAGTTTCAGGCGGTAAGAGCACCCGGTAGAAAGTAGAACAATCATCAAGGCCAGAGAAAAGATGAAAAGGCAAGGTTTCCCGAAGCGGCACCTCAAAGGCTTGCTCCTTTTGGATAAAACCGTTAAAATGAAGTCCTGACCGGGGGGCTTAATTATTAGACCTCGGAAAATTGATCCTGTCAAGCGAGGCGAAAGCTTAATGCCCATCTATGAATATCTCTGTCAAGATTGCGGAAAAGTTTCCAGCTTCATCGTTCTGAGCCTTCGAGTCCCCTTCCACCCAGAATGTAAAAGATGCCAAGGCGGAAGGATGATCAAACTCATCTCCCGAGTGGCGCGGGTTCGTTCTGAGGAGAGCAGGCTGGAGTCCCTGGCAGACCCAAGCAGGCTCGGAAATATCGACGAGAAAGACCCAGCCAGCATGGCTCGCTGGATGAAACGCATGGGTAAAGAGCTGGGGGAAGATATGGGAGAAGATTTCGACGCCATGGTGGATCAGGCCATGGAGGGAGAAAGCACGGCCCCGGAGGAATCCGATAGGGGCGAGGGAGATGAGTTGTAACTCCCCTTCAAAAAATGCTTGCAACCCAGTTCCGGCTCGTTGTATGTTCCTTTCGGGATTGTTGAACTTATGATGGGGTCCCGTTTCCGGGCCGGGACAAAAAGGTTCCCTTACAGAGTGGGTGGATTACCCACAAGTTCTTAACCTTCATCCCCTTCGCCTACGGGCTGATCCAACTCGACGGCGCAGATACGAGAATGGGACACCTCGGGTGGGAAGTGGATTTTTCCCGCCTGTACATTGGCAGGCGGGTGCAGGCGGTTTTCAAAGAGGACCGTCAGGGGAACATGATGGACCTTGAATATTTTAAGCCCCTACACTGAACTCTGATTCATTGCGGAATTCTTGGAAAGGCGCTATCCTAAAGACCTTCAGCAAGGCTTGGAAAAGTCTGAGAGAGGGGAAACGTGCCCATCGCCGGAAACCCGAAAAAAATTGCTTATGATGTTGCTCACGGTTACCAGCAGTTCACCCAGGCTACCCTGCGCCCGTATACCACAGAAGATTTAAGGGTACTTCTTTTCAACCTGAATTTCGTCCTCCGGGAGGTGCGGGGTACCCAAGTTCCCCTGCAGGATAATGAAGCCGTAAAAGACAAAAACGTGAAAATCCGTCGCCTCAACCAAGCCATCAATACCATCCAGTCTTACGCCGCCTTGAAGGGAATCAAGATTTAAAATCAGCCCTTTCTCCGATCGACCCAGGACATCATCTTTCAAAACCCTTAAATTGAGATCCCAGAAAAATAATCCTTGGAGGCATTGCGGGATGTCCACCTCGGGTGGACAACATAGCCATCTGAGTGAATTGTCAAGAAAAACGAGATTGCCTCAGTTTATCTTGTGCCCCATGCGGCGCAGGTCCTCGCTGGACATGACCGAAGAGAATTTTTTCGGAAAGTTCAAAATCCTACCTTGACAGTAGGAAAAATGGTGATTAAATTTTTATGGAAAAGATGAAAAAAGAGAAAAGATACTTTTCTTACGCGGGAGTATAAAGTTGAAAGGAGGAAAAGAAGATGACCAATTTAATTCGATGGAGATCAGTTCCGAATGTGATACCTTGGCAGCCCTTTGGTAGGCTCTGGGATTGGGACATGGAAGATTTTTTTGAGGATTTCCTGGAACCAAGCCGGTGGGAGGTGGAAAAGGTTCGCTGGGCTCCTCGAGTGGAGAGCTATCAGAAGGACGGAAGTTATGTAATCAAAGCCGACCTTCCTGGCGTGGACGCGAAGAATGTTCACGTGACGGTCGAAGATGGCTACCTGACCATCGAGGGGGAGCGCAAGGCGGACAGAGAAGTCAAAAAGAAAGATCTGAGGAGAAAAGAAGTTTTTTATGGATCTTTCCGGCGGTCCATGCCCATTCCCAAAAGCCTGAAAGTGGAAGGGATAAAGGCCAAGTTTCATGACGGGGTATTAGAAATTTCAGCGCCCATGGATAAAGCCCTTCTTCCGAAGGCGGTGAAGGTAGAAGTTGAAAAAATGAATTGAAGGGCTAGGGAGCATTCGCAGCCCGAAGCTGCAATGGTGGAAAAGGAGGTGTTTGACATGGCCAACCTGATTAGATTGAATCCGTTCCGTGATTTGATAAGATGGGATCGGGACGTTGATGAGCTTTTCCGCGAATTCGTGGAACCCATAGAGTTCTCGGAAGAGGAAGGTTGTGTTTGTCCTCGAGTGGAAAGCTACCGTCATAACGGCAGCTTTGTGGTAAAAGTGGACCTTCCCGGGGTGAACCCAAAAGATGTCCATTTGAAGGCCGATCAAGGGTGCTTAACCATCAAGGGGGAGCGCAAGAGAAGTGAGGAGATCGAGGAAGGCGCGATGATGCATGGGGAAGTATGTTACGGTTCGTTCAAGCGCAGTATGGCCATTCCGGACGGCGTGAAGGCAGACCAGATCAAAGCCAAATACCATGACGGAGTTCTGGAGATTACGGCCCCAGTGGAAGAGCATTACCTTCCGAAAAAGATCGAGGTCGAGGTACTGAAAAGCTAAATTCCCTACTTTAAAGGTAGAATGAAAAAGGCCGGAGGTTTAATCCGGCCTTTTCTCGAGGGCTCCGTATCTAGTCTTTCGAGTATCAGCCACCGGCCAGAGGAATCAGAAAGTAAACCTCCTCATCTTCTGAAAGGGGTTCTTCAGGGTTCTTGAGATCGCGCCCCTTTCCTCTGATGAAGAGGGAGGGATGAAAAGTCTCCTTTTCCCTATCCCAGATTTCTGGAGGCAAAAGGCCTCTATATTGATTTCCCACTTGGGTGAGTAGGTTTTGTAGGGTAGGAGTTCCGGGGAGATCAAGCTCAATGGCATCCACCCGGAAATACTTCGCCAGGATTCCTAGGAAATGAACTCTGATTTTCAAACACTCCCTCTCAGGTGAAGGCCAAGGTTTTTCCCTGCGCGGCTTGAACCATGCCCTCCACCCTTTCGGCGAACTCCTGCAATCCCTCCTCGGCCTCGGGCCAGCGTTTTCCCCGCTCTTCGTCTGAGCCCGAGAAAAGATTTGCCAGCAGGCCCTGCAATTTTTGGGCACTCTCCAGGACAATGGAAGCGTTGTTGACTCCCTTGGGGGTTTTAAAAAAGACCCGATCCATCATATTTTCGATGATGGACCTTTGTTCCTCCACTGCTTTTATGAAAGCCGCCTTTTTCCCGGCTTCCCCCAGAGCCTCGGCCTGGCGTTGACAATCTTTGCAGATTTCAATTACTTGTAATAGATATTCTTTTCCCGCCACAAGACCTCCTTGAGTAATCCCTCAGCTTCCAGCGATGTCTTCCTGATTGCGGATCGCTGAAAGCTCTTAAGCCATGGCTTCTTCAACCGCTTTCCGCATTTGCTTTTCAAAAGTTTCAAAAGAAGTTTTCTGGTAGCACAGAATTTTCTGAGATTCCGCAGTATCATACCAGTCAAACCACCCAGGCTGGCTTTGAAATCTCTGTCTGGATAGGGGAAGGTCCAAGGCCCGGCAGAAGACCTCAACAAAATCCTTTCCGCACATCTGCCACCCCCTTCCGCCGGCGATGTTAAGGATTTTCCCCTGGGCCTCTGCTGTCCCCATAGTTTTAACCAGCGCCGTAACCAAATCCGCGATGGCGATCATTTCAATCCTCTGATCCGGCCGGAATTGCCAGACTTCCGGGGGATCGATGAAAGCTGGGATGGCTATCCCGCTGATTCGCAGAAGGGTGTATTTTTTTGCCTGCATCCGGATGTTCTCTTCGCAGCATATTTTCGACTCGGAGTAATGATCGGAAGCTTTCAGTGGGTGATCAATCTTGACTGGCGGACTTCCTTTGCTCGTATCTCCGTAAACCGAGACCGAGGATGAGAAGATCAAACGGACTTCATGGGAAAGCTCTTTCATCGCCCGGAGCAGAAAATCCGTGCCCTGGACATTGACCTGGAAGGTGTGCTCCCGATCCCTCTCGCTGGCCGGGGGCAGGATGGCAGCCAGATGGAAAATTACATCCATCCCAGTCACTGCTTGAAGGAGGGTGTCAAAGTCCAGGAGGCTTCCTTTGATGATCTCTGTCCCCCAGGCTTCATGGAAGGAAAAATCAGCTTGGGGGAGGTCAAAGATACGCAGGCGATGACCTTCCTGGAGAAGCCTTTGAGACAATGCTGTGCCCAGGTTTCCTGCCCCCCCTGTTATCAGAATGCGGGCCAATGAATCTTTTCTCCAGAGAAAAAAGCTTTCCGCCATCAGCAAACAGTTAACGAAATGTTCTTTTGATCATTAGCAGAAGGCTGAAAGCTGTTTGCTGAAAACCATCTATTTCGGTAGATCTGGAATGATATCTTCCAGGCCGATCTGCTTAAGGCGATCGGGGGTTGGTATACCCTTCTCATCCCAACCCATGACCTTGTAATAATCTTTAATTTGATAGGCGATGTCCGGGACCTTGCCAGCGTGTCCGCCTTCCTTTGTTGGCTCGAGCAGGCGGGGTGGCAAGCGGTCATCTTTGCCGGTTATGCCGGCCCGGAGGTTATAGACCCTCGTCAAGTTGATAATTCGCTCTCCCAGGGTCACGATCTCTTGGGCCGTATAATTCTGGCCCGTGCAGGCGCCCATCAAAAACCCGATGACCGAGGGCTGCAAACCGAGAGCCGCAAAAATGCAAGTTACAAGCGAATTAATCACCGCACTGGAACATTGAGCGGCCCTGGCGGCGAGACCTTTGCCATCTTTATCAAAGCGCCCCTGTAAGTGTTTGATTCCTGCTTCGGGGAAAATGATCCCCAATTCAAAGATATAGGGAAGGCCCTGTAAATGGCAGGCCCCGCGAGGTCCCGTGGCATAATTGACAGCCATGGAAAAAAAGGCCCGGGGGTCATGCATGGGGACTTCCATCCCCTTGACATTCACGGCGTAATGCTCACTCCCCTTTCCCAGTCTCTGGGCAGCTCTGCGGGTTCCCTGCCCCAGGAGCTCACCAAGCCCCTTTTTCTGGCCCATGAGCTCCACCATCTCGACCATGGCTTCCGCATTGCCCCAGGTGAGCTTGATTCCTCCCGTGTCTTTCTCCGTCAGGACACCTTTCTCGAAAGCCTCCATGGCGAAGGCAATGGTGCAGCCTACGCCGATGGTATCCATACCGTACTGGTTACATAGGTGCCCGGCGTAGGCAACCGCGTTGAGGTTGTCGATCAGACACATACTGCCCAGCGATCCCAGGGTTTCATACTCCGGCCCTCCGCCTTCGAAGGCATACTTGGGCTCCTCCACCTTCACCCACCGGGCGCAGCGGATTGGGCAGTTCCAGCAGGCCGCATGGGGCTTCAGGATGGTATCGACCATCTTCTTCCCGCCCAAGTTGATGCACCCTTCAACCCAGCCCCCTTCCTGCCAGTTCTTAATGGGAATGTCTCCGGGAACCCACATGGTATCCATGTTATTCGCCGTTCCGTAAGTAGAGAGCATGGCGATAGTTGGGTGGGCTGTAACGGATGTGGCCACCTTGCGGGCCACCTCGTTGTAAACGAATTCGTTCGCCACTTCCGCTTTCCGGCTACCTCGGACAGCGATGGCCTTCAGGTTCTTGGACCCCATGACAGCCCCATTACCACCGCGTCCTGGGGCGCGGCTTTCATCGTTGATGATGCAGGAGAGAAGCACCTGCTTTTCTCCTGCAGGGCCGATGCAGGCCACCCGGATCTTTTGGTCTCCCAATTCTTTCCGGATCAAGTCCTGAGTGGCCAGGGCGTCTTCTCCCCAGTGATGGGAGGCGTCTTTGATCTCCACCTGATCGTCTTTTATGTAGAGATAGACAGGCTTGGGGGACTTTCCTTCGATGATGATTCCATCGTGGCCGGTGTTTTTGAATTCCATTCCCCAATATCCAGAAGAGCTGCCATTGACCATGATGCCCGTGAGAGGAGATTTGGTGACCACCACATACCGGGCAGTTGTGGGGAACCGGGTAGCGGTCATCGGCCCAGTCATGAAAATCAGCTTATTCTCCGGCCCCAGAGGATCGACGGTGGGGGGAACTTCGTTGTATAAAACCCGGGCGCCATAGCCCGATCCGCCCAGATATTGGGCGGCGATCCGATCGTTAAGGGGTTCCTCGTTAACCTTCCCTCTGGAAAGGTCCACGCGCAAGATCTTTCCCATGAATCCTTTGGCCATTTTACCTCACCTCCTCGAAATTAATTTCTGGCGCCCGTTTAAACCCTTCTTTGGGAAGCCAGTGTTGCTTGCGGTAGAAGCGTCCCAGGGTTAAACCCGCCGGACGGCGGTCAAGCATGTAGGGTGAGTAATCCTCTGGAGGGGTAAGCTTGACTAGTTCATAGGCCTTTGAGCCCAGGCCAATCTTCTCAGCCACGTTGCACTGGATGTTCTGGCTGGCGCCGACAAAGGAGCCGGCGGCTGAAAATTTGTCTGAGCCCGGAAACATCACCCCTTTCTCTTCGGCACTGGACCCTGGAACACCAAAGGAAAGAGTGGTCAAATCCAAAGTGGCCCGGTCTATGGCCACAGGGTCATAGGAAGCCAATACCCCCAGGTTGGGAACCACGCTGCGGTCGCTGAAGGGAACACAGTCGCACCAGGGGGACATGTCAATGGCCAGATTAATGAAGGACATCTTCTCTTTTCCAACGACTTTGCTGACGGCCAAAGCAGAATCGGCAATGGCCACGGCTAAGGCCTCGAAAAACCCCTCGGTGGGCAAAACCACCCCGCACATCACCTGGTGGGCGCAAGCTAAGCAGCCCGTACACCTATCCCGGTCCAGCTGAATGTGCGGCTTCTTATCTTCCCGCAGGGTAAAGGCGCCCTCCGGGCAGACGGTCTGGCAGAGAGTCCATTGTGGACATTCTTTTCCCACGCAAAGATGGGCGTAGTAAGGCCGCTGGTGGATCCCATATTTGGGATGGCGGCTCATGTGGCAGTTATATTTCCCCCGGCGAGAAACGGCCCCGATGCCGATGTTCTTCAGAGCTCCGCCGTAGATTCCCAGGGGATGACCCTTGAAGTGCGAAAGGACAACCATGTAATCGGCCATAAAAATTCCCATAGCCACGTATTGTTCTTTGAGGATCATGCCCTCGGGAAGGTCCACGTGAACATCGTCCAATCCCAGGAAGCCGTCGGCAATGATGATGGGGCAGCCGATGACCCCGGGCTCATATCCATTGCGGTGGACGGTGTTCAGATAATCCACGGCTGTAGTGCGGGTGGGAAAGGCTGTGTAGGGGATCGTGGTCGTGTCCACGGCAAATGGCACAGCTCCCAAGCGCTTTATTTCATCAGCCAGGGCCCGAACATAAACCGGGCGCAAATAAGAGGTGTTATTCCATTCTCCCATGTGAACTTTAATGGCCACGTCATCCCCGGGTTTAATTTTGTCCGGGATGCCGGCGCCCTTAAACACCTCCAGCATTTTGATTACCAGGCTGTCCTGGGCGCCTGCGGCCCGATCGTCCATGTACCAGACCTTCGATCGCTCACCCATAGCCAAACCTCCTTTTGATGAAATGTTTTTGAAGACTGGTAAAAATTTTCTGGACTTCTATCTTTGAAAACTCACTCGGGTCAGGGGGGGCAAATGCATTGCTGGCCGTCTCTGAGGAATTTCCTGAATTCCTCAGGGTTCCATTCCGGGACTTCTGGAAAAAGGGGCCTGGCGCAGCACGAAGCCCCCTTTTTTGCTTTTTCCGAAACCTTTTTTACAATTTTCCCCCAGAAAAGTCAACTGTTATTTCCTCCTTCCCCAGGCCAAAGCAGGAAGGCGCTTTGGTTTGCCCAAATTCTGAGATGCGACCAATATACCTTAAAAATTGGACCCAGACAGGCAAAATGTTATTGGGAAGGGAGTCGATCTGGCGGTCTTTAAATATGCTGCCGGATTAGGCAGGGCCAAACCCTGGTTTGTGGTCTTCACCCGCACCGCAGCTGAGGTTGCCGTAGTGGAATTTGGCACCAGTTCCGCTTTTCTGAAAGAATACAGTGCCCTTTTCCAGGACGATCCAGACATGAATGAACGGGCCAAAATCGGCAACGAATAACCTTTCCCCAAACCGCAGGCTTCCATCCCACAAGAAGATAGGCGGGACGGAAAATTATTCTAGATCGCCTTTTCCGGAATTTGTCCCAAGAAAATTCAGCTTCATCTCCCGCTGTAGCCTACCGAGAGATCACCGCCTCATTTTGGCAAGCGGACCGACCCTCCGCCTGGGCCAGATCTGGGCTAAGAATTATGGTGATTTCCCTCCTCTTGAATAAAAGTGTTATACAGTTAGATAGAAAATTAGGAATTGACATTGATTTTTTATAAATGGTAATTTTCCAGGGGAAGCTTAGAATTGCTTCCCTTGCTGCGGGATGTTTCATGAAGCAAGGCATGAGATAGAAAGGAGGTTTCGAAAGATTATCATACGAATGAAGGGAGATTTAGGAGGCCAATCAAAAGAAAGGAGGTAATATGAGAAAGGTTCCGAAGAGAAAAGTAGCCATCGTGGGCGCTTTTACCACCCCTTGTAGGGGGCGCTGGCTTTCCAAAACGATCTGGGAGCTTGCCCAGTGGGCGGTATCGGGTGCCCTGCAGGATGCCAAGCTCAAGATCGATCGCGTCGAAGCCGGGGTCATCGGGCTTTACAATGATATCTTCGCCCGCCAGGCCATTCCCGAAAGCTCTTTCCTCGGGCACATGGGTTTGGCTTTCAAGCCACTCCCGAGGGTGACGAATGGCGGAGCCACCGGCATCTACACCTTCGGGGTCGCCTTCGACATGGTGGCCAGCGGGCGCTATGATATCGTTTTCTGCATTGGTGCGGAGAAGGCTACCGATTGTTACGACTTCATGAGTGAGACTCAGACTCCGGAGGTTGTCCAGACCATTGCTTGGTCCTGGGACCCTCTCTTCGAAAGGGATCAGGGGGCCACCGCAGCCGACTCTTATGCAGAAGTGATCCTTTCCTACATGGATCAATATCCCAACGACCTAAAGATGCCCGTCCGGGGCGAGATCCTAAGGATCCTGTGCGAGCAGGCCAAGAACAACCCGAACGCCCAGCGCCGGGATGAAATTGTAACTCCAGAGCGCGTGGAGAACTCTCCCTGGATCATCGAGCCGGCTTTCAAGAAGCTGGAAACCTGCGTCTATACCGAAGGAGCCTGCTGCCTGGTCTTTGCCGCCGAAGGCGTTGCCGAGGAGATCTGTAAGGATGCGGGAGTGCCTCCGATCTGGATCGAAGGTCTGGGTTTTGCCAATGAACCTTATTGGTGGGGGATCAAGCATCCTCACAAGCTGCCGGGAAGGATCGAATCTGACCATCTGGCGGCCAAGGCCGCTTATGAAATGGCCGGGATCGGCCCGCAGGATGTGAGTGTGGTTGAACTCCACGATGCCTTCCTGCCTCAACTGGAAATCACCATGGCCGAGATGGGATTTGTTCCCCTGGGCCAGGCCGATGATCTCATTGAAAAGAAGATTATGGCCCCTCACGGCAAATTGCTCATCAATCCGTCCGGAGGTCTGATCTATGGCGGCCACTTTGTCGGAGGGAGCAATATGTTCTCCGCCTGGTCCGCCAGACGGGAGCTGATCCGAAGGGGATTGGATTATGCCCTCGTCCATGGAACCGGAGCTTCTTCGGCCCAGTATGGGGGTGCGGCCGTGCTGAAAAGGGGGGTGATCTGATGGAAAAGGTAATGAGAAGAGCAGGCGAATACGTGATTCCTCGCGAGGCAGTCCCGGAGGTGATGAGCCGGATTACCGTTTCTTCCGAAGACAAATTTGTTTGTTTGGAACGGACAGAACCCATGTTTACCACCTACTGGGCCAGTGCGGGGGAGGTTTCACCCTTCTTCTTGGCGGTGATGAAGGAGAAGAAGATCATCGGGGCCCGCTGCCCGAAGTGCAAGATGGTTATCTGCCCGCCTTATATGATGCGCTGTCCGGTCTGCCAGAACGATGACTACAGCCTGGTGGACCTGGAAATAGGCGTGGAGATGCCCCAGGTTGGTTATATGCTGGGAACTCCTCCCATCACGGTCTTTGCCAACGCAAGATTCGCCAAGTATGCTCCCTTTGGCCGGGGCCGGGTGATTTTGGGCGAATCTCAATCGGCCCTACCGATCCAGGTTTTTACCACCACCGGATTCTTGAAACCGGGTATCTTCAAGCAGGGGACGAAGGTGAAGATCATCTTCCGCAAGTTCCGGATGGGGTTCTCTACGGATTACTTCGCTGTTCCTTTGGATGAGGTGCCGGAAAAGCTCCGGGATAAAAATGGGCTCGAAGAGACGGCCCTCAAGTGGAAGAGCCTGGAGATTTCCGAGCCCCAGATAACTGATGCCTACAAGAAGCAGTTCCCCAAGATGGTCCAAGCAGTAAGTAAGTTTGTTGCGGCGATTTCCAGGAGCCCTCGCGCCCAGAGAGACCTGGCCAACTGGACCCGAAAGATCCAGGTGAGAACCGGCGGGGGGAAATTCGGGATGATCCTGGATAAGCAGAGGATCAAAGTAGTGAAGGAGAAAGTACCCCGGCCGGATCTGGTCCTGGTGGTGGAAGATCCGGCGCATCTCGGTGGATGGACCAACGGCGACTCCCTGGTCAACCTGATTCGTACCGGGGGTGCCGGGATTAACAACCTGCAGGACATGGAAACGATCTTCAAGTTCGACCGTCTCCACCGGTCGATTCGAAGGGATGCGGAAGAAGGCAAGCTGGGGAAAAAAGGGAAGGGAGAGTAGAAAAAGGCAAGTTGAATAAGCCAGGTTTTGGATGGGGGAGGGAGGGGAAACCCTCCCCTATTCAGGAGAATCGTTCCTGAGCGAAAGTAAGATTCAAACCTTGGCGCAAGATGTGATTGGCAAGGCTGATTCGGAGGAGAGGTGAGGGGATGAAAAAATCAGCAGTCTTTGATTTACAAGAGCCCAAAATCCAGAGGGAGGAGGTTTTAGTCGTCCAAGACAAATACTTCCAGTCCAAGAATATAGCCATCGTTACAGGGGCAGCCAGCGGAGTTGGGAGAGCCACCGCAATCGCCTTAGGAATCAACGGGCTAACGGTGATCGGCACAGATGTTAATGAAAAGGGTGGGCAGGAGACGGTACAGATGGCCGATAAGTTGGGCGCGAAAGTTATTTTTATCAAAACAGACCTCGGCCAGGATGAAGAGGTTGAAAATTGCGTCCGCCAAGCCTCGCAGCGCGGGAACATCAAATTCCTGGCGAACATTGCCGGAATCCAGCATATCGATTCCATAGAAAAATTTCCAATGCAGGTTTATGACCTCATGCAAAGGATCATGCTGAGAGCTCCATTTTTTCTTTCCCAGCTCTGCATCCCCTTCATGAAAGCGAGTGCAGATGGAACGGGAGCGATCGGGAATATGTCCTCCATCCATGGGCATATCGTCACTCGCAACAAACCCGTTTACAACATCACTAAATTTGGTCTACGCGGCTTAGCCCAATCCATTGCTGCCGAAGGAGAGGGTAAGATCAGAGGGTTTAGTGTTAGCGTTGGCTTTGTCAAAACTCCCCTGGCCCTCAATCAAATTCCGGATCAGGCCCAGCAGCGGGGTATTTCTCCGCAAGAAGTCGTGAGAGAGGTGATGCTGGGCAAATCGCAAATCAAGGAAATGATGAGTCCCGTAGAGGTGGCCAATCTCTTTGTGATCGGATTCTCCTTCTTGGGAAAATATCTTATCGGAGGAGACCTTCTTTTTGATGGAGGCGTGGTCAAGACCTATTGAGATGAGGCAAGGCAGCTGTTCAATCCATGGGGCAAACTCATTCTTGGTTTTCACCGAAAAATTAAGGAGGTCAAAGAGGGCCGGGTCAGAAAAATGATATCCCAACTTAATGCGGAGTTCGTTGGGCAAAAGAATACTCCTCTAAAGACCTCTCTCCATCTCGGCTAAGCGCGTTTTGGCTGTGGATTGCTGTTGCCTTTTCCGGGACAGCCATCTCTGCAAAGTATGTAGCTGAAGAGAAAGGGAAAGGATATTTTTTTGCAGAGCCTGCGGAGAAGTTCCGCCGATGGCTTTCCGGCGAGCGACGATGAGCTTGGGCTCCTGGGCCTTCAGCACAAATCTTTCATCAATCTTGAGGCTTACCCCTTCTTCCTGGAGTGCCCTTTTCAGGGCAGAGAAGGAGATGCTTTCCGCCCTTTCGGCTTCGGAATATTTCACCGCCTTTTCCACCGCCCCTTTGGCCCTACGAAAAGGCAGTCCCCACTCTTGAACGATTCGTTCCAATAGATCTGGGGCGGTGATAAATCTCACCTGGGATAGGGCAGCCATTCCTTTTTCGTTGACCCGCAAGGAAGGAATGAGCTCAGACATTACCCTTGGAGCAAGCAAGCACTCGTCTACCAAATCCATGATTAGATATTTGGTCCATTGGGTGTCACGGTTATACCCCATAAAAAGAGACCGGCCAATGGAAAGCAAGCTGCTCAATAAACCCTGGGCTACAGCCGCTTTGGCTTTCATCACCTCGAGAGGGTCGGGGTTGCGTTTCTGGGGCATCATCGAGCTTCCCGAGCAATAGGCATCATCCAGCCTGAGCATGCTGAACTCGCCCGTACTGAGAAGAATAAGGGTCTGAGCCAGGGAGCTTAAATGATTCATCATACTGGCCACGGCAAACCCCATCTCCGCTTCCGGCTCCCAGCGATTCTGGATCGGGTCCAAGGAATTCCGGCACGGGCCGTCGAATCCAAGAAGCTTTGAAGTTACCTTGCGGTCGATGGGGAAGGTCGTGCTGTAACCGGTCATGGAGCCCAGGGGGTTTTGGTTGAAACGCCCATACCAGTCTCGAAAACGTTGGCTGTCCCTGAGAAAAGCCTCGGCAAAAGAAAGCCATACATGGCCCAACGTGGTTACCTGAGCTGGCTGATGGTGAGTATATCCAGGAAGGATCAGGTCCCGATGCCTCCGGCCCCGATCGCAGAGGATATTTCCCAAGGAAGTGAGCTCATTAGCAAAGTCCAGAGCGCAATCCCGAAGATAAAGGCGCATATCCAAAACCACCTGGTCGTTGCGACTGCGGGCCGTATGGAGTCTCCCCCCTACTTCCAATCCAAAATTCTTAATCAGTATGCTTTCAATGTTGCTGTGCACATCTTCCTGGGATGGATCCAGGTGAAACTCTCCCTTTTTCCACGAAGCCTCTATTGCTTTGAGGCCTTTGATCAAAGCCCGGGCTTCTCGCTTTGGGAGAATCTTTTGCCTGGCCAGCATGAGGACGTGAGCCCGGCTTCCCCAGAGGTCATAGGGTATCAACCGCTCATCCGCCGGTAAAGTTCCCCGGACATCCCTCCCGGAAGTAAAGATCTCTGCCAGAACCGCTGGCTCCTTTTTAAACCTCTTCCCCCAGAGTCTTTTCATAAGGAATGCCTTAAATTCGAAATGCCTAGAGTGGGCTAAAATGCGCTAAAGTGCCCAAAATTAAATAATACGCTCAATGAAGAATTCAGAATACAGGAGCCAGAAGGTTTTATTCTGAATTCTGGATTGTTATTTCTTTTTTATCCAAACACCCCGCCCATACGAGTCCCGGCAAGTTTGCTGATCGTCCACAGGCAGAGGGCCCCGAGGATAATCAGGATAAGCCCGAGCGCAGCCGCCTCATTTACAGAGCCCCCGATATAGAAATTGAATATTCCTACGGTCATCATCTCTCGTCCGGGAATCACCAGGAGAAGGGTGGCCGAAGCTTCTTGCAAGGCCAGGATGAACGAATAAAGTGCTCCAACCAGAATCCCTTTCCAAATAAGAGGGGCTACTATGTCCTTGAAAGTTTTCGTCTTTGTGGCTCCAACGCTTTCGGCAGCTTCCTCTACGGATTTGTGGACTAAAAGGAGAGAAGCAAAAGTTCCTCTGACCGTGTACGGAAGTCTTCTAACTCCCAGCACGAGGGGAATCACGATCCATATACCGATCAGAGCTGTGTTCATAAACGGGAGGGGATCTCTGAAAGCCCGCAGGTAGGCAATACCGATCCCGGTGCCCGGAAGAGCCAGGATCAAGGTGGTGAGGGAGTCCAGAAGGTCTTTCCCGGGAAGTTTCGTCCGGGCCATCACCCAGGCTACAGGAACCCCAATGAGGATGCAGATGAGGACGGAGATTCCCGAATAAAGCAGGCTGTTGATGATGAACTTGGGAGTTTCAATGGCTACCCGCTCGAAGTACTGCAGGGTATACTTTACTGGGATCGGAGTGAGGGCCCAGCCCTTGCCGAAAGAATCGAGGGCAATTCCCAGGTAGGGAATGAAGGCGAAGATCAGCACGACAATCAGGAAGATCAAAACCAGAACCTGCCCCCAGGGGGTAAGCCTTCTCCTTTCAATCTTGGAGTAAGAAAGGGAGCTGTAGTCTTTAATGGCCACGTATTTTTTCGCGATGATTAAGAATAAAATGGCTAGCAGGACCATGATGGCGGAAATGACGATCCCCATTTTGAAAAGCCGGCGGTCTACAAATTGAACGATATTCAGATAGGCCTGCGACGCGAGGAGGTCGTCAATTCCTACCACCAGGGGAGTCGCAAAATCAGCGAAAGTCCAGATGAAAACCAGAAGAGCGCCGGAGACGTAGCCGGGGGTCGTAAGCGGAAAGGTGATGTCCCAGAATTTTCTCAGTCCTCTGGATCCAACACTCTCCGCCGCCTCATCGAGAGATAAGTCGATCTTTCCCAGGGCATCCACAATGGAAAGGGTCATGAGAGGAAAGAGATGGAGGGTTTCCACTAGCAGGACACCATGGATGCCATACATGAAGTTCACCGGCTTCGTGAAACCGAAATAGTCCATCAGGATTACGTTCACGGTCCCGGCCCGGCCCATGATGAATACAAACCCCATTACCCCGACCAGGGGAGGCATGATCATGGGGACGATCGTGAGGAAAGAAAAAAGATTTCTTCCGCGAAATTCATAACGCAAGAGAAGGTAAGCGATGGCAATACCCAGGATCGAGGTCGTAACGACCGTCGCTCCCCCCAGAAGAAGGGAGTTGATCAGGGATTTGAGGTAATAAGCGTCAGTAAAAAAATCGTAGAAATTATTCAGGGTAAAGACCCCCTCAGGGGTCGTAAAGGCGTCATAAAAGAGGCGGATCAAGGGGTAAATCAGAAATACAAAGAAAAAGGCCCAGATCGCCCCATATCCCAGCCAGCCGCCGAGCTTCATCTGGGCCCAGAACCGAACCTGAGGTAGAGCTATGGTTGTCTCGCTTTGAGGACTCACGTCAGAATTCTCTCTTCAGGGGACGGGAATCCCTAGGGTAATTTGTTGGGGAAAAGTCACCAAAACTTTTTCCCCCAGGGGAAGAACCTGGTGGTACCAAGGATTTTGAATATCCACCTTGAAGATCTTCCCATTCTGGATTTCCACGTCATAGCGAATGGTGTTGCCGATGTAGGAGGCGAAATTAACTGTTCCCGGGAGGACATTTACCCCTCCCTGTCCCCCTGCTGTCCGTCCAACGGAGGCCGTCTCAGGCCGGACACTGACCATGCAGCGGTCCCCGGGTTTGAAGGGCCATTCCAGAGTACAGACCATGGAGCCAACATCAGTTTGGACCTTCATCGTCCGGTCACGCTCTTGGACTTCCCGAACCTCCCCGGCGATCAGGTTGTTGATCCCTATGAAGTCAGCCACAAAAGGATTTTCCGGCTTGGCATAGAGGTCCCGAGGGGAACCTATCTGCTGTAATTTTCCATGGTCGACGACGGCAATCCGGTCCGAAAGCGTGAGGGCTTCTTCCTGGTCATGAGTGACATAAATGGTTGTTATACCCAGGTCCTTCTGAAGTTTGCGAATCTCGGCCCGTACCTGGAGGCGAATCTTCGCGTCCAGGTTGCTTAACGGTTCGTCCAGGAGGAGCACGTCCGGGTTCAAGACCAGCGCCCGGGCCAGGGCCACCCGCTGCTGTTGCCCTCCCGACAATTGCCCCGGATAGCGTTTTTCCAGGCCTGCGAGGTTGACCAGCTTAAGGGCATGTAGGACTTTGGATGAAATATCGTCCCTGGAGAACTTTTTGAGCTTGAGGCCGTAGGCAATGTTGTCAAAGACGGTCATATGGGGCCAGAGGGCGTAGTTCTGGAAGACCATCCCGATGTTCCGTTCATAAGGGGGGATCCCTGATACCGCTCTCTCCCCAAAATAGACCTCTCCTTCATCGGGTCTGTGGAATCCGCCGATTAAACGAAGGATGGTGGTCTTTCCACAACCCGAAGGGCCCAGGAGGGTGAAGAGCTCACCGTCCCGGATTTCCAGGGAGACGTGGCTCACGGCCTCCAGTGTTCCAAACCTTTTCACGATGTTCTTCAGCTGAATATTCATTTACGGGTCGGACTTTCAAGGGTGAAATGCAAAGGAATACTCTTAATGGAAAAACTCCCCGAGGGCTGCCCCTGGAGGAGTTTTTCTAAGATAACTGGAGTGTATAGGAAATTCCTTTTTTATCTCCCTCCCCCCAACCCCCTCTCCCGAGGGGAGGGGAACTGAGGGGCTCCAAAATTCCCTCCCCCTGGATGGGGGAGGGTGAAGGGGGGGTGTTAATAACTTGATGAGAGGAAGTCTAATTCTCACTTCTACTTGATAATTTCCTTGTGTTTCTCGGCGATCTCTTTCCGGAAATAGGAGTTTACCTCTTCGATCCTCTTCTTCTGCCCGGCGATCTTGTCATCATAGACATTTCCCACTTGGATGTCATAGAAGGATCTCAATCCAGCGGTAAATTGAACGGCCTTCTCGGCATTGGATCCTGGAGCTCCCTGCACTTTATACTTGGAGGTGATGGCATAGAGCCCACGTTCCATGAATATCTTCTGCCCTTCCTCGGTCAACAGGAATTCGACGAAAGCGTGGGCTGCCTTGGGATGGGGTGCTCCCTTGAGGACGGCCATGGGTTCGGGCGTAACATAGGCATTCTTGGGGTAAACGAAAATGATCTCGTATCCCCCCAGCACCTCGGCAAAGGCCATGTAGCTGGGCACGGCAACCCCCACGGCAAATTCTCCTTTGGCCACCACGTTGGGAACGTCGCGGGAGCGGGCGGTGAAGATTCCCGTATTCACAGCCAGCTTTTTCAGCCAATCCCAACCTTTCTCCCAGCCGTAGGTCTGGAGAATTACCTCATAGGAAGCATGGCTGGAGCTCGAACGGTCAGGTGTGCATTGGGCAATTTGTCCCTTGAGTTTCGGGTTGAGTAGGTCATCCCAGTCTTTGATTTCCACCCCCAAGCGCTTCAGCAATATCGGCTGGTAGATTAAGCCGTATGGCTCCAGGGTGGTTCCCACCCAGAATTTCTTCGGGTCTTTCAGGGGTAGGCCCACGGGTTTCCCTATGGTGGCCGGAATCTCATCCCACATCTTCTTAGGAATCATAACTTGATCCAGAAGCCCTTCTGCAGCCAGACTATCGAAAAGCGTTCCCTCTCCACCCCAGAAAACATCGGCCTGGGGCCGACCTTTCCATTCCAAAATCTGCCCATAGGCCACCGGCGTCCCTTTAGGAATGGCACTGGTTTTCACGTCGATGTTCCATTTTTTCTTGGCATAGGCGGCAAACTCCTTCAACGCCGGATCATGGACATCCTTGGAGACAGGGGTAATCAGGTAAAGCTCATTTTCGATCGCTTGCGCGCCAGCGGGAGATGAAGGAAGTAGGAAAAATAGGGAAAGTAGAAGAATGACCCCTACAATCATTTTTCGTTCCATTTCCGTAATCCTCCTTGCAGAACGTAATTAACGTAAGTATTGAAAACCAAAAAGAATTGATTAATCAAATTGCCGTGCTGTAAAAATAACGTAGGGCAAAAGGAATGTCAACAATAATATCAGGATGGTATTCGCTCTGGAAAAACAGTTTTTCATTAGCCTCTTCAATCTTCTAAAATCGATTTATTTTTTGTCATTGACAACAATTCCTCCGGCCACTTAGAGTTAACAAGAGATCTGGAATTCTTCAGCTTTCAATAGAAAAATATTGCGATTTTAGGTATAAGGAAATACGTATGGGGGGCTTAGATTTCTCGGGTTATATCTTCGACCTCGACGGCACAATTTACCGGGGAGAGAAGCTCATCTCGGTAGCGAAAGAAACGATTGGAAAATTGAAATCCTTAGACAAAAGGATCGTCTATCTTTCGAACAAGCCTCTCCAGACTCGAGAAGATTACGCAGCCAAACTTACCCGCCTGAGTATCCCAACAGAACCATCAGAAGTGATCAACTCCTCCCTGGTCATGGCCCGATGGCTCTCCCATCAGGCTCCGGGTGCGGCCATCTTTGTCATCGGGGAACCGCCTCTGATCGCTGAAATGCGCAAGGAGGGATTCCGCATCAGCGAGGAACCGGGAGAAGTTCAATATGTGATCGCCTCCTTTGACCGGACTTTCGATTACCGAAAATTGAATATCGCCCTCCAAGCCATTAAAAGGGGTGCCCATTTCGTGGCTACGAACCCAGACCGCACCTGCCCGGTGGAAGGAGGGGAAATACCGGATTGCGCGGCTATGATCGGGGCTGTAGAAGGGGCAACGGGGAAGAAGGTTGAGATCATCGTGGGCAAACCTTCGGATATCATGATTCAGGTAGCTTTGGAGGCCATGGACCTTCGTCCGCGGGACTGTCTCCTCGTAGGTGATCGACTGGAGACGGATATGGTCATGGGGAAAAAAGCAGGGATGGCCACAGCCCTTGTTCTTACGGGCGTGACCAATCGAGAAGCCCTGGGGCAATCGGGCATTCAGCCTGATTATGTTTGGGAGAGTGTGGCCGAGATAATAAAATAGCGGTCAGTTATCAGCTTTCAGCATTCAGCAAAGATAGAAAGAAATCCACTGGACGATACCGAATCGCTGAAAGCTGATCGCTGAACGCCGGAAGCTGATTTACCATGAAAACTGAAGTCGTAGTGATTGGTGGGGGAGCTACGGGGGCAGGAGTTCTGCGCGACCTTACTCTACGTGGGATCGAGGCCATACTTCTCGAGAAGAATGAACTCACCAGCGGAACCTCTGGAAGAAACCATGGTCTGCTGCACAGCGGCGCTAGGTATGCGGTAAACGATCCGGATTCGGCCCGTGAATGCATCCTTGAAAATTGGATTCTGAAAAAGATCGCGCCTCCCTGTGTCGAGGAGACCGGCGGACTCTTCCTCTCTCTGCCCCAAGATCCCCCAAACTACCCTGAGGAGCTTCTCAGGGCCTGTGAGAAGGTTGGCCTTCCGGCAAAGGAGATCCCAGTAGCCGAAGTGTTGCAGAAAGAACCATTTCTGTCCCCACATATTAAAAGGGCTCTGGCCGTTCCGGATGGCTCAATCGATCCCTTCCGCCTGATCCGATCCAACGTGGAAGAATCTGAACGATTAGGGACCAAGGTTTTTCCGCACCGCGAAGTTGTAGCCATTCTATCTGAGAGCGGGTCCATCAAGGGTCTGCGGGCGATAGACCCGAGAACAGGGGAAGATTTTCAAATTTCCTGCCGTTTTATCGTAAATGCGGCTGGAGTCTGGGCTGGGAGGATCGCCCGGATGGCCGGAGCCTCTTTGGAGGTCGTCTTTTCCAAGGGAAGCTTGGTCGTTCTGAATCATCGCCTGGTGAACTCGGTGATCAACCGCTGCCGACCACCCTCCAGTGGAGACATCCTCGTTCCTCATGGCCCAGCCTTGATCATCGGGACAACCTCGCAAACGACTGAGGAGATCGAAGACCCGTCAGCTGATGAGGCGGAAGTGGACCTGCTCCTATCCGAAGGAGAGAAAATGCTCCCCCAACTCAGCTCCACCCGAGTTATTCGCGCCTATGCGGGCGTTAGGCCGCTGATGGGGGCCCGGGAAGCGAATGAAGACAGCCGAAAGATAGCCCGTGATTTTCTCCTGCTGGACCACGGGGAAACGGATGGCATCAAAGGGTTATTTTCAATCGTTGGCGGGAAGCTGACTACATACCGGCTGATGGCCGAGCGAACAGTGGATGCCATTTGTAAAGAAATGGGCAATAAAAGCTTTTGTTTGACTGCCGAGAAGATTCTTCCTTTTCCAAAAGAATATACTTTTCATGATTTAGGATCCCGCCTGGATCGGTTTTCCAAATCCTTTCGGGAAACCGAACAGATTCTCTGCGAGTGCGAGCTCGTATCCAGGGAAGAAATCCTTCAAGAGATCAAGAATCTTTCTAACCTGAGTTTAAAGGAAGTGCAGGAAAGAACGCGGGCTGGCATGGGTCCCTGCCAAGGGGGGTTTTGTTCTTCCCGTCTAACCGCGCTCTTATTAGAAAAAGGGAAAATCCCCCCCGGAACATCCCTCGCTGTATTGAAGAGGTTTCTGGAAGAGCGCTGGAAGGGGATCCGCCCTGTTCTCTGGGGACCTCAGCTAAGAGAGGAACAGTTGATTCAGGCGCTGTATACAGAGTTCTTTAACCTGGACCATTTTTAAAAACAGGGGTCAGGGGCCACGCGAAATGCCAGGCTTTTCCCCCTTGAATCCTTAAAACCTATTATGTTTTACGATGTCATCGTCATTGGTGCTGGACTTGCAGGGCTCATGGCCGCAGAAGCTGCTCAAAGTCAGGGAGCCCGCGTTTTGATAATAGCCAGAGGCATGGGTTCTCTTCCTTTGACGAGCGGTTGCATCGATGGCCTGGGCTATTTTCCTAATACCTCCAAGACACCTCTCTCTTCTCCTTTCACAGCCTTAGGCCAACTCCGGCAGAATGATCCTCACCATCCTTACGTCAAGGTGGGACAGGAAGAGATCCTTTCCGCTCTGGCCTGTTTTCTAGAACTGAGCCGCTCGGATGGAATGCCCTACGCAGGAACTTTTGATTCCAACTTCCTCATACCCACCCCGCTCGGCACCTTTCACCCCACCTGTTTGGTTCCAGAGACGATGAAAAGCGGGGCCCTTTCTTTGCCAGGCCGTGTACTTCTTCTTGGGTTGGCCGGCCTCAAGGATTTCTCCCCTTTTTTGGCCGTTGAGAATTTGAACCTCTTACATTCTCAAGGAATGATTGCCCCTTCCTTCAGAGCGGGGGACATGGAAGGGTTAGATTTGGGCGGGAAGGCCATTAATGGATTGAACCTGGCCCGGGCTTTCGATGAAAAAGACTTCCGGGAAAAATTCATAAAAAGGGCCCAAACCTTTTTGAGGCCCGGAGAGAGGCTAGGGTTACCTGCTATACTGGGGTTTCATTCTTCTTTTGAGGCCTGGAATGACTTGAAAGAAAAAATGGCTACAGAAATCTTCGAGATTCCCATGCCTCCCCCCTCGGTTCCCGGCATCCGCCTCTATAACCTGCTTAAAACACACCTTCGAGAGAGGGGGGTGCGCATTTTTATGGGCGTTTCCAGCTTACGGCCCCTGGCTGAGGATCGAAGGCTTAAAGGGTTTTCACTGGGAAGTTCGCAAAAGGGTCCATTTTATAGAGCTTCCGCCTTTGTCTTGGCCACGGGAAAGTTTGTCGGGGGAGGGCTCGATTCTGACCGAGGCCGGATTTACGAAACCCTGCTTGATATGCCCGTATTGTACCCCCAGGACCGAAAGAAATGGTTTAACCCCCGCCTTCTGGGTACAGAGGGACAGCCTTTCAATCTTTTTGGGGTGGAAGTGAATGAACACCTAAAGCCCATCGATCCCGGGGGCCAAGCCATCTATTCGAACCTTTTCGCGGCTGGCGGGATCATTGCCCATGCAGATTCTATGTCTGAAAAATCCGGGGGAGGGGTGGCGATTTCCACAGGGTATATGGCGGGAAAATTAGCAGCGGCAATGAAATGAATTCACCACAGAGGCCGTGGAGAAAGCAGAGGAAAAATTATTCTCGGCGGTCTCCGCAGTAAAGAAGTGTTTATGAAAGCCAACCTCGATCAATGCATCAAATGTTCCATCTGCAATGCTTACTGCCCGGTGCTGAAGGCCACGGGTCTTTTCCCCGGCCCCAAACTTTCCGGCCCGGATGCCCAGCGCTTCCGAATGCAAAGAAAAGCAATTCCCGCGGATTGGCTTGAATTCTGCGACTATTGCAAGATCTGCGAGACGGTCTGCCCGCATAACGTACCCATCGCCGAGATGCATATTCAATCCCGCAAAGCCTGGGGAACCAAGCGGCCGCCTTCTTTCAGGAATTGGCTCCTCGGCCATTCTTATCTTCTCGAAAAGCTGGGAAGTTGGGCCACACCTATTTCCAACTGGGCTTTCGGGTGGGGTTTTCTCCGCTGGCTTTTGGATAGAGGCCTGGGAATCGACCGGCGGATAAAAATTCCTGCCTTTCGCAGGCGCACCTTTGAAAAATGGTTCCGTTCCAGGGGGCTTACAAGGGGAAAACCCATTGCCTATTTCTACGGCTGCTATACTAATTATATCGACCCTACCCCGGGCCAGGCTGTGGTGGAAGTTCTGGAGAAGAATGGCTTCCAGGTCACTCTCCCCAGACAAGAATGTTGCGGGCTTCCCTTGATCGGTAATGATTTATTTGACTTAGCAGCCAATTTGGGAGAGCGCAATCTAAAGTCTTTGAGGAAGAGTGTCGAAGAAGGAGCTGAGATTGTTTTCTCTTCGCCGAGCTGTGGGATGACTTTAACCCAGGAGTATGAAAATATCTTGCACATCCCGGGGGCGTCCATACTCGCTGAACATACTTACGAGATATCGCAATTTCTGCTTATGCTATACGAGGAAGGAAGGCTGAACACCGACTTTCGGGAAATAAATGAAACCTATTTTTACCATGTGCCCTGCCATCTTCGGGCCTTGAAGATGGGTCTGCCGGCCTTAGAACTGCTTTCCCTTATTCCTGGGTTGAGGGTCATTGAGCTGCCCGAAGGATGCTGCGGTTTGGCGGGGACTTACGGGTATAAACGGGAAAAATATGAAGTGGCCAGAGAAGTGGGAAAGGAAATTTTCCGGGCGATCCGCAAAACAAATGCCCGAATGGTGATTTCAGATTGTGAAGCCTGCCGGATGCAGATTGGCCAACAAACCGGCGTGAAAACCTTTCATCCCATTCAAATCCTCCGCCGAGCTTACGGAGAGTGAATTTTTGGAAGCCAACGTCCTGCTCATTGCTTTTCTGCTGATCGCCATCGTTCTATCCTTTGAATTTAGCAACGGGTTCAACGATAGTGCCAACATGGTGGTTACCCCGGTAATCACAGGAGCCTTAGGGCCGAGAAAAGCCCTTTTCATTATTGCCGGCTTTGAGTTTATCGGGGCCTGGTTTCTGGGAACGGCTGTTGCTCAGACTCTGGGTAAGGGGATCGTGAGCCCTGAGAACATCAGCCTGGCCGCAATATTCGCTGCTCTGGTCGGGGCGATTTTGTGGAATCTGGGAGGATGGTACTTTGGAATGCCTTCCAGCTCTTCCCACGCTTTGATTGGCGGTCTCTTGGGAGCCGTAATCATGGGTTCAGGGCCGGAATGGATTCACTGGGCAAAGGTCTGGGAAGTCTTAGCCATCCTCATTCTTGCGCCCATCGTAGGGTTGATTACCGGTCATTTCCTGACCAAAATTGTTTTTTCAACCTTTGAAAACTTCAAGCCTTACCGGGCCAACCGACTGTTCAAACGATTGCAGATTCTTACGTCGGTCACTCTGGCCTTGAGTCATGGAACGAACGATGCCCAGAAAGGCATGGGCATTATCAGCCTCTCCCTGATTATTTTCCACGGGATCTCCCCAGAGGTGATTGAAAAAATATACAAGCCGCTGCCTCAGAACGCCTTCTATGTACCCAAATGGGTGATCCTGATTTGCTCTCTCGCCTTAGCTTTAGGGGTCAGCTCAGGAGGCTGGCGGATCATGAAAACCTTAGGAACAAAGCTTTATAAGGTGCGGCCAGTTCATGGGTTCAGCGCTCAGGCTTGTTCTTCGGCGATCATTTACCTCTCCTCTTTGTTCGGGTTTCCAGTAAGCACAACCCAGATTGTTTCTTCCTCAATCCTTGGGGCGGGGTCTGCCCAAAGTCTGGGATCTGTGCGTTGGGGAATTGGTCGGCAAATCTTTTTCGCCTGGATCATAACCATTCCAGGGTCAGCCATTCTCTCGGCTTTGTTTCTTATGCTAATCCGAAGATGGATCTAAATTTTTCTGGAAAGGTCATGAACCCCGGCCTAAAATACCCAAAGAGAAGGCCTTAGAGAAAGGAAATCTTAATGTCCTGGTTTCGGAAAAAGAGAAGTGATTTCAGTGCGATGCTCCATACCCAATCCGAAAAGGTCTTGGAAGGCCTCGATGCCCTGCATGCATGGGCCGAAGGAGAGGACGGAGCCCAAAGAGGAAAGGTGAAGGAAGTGGAGCGGGAGGCCGATGAACTGCGGCGGATTCTCATTGAAGAGCTTAACCAGACCTTCGTGACCCCCTTTGATAGAGAAGATATATTCTCACTTTCCCGGGCCATCGACGATGTCATGGATTATGCTGATCGAACCGTGGACGAAATGGAAATTTACGGGGTAAAACCAAATCACTACATCATCGAAATGATCGATATCCTGCGCAAAGCTGCCCGGGAATTGAGTGATTCCATTCGCCTAATCCAGAAATACCCCAACATTGCCCTGGAGCATGCCACCAAGGCCAAGGCCTGCGAGAATGAGATGGAGAATGCCTACCACCGGGCCTTAGCCGACCTTTTCAAGGGAACGGATACGGTTTACATGCTCAAAATGCGGGAAATCTACCGTCATCTCTCCAATGCCGCTGACCGCGGCGATGAAGCTGCCAACCTAATCGGCGACATTGTCGTTAAGATGACCTGAAGGGCTTTTCTTCCCCCCAAGCAGCTTGCCTCAATTGCTGGTCACCTGCTCTTGTTGGGCTGTAGGACTTTCACCGACCCCTCTTTATTTTATAATTCCTTTCAACCCTATAGGGAAATTTGTCGAGAGCACAAACTGAGCAAAATACAAAGAGCTAGAAATAAAGCCAAAATGAAATGGTTTTCCCCCGGCTTGACAATGAGGCTCAGAATGTTAATATTTACCATATTAGAGGAATAAACTGAGAAGATGACCAAAAGAGACTATTACGAAATCTTGGGGGTTCCACATAGCGCGCAAGAGGCTGAGATCAAGAAGGCCTATCGGCAGTTAGCCCTTCAGTATCATCCCGATCGAAATCCAGGAAATAGAGAGGCGGAGGAAAGGTTCAAAGAGGCTTCGGAGGCTTACGAGGTCCTTCGCGACCCGGAGAAGCGAGAGCTCTATGATCGTTACGGCCACGAAGGACTTCGGAAAACGGGATTTTCCGGATTCACCGGTTTTGAGGACATTTTTACCAGTTTCGGTGACATCTTCGAGGACTTTTTCGGCTTTGGTACCGGCCGCCGCAGGACAACCGGCCCCAGAAAGGGGGCTGATTTCCGGTACGATTTAACGATCTCTTTCATGGATGCAGCCCTGGGTAAGGAGATGGAGATAGAAATCGAACGTCTCGAGACCTGCGGAACCTGCAAAGGCGCGGCCATAAAACCGGGAACAAAGAAAGAGACCTGTGCGGCCTGCCGTGGAAGCGGGCAGATTACTCACTCCCAGGGATTCTTTACGTTGCGCACAACCTGCTCGCGATGCCGCGGGCAAGGTTTTTTCATTCCTCATCCCTGTACAGATTGCCGCGGCACGGGCAAGGTCAAGAAGCCCAAAAAGATCCCCATCAAGATTCCGGCAGGAGTGGATAGCGGGAGCCGCCTGAGGGTAGCTGGAGAGGGGGGAGAAGGAGAACGGGGAGGTCGGCCTGGGGATCTTTATGTGGTCTTACATGTGGAACCGCATCCCTTCTTCGAGCGCCACGGCGATGATATTCTATGCCAGATTCCCATCTCCTTCACCCAGGCAGCTCTGGGAGCAGAGATTGAGGTTCCTTCCTTGAACGGTTCCAAGAAGGTTTCCATTCCCGCTGGCTCTCAGAGCGGTCAGGTATTCACTTTGCGTGGTCAGGGTATCCCACACCTGGACAGTTTCGGAAAAGGCGACCAGCACATTCAGATCTCGGTCAAAGTCCCCACCAAATTGAACAAACGCCAGAAGGAGCTTTTGCAAGAGTTTGCTTCCCTAGATGGGAAAGAGACATAGTTAACCCTTCAGAAAGTCAGGTCTGGCATACTCCGGATCGGGATAGGTATAGAACCCTTTTCCTGTCTTTACCCCGAGTTCCTTCCTTTCGAGCATACCCTTCAGGGCCGCGGGGGGATGGTCCTTGGGGTCCTTTGACTCGTTATAATAAACCATCTCGATGTCATAGACCACGTCCAGCCCAACCGTATCCATGAGCCCAAACGGACCCTGGCTCATGCCGGTGAAAATCATCCAGGCCCGGTCGATATCCCGGAAATCGACATACCCCCCTGCCCACATGTAGAGCGTATGCCGTTTTACCGCGCGCCAGACGCTGTTGAAGCAGAAACCGAGGATTTCCTTTTTGACGGTCAGCGGAAGGCACCCGATTGAGCGGATAAATTGCTGGCCGGCGGCAATTGTATCCGTCGTGGTCTTTGTCCCGCCCATAATATCCACCATATTCATGCCGCTGGCCGGCATGTAGAAATGCATGTTCAGGCACTTTTGGGGCCTTTTGGTAGCGCTCTCGATTTTAGAAATCGGAATAGAAGAACTGTTCGTGGCCAGGATCGCCCCCTGTGGAGCCAGGGAATCGATCTGGGCAAACACTTTTCTCTTCAACTCCAGATTCTCCAGCACGACTTCAATGATCAGGTCTGCTTCTTCCACTGCCCCGGCCAAATCTTTGACCAATTTGACCTTCTGGGCTCCCTTCTCCCACTCCTCCATCGGCAGAGTAGGCCCTTTCCCCCTCATCTTTATTACGCCACGGATTTTCGGCAGGGTTTTCTGGAAGCTATCCGGGTCCTGATCATAAGCCTTTACGTCATATCCATAACAGGCAGCCTGAACGGCGATTTGCGTCCCCAAAGTCCCGGTCCCAATCACGGCCACTTTTTTGATCTTCTGAGTCATAAACATCTCCTTTCCTACATATAAAATGATGCCCAAAACATTTCCTCTCCTCTGGCGGGAGAGGATTAAGGGGAGGGGGAAGTGAATCTATTCACCCCCACCCTTGCCCTCGAGGGCGATGAACCCATCATGAAAAATTTATTGACAAAAAAAGAGCGGAAAGCTGGAAGCCCACCATCCCTTTCCAATGGGGGCTCAATTCTGGCCTTAAATTACCGCCAAGTCTTCCTTCTGACCCCCTCATCTTACTGCTCAGAAGACTAAAGGTTAGTTTGGAATTATTTTATGTGCAAGGGAGACTACCTGCATTGAATGATAACAGGGCTTAAAACGCTGTCAAGCGGGATTTTGGGTTCATCAATGGTGGATTCTCTATTCTTTCTTTTCTAGTGGGCGAGGGCCCCGGAAGGATATACCCTCAGGGGTCTTCAATTCCCGAAAAGTAGTTCGAAACCAGCGGCCTGTGTATGATCTTCAGGCCATCAGGAAATGGCAGCGGATGATCGAAGGTGGTTTCCAAGAATGTTCGAATGATCTTAAAGGTAGCCCCCCAGAGGATTTCCTCTTCTCCATTCTCCCTGTATACCAGGCAAGGAAAATTCCAGGGGTTGGGGATCCCTTGGGCGATTAGATTTTCCGGTACTTCCAGCGAATAGAGGGCGTAGTTTTCCGGCAGGAAAAAAACTTGCAACGGAATGGAAACGATCTTTTCCACCTCGGCACTTAACCTGTATCTCCAGGGCTGTTTAACCCTTCCCACCACTGGGAAAATGATCCATCGCCGAGCCTGCAGGCGGTACGTTTGTAGGGGTCCCAAAAATTCGACGTTGAATGGACTCAAGTGTATCTCTTCCCAGCTTTCCCGCAGGGCATTGCCCAAAAAGAAAAGGATTTTTTCGTAAATCGCTTTTCCCCTCTCCCTTGCCTGTTTAAAGCCCGGCCCTCTGGCTAACGGCAGCAGGCCAAACCGGAGAATCTGCTGGGATAGTCTGTCTAAAAAAGGGTGGGATCCCCCACCCGGGGCACAAAGATCCCCCGCCTGCTGGACTCTCTTTGACCGCTTGTTTAGAAGAAAGACGTATTGGCCGGACCCATTTTTCCCCGCCCCTTTATCTTTAGGGAAATAAAGCGGGAGAAGAACTCCCGCTCCATCCCAGTGCTCCAGACCGTCTCCCTTTTTCTCGATAAATTTCACCTCTTCCAAGTAGTCCACTGGTGTCTGCGCCAGGACGTCGATTACGTGCAGGCGAAATCCTTCTTGATCGTGCAGGATGGACAGGTCCATGGGAATAGCATAATGAAAAGAAGATAGAAAGGCAAGCCTTCTGCAACTTTGGTCTCATCCGTCGTTTCGTCTTTTTTGTCTGTTTGGCCAAAAAGGAAAAATGAAACGCCCCAAAAGGATAGATAGACCCATCACCCGTAGAGCAGTTCAAAGGCATTCCGGATGACTTCAATTTGCGGCGCAGGAGGAATGAGTTCAACGGCTACCACGTCAAAACGGGCAGGCATCTCCGT
>Ga0153915_10000533_pt1 | contig 35339 bp, 37 predicted proteins | sample Opewatmetagenome_2_FD_107003 | JGI IMG/M metagenome (GOLD analysis project Ga0153915, IMG submission 107003) | Freshwater wetland microbial communities from Ohio, USA - Open water 3 Core 3 Depth 3 metaG | ecosystem: Environmental > Aquatic > Freshwater > Wetlands | place: USA: Ohio, Lake Erie... | reverse complement strand
GCGTCCCCGTCCCGGCGGCCTTCCGCCCCTCCTATCTCCTCCCGCGTCCGTGCTCTCGGCCTTTCTCCCCGCTGACTTCAATCCCCTCAAACCCGTCGCCCTGATCGCCGGCCAGGGGCTTTATCCCGTCCTCGTCGCACAGGCCCTCCGCCGGGCCGGCGTGCCCCTCAGGCTCATCGCCTTCGACGAGGAGACCCGGCCCGATCTGGTCGCGTCGTTCGCCGAGGCCGACCGGCGCATCCTCCTCGTGGGGCAGCTCGGGAAGATGCTGCGCGCGCTCGGGGACTTCGACGCCGGCTACGTCTACATGGCCGGCCAGATCGCTCCGCGCCGCCTCTTCCGCGGACTTCACCCCGACCTGAAGGCCACCCGCCTGCTCCTCTCCCTGAAGCGCCGCAATGCCGAGACGATCTTCGGCGCGATTGCCGCCGAGATCGAGAGGCTCGGCATCGCCATCCTCGACGCCCGCTCGTTCCTCGACGACCAGCTTGCAACTGCGGGCCCCATGACGGGCCGCGGCTTCCCAATCGAGCGCACCTATCTCGACCACGGCGTTCATATCGCCCGCGAGATCGCCAGGCTCGACGTCGGCCAGGGCGTCGTCGTCCGCAAGGGCACCGTGCTCGCCGTCGAGGCCTTCGAAGGCACCGACGAGATGCTCCGCCGCGCCGGCGGCTTCAAGACCGACCAGGCCCTCTTCGTGAAGACGGTCAAGCCCGGCCAGGACTGGCGCTTCGACGTCCCCTGCTTCGGCCAGCGCACGCTCGAGACCATGAGGGAGGCGGGCATCGCCGCCGCCGCGCTCGAAGTCGGCAAGGTCATCATCATCGACCGGCCCGCCGTGCTCGAACAGGCCCATTCCTGGGGGATACACCTTCTCGGTTTTGAGTAATTAGCAGGAAATTGGTACTCTCACGGCTTGCCCTCTGCGCTCCGGCCCGGCATCTTTTTCGCCATGCAGAACGAGGTTGTCGAAGTTGCCGTCAAGGGCGTCATGCCAACCGCCAACGGCTGCGCCGTGTTCCTGGGCAACGCGGAGAAGACCTTCGTCATTTACGTCGATCACAGCGTGGGCAACGCCATCTCGATGACCCTGAACGGCGTCAAGAAGGAGCGTCCCCTCACTCACGACCTCATCGGCAACATCCTACTCGGCTTCGACGTGTCCCTAGAGCGCGTGGTGATCAACGCCGTCAACGAGGGCACCTTCTACGCCCGCATCATCCTCCAGATGCAAAACGAGCTGGGGCGGAAGATCATCGAGGTCGATGCCCGGCCCAGCGATTCGATCGTGATCGCCCTGCAGCAGAAGAGGCCGATCTACGTCGCCGTCAAGGTCTTCGCCGCGGTCGAGGACATGACCGAGATCCTGGAGCGCGTGCTCAAGCAGCAGAGCGAGGATTCCAGCGAGGAAGAGGATGAGGGCGAAGGCGGGGGCGAGGAGGACGAGGAGAAGTCCTGACGCTCCGCCGGCTGCGATCACGCCCTCCCCGGCGCGCCGCCCGGCCCATTCCGGCTTGTCATCCCGCCTTCCCCGGGTTTCACAAGCCCCTCCGCCCGTTCCTCACCGATGTCTTCCGCAACGCCAACACCGCCGCCCGGCGCCGCCCGGCTTCCCTCCCCGATCGCCGCGGGCCAGCCGCTCACCGCGCTGGCGCCGATGCAGGACGTGACGGATGCTGCGTTCATGTCGGTGATCTCCCGCTATGGGGCGCCCGATTACTTCTTCACCGAGTTTTTCCGCGTCCACTCGCAGTCGCGGCCCGAGCCATGGATCCTCGGCGCCCTCAAGGCAAACGCGACCGGACGGCCCGTATTCGCCCAACTCATCGGCGAAAACATCCCCGATCTTCTCCAGACGGTCGGGATCCTGCTCAGGTATCCCATCGCCGGCATCGACTTCAACCTCGGCTGTCCCGCCCCGAAAGTCTGCCGAAAACAGGTCGGCGGCGGCCTCCTGAGGGAGCCTGAAAAGGTCGACGCCATCCTCGGCGCGCTCAGGGACGCCGTGCCCGGCCTCCTGACGGTGAAAATGCGGACGGGTTTCGAACACGACGGCGGCTTCGAACGCATCCTCGAGTCGATCGCGCGCCATCGCATCGACCTGCTCACCGTCCACGGGCGCACCGTCAAGGCGATGTACCGCGGCGCGGTCCGCTACGACCTGATCGGACTCGCCGCGCGGCGCGTGCCCTGCCCCGTGCTGGCCAACGGCAACATCACCTCGGCCGACCGCGCCGCCGGCGTCCTCGCCGAGACCGGCGCCGCGGGCGTGATGATCGGCCGCCACGCGATCCGCAACCCCTGGATCTTCCGCCAGTGCCGCGAACGCTTCGCCTCGGCCGCTGCGGGGGCCATGCCCCGATTCTTCCGGCCCACGCTCGCCGACGTCCGCGCCTACATCGACGATCTCTACCGCGCGACGGCGACGCCCGGCGTCCCCGCAAAGCTCCAGGTCGCCCGCATGAAAAAGTTCCTCAACTTCGTCGGCCAGGGCGTCGATCCCGAGGGCCGTTTTCTGCACGAGATGCGCCGGGCGATGACCGAGGCCGAGCTCTTCGCCGCCTGCGACCGCCACCTCCTCGCCGCTCCCGGTGCGCCGTTCGCCCTCGAACCCTATCCCGGCGTCGTCGCCCGCCCCAACTGCGAGGCGGAGCCCGATGCAGTGCCTTCATCCACCGCCGCCTGAGCCATTCGCTTTCCCGCCATGCCCAAGATCGAAATCAACAAAGTCGCCGAGATCCTCCAGAAGAACAAGGTCGAGCCCTCGCTGCTCCGCCGGATCATCGAGGAGATCAACCATGTGGTCCAGCCCGAGGGGGCGGACGAGCCCAAGCTCCCTCCCCTCAAGAAACAGTTCGTGATCCTCGTGTCTGATCCGGAGGGCCGCCTGCCGAAGGAGGACTTCGTCGGCTGGGTCGCCCAGATCCCCGAAGACGAGAGCCCGGCGACCACCCAGGACCGGATCTTCCGCGGCGCCTATGACTTCAACACCACGCGGCGCGGCCGGCTCCTGCCGGTGAAGACTGTCGGCGAGGCGCTGGAGAATGTCGCGGCAAAGCACTTCAAGGAGGTCGACCTCTGGGTGAAGACCAAGACACCGGTCCTGCTCCTCCGCACCGACAACCAGATCCCGACCGACGCCGGGGAATAGGCGCGGCGGCCTTGCGGCTGTCACGCGCAGCCGCCATCCCTCTCCGGCTCTCCGAAAACAGTCGCGCCCGCCGCACCAGGCGGCGGGCGCTGTCTGGATGACTGAACTATGAACTCCCGGTTATTTGCCGGGTTTTTTCCGCGCGTTGGCTTCGTCACGGAAAAAGTTGTCCTCTTCCGGCATCGCGGCAAGGCGTCCGGCCGCCTTGACGTGCGCGGGCTGGCTCTGGACTTCCGCCGGCGCCTTCGTCTGAAATCCGGCCGGGGCCGCGGGCGGGTCGGCCCGCGGGCCGCCGCTCGCCGAGGCATGCTCTCCCTTCACCATCTGCATAAGCTCGTCGACGGCGCGGCTGACGATCTCCGCCTGGGCGCGGAGCTCCTCCGACGAGGCCGCCGTCTCCTGCGCGAATGAGGCATTGCCCTGGGTGACCTTGTCGATGTGGCTCACCGACTTGTTGATCTGATCGATCCCCTGGTTCTGCTGGTCGGAGGACTCGGCGATCTCGCTGATCATCTCGTTCAGTCGGCGGGTCTTCTCCACGATCTGCCCGAGGTGCTCCGCCAGCTTCTCGCTGATCCGTGCCCCCTGCTCGCTTTTTGTGGTGGAGTCCGCAATCCGCTGGGCGGTGTCCTTCGCCGCCTCGGCGCTGCGGTGGGCGAGGTTGCGCACCTCGTCCGCCACCACGGCGAACCCGAGCCCGGCTTCGCCAGCGCGGGCCGCCTCGACCGCTGCGTTGAGCGCGAGGATGTTGGTCTGAAAGGCGATCTCGTCGATGGTCTTGATGATCTTCGCGATCTCCGTGCTCGAGTCCTTGATCGCACCCATCGCCGTCTTCATCGTGTCCATGTCACGGGCGCCCTCGTCGGCCGTCTGCCGGGCCTCGTCGGCGAGGTTCTTTGCGGCCCGTGAGGCTTCGGCGTTGCGCTTCGTCATGCTCGCCATCTCCTCGAGCGAGGAACTGGTCTCCTCAAGCGATGCCGCCTGCTGGCTCGAGCCGTCGGCCATGCCCTGGCTGGCATTGAGCATCTGCGCCGCGGCATTCGCGGTGCGGCCGCTCTCCTCCGAAAGGGACTTGGCGATCCGGGCGATCGGGTTCGTCACCTTCCGGGTGATCACGAACGCGCAGACGCCGCCCGCGGTGATTCCGATCAGGCTGACGACCAGGTCGAGCCACTCGGTCTTCTGCTGCTCGGTGCGCGTGCGCTCCTCGATCTCGGCCTGAAGGCCGACGAGCGATTCCTTGATCTTGCCGATCGAGGTGGTGAACTCCGGGTTGAGCCTGTCGAGATCCTGCGTCACGATCCGCTTGCGGGCGTTTGTCGCTTCGATCACGCGGTCGAACGCGGCGCCGTAGGCCTTCGCATCGGTCTGCACCTTGGCCATCAGCGCGCTCTTGGCGGCATCGGCCAGCGTCGCATCAAGCTTCTCCATCTCCTGCTGGTCCTTCTCTATCTTCCGCACCTGCGTGAGCATGGCGGCCAGGGCCTTGTGGACCTGCTCCGCCTTGGCCGCATCCGCGGTGAGCAGGAACGAATTCACCGAACTGGTGGCGTTGTAGAAGCTCTGGAGGGCCGTCGAGACCTGGAAAGAGGCGTTCATGTCGCCCGTGTTCCGGGCACCCGCGAGCAGCTTCTGAAGGCCGTCGGCGATGTCCGCAGATTTCGGCTCGAGGGTGTTTTTCTCGAGCTCGGCGCAGAGTTTGCGGTTCTGGACGATCTGCTGGAAGGCGGCGTCGTAATCGACCAGGAGCTTGCGCACCGACGCCATCTGGGCGGCGCGCTGCGGATCGGCGAACTTCTTTTCCGCGACGGTGAGCACCTTCTCCGCGTCGGACTTGCTCTGGTCGTAGGCCTGGAGGGCCGTGTTCGTACCGCTTGCCAGGTACTCGTTCACGTGCATCAGCACCTGGAGCATCCGGGCTTCGAAGGCGGCCGCGGCGCTGGTTTCGGTCACGCTCTGGGAGTACTGCGCGAATTTCCGGCCTGCGCGCCCTAGCGCCACATATGCGCCGATGGATACGGCGGCAAATAGCAGCAGAATGGCGGCAAAACCGACAGTGATTTTGCGTCCAACAGTCATCGGGATGTATAGACTACGCTGGGTTTGGGGTGTGGGAGGCGCCGACGCCTCCGGCGGTTAGTCTTCGAGGTTGAACTGGAGAGGGATCGCGACCTTCATCTTCACTGGCACGCCGTCCTTCCGCGCAGGCTTGAACTTCCAGCGCTTCACGGCGTTGATGGCGGGCTGCTCGAACTCCCGATTCGATGACTTCTGGATCACCGGATCCTGCACGTTCCCCTGCTCGTCCACTTCGAACTGGATCGAGACCACGCCGCTGATTCCGGCCTTCTTCAACTCATAGGGATAGTCGGGAGCAACCGTCCGAACAGGAACAGCAGGCTCCATTGCCGCCCGCAATGCCGTCCCGGAAACCAACATTAGTGCGATTGACAGGGATGCAAAAACGATGGGTTTTCTCATTGAGGTCATCTCGATTAGGCAAAGTCCATCGGCGCAAAATTATAGGAATTAAGGGAATGGGTGACTCACCCTATCCGTCCATTGGTGTGTGTTCCCCATCGACCCGCGCCCGCCCAATTGCGGCAGCCGGCGGCGGCTCCGCACGCCGGGGATTGACCCCGGCCGGATCATTTCGCCGCAAGATAATAATCAATAATATCTTACAATATCAGTCGCTCCATCGTTCCCCTGCCGGCCTCCGCATCGACGCCGACGGCGCCCGCCTTCTCCATCTCAAGGCGCCGGTTTATCTGGAGCCGGTTGGAGCATTGGGCCGCCCACCGAGAGGTGGCGTGGCTGCTGGAAAAGCGGCGATCTGGCGCCGGCCGGCGGACGGCCGGGCCGGCGCTGCGACAGGCCCCGATCAGCGGCTGATGTCGTCGACGAATTCGGCCATCGTCGCGTAGCGACCGAGCTTCCTGCGGGCGGCCGCGCACTTTTGGGAGGTGGCGAGGCCCGTGTTCTCCGCGAGGAAGACGATGTAGCTGGCGATGCCCTTGGCGAAGTTGAGGCGGCCCTCGTCGCTGATTGCGTAGAAGCGGGCGCGCTGGCCGTAGCCGCTGGCGGTGTGGTCGCCGAGCGCCTTCTTCTCCGCGCGGCCGCCGGCGGCGAGCACGTAGAGGAAGTTGTACTCGAACCAGAACATGTGGTCCGGGCTCTCGGGGAGAGCCTCGAGCGCCTGGCGCGTCTCCGCGGGCGAGCCAAAGACGGCGGTCGGGCGCCCGGCCTTGGAGAGGGCGTCGGTGATGAACACGCGCGCCATCTTCTGCTCGGTGGCGTCGGCGCTCACGGCCCCCTGCAGGGCGAGCTCAAGGGTGAAGCGGTACCAGTCTTTCCAGAGCGCCTGGTCGGCGGCGTTCTTCGACCGGAAGAGCGCCACGCCCATCTCGTAGGTGTAGCGGCCGCTGGTCTTGATTTCGAGCCGGCTGCCCGTCACCTCGCCCATCACCTGGTAGTTCTCTCCGGACTTTCCGGAACCCGAGTGGAAGCCGATGCTCGCGTTGAACTGCTTGCAGACGTCCCACTGTTTCGCGATGAGCGCGCGCAGGGCGTTGTTGTCCGGATACGGCATGTTCTTTTGGAAACCGAAGGCCGGCGCGATGAAGTTGATCGGCATGCCCATGGTCTCGCAGAACGCGAGCATGACAGCCGTCGTCTCGGCCGTGGTGAGACCGGGCAGTTCGTCGATCGAGAGCTCGCGCAGGTAGGTGCGCCCCGCCGCCGTGGTGAACGCCTGCTCGCGCGCGGCGCGGTACTTGTCGTCGCGCACCTTCATCTTCCGCAGCGCGGGCCACACGTAGCAGAGCAGCGTGTTGAACTGCTCCTCGTTCAGCTGGAGCCCGCAGGCGGCGACGCGGGCCTTCACCTTGTCGACCAACGCCCCGTAGACGTTGGCGCGCACGTAGGCGCTCCGGGCCCCGGCGCTCTCTGGCACCTTCGTCTGCGCCAGCTCGGGCGAGAGGTCGAAGGTGATGTAGCTGGCGAGCACGCAGCCCGCGACCAGCTGGTCCTCGCGCACGTCGAACTTGCCGCCGATCGGCTGGTGGTCGGCGTTGAAGCTCCAGGCGATCCCCCGGCGGTGGAAGCCGGTCTTGAGCTTCGAGAGGATGCAGCCGTGGCTCATGCCCTCGACGCTCTGCCCCTGGTGCCCCTCGGGCACGTTCGTGCCAATGAAGGGGAACGGCACGGTGTCGAGCCGGCCCTCGAGCATCGCGTTCACGTCGTACACCAGCTCGCGCGGGATCGAGTTCTGATTGGCCGTCATTCCCCGGTTGAGGGTGCTCATAGCCCATTCGACCGCCGGCCAGTGCAGCGTCGTGAAGCGCGCGCCGATGCCCAGCGTGCTCTGGCCGAGCTTCGCGCCGGCCGTCGGAAAAATCGTCGCCGCCTTGTCGTGCTCAAGCACGAGGTTCTTCATCCGGAGCAGGTTCTCGAAGGTGGCCGGGAAGGCCCACGTCCCGTCGGGCAGTGCGACGCCCTCGGCGAGCGCGTCCTCTCCCTTGGCACCCTCGCGTGGCGCGAGCTTCCAGGCGCAATCGCCGGTCGCCTCGGCCTCGACCAGCAGCCAGGAGCCGGCCGCGGTCTCGAATCCGCTTTTCTCCCAGCGCTTGATCCCGGCGCCCGTCTTCAGCGCAGCGGCCAGAGTGCTCCAGTCGAGGCAGAAATCCGGCGATATACAGGGGTTTTGGGCGATGCGCAGATTGCGCTCGAGAAGAAAACAATTGATCGGGCTCATGCCGGATTGGAACACGTGTCCTAATCGCGGACCAGCCGATTCTTTGCAAAAGTGCGGATGCCCACTACGGACTGTTCTCTTCGATCGCGACGACCCTGCCCGCCCTGAAGGTCACGCGGATGTGGTCGTGTTCGCGGCGCTGCGGCCAGGCGTAGTAGCAGGGATAGAGGGGATCTTCCCAGCCACGCGGCCGGTGCGGCCAGCCTCCGTAGAGCGGCGTGCCGTCCGGCATGTCGACCACCGTGTACCTCCAGATCTCGGTCACCCCCTGGGGTTCGGTGCGCGTGCGGATCCTGTCCGGCTCGCCGAGCGCCAGCTTTACCATCTCCTTGTCAAAGCCGAGGGCGATCTGTCCCTTCCTGATCAAAGCCTGCTGCTCCTCGCTCAGCTGCGAAAAGGCGGCTTGATTTGCCCTGATGCGCGCCGCGGGCGTCGCGCATCCCCATAACGCGACGGCCGCCGCGAGCGCCGCGAGAGGGAAACACACCTTCGTCGTGGTCTTCATGTACGCAAGATACACCCGGAGGGTTTTGCTCGCAAACCCATCTTCAACCCCGGAATCTGTGCCCCTTTGGCACGATGAGGACGCTCCTGCTCTGGGACATCGACGGCACCCTGCTCAACTCGAGCGGCGCGGGGGTGGAGGCGCTGCGCCTGGCGCTCCACCACGTGTTCGCGATCGACGGCTCGCTCCAGGGCATCGAGTTCGCCGGCCGCACCGACCGCTGGATCATGCGGCAGATCTTCACCCGCTTCGAGGTGCCGGCGACCGAGGCCAACCTCCAGCGCCTCACGGCCCGCTACGCGGCGCTGCTCCCGCAGACCCTCTCGGAGAGGCGCGTGGAGCTTCTGCCCGGCATCCCCGCGATCCTCGAGGAGGCCCGCTCGCGCGGCGATGTCGCCCTGGGCCTGCTCACCGGCAACCTCCGCTGCGGCGCCGAGGCGAAGCTCCGCAGCCGCGACCTCTGGCGCTTCTTCCCCTTCGGGGCCTTCGGCGACGACAGCGAAGACCGCAACCTCCTCGGACCCCACGCCCTCCACCGGGCGCATCAGCACTGCGGCGTCAACTTTGCCCCGCAGTCGATCTGGGTGATCGGCGACACGCCCCACGACGTCGGCTGCGCACGGGCCTGCGGAGCCCGCGCGCTCGCCGTCGCCACCGGGCAGCACAAGCACGACGCCCTCCGGGCCTCCCGGCCCGACGCCTTCCTGCCTGACTGCGGCGACAGCCGCGCCTTCTGGGGGATCATCGAATCCGGCGGCGCAAACCCCGTCTCTTGACCGGCGCGACCGCCGCGCTTAACTCCCCTTCTCCGCATGAAGTCATTCTCAATCGCCATCGGGTCCGATCACGCCGGCTTCCGCTACAAGGAAGCCATCAAGGCCATGCTCCTCGCCGAGGGGCACACGGTGCGCGACTTCGGCACCCGATCGGACGCCTCCTGCGACTACCCCGACTTCATCCGCCCGGTCGCCGAGGCCGTGGCCCGCGGCGAGTTCGAGCGCGGCATCGTCCTGGGAGGCTCGGGCAACGGCGAGGCGATCGTCGCCAACCGCGTCCGCGGCATCCGCTGCGGCGTATGCTGGGCCGAGCAGACCGCAATCTGGAACCGCTCCCACAACGACGCCAACGTGCTCTCGCTCGGCGAACGCACCATCCCGCTCGACCTGGCCCTCAGGATCGTGCGCCTCTGGCTGGAGACCCCCTTCGAGGGAGGCCGTCACCTCGCCCGCATCCGCAAGATCGACGGCGCCTGACCGGGCGGACGGGCGCGCCGCGCCTTCCGGCCTCCCGCACTGCGGAATCCGCCCTGCGTGCTTGCAGACCGCCCCATCGCCCGCCACCGTCTTGTCCAGCATGCTTTATCCGAAGCCTCCCGCGATCCTGGCCGGGCGCGACCTGCGTGCCGCCGACCTCGACACCGACCTTCCGGACGCCCTGCTCCGCACCTACGCGTGGATGTTCACCTCACGCACCGCCGACAACCGCATCCTCGACATCTTCCGGCAAGGCCTCATCAAGGGCACCGTCACCGGGGGCCAGGGCAACGAAGGGCTGGTGGTGCCGCTCGCCCTGCTCGCCGATAAGACGCTCGACGTCATCTCCTTCTCCCACCGCGGGTTGGGAGGCCATCTCATTTGGAGCGGCCATCTGGTCGACCATCTCAACCAGTACTTCGCCAACGCCGCCAGCCCGACCAAGGCCCGCGAGGGAAACATCCACCACGGCGACCCCGCGCACCGCTCCCTGCCGATGATCAGCCACCTCGGCGCGATGGTGTCGACCGTGATCGGCGCGACCGATTCCCAGCGCCGTTCCGGCAGGTCCGCCATCGGCTTCGCCTTCATCGGCGACGGCGCCAGCAGCACCGGCGACATCCACGAATCGCTCAACCTGGCCTCGCTCCTCGGCATCCCGATGCTCTTCGTCGTCGAGAACAACCGCTACGCCTACTCGACGCCGGTCAGCGAGCAGTTCGCCGCCGGCACCGAACTCTGGAAGCGCGCCGCCGGCTACGGCATCGAGGGAGCCTCCCTCGACTGCACCGCCGATCTCGCCGCCACGCTTCGCGCTTTCGCCGGCGCCATCGACCGCGTCCGCACGACCGGCCGCCCGATGCTCATCGAGGCCCACACCCTCCGCCTCAGGGGCCACGCCGCCTACGACACCTGCGACTACCTCAAGCCGGGCGAGGCCGACAGCTTTTTCGCCGCCGACCCGCTTCCCAAGCTCCGCGCCCGCCTCGCCGCCGAGGGAAAGGCGGCGGCTGTCGATGCAATCGACGCCGAGGTCGCCGCGTTCGTCGAGGAATGCATCCGCGAATCGCTCGCCCAGCCGAGGCCCGACCCCGCCGGGATGGAGAAGGATCTCTACGCGCAGTCCCTGCCGCCGGTCTCTTGGGTGCCGTCGATCGACTCCGAGCCTCCCGCCTCCGGGGCGGCGCCCAAGGCCGAGGTGCTCACGATGGCCCAGGCCCTCAACCGCGCGCTGCGCAAGATCCTCGCCGAGCACCCCGGCTCGCTCGTCCTCGGCCAGGACATCGCCACCTACGGCGGCGCGTTCAAGGTCACCGAGCACCTGCTCAAGGAGTTCGGCCGGCCGCGGGTGATGAACATGCCCCTGGCCGAGAGCGCAAGCACCGGCTACTGCATCGGACTCGCCGCCGCAGGCCACCGCCCGATCGAGGAGTTCCAGTTCGCCGACTTCTCGACCGAGGCCGTCACCCAGATCGCGCTCAACGCGGCGACGTTCCACTTCCGCTCGGGCGGCCGGCTGCCGCTCGTCCTGCGCCTGCCCTGCGGCGGAGGCCTGACGTTCGGCTCGTTCCATTCGCAGGAGCTCGAGTCGCTCTTCCTGTCGATGCCCGGGCTCAAGGCATTGTATCCGAGCCACCCGCAGGACGCCTTCAACGCGCTGCTCGCGGCGTTTGAGGACGGCAATCCCGTGCTTCTCTTCGAGCACAAGGGCCTTTATCGCCGGGGCAAGCAGTCCGTCGCCTGGGATCCGGCCTACCGCGATGTCTGGCGGCCCGCCTGCGTGCGGCGCGGTGATTATGCGACGCTGGTCACCTACGGCGAGATGGTCTCCCTCGCCGGCGAAGTCGCCGAGTATTTCGCCTCGGAGTACGAGCGCGCGATCGAGGTCTGGGACCTCCGCTGCCTCTCGCCCCTCGACCTCGCGGCGATCGGCGAGTCGCTCGCGCGCACCCGGCGGCTCATCGTCCTGCACGAGGGCCGGCGCACCCACGGGTTCGGCGCCGAGCTCGTCGCCCGCCTCGCCGAGACGCAGTTCCACGCGCTCAAGGCCGCGCCCCTGCGCCTCGCCTCGCTCGACATCCCCGTGCCCTTCGCGCCGGAGCTCGAATCCGCCTTTCGTCCATCCCGGGACGGCGCGATCGCCGCGATCGCCGACTGGATGGATTGAATTCGCGGCGGCACCCGCCTAGAACCACCGCTTCCCCTCCCACTGCCGTGCCCTCAAGCCCCGTCCGAAAAAGGCCCGCCCGAGTCACCGCCGCCGCCTGGAACCGCGTCCGGCTCTTCGCCATGGACGTCGACGGCATCCTCACCGACGGCACGGTGACGATCCGCTCTGACGGCACCGAGGAGAAGACCTTCTCCATCCTCGACGGGATGGGGCTCGTGCGCTGCCGCGAGGCCGGGATCATCCTGGCCTGGATCTCCGGCCGCCCCTCGCGGGCGACAACCCTCCGCGCCGGCGAGCTGAAGATTCCCCACGTGGTCCAGGGCCGTTCCGACAAGCTTGCGGCGCTCCGCGAGCTGGCGACCAGGCTCGGTCTCGGCTCCGGGGCGGTCTGCTACATGGGCGACGACGACATCGACGCACCCGCCCTCGCCTGGGCCGGCGTCGGGGCCACCGTGCCCGATGCGATGCCGGCGGCGATCGCCGCCGCGGGCTACCGCACCCGGCGGCGGGCGGGCCGCGGCGCCGTCCGCGAAGTCTGCGAGCGCCTGCTCGCTGCAAGGAGGAGCGCCCGCCGCTGATCCCCGCCGTGCCTTCCCGCCTCCGCCTTCTTCCAGCCCTCCTGGGCGCAGCCGGCCTCCTCGCGGCAGACGCGCGCGCCGAAGACCGCCCGACGGCGTTCACCGTCAACGCGCCGATCGTCAATTTCCGCGTGCCTACCTTCACGCGCCAGAACCACCGCTCATGGCTCCTCTGCGGCTCGGAGGGCCGCTACGTCGACCAGAACCACCTCGACATCACCAACCTCAACCTATCGGTGTTCTCCGGCGACGCCACCGAGCGCGTCGAGTCGGTGTTCCTGAGCCCGTCGGCCACCGCCTTCATCAACGACGGCCTCATCCAAGGGCCCGGAGGCCTCCGGCTCATCACCGACGACTTCGAGGCGACCGGGGAGGACTGGCGCTACGACCACCGCCAGAAAAAGGTTTCCATCCGAAAAAACGTGCGGGTAGTTTTCCACACCGGCATCAAACAGTTCCTCCGATGATCCTCCGCCTCTGCACCGCCTCCCTCGGCCTCGCCCTGCTCGCGGCCCGCGCCTCCCTGGCCGCCGCCGAAGCCGCGCCCGACACCGTCATCGAGTCCAAGAGCTGCGAGATCACCAGCACCGACACCGAGACGACCTCCCTCTTCACCGACAGCGTCGTCGTGACGGGCAACAACCTGCGGCTCACCTGCGACAGTCTCGAGGTCGTCTCGCTCCGCAGCGGCGGCAAGGAGGACACCATCGGCCGCCCCGAACGCTTCAGATCCCTGATCGCGACCGGCTCGGTGCGGATCGTCCAGGGCGACCGCGAAGCCACCTGCGCACGCGCCGAGGTGCTCCCCGGCGAGGACCGCATCACGCTCACCGGCAAGCCCGTGGTGATCGACCACGGCAACAATTCCACCGCCACCGCCGAGCCCCTGATCCTCTACCGCGGCCAGCGCCGCATCAGCGGCGCCAACGTGCGGATCGTCCTGCCGCCGCTCAAGGACATGGGCTTCGACCAGAAGCAGCCTCCGCCCGCCGCGACCCCCGAAACCGCGCCCGCCCCCGCGACCGCAGCGCCCGCCGCCAACCCCTGAGCATGGACGCCGCTCCTCCCGCCTCCACCGACAGCGTCGCCATCCGCACCGAAGGCCTCGTCAAGGCCTACGGCCAGCGCACCGTCGTCAACGGGATCGACCTGCGGGTCGGCGCCGGCGAGGTCGTCGGGCTGCTCGGCCGCAACGGCGCAGGCAAGACCACCACCTTCTACATGATCGTCGGCCTCGTGCCGGTGACGCGCGGCCGCGTCTTCATCAACGGGGCCGACGCCACCCGCCTGCGCATGCACCGCCGCGCCCGCCTCGGCATCGGCTACCTGCCGCAGGAGGCCTCGGTCTTCCGCTCGCTCACCGTCGCGCAGAACATCCTCGCGATCGTCGAGACGCTCCCGATCCCGCGCAGCGAGCGCCCCGCCCGCGTCCGCCACCACCTCGCGGAGCTCGGCCTGAGCCACCTTGCAGACCAGCGCGCCTATACGCTCTCCGGCGGCGAGCGCCGCAGGCTCGAGATCGCCCGCGCCCTCGTCACCGCCCCCCGTTTTCTGCTCATGGACGAGCCGTTCAGCGGCATCGACCCGATCGCCGTGGCCGACGTCCAGAACATCGTGCGCCAGCTGCGCGAGCGCGGCATCGGCGTGCTCATCACCGACCACAACGTGCGCGAGACGCTCAACATCGTCGACCGCGGCTACATCATCCACGAGGGCCGCGTCATCGCCGAGGGCCCCCGCGAATATCTCATCAACGATGCGAAGACCCGGGAGTTCTACCTGGGCAAGGATTTCAACATGTAGCCTGCGGACCCTCCCGCCGGCCCGCCATTCCCCCAGCCCCAGCGCATGCCACGGCATGCCCCCACGCCCATGCCCAAAGCCATCCACGGCATCACGGTCGCTCACTTCTTCGAGACTTACGGGCCCCGCCTCAAGCTCGAGATCATCTCCGGCGACGACGGCCTGCACCGCCTGATCCGCGAGCCGGCGATCAACCGCCCCGCCCTGGCGCTGACGGGTTTCTTCAAGTATTTCGCCAACAAACGCATCCAGGTGCTCGGCGCGGCCGAGATGACGTTCCTGCGCACGCTTCCCGCCGACGTCCAGCGCAGCGTCCTCAACGGCATGGTCGATCGGCACATCCCGTGCCTGGTCCTCACGCGCAATTTCACCTTCCCGAAGGCGATGCTCGAGGTCGCCCAGGAGCGCCACCTGCCCGTCTTCCGCACGCCGATGATCACGATGAACTTCGTGAATACGGCGACCCTCTTCGTCGACAACGAGTTCGCCCCCATTACCACCGAGCACGGCACCACCGTCGACGTCAAGGGCGTCGGAGTGCTCATCCGCGGAGACAGCGGCGTCGGCAAGTCGGAGTGCGCCCTCGCCCTCGTCGAGCGCGGCCACAGCCTCGTCGCCGACGACGTCACCGTCATCAAGGTCCTCGACGAGCGCGAACTCATGGCGAGCAGCCGCCCCATCACACGCGGCTACATGGAGTGCCGCGGCATCGGCATCATCAACGTCGCCGAGATGTTCGGCATCAAGTGCGTCCGGATGGAGAAGCGCATCGACATGGTGATCAGCCTCCGGGTGTGGACGCCCACCGCGGTCGAGGAGCGCACCGGCCTCGAGGAGAACTTCTACGAGATCCTCGGGATCAAGGTGCCTCATATCGAGCTGTTCGTCCGCCCGGGCCGCGACATCGCCCGCCTCGTCGAAGTCGCCGCGATGGTCCAGGCCCTCAAGCGCCTCGGCCACGATCCCGCGAAGGAGTTCAACGAGCAGCTCATCGCCCACATGGCCGAGAAGCCCGAGTCGGGCCACAAGCACCCCGTCAAGATCGGCGAGTCCGCCTACCCGCGCGAGGAGTCGGCCCGCCGCGCGCCGGCCGATCCGCTTTCCAACGTCCCATGAGCTCCCTCCGCGCCGATTCCCGCCGCCCCGATGAACTGCGCCCCGTGGCCTTCGAGGCCGGCCCCGCCCCGTACGCCGCAGGCTCCGTCCTCGTGCGCTTCGGCCACACCCAGGTCATCTGCGCCGCCACCATCGAGCCCCGCGTGCCCGCGTGGATGCGGCAGCAGGGCGTCGCCGGCGGCTGGCTCACCGCCGAGTATTCAATGCTTCCCTACAGCACGCTCGAGCGGAAGCCGCGCGACATCAGCCGCGGCAAGCTCGACGGCCGCACCGTCGAGATCCAGCGCCTGATCGGCCGCTCCCTGCGCGCCGTCATCGACCTCCAGAAGCTCGGCGAAAACACCCTCTGGATCGATTGCGACGTCCTCCAGGCCGACGGGGGCACGCGCACCGCCTCGATCACCGGCGCCTACCTCGCCGCCCGCCTCGCCGTCCAGCAGCTCCTCGACAGCCGGCGGATCGCCGAGAACCCGCTGTCCGACTCGGTCGCCGCCGTGAGCGTCGGCCTGCTCGGCGGGCAGGAACTGCTCGACCTCGCCTACGTCGAGGACAAGGACGCGGCGGTCGACTTCAACGTCGTCATGACCGGCCGCGGCCAGTTCGTCGAGGTCCAGGGCACCGGCGAGGAGGCGACCTTCACGAACGACCAGCTGCAGCACCTGCTGGTGCTCGCCCAGAAGGGGCTCAAGGAGCTGGCCTCCCTCCAGACGGCCTTCCTCACGCGGCAACTGCTGAAGTCCTGACGCCGCCGGCTACCTCACCGGCACCTTGACCACCGCCTTGCGCACGAGCGCCGGGCCAGCGATCGCGAGCGACGGCATGTGCGCGTCGGCCGGCCAAAAGACCGCGACGTCGCTCTCGCGCACCCGGAGGACGGAGCCGAGCTTCGTGTCGGCGTGCTTGGCGAAATCCTTCGCCGCATCGTAGGGCTGGGTGACCGCGAGAAGCTCCGCCGGGGCGACCTCCATGAGCTCGTCGCCCTGCACAATCACCTGGACGTCGATGTGCTTCCGGTGGGTCTCGAAGAAGCCGTCGGAACGGGCCTTCGTCTGGTAGGCCATCTCCGACACGTACACGCCGCCCCCGAGCTCGCAGCGATGATTTTCGCCCGCTTTCAGCGAGAGGATCCTGCGGTTCGCTTCCGAACCGGGCTTGAGCGCCTCCGCGGCATAGGCAAACGCGGCGGCGAATTCCGGGGATGGCGCGCATTGTCCGCGCACCGTTGAAAGGGTTCCAAAGCAGGCCATGTCCGATTGAAAGGCAGCCCGGGCTCCAGCTCAAACTTCAAATCCGCTTTTCACGTTCACGAGAGAGCGCCAACGCTCCGCCTGCGACCCCAGGCTACTCCTTCGGCGCCGGCGCGGGCTCCTCCGCGGGCTTGAAGAACTCGTTGAAGCGGGCGCGGTCCTCCTCGGTGAGGCGGTAGACCGTCTGGCGGACGGGGTCCATCCTGGAAAACATGCCCGACTTCGTCTCGTAGATCCACCGGCCCTTAATCTTGTCGCCGTCGACGTCGAAGCACATCTGCCACAGGCGGTCGTAGTCGGCGTTGCTCAGGCGGCGGACGCGGGTTGCGCGGGCGAAAGCCTGGACAACCGCAGCAACCTCATCCGTCTCGGTCACCACGCGAAGCTGCTTCCCGGGCAGGCCGCCGTAGAAACGCACCTCGCGGGCCTTGCAATGCGCCAGGTCCAGGCTCGCGCACGCGGCGCAGACAAGTCCGGCGAGAACACAAACAAGGGCTGACCTCAGAGCGTTTCTTTTCATGAGCGGGGCACCACAACAGACGTTTTTCGGAGGGGCGGAGTTACCTCTTCTTCCTGAAGCGACGATTCTCGTCAAACACCATCTCGCCTGGGGGCTTGGCTGTGGCGCGTTCCGGGCGCTCGGTCGGGGAGTTGATGATCGCCGTGCCACTGGAATTCCGGCCGGTCGAGACGGCTTTATAATGGTTCCAATTTTCTCGATTGCTTCCATGGCCTCCTCGTGCGACAAACCGCACGGCGTTATCCATGTACCCCACCCCGGTACCGCCATTCTCGCGATCGCTGCTGGCGCTCCCACGGGGCCTCGATGATCGAGACCTGAAGTGTCTTTGCGGCTCATCATACCCCTCTGCTCCCGAGAACATCCGCGGATATCCGCGAGCCTGACACGAGCATCCCGGCGCGCCCATGCTTCGCCGTCCATCCCGCGATCTCCCCATGAATTCATCCACCCCTTCCTCCGCCGCCCTCCCAGGGGCCGACTTCTGGAAACGCAAGCTCGCCGCCTTCCTGCACGACCCGCCGAGTAAATGCCTTGATATCCCCGCCCATCGTGAGAAGGCGGAGGCCGCAATGAAACGCGTCGGTCCCGAGATCTTCGATGACGAGTGGATCGGCAAATACGACCACGAGGCCGACTGGACCGCCGCCGCCGCCGACCGCGTCCCCTTCCCCTCTAGTGCCGCATCCGGGCTCACCTGCGCGTTTGACGGAGTGCGCAATCGGTTTCATCACCCGCTCTGTGGCAAGAACCAGCTAGCGTTCCCCAAGGAGATCGAGTCGGACCAGCTTGGTTCCGAAATCGAACAGGATGCCCAGCCCGGTAGCCAGACGATGCCGGCGCACTGGGACGAAGCGACGAAATGTCGGGCTGCGTTCTTCGCTCATTGGCGGCTTTGGAAACACCACATGGAGCAACGCGACTCCCGGTTCGCTCACCTGCCCGCTGATACGCGCATCCCCGATCACACAATCTGGAATCACCTCCCTGTCGTGTCGGCGCTCGCCGGATGTGGCGCGAAGCCCGCCCTTTTGAAGCTTCAGCTCGGCCCGGTGCAGGAATTCATTATTCAGTCCAAGAGCACCCGCGACCTTTGGAGTGGCAGTTTCCTGCTGTCGTGGCTCATGGCCGTGGGCCTGAAGCGGCTCTCCGAACTCGCCGGCCCGGATGCTGTCATCTTCCCGAATCTTTACGGCCAACCGCTCTTCGATTTTCGCTGGAAGCAAGAGCTCTGGACCCAAATCCGCTCAACCCCCGATGCGCAGCCGCCTTGGAAGGATCTCGGCCATCACACCCCGTCGTTGCTCACGCCAAACCTGCCGAACGTCTTCCTCGCACTCGTGTCGGCAGATCACGCAAGCCCCATTGGCCAGGCTGTCGAGGAAGCCATCCGCAACGAATGGCAGGCGATCGCCACCGCAGTCTGGAACTTCTGCGATTCGGCCCACCTCCCGGACAAGACGAATCTGACTGCAGACGAAGGTGGTCTTTTCACCCGGACCGCCCGAGAAACTCGTTTCCGTGCGCAGATCGACCGTTTCCTGTCGGTCGCTTGGGCGGCGACGCCTTTGCCGCAGACGATTGATGGCGCCGCCAGACTCGCCAAGCGATTCGCGCCTGACACCCCCCTGGGCGCCGCATGGAAATCCATCGAAATTGTGCTCGACATGGCCGAGCAGCAAATGCCGGTCGAACACCGGGATTGGCGTCTCTACGTCGGCAGCAGGAAGGGTCCAAAGGAGAAGCTAAACAACGAGGGTATCGCTTGGGCCGTGGGAGTGGCCTTCGCGAGCTGGCAACTCGATGCTGTCCGTCAATCCCGCAACTTTGCCGCCTGGACTGTCGGCGGCGGTTTGGATCCCGGCGCCAACAACAACAAAGACGCCCTTAACGGCCGCGATGAAGCGGTAGCCGGCGGCAAGACCTGGGCCGAACGCTGCAAGACGATCGGCAAGACCTGGGCGCAATTGTTCAAGACCGACGCATGGGTAGGGGCCATCACACTTGTGAAGCGCACATGGCATCTCGCCTACCTGCGCGATGAGTGGCACTTCAATGGCGCTGATGACTTCAGGATGCCCAACACCCGAGGTTTGGCCGCACATGATCCGGATGATGAAGAAGACGTGGAGACCATTCCCGCCAGCGAAAAATACTTTGCCGTCCTCGCTCTTGACGGCGATGAGATCGGCAGGTGGATCAGCGGCGAGAAAACGCCACTATTCCGCGATCAACTCGCCAGTTACGGAGATGGTTCGGGCAGTCCTGACGGCGCTCTTGCCTATTTCGAGCGCGAGAGCGATCCGGATGGGCGAGGAACCCTCAAAGCTCGCTTCACCAGCTTTCTCAAAACCCCGCGCCCGCTCTCGCCCGGTTATCATCTTCAGTTCAGCGAAGCTCTCTCAAACTTCGCCCTCCGGTGCGCCGACCGCGTTGTCCGCGCTTTCGATGGCCGCGTAATCTACGCCGGAGGCGACGACGTCCTAGCCCTCCTTCCCGCCGATACCGCCATCGGTTGCGCGCAGGCATTGCGACGGGCATTTCAGGGCAAGAGCCCCGAAGTTGCAGGAATTCAGGAAGCTGCTCCCGGTTTTCTTTCGGCCGATGCGGTTTGCGACCAGAATGGTCGTCCAATCCCTTTCATCGTCCCCGGCCCGGCTGCCGACTGTTCCGTCGGCATCGCGATGGCGCATTTCAAGGCGCCGCTGCAAGATGTCGTCCGCGCCGCCCAGGAAGCCGAGAAACGGGCCAAAAAGCAACCCGGACGGAGTGCGGTTGCTGTTTCCCTTTTCAAGCGCTCCGGCGAAATCCTCGAATGGGGCTGCAAGTGGGATGACGGCGGCATTGCCCTTTTCGACGCCATCCTCGCCGCAATGAGGGATGGGCGCCTCAGCGCCAAATTCCCGCATCGAGTGATCGAACTGATCGACAGATACATTACGGAGACCAGTCCGCTGGCGGCCAGAAGCATCGAACCGGTCAGCAGTTTCGATATTGTGGAAGTTGTCTTGCGCGAATTCCGCCATGCCCTCGACCGTCAGGGCCAGCAGAAGGATTCGGATTCGTACCGAGCTTTGGAACAGCTCGCGATGAATTCAGATGATAGGCCGGGAAACAAAACCGTATCCGGATACCTTTGCAGCGTTCGGCAACAGGTTGCTGTTCAGTCCGCAAAGAAACTCGGGCAAGCGTTGGCGTCGCTCTCGCGCGCTGAAGAAGTGCTGACGCCAGTCAGCGGAGGATTGCGAATCCTCGGCGAGGAAAAGATCGAACAGGGAAAAGACCGCCTCAAGGAACTGCGGGATCTCATTGCCGAAGGTGAAAGACTGATTTCTGCGGTCCCGAGTGAATCTGACAGAAAAACCATGCTGAAGCCGTTCGAGAAAACAAAATCAGCTCTTGCACGAGACTTGACTGAGACACCTCTACGCGCCCTTACCGGCCTGCTCTCAGCCGTTGCTTTCGCCCATCGAACCGCGCCGGAATCCGAGGCCAACCCAACGCCGAAAGGCGAATAGCCCATGAATACCATTCTCCTTCAGCCCACCGACGTCCTCTTCTTCCGCGACGGCCGCCCGATGGGTGGCGCTTCCGCCGGCCACGGCGCCGTCTGGCCGCTCCCCACTGTCACCGACGCCGCCCTCCACGCTGCCCTGCACCGATCCGGCATCGATGGCCATCTTCACCGCCGCGGCCAAAACGGCATCTACTCGAACGACCGTGACCGCAAGTACGGATCCCTTGTTACCGCAGGTCCATTTCCCTACCGTTCGAATACACTGGCTCCGCTTGAAGACGAGCCTCAGCCCGGATGGTATTTTCCCCGTCCGCTCGACCTCACCGGCGATACCCTTTCCCCAACCCTCCTTCCGGTCAGGCTCAACGGTTCTTCCAGTCTTGCCGGACCGCTCAAATACGCCGTCGCGTGCTCAGTCGCACCGTCCAAAGAATCCGCCGCGAAAAACTGGCTTTCCGCCTCTGCCTATCAACGATACTTGAAGGGAGAAGCTGGTGAACCCGGTCCCGGGGAGGCTGTAGATGACCGCGATTTCTCCGACGCCGAGTCGACCATCGGCATTGGCATCGACTCCGAGACCCAAACTCAGGACGGCGAGCGCATCTATTCCGCCCATTACCTCCGCCTGCACGAAGGGTGGCGGCTCGGAGTGCTGGCCAAGACTGACGAAAAGCTCGACAGCGATGCTTCCAACCGCGCGGACCTGATCCCCAAACTCATCGATTCATCCCGTCACATAGTTGTCGGCGGTCAGCAGCGGATCTGTACCGCAACCATCGAGCACACCACATCTCGTCTGCCGTTGCCCCTCGGACTCTGCAATGGATTCCAGGAACGCACCGGCAAATACCTGGTAAAGTGGGTGCTTCTATCGCCAGCCGTTTTCCCATCGATCGGCGCAAACGATGAACGACAGATCACGCCCCACCCCGGCGGATGGCTGCCGAATTGGATCTCGATCGGTGACGGCGCCGTGCTTCTGCGAGGCGGCGACACTGACCGACGTTCCGGAGAGTCACGCGAGGCGTGGCGCGCGCGGGTGCGCCGCGAATGCCCAACCATTAATGCCCGCCTCGTCGCCGCCATCGTCCCGAAACCCATCATCGTCACCGGCTGGGCATTGCCGCACGATGAAGCCAACCGCCCCGAAGGTGGCGCCAAACCCACGCTCCTCGCCGTTCCGGCTGGCGCGGTCTATTACTTCGAGGCCACAGCCAATCCCGAGCTTGGCACCACCGCAGAGCAGGAGGCACAAAAGCTTGCCAACGCCTTGAACTGGCATGGCGATCCAGCGGCGCCGGACTTCGGAACTACAATTAAAAACCGCCGCAGCACGCTCCTCGGCGAAAAGGGCTTCGGCCTCGGAGTATGCGGGAGCTGGGACTATTTTGGGACACGAAGTTGACTTCGATTCATGTGTGCCTTAGCTAAGCTTAGTCCATGTTAAAATGATCACCGTCAATATGCACCAAGCTAAGACCAATCTCTCCCAATTGGTCCAGGCAGTAGAACAACGGGGCGAGACGATCCTACTCTGCCGGAATGGCCGTCCAGTCGCCAAACTCATGCCCAACGACGCGACGACTGTGGACCACTTCCGCAAAGAGCCCCGCCTCGCCGGCCAGTTTCTGGAAGATCCTGCCGCCCCGCTTCCCGCCGAAGCCTGGCCTGATCCGAAACCATGATCCTCCTCGATACCTGCTCCCTTCTCTGGCTGTCGATCGCGCCCGAGCGACTGAGCGCGCCCGCCCGGAGCGCAATCGCACAAGCCGGCGAATTCGTTCACGTTTCCGCCATCTCGGCATGGGAAATCTCCTGGAAACAGCGGCACGGGCGGCTCCAGCTTCAACTCGACGCCTCCGCGTGGTTTCCACTCGCGCTGGAAAACCATGCGCTCCGCGAGATCGCCATCTCCGTAACCATCGCCCTGCGCATGGCAGACCTCCCGGAGATCCACCGCGATCCCGCCGACCGATTCCTCATCGCCACTGCGCAGGAGCTCAATCTCACCCTGGTCACACCCGATCCCCTGATCCGCCAATACCCCGACCTCAAGACGCTCTGGTGAGGAACCCGCGTCCACGGATTCCTCCGCGGACCTCCGCCTGCCTGACACCGGCCCTCATCGATCCAAAATCCCCTGCGAATCTGCCCGCCCCCGCTTGCTTCAGCCCAAAACCATCGATCGCCAATCCCCAATGCACACCCGCCTCCTCTACCTCTTCACCCGCACCCCGCTGCACGTCGGCGCCGGCAGCTCCGTCGGCGCCATCGACCAGCCCATCCAACGCGAACGGCATACCGGGTTCCCGATCATTCCGGCTTCGTCACTCAAGGGGTCGTTTGCAGACCAGTGGAACGATTCGCTCGGGCAAGCTGACAAGAACGGCCGCCATTGGCGCGAAGCCGGTGAAGCCGCATGGCTCTTCGGCTCGGATGATGCCAAGGAGGAAAAGGCCGCGGCCGGCGCTCTTCTCTTCGGCGAGGCCCGACTTCTCGCCTTCCCTATCCGCTCCGCGAAGGGAAGCTACGCATGGATCACCAGCCCCCTGCTCCTGCGCCGCGCTGCGCGCGACGGCGTGATTGCCGAATCTGACATCCCGGCGTTCCCTCCCGAAAATGACGCTGACGGCAAGGCTCTATTTTCCAAATCGGGTCCGCTCGCGCTCCCAAATGACAAACTCGTGTTGGAGGAATACACCTTCAGCCATACCGGGAGCGACGAGACGAAACTCAAGTCCACCGCAGAGGCGCTCCAGAAACTGCTTCCCGACGATCCGGTCTGGAAGGAAGTCGCCTCCCGCCTGGCCATCCTCTCCGACGGCCAGATGAGCTTCTTCGCCACGACCGCCTGTGAAGTTGCCCAGCACGTCCGCATCTCCGACGAAACCGGCACCGCCGACCCGGGCGGCCTGTTCAACCAGGAGAATGTGCCGAGCGAGGCCCTCTTCTACGCCCTCGTTCACGCCACGGACAGCCGCCTCAAAGGCAAAGCCTACGCAGGAACCGCGTTCACCGACAAGAAAGCCGAGGACGCCATCAACACCTTTTGTTCCAAGGTCACTGAGAAGAAGGTCTTCCAATTCGGCGGCGACGCTTCCACCGGTCTCGGCTATTGTACGGTCTGCCTGGCCGAGCCCAACAAAAACACCGTCCCTGCGCCCGCGCATGCCTGACCCGGAAGGAACCTGCCATGCAAAACCTCGAACAACTCCGCGCCGCCGCCGCGCTCGGCCCCGCACAAAAGCTCGACCGTTCCGCTATAAGCAAACTACCCGCGCTGATCCTGAGCAATGGTCTTCTGGCCAGCGCCGTGTTCTGCAATGCTGATGGAGGGGGCGAGAATCGAAAAGACATGAAGGCGGCGCTCGATGCAACAGCTGCCCACCTCTCCGCTCGGACGATCCTCGGATCCGGCATTTCATCGGCAAAGGACATGGTCGACGATCTCAGCAAGCGAGACCCAATTATCCTCCAGCGCGCCACAACAGAGGCGCTAGCCTACCTCAGCTATCTGAAGCGTTTCGCCGCGAAGGCAAGCGACGACAGCGAGGAGAATTGACCATGCCGACCTGTCAGGACATCACACGCATTGCACTGGGCGGAGACGGTTTGCCCCAGCTTCGCTCCCGATCCCTCCGCTTCACACGCTTCGCTGAACCCGGTTTGGAAAAAGAGCAGCGGAAGCGTTTCTTCACCGATGCCTTCAAACTCACCCCGGAGACAGCTCCTGGATACTCTCCGCTCGATCGCTGGCTCGAGTGGCTCACAGAAGGCCTTGGCATCAGGACAGAGGAACTGATCTTCGGGAAACTCCAGAGTCGCCTCGCGCTTCATCTTTCCGGCGGAGTGATGGAGAATGCCGGCCTCCTCATCGATCGTTTCGGCTACCCCTACATTCCTGGCAGCGGTGTGAAAGGAATCGCCCGCCGCGCCGCGATGTACGCCCTCAGGACTTGGTGCGTGGACAACCATGGCGACAAACCCACCGATGCGGCTGAAACGGCCACCGCGATCTGCACGGAATTCAATTCAACCGACGAGCTGGCAACCCAAATCCTCCGTACCTTCGGCTGGACGGATGGCGAATGGGAAGACGGGCGGCGCAAGAAGAAGAATGGCACCAAGGGTGCGCTCCATTCCGATTTCGAATGGGCCATCGGGGAAGGCCAACCGTGGCTCAACGGCCGGCGACGGATCGCCCAATCCTTGGGCGAGGAGCACAACGCAAAGCTCAAAGACGGTCTGCCGCGGGACAATTTCGTCGGCCTCGCGAGCTTCCTAGACGCCAAGCCGATTGCGTTTGGTTATCCCCCGAACGGAGCCGACCTTGAACTCGACGTTGTGACCTGCCACCACGGCAAATACTACGCTAGAAATATGCCTGTCGCGCTCGACACCGAGGACCCGGTGCCTGTCCATTTCCCCACAGTCGCTGCCGGAATCACCTTTGTTTTCGCTGTCCGCAGCCCTGATGCAAGAACCGCTACCTTCGCTCGCTCGTGCCTGAGAGCCGCCTTATCCACCTTCGGCGCCGGCGCAAAGACCGCGGCGGGGTATGGGTGGTTTTCTGATGTCACCGCCGAGATCGCAACTCGCAAGGCCAAGGAGAGCGAGGCGAAACGCCGCACGGGGGAGGAAGCTGCTGCGAGGGCAAGACAAGCCGCAGAACGCGAAGTAAGGAGGGAACGCGAAAGACAACTGGCCGCAATGTCTACAGCCGACCGTGCAGATGCAGAACTCTTGGCACTCGCCGCAGATTGGGGCCGGTTGAAACCTTTTCTTTCGAAATTCCCCGAACGAACTCCGGATCAACAGGCTGCCATCCTCCGGTGGTTTAGTGGCGCTGGCAGGGATCGTTGGCTCAACGAAATCAAACCAGAGGCAGCCAAGGCGAGAAAACCCTGGAGTCAGATTATCGGTGAGATCCACAAAGCGAAGAAGACATACGGAATCTCCCTGCCATGAAACAAGCAACTTATACTATCGAGTTCCTAACACCCTGTTTCTGTGCCGGGGCCGATCAATCTCATGCCGAGATCCGAGCTCCCGCGATTCGTGGGCAACTGCGCTGGTGGTTCCGCGCACTTGGCGGCTCGGCGCCCGAAGAACGCGATGTTTTCGGCGGCATTGGCTCTGCGACTGCGAGCAGGCTCATAATCCGCACGCTGAAATTGACCGACGGCCCCAAATGGGATCCTCCTCGCGTGGACCCGAACGCCACCGCTTCCTACGTATGGTATTTTGCCAGCGTCTCGGGTAAGGAACCCAGGCAAAGGGGAACTGGGCCCCGATGGCAGCCTTCCGCCGCGCTCGCGCCCGGGTCACGATTTCGCTTGGATATCATCCAGCGCATTCGGCTCATCGATTCTGTCCAGGCGATGTTGGATCAGAGTATCGATTGTTTCTTGAGTTTCGGCAGTCTCGGTTTGCGGGTAACTCGTGGACTCGGCGCGTTCAACTGCATTGAACGCCCTCTCGACACCCAGAGGTTCAATTACCTGAAACAGGTACTCTCAGCTGCTGGTTTTTGTCTGGAACATTCCTCGGAACCGTCGCTCCACGATGTCGCAAGCATCGCCAGGCGGATTGGTTCACTCGTGAAAGGAACGAGGAAGGCCAAGAATCTTAAAGCCGAAAGACCGTCCCCGTTTGGCGGCTCACAACCCCGTCAGACTAGTGCCATCATTTTCCGCCCATTCCGTCCCGCCGGTAAAGACCATTTCGAACTCCTGGTTCTTGAGGCTCCACACAACAAGATTCTTGGGCCGCCCTCTCGCACACCGGAGCCAATAGTCGGCCGGATTCCCAGTGAACTCACCGCATTCGATCCGACCAACAGCACTCGCCGTCACAGGTAGCGTCAGTCTCCAAAACATCCCCGCCCTGCCCTCCGCTGCCGTCTTTCCACGCTGAACGCAAACCTACCTCCGGACTCCACTCGATTGACGCTTGCGTGTTTTGGCTACTTGGCTACCATGGACATATGAAAACCGCCAACATAGCCATGGCTAAGAATCACCTCAGTCGGCTGATCCTACAGGTCAAACGCGGCGAACCCGTCATCATCACCGAACGCAACCGCCCGGTTGCGCGTCTCCAGCCGGTGGCTTCAGGCGATCAACCCGCCGGCGCTGAGATTCAAGAGCTCGTCGCGGCGGGCGCGCTCATACCTCCAGCCGGCCCACCCTTGGATGTCGCCGCATTCCTTGAGGCTCCCCGGCCCCGAATCCCGGAAGGGGCATCGCTCACCGCCGCGGTCCTCGCAGAACGGGAGGAGGGCCGATGAGGTTATGGGATTCCTCCGCCTTGGCCGCACTTCTCGTCACCGAACCCGACTCACCGCGCCGGGCGGCCCAACTTCGTGACGATCCCGCCATCGCCGTCTGGTGGAGCACAGCGGTCGAATGCGAGTCGGCGATCCAACGGCGCCAGCGGGATGGCTCCATCGATGCTTCCGGCGCCCGGCTCGCCCGCGAGTGCCTCGTTTCCCTTGCGGCATCCTGGCACGAGGTGCCGCCCTCCCCCGTGCTGCGTACCCTCGCAATCCGGATCCTTCGCACCCACCCGCTGCGCGCCGCCGACGCCCTCCAACTCGCCGCCGCCCTCTCTCTCGCCTCCGCGCTGCGCCGCCAGATCGGCTTCGTCTGCGGTGACGAACGCCTGCTGCATGCCGCCGAAATCGAAGGACTGCATTCGATCCGGTGATCCGCCCAATGAACCTGGTCCATCTTGTCAGCGAGCAGACGCTTCAGAACCTTATTCCGCTTCTTGCGCTGCGACCGTCGACAGTGATTCAGATCCGGAGTTCTGATGTGCGCTTTGGCAGCGCCGCCGAGAACCTCAAACGTGCCGTTGCATCCCTCGCCGAAACGCAAACCTACGCAGGTTACAGTCCGGAGTTTATCGAACAGATCATTGACGAGCCTATGCCATCCATCGACGCGACCCGACGGAAAGTTGCCGAGGCGCTTTCAGGTGGCCGGGCGCAGTTGTCAACATCACCGGTGGCACCAAGCTTATGTCGATCGGCGCCTGGATGGCAGCAGCTGAAAAACACGCGGTCCTCTATTGCGATACCCAAAAGCGGCGTTTCGTAATCGAAGGAGGAGGCCCCACGCCCGCTCTTCGGCAGTTCGAAGATGTTGCCGCCAGCCTGACCGTCGAGTCCGTCCTGGCTGCTGCCGGGTTGGCGGCGCGGGAAGTCAAGTTCGAGACGACCACCTCCGCTGCCCGAGAATTCGCTGCAGAGGTTGGAAAAGTCGAAAAAGACTGGTCGGTCTGGGCGGAAAAGGAACTTGCACGTTTCCTTGATCAGGAGAGCCACAAGCCCCTTTCCAAGGGCCGGATTCCCCCTCAACTGGAGAAGCCATTCGATCTCGTTCCCGATCGTCTGTGCCCAGCGATTCGCGCAGCAATCCAAGCGGGCGCGCTCCGCGAAACCAACGGTCGTGTTTTTCTCTGTCCCGATCCGGCCTCGTTCCCCGGAAACAGCGACCGTCGCCAGCGCGCAGCCGAAGACAATCTTCGGCTTCTCCGCGGCGGTTGGTACGAGATATCCGTTGAGACGGCGCTTGTGCGCTCCGGGAAATTCACAGACGTGCGCAGGAGCATTGCGCCGGGAAAAACAACCGCCCTTGGCGAAACGGATCTCGTTGCATTCGATCCGGCCCGGGTTCGTCTGATCGCGGTCTCTTGCAAGGCCGACGACGAGCACCTGCACTCCTTGGAGCACTTGTCAGAACTCCACGATCGCACCCGCCGCCTTGGCGGATTGTTTGCACGGGCAGCACTCGTAATTGCTCGATCAAACGATTCCAGCAAACTCGCGAGCGTCGGCACCTTCGCCAAGGCACTCGACATTGCCGTGTACGTGGGGAATCCGATTGCCGGCCTCCCTTGCCTCGTCGGAACCGGTCTCAATGACCTTCTCTACTGGGGACAGGGGTCCGATCTGGGATAAGAAACGATCGCCCGAATTAACGGCGTGTTGACACCACTACACCATCGCACCATGATGCCGCCATGAGGCTTTCGATCACACTCGATCAGGATCTTCATCGCATCGCCGCAAGCCGCGCCCGAGCGCGCGGCAGGTCAATCAGCCGGGAGATCAACGACCTCCTCCGCCAGGCCTTCACTGCACCCCCTCCAGCCGGTTCCAATCCCCCGGGGATACGCACCGAAGGCAAGAGGCAATTCCCTGTCTCCCATGGCTTCCAACCGGTGACCACGGAAGACGTCGCCCGCGCTGAGGACGAGGAAGACCTCAGACAACTCCATACCTGAGATGAGAACGAGCGCTTGGTTGCTTGACGGAAACGTGCTCGCCGCGCTCGCCATCGCCGAGCATGTCCACCATGCCTCCGCCCTCCGCTGGTTCGACCTGCAGACCGCCCCGTTCGCCACCTGCGCAGTCACCCAAGGGACTCTGCTCCGGCTGCATCTGCAGTTCAGCCCCCACCCGTCAACCGCCGCCGCGTGGGCGGCGCTTCGCGCGATCGCCAACCACCCTGCGCACGTGTTCTGGAACGACGGCTTCTCCTACCTTGAAATCGATCCTGCAAGAATCATGGGGCACCGACAGGTGACAGACGCATGGCTGGCCCATCTCGCCCGTCGGCGAGGTGGACGGGTCGCCACATTCGACGATGCGTTCGCTCGAGCGCACGATGACGTCACAACAAGAATCCCGGTGTAACTCCCTGAACTATCACGGCACCTCCGCGGACTTCCGAAGCCGTGCCCCGCAGCGTGTGACCTGTCAGCACCTTACCCCATGCCCAACCTCCTCCTCTTGACCGTCGGCACCGGCACCGCCGGCAAAACGTCCAATCTCGCCGAGGGACTCCGCCGTACAGTCGTCCTCCTGAATCCCCGCCGGTTCTGGCTCGCGCCCAGCACCGCACCCGATTCCCATGCCATGGCCGATCTCGTCCGCGAAGACCTGCCGTCGTTCACCCCGCGCGCTGGCGACGTCCCGTATTTCATGATCGCCAACCCTGACGACCTCGAGCGTTGCCGCAGGGAATTGCGCAACGCAATCGCCGCGATCCGGCGGGAGCTTCAGCCCGGCGAACGTCTCATCGTCAATCCGACATCCGGCACCAAACAGATGACCGCTGCGGCAGTCCTCGCCGCACTCGACGAAGGCATCGGCGACATCGTCTTCACCACGGGCCAGCGCGCCGACGGCGTGGTCGTCACGGGAACCGAGACAATCACTCCGTTCGATCCCTCCGCGTTTCTTCGTGAACACGACTTCGCCACGGCGCGCGCGCTTTTCTCTGCCGGTGCCTTTTCCTCAGCTGCTCTGGTGCTCAGCAGCCATGCCGGGCGTCTCCCCCGGGCGCGTTCCCTGTGCAACGTCCTTCATCACTGGCGCCGATTCGCCTACACCGATGCCGTCGCCGCGGCAACCGGACACTGGGAGACGCTTCGTTCCGTTCTCGCGCAGCGCGCGCAACATGCGGCGACTGGCAAGCCTTCCCTCGAAATCATGGCCGATGCCCTCGCCTGGGCAGACCATGCCTCCCGCCTGGGCGACGCCACCGAATGCCTCTCGCTTGCCTACAAAGCCCTTGAACTCTCCGCCAGGTACGCATTGATCACCGATCTCTCACTCGCCACCCCTTTGCGCAACGGCCGTTACCAACTGGAACGCGTCCGCGCAATCGCCAAAAGCCGTGAGACGGACTCCCGTCTTGTTCACCTCGCGCGAAACAGCGAGGTCGCTCTCGGTCTCTTGTTGGCCATGCAACTCCTCGACGAGAACGCCCATCCCTTGGGCCGTGCGTTCTCCGACGACAAACGCCTCGTATCCCTCACTTCCGTTCGCAACGAATCGGTCCACGACATCCGTCCGGCAGAAACCAGCGAAGCCCTGTCGTTACTTGATCGCGCGCGGAATCTTGTCGCCTCCTCCTTCCCTAATATGCGGCACACTGACATTCCCCGAGAATTGCCCGAATCCTGAGACAGATCGCCTGCCGCGGAATCGCCGCTGCCGGTGATAGCACCGACCTCCGCGGATATCCGCTCACTTCCCCGGACCAGCGCAATCTCACCTTCTACCCCGATGCCAACTTCCTCCGACTCCCTCATCACCTGTCCCCATTGCGGGCGGTCGTTCGCCCTCAACGAGGCCGTCCTCAGCCAGCACCGCGCCGAGATCGAGCAGCAGTTCCAGATCCGGGAGCAGGCGGCCCAGAAGGTCATCGCCGAACGCGAGGCAAAGCTGCAGGCCGCCACTACCGCGCTCGAACAGCGTACCCAAACCGTGCAAGCCGAGGTTGCGCGTACGCTCGATGCTGAACGCCGGAAGCTCGCTGCCGCCGCCGCCACCCAGGCGGAGGAGAAACTCGGCGCCGAAATGAAAGATCTCCAGGGGCGCCTCGCCGACCAGTCCGCCAGACTCAAGGCTGCCCAGGAAGCCGAACTCGCCCTCCGCCGCCGGGAACGCGAACTTGAGGAGGCCCGGGCAGCTTTCGAACTCGACACCGCCCGCAAACTCGACGCCGAGCGGCGCCAGATTGCCGAAAAGGCCCGGGAGCAGGCGACCGAGGCGGAACGCCTCCGGTTCGCAGAGAAAGAGAAGGTCATTGGCGATCTCCAGGACCAGATCGCCCTTCTTAAACAGCGAGCCGAACAGGGCTCGATCCAGCTCCAGGGGGACGTCCTTGAGATCGATCTTGAGCAACGCCTTGGCGCCGCATTTGCCTCGGATACGATCGAAGCGGTGGCCACCGGCATCCGCGGCGCCGACATCCGGCAGTACGTTCGCACGTCCGCCGGCCAAGCTTCAGGTCAGATCATCTGGGAGGCAAAACGCGCGAAGACCTGGGGCCGCGACTGGATCGCCAAGTTCAAGGAGGACCAGCGCGGCGCCAAGGCCGACATCGCCGTTCTGATCACTCAGATCCTCCCCGACAGCGTTCAGGGATTTGGCCTTGTTGAGGGAGTCTGGATCTCCGATTACGCAAACGCCCTTCCGCTCGCCCACGTGCTCCGCCAGTGGCTGATCTCCGTCGCCGTGACCCGCAACGCCGAGTCCGGAAAGCAAGAGAAGACCGCCCAGCTCTACACCTGGCTCACCGGCCCCGAATTCCGCCAGCAAGTCGAGGGTATTGTCACCGCCTTCAAGGCCATGCGCGAAGACCTCGAGGCCGAGAAACGCGCCCTGCAAAAGCACTGGTCCCGCCGCGAAAAGGAACTCGACCGTGCAATCGGTTGCACCGCCTCCCTCTACGGCAACGTCCAAGGAATCGCCGGCGCCGCGGCCCTCCCGGACATCGCGCCGCTCGCTCTGCCCGACGCCCGCTGACACCTTCCTCGCCGCTCCCTCGCGACCACCGGCCCGCCCCATGCCTCCCCACTCCAGAGATCTCCGGGGCCCTCCCCCGGCTCAAAAGACAATACTCCTCGCCGTCACCGGCGAATCGCCCGCCGTGCTCACCGAGACGGTCTGGGCGCTCGCGCACGAGACACCCGCCGTCATCCCCTCGCGCGTCCGGGTTGTCACCACAACCGTCGGCACCGCCCGCCTCGACGCCGAACTGCTCGCTCCATCGGCCGCCTTCAAGGGCCGATCGCCCTGGCAGGCCCTGCGCGAGCGGTTGCTCTCCCGCCACACCGACGGCGCCAACCTTCTGGTCCTCGATCCGGTACGCACCATCGCCGGTCCGGCCGACGCCACCGGCCGGGCGTATCTTCTCGACGATCTGCGCACGCCCGCCGACAACGCCATGGCCGCCGACTTCATCCTCGAACAGGTCCGCGCAATCACATCCAACCCCGACACCCGGCTCGTCGCCTCCATCGCCGGCGGCCGCAAAACCATGGGCGCCCTGCTCTACGCGGCCCTGACCCTCGTTGGCCGCGAAACCGACCGTCTGACCCACGTCCTCGTCAACCCGCCCTTCGACCAACGCCTCGAACCTCCGTTCTTTTTCCCTCTCCAACCGCCCCGACGCCACCTGCTCGCCAGTCGCGACGGATCGAAATCCATCCATCTTTCCTCACGTGCCCGCATCGAGCTCGCCGACGTCCCCTTCGTCCCGCTGCGCAACGCGTTCGAGGATCTTCACGCACCCATCGGCGGATTCGCCGGCCTCGTGGCCCGCTACAGCCGCGAACTGCGCGATCTCGCCGAACCACCGGAAATAGGTTTCGACGAAGCTACCCACTCGGTCCTTTTCGATGGCCGGGCAGTCGCTCTGGAGAATCCCGCCCAATTCGCCATCATTCGTCTCGTCTTTCGACTCCAGGATGGTCTGCGCGCAAACACGATCGATTTTGAGGCGTTCGCCCAGATCGTCCTCGCTGCCCACGGAGCCGATTTTGATCTGGAGGAACTCGACCGAAAGCCCGCGGCCGCCCTCGCGGAACGAGTGAGGATCACGGTTCCACCCCACCACGTTCCGCCGTGGACAAAGGGATTTGAGGGGCACACCGTCAGCCGGGCGCTGAGCATCCTGCGCACGCGCGTGCAAGCCGTCTGCCCCCGCTGGCGCCCGAAACCCCGCACCCTTCTCCTCCCTCCCTTCCGTCTCGCCGGAGGCGATTAGGAATGCGCCTCCGCGCATTCCTCCGCGGACCTCCGCAAGCGTGCGCCGATGCCTGCCCTCCGGCACGCTGTCGGCATGTTCACCCCTGTCCTGCCCTGCGATTCCTTCCGGCGCAGCCCGCATTGCGGTGTCTTTGTGCCAGCCGTCGCCATGCGGGATCACACCATCCACGACTGCCCGAGGCGTCTTGCGGTCGCCGACGGGATCGTCGTCCTCTGCTTCTCTGGCCGCCCTTCTGCCCGGCACGACGAATTGGCCTACTGAGAAATTCACGGAGCGAATTTCTATGCCCTCCCTGTTCCTCACGACCCCCGGTTCCCACGTCTCGCTCACCAGCGAGCGCCTTCGCGTGGAATTTCCCTGTGCCAACGGGGACCTGGAGCCGCCCCCTCCACGCGATATCCCTCTTCACGACATCGAACATGTCGTCGCCGACGAACGCGTCCACGTTTCAATGCCGGCACTGTGCGAATGCCTCCGGCGGTCGATCCCCGTCGTCCTGCTCGCCCGCAACCAATCCGTCCTCGGCCTCTGCCAAGCACCCGCAGGCGCCGCCCTGGTGCGCCTCATCCAGCATCGCCGCGCCAGCGATGGCAGCTTCACTCTCGCCGTGGCCGCGACCCTCGTCGAAGCCAAAATCCAGAACAGCCGCCGCGTCCTACAACGCCTTGCCGCCAGCCGCGAGGATCGCGCCATGCTCGACGCCCTGGACGAACTGGAGCACCTCCGCCGGCGATGCCTGGACGCTGTTTCTCTGGATGCTCTCCGCGGATACGAAGGAGCCGCCGCCGCCCGCTATTTCGACCTTTACGCCCGCTTCTTCCCGGCCGGCGCCCCCTTCCCGGGCCGTTCCCGCCGCCCACCGCTCGATCCACCAAACGCCATTCTCTCCTTCGCCTACAGCCTGTTGGCCGCCGAGAGCGAGGCCCTGCTGCATGTCTCCGGCCTCGATCCCGCCCTGGGCTTCCTCCACGAACCCGACGACGGGCGCCCCTCGCTCGCCCTCGATCTGATGGAGCCTTTCCGCGCCCCCGTCGCCGACGGGCTTGCACTCGACCTGCTCGGCCACCAGGTGCTCAAGCCCGCCGATCACTTCGAGCATCACGATGGAGGTTGCTTCCTCAATCTCGAGGGCCGCCGCCGGTTCTTCACCGCCTACGAGCGCCGGCTCGAACGCGAATTCACCAGCGAACAACACGGGATGCGCACCAGCCTGCGCGGTGAGATGCGACGCCAGGTCCAGAACCTCAAGCGCACCCTCAACACCAACGATGTCTTTGAGCCGTTTCTCATGAACTAGGAATCCGCTGCGCGAATTCCTCTGCTCCAAACACGCGATGCGATGTGGCAAGGATCCGCAATTTCCTCAATCCGGCGCGACCGCAACACGTCGCTGGTAGAACCCAACGTCCCTCTCCTGCATTCCACCTAGATGGTCTTCTCTCATCCTGATCGAATGCACCCGCCCACCGCGGACACCGGATGGTGGGAGGCCGCATTTGCAGTCAGGCCGACGGCGAATGACCTCGCCGGCCATCGTTGCGGCCAACACCAGATGCTCACTCTCATCGCCTACGACATCACCGACCCGAAGCGCCTGCACAAAGTCGCCCAAGTGTGCGAAGACTGGGGCCTGCGCGTTCAATACTCGGTCTTCGAATGCCGGCTCGAGGCAGACTCCTTTGATCGATTCTGGGATGCGCTGAAGAAAGAGATCGATCCAGCCGAGGATCGCGTTGTCGCCTACAAGATCTGCCTCAATTGTGCCCGTGACATTCGCTGCGCCGGCACCATGATCACCACGGAAAAGGTTGTTGCCTATGTATGCTGATCGCATGACCGCCCGCAGCAGGTCGGCATTCCCGGGCATCGAAAACGCCCCAGGCGCCGACCTTTTCACCAACTCGATGCGAGCCAGACGGTTGAACCATGTTGTGCCGTTTGCATCCCGCCCCGGAGTTCCGGATTCTTCAGGAAAGGGAGACCTGCCGACCTGGCGCCAATTCTCGTGCTTGACCTCCAAGGAGTTCCAAGGCGACAGTCCCCGCGCACTTCCCCGCCGAAAGGCACTGGTGACCATGCTCTCGCATGGGACCCAGCCGCGACGCCGGCACGTCCCCGCGCACTTCCCCGCCGAAAGGCACTGGTGACGGG
>Ga0153915_10000532_pt1 | contig 35366 bp, 45 predicted proteins | sample Opewatmetagenome_2_FD_107003 | JGI IMG/M metagenome (GOLD analysis project Ga0153915, IMG submission 107003) | Freshwater wetland microbial communities from Ohio, USA - Open water 3 Core 3 Depth 3 metaG | ecosystem: Environmental > Aquatic > Freshwater > Wetlands | place: USA: Ohio, Lake Erie... | reverse complement strand
CGACGCCAACATCAAGCGGTTCCAGGAACAGGTTGAGATCGTCAACATCATGGAAACCGAGGATGTCGGGGCCGTCAAGGCAAAGATCAACGAACTCAAGGCTAAAGACCCGGGTGCGTTCGCTTCCGAAGCCATGGTCGTTGAAGTCAAGGAAGCTGCCGGTGGGCAGGAAGTCGGCGCAGCAAGTGCCAACCCCCAGTTCCTCGAGATCGAGAAACGCCTGGACAAGATCGAGAAGAAGATCGAGTTCGTGGATGCGGAAGTTGCACAGCGTGTTGGACGAAAAATTGGTCGGGATATCGGCATTCTGTACGGCCTCGTAGCAGGAATTACCGTATTTGTGATGCTGTTGTTTTTGTACCAGAAATTAATGGCAATGGTATAACGGAGGTGTAATAGAACATGTTCAGATTCGAAAAAGAACAGAGCGTCTGGGACTTCAACGGCACCAAGATTGGTGGCCAGCCCGGCGAGTACCCGACAGTACTGGGTGCATCGATCTTCTACAACAAGCACGAGTGCGTGCTTGATGACAAGAAAGGCACGATCGACAAGGCAAAGGCAGAAGCCCTGTGGAACCGCTGTCAGGTCCTCTCGGACACGACCGGCATTCCGCACTTCATCCAGATCATCGCGGAATATGGCGAAGCATTCGAGAGCTACTTCAACTGGTTCGACTCGATCGACAACAAGACCGCGTTCCTGATGGACTCATCAGTGCCCACGGCACTTGCCCACGCATGCAAGTATGTGACCGAAGTCGGTCTCGCAAAGCGTGCGATCTACAACTCGATCAACGGTTCAATCTCTCCCGAGAGCATTGAAGCCCTGAAGAACAGCGACGTCGATGCAGCCGTCGTCCTCGCCTTCAACCCGGCAGACCCGTCAGTTGCAGGAAGAGAGAAGGTGCTCGTAGAAGGCGGCGTTGCAGGTCAGACCAAGGGTATGCTCGAGATCGCAGAGTACTGCGGTATCAAGCGCCCGATTCTCGACACTGCAGCAACCCCCCTCGGCCTCGGAAGCGGCGGCTCGTACCGTGAGATCCTTGCCTGCAAGGCAATCCACGGCTACCCGACCGGTGGTGCATACCACAACATGACCGTCTCCTGGACCTGGCTCAAGCGCTGGAAGGGTACCTCAAAGACCCCCTCAGTACTCGCAGCCGGATACGAGGGCAAGGATGTCCTCCTCAAGCAGATGTCCCACCACTACCTCGGCGGTATTGAGGGCATAAAGCAGGCCGCATGGTCAGCACCCGATATCGGCTGCAACATGATTGCATCCACCCTCGGTGCCGACCTCATTATGTACGGACCTATCGAGAACGTAGAAGCAATGATCACTGCACAGGCCTACACGGATATCACCGTCCTCGAGGCAACCCGCCAGCTCGGGATCGAGTGCAAATCAGAAAGCCACCCAATCTTCAAACTCATCTAATTTTTTTTGTTCTTCGCAATACGGAGTTCATGTTCCGGAAGAATCCATCGGGTTTCTTCGGGTTCTTACAAATTGAGCGATGCTCAACTTCCTGATGACACGCAATTTTTCATCGATACCTGCGGGATTTTGGATTCCCGAATGGAAGTCTGAAGACTTTTTCTGCGTAAAAAAATCCTGAATGATATTTCCTGCCTGGCGGAGATCGATGCGTTTAGAAAACAAAATGGTCCCCAGGCAGGGGGGGTCTGCACACAATAAAAACAAACGGGTGGGGGGGTATGGGGGAGACCCCCCCTTGCTGCACACAACCAATCCTTCTGATTATGGTATACGATTGTCCTGACGTACACCAGTGTGACTATTTGCCTCCTGTCAAAGGATGACAACAAGGACCTGAAAAAAGGCTGAACGAAAAAATCAGGAAATAATCCGGATCACTTCTTCCCAGTACCCTGGGGGTAGTTGACGATCCGGATTGCATCGTCTGCTTCCTTCGAGCGCCCGAGGTTGCGGAGGGCAATCGCTTTGTTGTACCAGACAAAGGAGTTGATTGGGTTGAGCTCGATCGCCTTCTCGAAGACTGCCAGCGCTTCCTCGTTCCTGCCGAGTTCCCGGAGGGCAATCCCCTTGGAGGTCATTGCACGGATATTCTTGGGGCTTGCCTCAAGGATCGTATCGAAACAGGCTATTGCCTCGGCATATCTTCCCAGTTCATTCAGGGAATATCCCTTGTTGGCCATGGCAAACGTATATTCCGGGTCGATCGCCAAGGCGTGCTCAAAGCAGACGATTGCTTCATTGTGCCGACGGATCTTACGGAGCGTGTAGCCTTTCTCGAACCAGGCCGTGATCAGGTTCGGGTTGATGGTGATGGCCTTGTCATAGCAGGCAAGGGCATCCTCGTGCCTGCCGAGATAATAGTAGATCTTACCTTTATGCTCGAGTGCAACCGTGTTGTTCCCGTTGATCTCCAGGACCTGGTCATACAGGGAGATCGCCTCGTCATACCGCCCCACCTTCATCAGGTGGTGCGCTTTGTCAAGCAGTGCCGGTACGTCCATACCTCTCATATTACCATGCACATCAGGGTTGATAATACCTTGCTGTTTTCCCCAGGTACGATATACGTCGCAGACACACGATACGATAGACGGGATTTCGGACTAAAATAAAAAAAGGAGGAGGATTTATCGGATTACCTGCCACGCCGGAGAATACAGAAACTACCGGCAATAGCGGTTGCCAGGAGGGCAGCAAACGGTAACAGCGGTGATTTCTTTGCGGGGGTAGGTGAAGGCGTTGGAACCTCGGTTTTAATGGTCGTTTCTGTTACGATGGTTGTCGGGGGGCTGGTTGGCGGGGTTGTGACCGTGGTTACGGTCGTGACGGGGTCGTCAGCCGCCAGGTTGAGGGTATATTTCGTCCCTACGCTGACCCGGTCTTTTGCCAGCATGCCATCCTTGAGATAGACGCTCAGGGTCTGGTAACTGTGGCCGTCAAGATTGGATTTGTCCACCGGGGCGTTCACGGCATAGACCGTATAGGTTCCGGGATCGATCTGGTCATCGAGCCTCATCGTGTCCCATTTGTAGGACCAGGTCTGGTCACTGTTCACGCCGATAGTCGTGAAGTCGCCATTCGCGGCCAGTTGTGATGTATCGGTCAGGGTTACGCCATTCTCCGGGAGCCCGGGGCCGGTCATAAAGAGGTAGATTGTATCGCTGTTATAGGAAACACCGTTCAGGGCGATCGTCTCACCAAGATATCCTTCGTAATCTTTACTGTAACCATACCCCGATACGGCTGCAACCAGCAGGACCGTGGAGAGGCAGGCAAGGAGAAGCAGTGAACGGAACCGGTGTTCCGGTCCGGGAAATCGAGATGCCATAGGTATCACTCAGTATAAAATAAACCGCCGGCAGGTTTATAGATTTGGAAACGCGATGCCGGTTTCTTTCGGAGTATGACGCGGCAAGGAAGAGGGATAACGAGGGATAAACACTGAAAAAACGTGGATTTTAAGTTAGTACAGGCGGTAGATAAAGAAGCCGTCCTGGATATGTTCGGTCTGGTCGTAATCGGCAAGGAGATTCTTGCGGTTGCCATACGAGAGCATCTTCTCTTTGAGGAGTTCCATGCCGGTGGTGTTGTAGAGCAGGGCTTTGAGTTCCTCATTCACGCGCCGGATCTCCTTTGTCTTCATCTTACCAATGACATCCGATGGATAGGCATCAATGTCAAAATAGGCAAAGAGGGTTTCCAGGCAGATCAGCCAGAGCTTCTCGGAGACCGCATGTTCCGCTGCAATGGTTGCTTCGGAGTCAGTAAGGACAAGATATGCCTCATCGTTCCCATGGAAAAACGCCCGGAAACTGTACAGGGTTCCCTTTGATTCCCGCAGCATCTCCGCATCAATATGGAGAAATACTGCCAGGGCCTGCCGCTTTTGGTCGAAGATGGGATCCTGTAGGCTTTGCATCCGGCTGCCCCCGGTTTTCCGGCGGTATAATCGTGGTTACCATGAAGGATGGATGTATAAGATTATAAGATCGCGCGTTTTTTATAAGATCCGTCCGGTAAATGCGACCGGGTGACCAATGGCGTGCCTCAATGCCAGTCCGGGAGAAAAAAGGGGGATTACAGGCAGGGTATCAGATATTGAGCGGTTCAAATCCCTGCTTGGTGACCTTCCCAAACCGTACGCTGATCGTGGGATCGAGCGCACAGACCGGGCAGACATAATCATCCGGTAAGTCCTCGAATTTTGTCCCGGGTTTGATTCCCCGGTGGGGCTCCCCGCGCTTCTCATCATACACGTAGTTGCAGATGGAACAGAGGTACCGGGTTGGCCGCCATTCGTCAAAACCCCATTTTCCGATCCTGCCCTTGCCCCGCTGGCCGCAGACCGGGCAGACATAATCATCCGGCAGGTCCTCGAATGCCGTACCTGCCGGAATCCCATTGTGCGGTTCCCCGCGGAGCGGTGAATAGACATACCCGCAGAGGATGCAGCGGTACCGTGTCATGTCCTTTGAAGCTTTCTTTACTGCCGGCTTTTTCGTGGCCTTGCCCGCCGTGGCTTTGACCGGTTTCTTCATTATGGTTTTCTTCTTTTCTGGAACCACGGATTTTTTTACCGGGCTCCGGCCTGCCGGAATCGCTTTTTTCTTTACTGCGGCAGGGGCTTTTCCTGCTGTAACAGGCTTTCCTGCGGTCTTCCTACCGCCTTTTTTTGCGGATGATACTACCGTCGCCATGATTCATTCACCATGCGGACTTTCCCGCAGATGACAGGAAAGAATCCGCGTTACTGGAACATGGCGGGTCGGGGTATTATATATTATGGATAATGCAAACGGGAAGACCTGAAACCGAGGCTCATATGCGGATGTACCTTCCCGTTGATTGATATACCGAGACAGGAAAAGAACAAAACAAGGACCGATCAGGAGCAGGTGTGACAGAGAACAGGGCGTACAAACGCTCACTGGGATTATGGGAGCTCGTCAGCCTCGGAGTAGGGGGGACTATCGGATCCGGTATCTTTGTTGTTCCGGGGCTGGCGGCGGGGCTTACGGGACCCTGGTCCCTGCTTGCATGGGTGATCGTAGCCATCTCGGCATCCTGTGTCCTCCTCTCGTTGTCATCCATCTCTCACAGGTTTGCTTCGGAAGGAAGCTTTTTTTCCCTGTTTGAATCCGTCTTTGGGGCAAGGATCGCAGTGCCACTTATCATCCTGTACCTCATCTCATCGGTATTCGGCGTCGCCACTATTGCAGCCGGTATCGGGCAATACATCTCGTTTTTCACGTACTCCCCGATCCTGATAGTTGAAATTGCCCTCATTGTTGTGTTCTGTATCATCAACATCGTCGGGATCTCATTTTCCGGCATGACTGAAAATCTCCTGACCCTGATCAAGATCATTCCCCTTGTGGTGATCACACTCCTGCTCATCCCGTTCATCCGGCCGGTAAATTTCATTCCCGACATACCCCTGACAGCCACCGGCCTGCTGGCAACGATCATCATCGTATACTGGCCGTTTACAGGTTTTGAGATCAGCGCTATTCCCGTTGAGGAGACAAAGGACCCATCCCTTATCAGGACCTCGCTTCTCCTCGTTATGGGTATCGTCGTCTCTCTCTACCTTGTCCTCAATATCGCATTGATCGGGAGTATGGGGGCCGCATCCCTTGCAGCATCACCGGCACCCGTTGCAGCCGCCGCTGGGATTCTCTTCACACAGTCAGGTACCCTTGTTGCATGCATCGGGATTGTGGCAATGCTTTCCGCACTGAACGCGTATATTGTCGGTACGTCCCGGGTACTCTATTCGCTCTCAGGAAGGTTGTCCATACCCGGACTCAGGGATCTGACCCATCGTGGCACTCCTGCGTATGCCCTGGCAGCCGGATGCGCTGCCAGTGCCGCACTCCTGCTCTTCTCCAACCGGTTCGCGGAACTTGCCACCATCTCCGTCATCACTACGCTCATCCCCTACATCTTCTTCTGCGGTGCCTCATGGATCCTTGTTACAAACGTACAATCGCGGCTGGTTTCAGCTGCCGGTGCGATTTCAACAGCAGCAATCCTGGCCATCTACGTGATCCTGTACTAGTGTTAAGCTCCGTAAGTGGTCGTGAGCCTGTGATTTTATTCCTTAAAACCACATACACCTGATCAGAACCACCATGGATCTCATACCCGGCATCATCTACTCGTTTGCGACCCTGTTCGTCATCCTCGATCCTCTCCTGTCTGTGCCGATCTTCGCGGCAATGACCAAGGGGCAGGCACCGGCAGAGATCCATAAGCAGGCATTCATTGCCGTGGCGGTGGCTGGCAGCCTGATGTACCTGTTCCTGGTCTTCAACAAGATGATCTTCGATATCCTTGGGCTCAGCATCCCCAGTTTCCAGATCGCCGGCGGCGTCCTGCTGTTCCTTCTCGGGATTCAGGAGGCGCTGGGCATTGAACTTGGCCATTCCAAGGGTCCCGCCAAGAGCGCTGCCGGGGTGGTGATCGGGACACCCCTTCTCTGCGGGCCGGGTGCCATCACCACCGTGATGCTCCTCTCAAAGGATTACGGGCTCCTCATCCCGTTTGTCGCCATCACCCTCTCGCTTCTTGCCACCTGGGTCATCCTCTACTATTCAGAACTCATCCAGCGCATCCTCGGGGAAGTGGTCACCGACATCATGGGTAAAGTGCTCGGGATGCTCCTTGCCGCAATTGCGGTCAACCTCATGGTATCCGGCATACTGGCGCTGGCAATTGCATAATCCATTTTTTTGTATCAGGTCCGCGATTCACGAGTCCCGCTTCATGGCGTAGACTTCCACCATATGATGCGGATGGTACCGTAACTTCGCCTCACGGAGCCCGGCAACGCCGAGATCGCTCTCGCGGTTGATATACGTGAAATTCTTTGCAAGGCGCAGTGCCGCCTCATTGTTGATGGCCTTGTAGATCCCCTCGCAGTCGGGCAGGCCTTTCTCAAAATGCAGGAGGGCCGTATCATTGGTCATCGGTTCATACAGGGAGATGGCCCCTACCTTGGAGAAGACCCGGATGACAATCCCGCGGAGCGGGAGTTCGTTGAAATGGTCGATGGCAAAGAAGACCGCTTCCTTCTCATGGGCAAGGACAGGGTCGCCTTCGCACCCTTTCCATTCACACCACTCGATGAGGAATCGTTTCACTTCCTCCCAGTTCTCCCGTGAGATCGGTTCGACAACATTGTTACAGTTTTTCCGGAACTTATTGAGCTGGCGACGGATCGTAAGGTAATTCTTCCCGGGGAGTTCGGCAAGGTCAGCGGACCGGTACACGTATTCGAAGTGGTTGCGGTCAGAGACAAGGTTGATGCCCGGACAGATCTCCCGCATCCATATGGCGGTCTCCGGATCGATGAGAACGATCGGTTCATTATCGCTGATGTCCGATGCCATCCGGATAAGGGAGCGGAGCAGGGCCGGGTTACGGGGACCGATGGGGGGACGGAACCGGGTCACGTTGTCGATGGTGCTGGCGATAATGACGTTCTTCTCCACGTATGCGTAGGTATACTCGGCATAATGGTTCCAGCAGACCATGTTCGTGAATGTATTGTCGGAGTGGGTCTGCGGGTAAAGCGCGTAATGTTTCTCGAAAAATGCCCGGTCTGCCAGGGTCACGGGCCGGAAATCTTCCTGCTTAAGCATCAGCAGTCCCCCGTCCAGAGCAGCGGTACGTATCCCTGCATGGGTTTGAACCCCTGCGGAAAGTAAAAGGATTCAGTACCCGGTTCGGCAATGAGGCTAACCCACGTGATACCGGCATCAGTACACTTCCTGAGCAGCGCAGCAACGATCTCTTTTCCGATCCCCTGCTTCCGGAACTCCGGGAGCACCACAAGATCCTGGATATACCCATCGGAGATGCCATCGGAGAGGACACGCCCCATACCAACAGCCCTTCCCGTCCCGGTATCAATTGCAACGGCAAACGCGAAGCTTCCCCGTATCAGGGCGGGAATCGATGCTGGATCATACTCGTCCTTCCACCACCCTCCCGCACGATAGAGATACACGATCTCCCCTTCATCCCATGCATCCACGAGCCGGATGACTACGTTGCTCTCCACGCCAGTCACATCTTCCAATAATGGTAACGGGGTTCAACCCAAAAAAAGCTCTGTATGTACCATACTCACGCCGCAGGCGGGTATGCAAAAACCAGAGAACAGAACCTGAACGTGATCGATTACAATGATCGATTACTGAGTATCCTGGTGCGTCTTGATCCGTGAGATGGACGTGTCGATGATGGCGCCCAGTCCTTCAACATCCCAGTGCATTGAGTTCAGGATGATGTGGTAGATCGAGAGATCCGCAATGTTGATGTCATAATACGAGTTGTACCGGTCCGCTTCGCACTGCTCGCGCTCAAGCGTCAGGTTCATGGCAGTCTCCTCATCGGCTACCTGGTCGCGGAAGGCGATACGTTTGATACGGCATCCGATAGGGGCGTACAGCCAGATTTTGAGATCGGCATTGTCCACCATCCAGCCGGAGAGCCTGCCTTCCACAATGATATCATCCCGCTCCTGAGCAATCTCCTTCTGGCGGGCATCAATCATCTTATCATACGTGGGATCGTTCCGTGCGAGATCGCCGAACCGGGCCAGTTCCATGTTGTGTTCTTTTGCCAGCTGGCGAAAGACCTCGCCGGCAGAGATCATGGTGAACCCGTGGTGCTCTGCAAGGTACCGTGAGAGTGATGTTGTCCCGCTCCCGGGCAACCCGCTCACGGTGATCCGCATCAGACGCCCCCGATGTTCAGGGCCTTTCTGATCACCTGGCTCAGGGTAATTGAGCACATCATGTACCAGAAGATCCAGGCCGGGATGATCCAGATAACGGCGTCACTCAGGCTATGGGTGCCCAGATAGGGCATCGTGATGGCGGTTGTTGTCTGGGCCAGCCGGTACAGGAGCCAGAAGAAGATAGGGACAGAAAGAACCAGGATATAGGTCATGGGCTTGAACTGCTGTTGGGACAGTTCCAGCTGCTCCTTCATTACCCGGTCTTTCTTTGCATCCAGTTTCTTGATCTTCTTCTCGTCCTGAGAGAGCTGCGCTTCGCGGTACTCTTTCTGGAACTCCTTCATCCGCTCCTGCGAATCGGTCATCTTGTCATAGTCGATCGTGTATTTCTGCACGATCGATGAGTAGAGACCCGTCAGCGCTGAAAGGATGACAATCAGGATGTAAAACGGGATGCCGAAGGTTATGAGAAGCGGGGCAAATACCGCATCGATCGCTGACCCGACACCCTGCCGCAGCCAGTCAACGGTGTACGCCCACATCATGAGGAACATGAAGCCGAACGTAATCCAGAGGCTGTAATCGTTCCAGAACTTTTTGAAATCCATATATTCACCGGAGAACATCAGCCAGATCGGCCGTTGAACGATCAAGCAGGAAATCAGCGTTGGTAATCATTTTGATAGTGCAACCGGTCATCATCGCATATGCTGCGGCAATGGACCGGTTGAACTGCTGGTGTTCTGCAATTGAGCGGGATCCTTCCTTGTCGCGGGACCGCGTCTCATCCGAGAGCCGCCGCATAAGGATCTGGTCATCATCGGTTTCAACGAGCACTATGATATCCGGCATGATTGCACGGAGCACCCATTCAGGGAGTCCTGCGAGATAGCCTTTGGGGGTTTTCACCGAGGCATGGGTGTCGATTAAGACATTACCCGATATCTGCGCAATGGCCTGACCTGCCCGCTGCTGCAGCCGTTTCTGGACTGCCCGGTCGAGCGTGCGCATCTGGTCCCGGTCCCTGACGATATTATCCGCCTTGGCCACCTCGAACATAAACGTTCCGAAGTTGAGCGACTGGTACTCGATGCCCTCTTCCTTGAGTTTCTTCAGTGTCTCGTTGATAACCGTTGTCTTGCCGACACCCGGCACACCGGTGATGATGACCTTCTTTCCTTCCATCCTTGTCCCTTTCCTGTCAAATCACTCTTTTCCAAAGAATGTCCGCATGAACGGGTACATTTCCATGATCTGCTGGCTTGCGATCTCTTCGTAGAGACGATACGTGATACTCACGGTCAGCAACAGACCTGTCCCGCTCACCGACCCGATGACACCAAAGAGGTTTGCAATAACACTGAGCACACCAATGAAGACGCCACCGATGATGGTTACACGGGGGATGTACCGGTCAAGGTACTTCTCCAGTACCTGCGGGTTACGCCGGTAGCCTGGGATGGACATGCCAGACATCTGGATCTGGCGGGCGACATCTTTTGAGTCGAGGCCGGCCGTCTTGATCCAGAAGAGAGCGAAGATCGCACCTCCGACCACCATGAATGTGATATCTATCCCCATCCGTAATAGCACCTGCCATGCAGCATGCCCGAGATCGGTTGTCCACCACATCCAGTCCGTAGGTCCGTTAATCGGAGCAAGGTACCACATGACACCGTTCTGGGGTGTAGAACCACTGAACGTCCCGAAGATCGTGATCCCGACATTGGAAAGGAACATGCCAAGCATCTGGATGTTTGCCTGGAGCACACGCACCAGGATCATCGGCAGGACGCTGGCATAGATCAGTTTGACCGGGAAGCGCGCCCGTGCTCCGCGTATCTGGGCATGAGCAAGAGGGATCTCAATGCGGGTGGATTCAACATAGACAATGATCAGGAAGATCACGATGGTGGTGACGAATGCAAGGAGGTCAGAACCAAAGTATGCCAGATAATTCCCGCCATCGAGACCGATAGCGACAAGACGCGGGAAGAAACCGACGGGATACTGATCCTTGACACTGGCCCAGCTGATGAACCCGTTCACGAGTGCCTGGGATATACCGGCAATAATGAACAGTCCGACACCGGAACCGATACCCCATTTTGTCACAACTTCATCCATGAAGAAGATGAGGACGCCACCGATACAGATCTGGAGGAAGATCAGGAGGGATACTGCGAAAAGGTTGCCACCAAAGAACTGGGTTGCAATGACCGAATCGGGCTGCATGAACCCGCCAACGATGTTCGGGGCGGCTTCAATAATGATCATGACAAAGATGAGCAGCTTCTGCAGGCCCATGTACATGACCTGCCCGCGCGTTTCGCTCGTGTCGATACGCAGGATGTCTGCACCTTTTAAGAGCTGGAGCACGATGGATGCCGTGACGATCGGTCCGATACCAAGATGGACGATCGATCCGCTTGCCCCGGCAAGGAGTGCACGGTAGGCAGCGAGGATATCCGCGCTGTCAGGTGCCAGTCCGAATACCGGAATATTCGTCAGGACAAAATACAGAATAAGAATTCCAACAGTCCAAATCAACTTATTTTTGAAATGGACGTGGCCCTCCGGGCTCTTGACTGCGGGCATCGCAGCGAGCAGGGGTTCCATTCGATCCAGCAGGTCTCCCATTGTTTCACCCAAAAAATGTGGTTGTCGTTAGACAACCTGGGCCATTCCGCCCATTTTCTCGATCTTCGCCTTCGCAGATTCTGAGAAGGACTGTGCGGAGATGTTGATCTTACGGGTGACCTTGCCGGTGCCAAGAACCTTATCGATTCCCATGTCAGCGGTGTTGATCACAATCGCATCCCCTTCTTTCTTCGCAATACCCTGTGCGAGGAGCGAGGGCACGATCTGGTCCAGAACACCGACATCGATGGTTGTTACATCGACTGCGATCTGGTTACAGAATCCGTCCTTGCCGAATACCCGTCCGCCCATCTCCTTGTACCACTTGACAAAGTGGTGAGCGTTGATGCCGGCTCGTCCCCTGCCACCACGGTTTCCTGCACCGCGCCGGTTCTTGTGGGTACCGCCGCCGCATGTCCGCGATCCGCGGTATTTTGAACGCTTGTTGGTTGGCATCCGAATCACCTCATTTTGATGAGGAGAGTATTGATCTCCTGACCATAATAGCCAAGCGCTCCACCCTGGGGGAACGTCCGCTTGGTGGTCTTATATCCCTTGCGCGGGGGGTGAAGGCGCAGCACAGGCTTGAGGCCCGGCATGTCGCGCAGCTTCGTCTCTCCGCTGGCAAGTGCCTTTGCAAAGTCTACAATGCCGCTGTAGGTCGAGTTGGACTTGATGTACTCGTCCGTGAGCGGGGCATCGCCGATAACCCTGCCGCGGGTTTGCAGGAGGGTCTCGACGGTTGCTGCATCCACTTCACCAAATGCCACGTAGTCCTTGACTTTCCGGATCATACCGAGATTCTCGGGAGTGTCCTGGATGAACACACAGTGGTTGATATGGTGCAGGCGCAGCATCTTCAACGTGTCCTTGATATCCTGGCGGGTCTTCACCACGCCGCGGACCTGAACGACCGCGTACATTTACTGCGACCCCCCAGTCCGGATCATATTGGTTGCTTTGAGCGCATTGAAGGTCGCCTTTGCGAAGTTGATGGTGGTGCGGGTCTGTCCGCGTGCAAAGGTCCAGGCATCCTTGATGCCGGCGAGCTCGAGCACTTTCTTGCTGATGTCACCGGTAACAAGCCCGGTACCCTGCGGTGCCGGCTTGAGAGTGACCTTGACGCTGCCGGCCACGCCGGTAACCTGCATCGGGATCGAATGCGTGACATTGCATCCGCATTCCCAGCTGCCACAGCCACGGCGGACCTTGATAAGATTCATCTTCGCCTTGACGATTGCTTTCTTGATTGCATCGCCGACCTGTACATCTTTACCCTGGCCAAATCCGATGTACCCGTTGCGGTTGCCGACAATGACAACTGCACGGAACTGGACACGGCGGCCCGAGTCGGTCATGCGCTGCATCATGGCGATATCGAGGACCTGATCCTCAAGGTCGGGGAGGAACGCATCAACGATCTGCGGTTCCTTGATCGGCCTGCCGCTCTCGAGAACCTGATCAATGCTCTTGATCTCGCCTGCGGCAACGAGCTTGCCAAGACCGGTGACCGGCTGCCATTCTTCTCGTTCGTATGCCATGTTACGCCATCTCCTTCTTTATGGCTGCTGCCACCTGTTCAACCATCTTGACAAGATCGCCGGCATTCTTGTTGTATGCCGCGATATGAGCGCCCTTGAGACGCTCTTCGGACGGGAGGATTTCCTCACCGTAGGGGATATCAAGACCTGCATCCACTGCACCCTTGAGTGCAGCGAACACACGGGCTCCCGGTGTTGCACGGTTGAGCCCGATGTCAAGGACCGCGCTGTCCTGCTCGGCCTTCTTTGCCTTGACGGCAAAGAGCATGCCCGTGAGGTATGCTGCCGGGGTGTTGGATGTCGATCCCTTGTATCCGTATTTCTCCAGCTCGGCAGAGTTTGCTGCTACGAGGGTACGGTCGCCGTCCATCTCAGCCGTAACGAGCTGCACAATGATGTGCCGGTTTGTCTTGCGCACGACCATCCTGGGTACGTCTGCAACAACAAGCCTCGTCCGCTGGTAGTAATCGGTTTTGCCTTCCCTCCGTCTCCGGAAGGGGACAAAATACCGTGATCCTGTTGCCATGTTACTTCATCCTCCCTAAGAGGATCTCCATCTGCGCCTTCATGTGCGCGACGCTCCTGAACTGACCGCCTGCCGCTTTCCTGTAGATGATGCGGTACATATGCCGGTCAATGGTGCCGGCATCGCGGAGTTCAACGAGCACTTTCCTGATCGCACGGATCTTCTGGACCCATGCGGTCTTGCTGGGGTTTCTGGCTCCCGCCGCACCCTTTCTCTTGCCTGGACCCTTCCGGTGCCCGTAGGACCGCTGAGCGATCCGTGCGCGTGCCCGGCCGCGGCTGACGCCTTTTTTCTGGCGGGCCTTGATGACGCCCTCGGTGATGAGTCCCCTGAGGTCCTCACGCGAAATTGCGTTCTCGATGTCCGAGATGCGCTCCGGATTAAACCAGACACGGTTGATACCGCATTTCAGGATTGCTGCTGCAATGCGTTTCTGGCTGGCAACGTCACTCATTCTTCTTCACCCCGGACTTGGCGGTCTTTTTTGCTGCGGGTTTCTCTGCAGGCTTCTTCTCTTCGGCCTTGGGCTTGGCGGCTGCTTTCTTTGCCGGCGCCTTCTTCTCTTCCGGCTTGGACGCTGGCTTCTTCTCTTCGGCCTTTGGCTTGGCGGCTGCCTTCTTTGCCGGGGCCTTCTTCTCTTCCGGCTTGGACGCTGGCTTCTCCTTCTTTGCGTCCTTCTTGGCAGGTGCTGCCTTGGACTTTGCAGATTTCACTGCGGGCTTCTTTTCGTCGGCCTTGGTTTCTTTCTTGGCCGGTGCCTTCTTTTCCTTGGCCTTCACGGTGCGGGCATTGAGTACCTTAAGACCGGCTGCAAGTGCTGCATCCTGGAGCGCGACACGCTTACGGTCGCCAACAGTTGCGGAAATCCTGACTGCCTGGGTCTTGGGGTCCAGTCCCTCGAGTTCCTTTGTCGATGAAACGAGGACTTCGAAGAACCCGCTCGGGTGCATGCCACGGACGGCAATAGGGCTGCCATATCCCGGCTTGGGGAGTGCTCCCTTTGCCTTCTTCTGCTCCCTCTGCTTGTTGTGCTGACCGCGGGGCTTTCTCCAGGAATCGGAGAGCTGGCGTTTCTTGCCATATCCGTCGCGCTTGAAGCTTGCGCCCTTATCAACGCGCACCTGGATTAATCGCTTGACTTCTGTTGTCATTGACTTCATCCCCTCTGAACCATTTAGATGCCATCCTGGAACACACGTGGATCGCGGTTGCGGATGTGACAGGCGTGCTCGATGTTTGCTGCTGAGTTGCCGACCAGTTCACGGTCGACTCCCGTGAGGACGACTTCATCATTGGCGACTTTTGCCGTCACACCGGTTTCGATTCGTGCGGACCGGGCTTTCTTCTCACCAAGGAAATTGGCGATTTCCAGCCTGTTGCCCTGAACCTTGAGCTGGATAGGGAAGTGGCTGTATACCACTTTCATGCGGTACTCGAAACCAGCGCTGACGCCATGGAACATGTTCTTGGTGTGCGCCTCGAGCGTGCCGACCATCGATGTGATCTCTTTCCTTGTGGAATCGGTGGAGATGCTGACTTCCTTGCCATCGCAGGTAACAGTGACCTGGGGGAAGCGCATGTTGCGGATCATCTGCCCCTTGGGACCGGTCACCTTGAGCTGCGTGCCGTCAAGCTGTGCTTTGACGCCATCGGGAATTTTTACCTTTCGTACTGCTGACATCATCGCACCCCTAGTACACGTACCCGAGCAGTTCGCCGCCGATACCTTCTTTCCTCGCCTGTTCGTGGGACATTACGCCACGGGAGGTCGAAAGCATCAGGAGACCGAAGTTCTTCCCGGGGAGATACTGCTTCTCCCAGTATTCCATCTCGTCCAGCTGCACGGAGAACCGCGGGGTGATCGCACCGCAGCGGTTGATCCTGCCGGTGAGGTTGACCTTGAGCTGTCCGCCCCTGCCATCCTCAATGAACTCGAAGCCGCCAATATACCCGGCGTCCTGCATGATGCGGAGCATTGCGCCGAGGAGCTTGCTTGCGGGTTCAATGACGCAGACGGACTTGCCGGTGTCACCCGCATTTTTCAGGGTGCACATTCCGTCTGCTAAAGTGTTAAGTCGTGTCATTCTTGCTCACTCCTCAGCTCATCTTCTTGAAGCCCATCTTCTGGGCCCATTCGCGGAAGCACTGCCTGCAGAACATGATATGATATCTGCGTACGAGCCCCTGCTTGCGGCCGCACATCTTGCATTCGTTCGCACCGCGACCGTAGATCTTCTTCCTTTCTCCAGCCATTAGCGCACCTCTACCTGGTACTTCTCCTTGAGGAATGCAATTGCATCCGTCTTGCTCACGCGCTGTTTTCCGGGGAGCTTTTTCTGCGCCATTTTCCTGCGGGTGATCCGGATGCCTTTGCGCTCGAGGACTACGTTGACATCCATACCGTAGATACCAATCTGCGGGTCGTAGGACATGCCGGGGAAGTCCGTGTGTTCCTCAATACCGAATGAGAAATTCCCGCTCTTGTCGAGCTGGCTCTCAAAGAGCGTGTTGTTGACGATCTTGAGGGCGGTCTCAAAGAAGTCGCGGGCGCGTTTGCCACGGAGACTGACCTTGCACCCGATGGGCATGCCTTTCCTGACAGAGAAGGCCGGCTGGGTCTTCTTGGCAATGCTCCGGATCGGTGTCTGCTTGGTGATCGTCTTCATAATGTTCTCGGCTTTGACCAGTTTCTCACCGGCTTCACCGACGCCCATGTGGACAACGACCTTGTCGATGTAGACATCACGCATTGAGGTCACTCTTCATGCCCCCATTTTGCAACTGCGGATGTCTTCTTCCCTACGATGTAGACATAGGGAGCGATCGTGTCGAACTTGGTTCCTGACTTCTCATCCTCGAGGATGATCCTGTTCGGGACGCTGCCGGGCATCTTGACGATGTCGACAATCCGTGCGACATTACCGGAGTGGCGGCCACCAATGATCATGGCCATGTTGCCAACCGCGAACGGGAAGTGGTCGACAATCTTGAACCGGGTATCGGATTCAATGGATACGACTACGGAGTCGCCAGACTTGTAGGTGTTGTCTGCAAGGATGTTGGCACCGTCGCGCAGGTTCAGCTGGACCTTGCCACCGGTAATGGTAGTCTTGTTCGTGATCTTGCACAGGCGTGTCTTTGCAGCCTCTGCGTCAATCTCGATCGAGACATGCCTGCCGTTCTTGTCACGAAGGATGCGGTAGTACTTGTTGATCTTCGGCAGGGCGATGATATCGAAGATACCGATGCCCATCTTGGGGTCGCGGCAGGCACGGCCATTGATGATAACATCCTTCTGGCCGAGGATCTGCTTGACCTCTTTTAAGTTCCGTGCATACTGCATGTGGTCACGGAGCCAGACAGCAATCGGCATCGCGTTTGCATTGTGCGGGCCGGGTGCGGTCTTTGTGATGAACGTCGTGGTCTTCTTTGCAATGTGCCACGAGTCCGGTGCGTTGAGTCGCTTCAGGTGGTCTGACATTATTCGGCCTCCCCGAGTTTTGCTATGCGGCGTTTGTCATCGAGTTTGAGCTTCGTCAGCTGGACATTCGAGGGATCGATAGCCCGGGGCACTTCGGTCCCGTCGGCCTTGGTTGACGATACACCGTGGACAATGATCTTTGATTTGCCAGTGTCAACTGCGTCAACAACGCCCTCGCTGCCCACGAAGTCCCCGCGGAGTACCTTGACGGTGTCTCCCTTGACAACGCGCAGCGTCTTCTTTTTGTATTTCTCCTTCAGTGCGTCTGAGAGGGGTGCATTGAGGAACTTGGACCTCATGTGAGAAGGTGCATTGTAGCGTGCCTTTCTCTGTTTTCTGGGCTGTTCGCTTTCAATTCTTACCATATCCCACCTCAGACAATGATCGTTGCCATGGAGCCAAGCTTGGGGAAGCGTTCTGCGACTTCACGCGCAACCGGTCCCTTGATCTCGGTACCTTTCGGCTCATTCTTCTCATCCACAACAACAACCGCGTTGTCATCGAACGATACCCGCATGCCGCTGGGCCTGCGCATCTCCTTCTTTGCGCGGATAACAACCGCACGCACCAGCTTGCGGCGCATGTCGGGGGTGCCTTTCTGGACACTCGCCGTGCAGAGATCCCCAAGGCCAAGCTTGGGCTGACGGCGCCTGACACCGTGGTAGCCAAAGACAGAGATGATCTGGACTGTCCTGGCACCGGTGTTGTCAGCGCATGCAAGTCTCGTTCCCGTCGCGAGAGACCTCGGCGTCTTGGACTGCTTTGCCTTCATGGCTTCTGCACCTCCACTACGACGAATGTCGTGCTCTTCGACAGCGGTCTGCACTCAGCAATCTTCACCATGTCGCCAACCTTTGCCTGGATGCAGGGGGGGTTGTGGGCATGGAGCTTCGAGCTTCGCTTCTCGTACCGCTTGTATTTGCGGACGTAGTGCATGTAATTCCGTGCAACTACGACCGTTCCCATCATTCGGTCGCTCACGACTTTACCGGTGATCACCTGGCCGCGCACCGGTAAAGTGCCGTGAAACGGACAATTAACGTCCCTGCACTCCTCTTTTGGTGCCTGGACGTTCAATCCAATGTTAAGTGCCATTATGGTATCCTCTTCTTTTCGTGCAGGTTGATCCTTTTTTCAGGAGCCAGAACCATCACGGATCCGTCTATCTCAACAGTTTCGCTGCTTGGAAGATGCAGCCTGAATGTGCTGTGCATCTTCTGGATACGTTTGACCCCGCGAGGGGTCTCGATCACCAGCAGGTTCTTTGTCTCATCGATGACACGGCCGGAAAGTCCTCTCTGTGCCGGATTCGCAGCTCCTGATACCAGAATGTCCATCCCGATCAGTTCATGTCGGAGGACATTCTGGGAAGAGATCATGCAGTTCTCCTGCGGTTCTGCTCGGTCATTACACGGGCAATGGTTCGCCGGAGTTCGCGGATGTGGCCGGGATTCTCGGTGGCACCGCCGGCACTGACTTTACCGTAGTGCTGGACGAGTTCCATCCGGAGTTTTCCCATGTTCTCCTGCAGTTCTACATCGGAGAACTGCTTGACATCCTTGGCCCTGAAGATTGCCATTACTGATCCTCTCCTAATTTCTCATCAGGAAGGGCTGGTTCTTCCATGTCGATATCACTAACCGGAGTGACAGCGGCCACCTGTGCCGGGCGCTTCTTCTCCTGTTCGATGATGGAGAAGTGGTCAGGCAGTTTTGCGCCTGCCGGAACTAACTTGACCTGGACACCGATGACACCGAGTTTCTTGATTGCGACGGCATAGCCTTTCTCGACAATCGTGTTGCTCGGTTCACCGCAGTGCTTGATGTACCCTTCAGTGAACTTCTGGGTACGGGCACGGGCCCCGGTCAGCTTTCCTGCGATAACGACTTCACAGCCAAGTGCACCGGATTCCATGACCCGGCGCATGATACTGGATCCTGCCTTACGGAAGTACCAGCCGCGCTCAAGCGCATTTGCCAGCCGTTCCGCCATGATCTGGGCGTTGAAGCTGGGGTTGTTGACCTGCTGTACTTCGATCTGCGGGGATTCGACACCGTAGTTCTGGGCAAGATCCTGGGTGAGCTGGTGGACTAACTTGCCACCCTTACCGATGACAATACCCGGCTTCTCGGCAAAGATCGTCACCTGGGTCCCGAGGGGAGTCCGGGCGATATCCATGCCGCCGTAGCCGGCGCGTTTCAGTTCCTTTGAAAGGTACTTCTCGACGCGGGCTTTCCTGACACCTTCAGCGATGAATTTTCTCTCTACCGCCATTACGCCACCTCACGGACGATGATCTCGAGGTTCACAGACTCACGGACTTTGGGGGTTGCCCGTCCCATTGCACGGGGGAAGAATGCCTTCTGGGCGCGGCCGCGCTGGGCGGATGCGTGGATGATCTCGAGGTTCTCTGCATCGAGACCGATATATTCTGCATTCTTCTTGACCGATTCCAGGAGACGGATGTATTCCCTGGAGGCCTTGACCGGGTACCGGCCTGCGTCCCAGTTGCCAGGAAGGCCGCGCTTGTGCGCGACATTCCGGCAGAAGTACCGGAAGGGGACTGCCTTCTTGAGCTTGACAACTTCGTTGAGGTACGCGATTGCATCGTTCACACGCTGGTGATTGATGAACGCGGCAATCTCAATGGAGTGCTTGGGGGACATGTTCAGCTCATTGGCTTTTGCCCGAGCCACGTTGTCGCCCTTTGTTTTGTTGGAATAATCAATGCGTGCCATGTTCATCACTTCAGCGGAACGTACTTGCTGCCTCTGGTTGCACCGATACCGGCGCTTCCGTGAGAAACTCTCTTTCTTGTCAGGGCAAATTCGCCGAGATAGCGGAAGACCGACTCTGGCTGGAACTCTACTTTTATGAATTCCTTGCCGTTGTAGATCTCGATGGTCTTGCCGATCATTTCCGGCATGACGATCATTTCACGGAGGTGAGTCCGTACCTTCTCGTCGCCACCACGGATCTTTTCCAGTAGGGTCTCTTCACCGCGGGAGAATCCGCGGGTAATCTTGCGGCGGGGACGGGCGGGCATCAGGGGGAGGAGTTCGCTGATCCCCATCGCCTTGAGCTCGTCGATCTTGAAGCCGCGATAGGTGAACTCCTCACGCCGTCTTGGCATTCTCTTCTGTGTCTTTTTAGGTGCTGCCATTTACCCATCACTTCCTGCTCTTACCTGTCCTGCGTGCAGCCACAGATCCCACAGTTCTTCCCGGGGAAGTACCGCGTGCAATCGTCTTCGGGCGACCGGTGTGCTGGTGACCACCGCCACCGAACGGGTGGTCGATGACGTTCATTGCAACACCACGGACGCGTGGCCAGTTGGATGCGGTGTTCGCCATCTTGTGGTACTTGTTACCCGCTTTCACAAACGGCTTTTCAACGCGACCGCCACCGGCTACAATACCGATGGTTGCACGGCAGCGTGCATTGAACCATTTCGTCTTGCCGCTGGGCATCCTGACGCCGACACGATCATCTGCCTTGTCAACAACAACTGCCTGCACTCCCGAAGCGCGGACAAACTTTCCGCCGTCATTCGGGCGTGCCTCGATGTTACAGATGTAGGTACCGGTCGGGATGTTCGCGAGGGTGAGCGTGTTGCCGTTCTTGACTTCTCCTGAGGATCCCCAGAGAATAACTTCGCCGATTCCAAGACCTTCGGTAACGAGCATGTAGACCTTTGTGCCATCCTCGAGCTTGACGAGGGCGATCGGTGCATTGCGTGCAGGGTCGTGCTCGATGTCGATGATAGTTCCGGTGATCTTCTGCGTGTCGTCGCCGATGTGCTTCAGCTCAGCCTTGTACCGGTGGGAGGGTGCGCGGTATGTCGGGCCTCCCTTGCCGCGGGCTTGTGTTGTAATTCGATGTCCCATGTTTCCCCACCTACATTATACCGAGCCGACTGAGAATCTCCTCGGCGGCCTTGTTGTTCTCGAAGCTCACGATGGCCTTCTTCTGGCCGTGCGTGTTCATGAGCGTCCTGACGCTCTTGACGTTCTGACCGAAGGACTTCTCGATCTCGCGCTTGATGTCAGCCTTGGTTGCCTCACGGGTTACCAGGAACTGGAGCTTGCTCTGGTTCTCAAGGAGGACCATTGCCTTTTCCGTGACAAACGGGTACTTAAGGGTCATTTACCTTCCCTCCAGGCGTACAAGTGCGCTCTCGGTCCAGACGGTCAGGCGACCTGCCTGCATACCGGGTGCAAGATGCTCGACATTCAGCTGGTCAACGGTGACCACATCGACACCGGAGAGGTTGCGGGCTGCGAGCAGCGGTTTCTCCGCGGTGACAATCAGCAGGCTCTTTCTCTGCTTGAACCTGCGGCCACGCATCTTGCCCCTGCCGGCACGGACCTTCTTGCTGTCCTTTGACCGCTCGATATCATTGTAGACACCAGCAGTGGTGAGCGCGGTGATGACATCCTTGGTCTGGCCGAGTGTCTCGAACTTATCCTCAAGAACGACCGGAACTGCGCCTTCAAAGAGGTGTCCGCGGCTCTTGATGAGTTCTGCACTGATGCTTGCGGCAACCGCTGACCGGAATGCCTTCTGCTTCTCCTTCTGGTTGATCTCCTTGATCAGGATCTTTGCAACCTTCGGGGGGTGTGCCTCACGACCGCCCTTTGCCTGCGGGACTTTTGCCGCGCGGGAGCCATTCTTGAGACGGGGGACGTGCGATGAACCGCGACCGCTACCCCAGCCGACTGCTGATGAACGGATGCCGGCAAACGGGTCTGTCCCGTGCGGCTGTCTCCGTACACTCTGGAGGGCCATGACTGCCTTCTTGATCAGATCGGGGCGGTAGTCCTCGGAGAAGATCTCCGGAAGTTCGATGTCTTTTGCGACGCCGCCATCAAGTAATTTAACCTGTGCTTTCATCTCTGATCATCCCTGCTTGCTCTGGACGCTCACGAACTGGATTGCCGGCATCCTGACGACATGTTCACCCTGGCGGATTGCGGGCCTGATACGGATGAGCCGCTTTACCGGGCCGGGAATAGACCCCTTGATAAGCACGTACGGGTTCTTGAGCACACCATAGTGCAGGAAACCGCCGGCGGGAGTGATCTCGCTTGCGTTCTCGCTGACTTTTAAGATGCGCTTGTTGAACTCGGTGCGCTGCTGGAACCCCAGCTGACCAACCTGCGGGACTTCCCAGCGGACGTGGTGGGGATTCCATGGTCCAAGAGTGCCAAGGTGACGTTTCTTGCCGCCAACTGCGTGTTTGCGCTTGCGCAGTGCAATGCCCCAGCGTTTTACGGCGCCGTTTGTTCCCTTACCGGTGGTGATTGCAGTGATATCTGCATATGCACCGGACTGGATCACATTGTTTAGGGTGACTTCCTTTCCAAGGAGGCCCTGGGCAAACTCGAAGAGTTTCTTGATGTCCGAACCGCCGACCTTGATCTCCATGAGGTCGGGAACTTTCTTCGGAACACCGCTCATCGATGCCGGCTGCGTATACGTGACTGCGTAGATCTCGGCAACGGTTCCTGCGGCAACTGCATCGGAGAACTTCTTCAGGGCTGCATTCCGGTCATAATCCTTGGGGAGGGTAATCCTGCGTCCAAGAACGGTGTCGAGCTGCTCTGCCCAGAGTTCGGTGAACGCGTGTTTGCCATAGGTATCTTTGCTGTAGGCGCGGATCGCTGCTACTTTCATAGCGGGAACTTCGATGACCGTCACGGGGACCATAATCTCTTTGCCCTCGGTCGGACTGCTCTTATGATCGTCCACCATGATAACATGCGTCATACCTACTTTGTATCCGGCAAATCCCTGGAGGATCGGTGCTCCCTCGGTGGAGGGCCACGACTGGTATTTCGGGATCGGACTCTTTGCACGCTTTCTCGGGCTGAATGCAAGAGATCCACGGCGTGGTCTGTTAATTTTTGGCATGTGTTAATCCATCCTCATCTTGCGTGTAGGTTATTCTCATTGCGACACGTGTGAGATTGATCCGAGATGTGTGATGACTTCGTTTGTGCCAGAAGCCAACACGCGACGGAGGTGATCGCCAATAACGGCAGTTTGAGCATACAATCCTTGATGGATCGTTTGCACACCTGACCGATGACGTATCACCCGGTATGGAGATGCGTATGAGAGATGTTCTCACCGCTGTGCCGGTGTGCACCAGCATTCCTGTCTCGCGAAAGAAGATCCTGATAATGGCGCATCCACGTGATTTTTACGTGAAGAGGGCACGTTGCACGAACGTTGGCCCATGCGCCTGATCAGACCCACTCTGTCAGCCTGTTGTGACGAATCACAACTCCTTCTCGGGATACCCTCGCCATTCTGGCGGGGTCCACCAATCGAGGTTCTCCCACGGCACAACCGCCACTCCAGTGTCCGGAGGCATGGTCGCGCCGTTCACAGATCGGGCATGTCCCAGACGATGGGACATACATCTCTGCAGAGGATAACCTCATATCGGCTTCCATAATTATAGCATAAAAGAACATATAAACATATGCCAGAGATTTAGGGTAAAAGGATCGAGAGGACTGGAACCGGGACTTGCAGAACGATCCGGCTCAGCCGAAGTACAGTTCGCCCTGATCTGTGATATAGACAATGATGTCTTCGCACACCACCCGGGCCTTACAAGCCTCTGACCGGGATTCCCTCAAGCGGTTGATCAGGGAGATGGTATCGTATTTGACCTTGATGTTGATCTTCTCAGCCTCCCCGAAGATGATAGCAGGGACATTGAAGAGATCAGTTCCGGACGGGATGGTGCAGAGATGAGTGGCATCAAGTGTATAAAGGAATTCAAGGGTCTCCTTTGCCCTACGGATGTTCTCCATGGCACTTTTTTCTATGGTGCAGACATTGGCCTTGGAGGTGGAGATGATATCTGCAATTTGCTGCTGGGTCAGTCCCTGCTTGCGGTATCGCAGTACTTCCATCTGTCGTTCGGTGAGCAGCCCATCCTTCATGATTACTCCTTTACAACCGGGACTTAAACACTTTTCGTTAACTTTCAGGGTATTCAGAAGTTCCACGTCATTCCTAAAATCAGTGTTGTGTTGAGAGCGCATAAGTTCCCGCTAAACAAGGCACACCCACCCCCCAGAGTGCATTTTCTGTCAGTGTCCGTTTCTCCCTCTACTTTCGGAGAGAAATGCGAGGCACGTGCCACCGCAGGTCATTTTATCCCCAGATGACATGAGATTTTTACTATAGGATTCGCGCAGAAAACTGAAATCAAAAACCCGTATTATCAAAGTGGACAGTTACAGATTTCCCAGTCATTTTTTCCGGGCATACACCCGATTTTCATCTCGTTTCGCACATAGGGGGACACATTCACAGTATTTTCCCTGACCTATACATGATCATCAAATTATTTGGGTTTCTCCGTTTTTCGACGAGAGAAGACGTTTCAAAATGTTTATATGAATACCGGGTCATAATAACGTGTTATAACATTTTCGAGGTGAATTACATGGTTGTTAAAGTAGGCGTTGCTAAACTCGGCAACATTGCAAGTGGTGTAATGGCAGAGCTCCTCCTTGATGAGAGAGCAGACCGTGAAGACATGCAGACATTCATGGCGACCAGTGGAACTAAACTCGAGCCGGCAGATGTCGACCGTGTTGTTTCCAACCTGAAGGCATACAAGCCTGACTTCTGTATCGTAGTCTCCCCCAACGGGGTTCTCCCCGGCCCGACCGGTGCCCGCGAACAGCTCGCTGCAGCAGGTATCCCGACTATCATCATCACTGATGATGTAACCACGAAGAAGGAGTGGGAAGGCGTCAAGGCAGACACTAAGTTCGGCTATATCATCATGAAGGCAGACTCCATGATTGGTGCACGCCGCGAATTCCTCGACCCCGTCGAGATGTCCGACTACAACGGCAATCTCGTTAAAGTGCTGGCACTCACCGGCGCATTCCGCAAGCTGCAGGTTGCACTGGACAAGGTCATCGACCAGGTCAAGGCCGGCAAAAAGGGTACCGAGATCGAGCTCCCGAAGATCATCATGACCACCGACAAGGCGGTCGACGGTGAGTTCACCAATCCCTATGCACTGGCAAAGGCACGCGCTGCCCACGAGATCGCCATAGCGGTTGCAGGCCAGAACGTTAAGGGCTGCTTCATGACCAAGGAATGGGAGAAGTACATCCCGATCGTTGCAAGTGCTCACGAAATGATGAGACACGCAGCACTGCTCTGCGACGAGGCACGTGAGCTCGAGAAGGCAGGAGACAGCATCCTGCGTCAGGCCCACAAGAAGGACGGTACGCTCGTTCGCAAGACCAAACTCGTTGCAAAATTCGATTAAATTTTTTTATTTTTTTTCCCTTTTATAAAGTAACCCCATCTCTTCCGGGAGAGTCATGATAACCGGCTCCAGATGAAGCCGCTCCATGAATGCTGAATCACTCATGGATGATGAATTGGGATTGATCCGGGATATGAGCGAACAGAACGCGTGAAAACCACTGTTTTCATCAGGTTTATCGAAAAAGATGGACATGTTGAACGCATATGTCCCCAGGTTCCGGTAGAATGCCAGCACTTCAAGAATACCGTGTGCCAGAAGATCGATATAAGGGCCAGTTTCGTTGAGAGAGCCCACCGGCAGGATTCCCCGAACCTCTCGCTCACCGCACGGGACCGCATGCGCAGACCAGAGAATCTCATCGCCGAACAGATATCTCCCGGATACTTTCTCTTCTTCCCGGACTGCTTCCCAGTAGTTGCTGCCACCGGAGCACTGCTGGAATTGCTGTCCTGCCTGGAGGTACCGTTCCATGACCAATGATGGCCGGGTCTCTGAAAGCCCCTGCATGTGCGGGTGAATGAGACTCGCCCCCGCAGAAGGGAGAAAATTCATATTGATACTGGGATAGCCATCATATTGCTGAAGTGCCTCAACCTGTCCTGCCAGTGCATCGGCAATCTGTTGTCTGCTGAACGTGTTCACCCGGTGTTCTCTGGTGATAACCGTTACCACATGACCCTGTCCGAAAGGAAACATATTGGGAAAGGTGATGCTCTCACCATGGATAATTCTCCGGCCATCGGGAAAGGACGGGGTAACAGAGAATACCCGGTCAGGGCAGAACGGGCAGTCTCCGATCTCTTGCGGAGGAGTCATGGGTTGGAGGACATGGCGTTTCGACCGGTCAGGACTGATCCTGCACCGGAAACCTGTAAACCGTTCCTCCCGGTACTGCACAAGTCCTTTCGGGGTGGTAACTTCGGTAACGGAAAACATTCTCTTCTCGTTAGTATTTCCGGCGGGATCTGATAGTCATTTGCACGTGATGGATACTGTCAAAATTCATCTACACAAATAAAAAAGAATTTTTCTGCCAAGGCACCATCGCCGTTTTCGGCTGTATGAGGCAGGTATTGAGTGCGCTTATACAACGTACTTGCCGAGGAGGCGGATGGATGTGGTCATGTCGGGACCGAGTGGTGACCCGAAGATGATCTGCGTGACGCCAGCCTTGGTGAGATCCTCGCACTTCTGCTTGACCATCTCAGGAGTTCCTGCAATGGTGAAGGCGTCGATCTCTTTGTCTCCAACGAGTTCTCCTACCGACTTGAAGTCGAACTTTCCGAGTGCTGCCTTGATCTTGGCAACATTGTTCAGGTCGAGGCCGTGGCGGGTCAGGAGGTCGGGGGGTGAGCCGGCTGCGATGAATGCGGCAACAATCTTTGCAGAGTTGCGTGCCTTCTTCTCGCTCCGGTCAATGGACATTGCAGTGTATGCACCGATGTCAAAGTTCTTCTTGCCTACCTTGTCGCAGGCTGCCTTGATGATCGGGATTGCAATGGCGAAGTCCTTGGGGTTGGATGCGTTGATGAGTGCACCGTCACCGACTCTTCCGGCGAGGTCAAGGACCTTGGGGCCCTGTGCACCAACGTATACCGGGATTCCCTTCTTTCCGGGGAGGGTAACACCAGTCAGCTTTGCACCGTCGTAGTCGAAGAACTGCATTCCTGACTTCTTGACTTCTTCACCGGCGCAGAGCTTGCGGAACTGGACGATTGCTTCCTCGAGCCGTCCGACCGGCTTCTCTGCTTTAATTGCCAGCTTCGGGAGGGTCGAGAGGTCGCCCGGTCCGATACCGAGGACTGCACGTCCGTCAGAGATCTCGTTGAGCGTGCAGGCAAAGGATGCCATTGCAGCGGGAGTGTCAGTGAAGGAGTTCATGATACCCGGGCCCATCTTGAGGGTCGTGGTTGCCTGCGCAATGGCGGCAAGGGTGGGGTAGCAGTGGCGGTTGTTATAGTGGTTGGTGATCCATGCAAAATCAATGTCTTTGGATTCAGCAAGTTTACAGAAGTTAACAACTTGCTTTACGTTGACATTTCCAGGTACGAATTCAATTCCATATGTCAAGGCTTGTTCACCTCATGGAGTATTACCGTCCACGCATTTAAATAAATTATCATTTTAGGTTGGAGAGAAACGGCAATCCGTTCCTAAATCGGTCATTATGGCGTTTATTAGAGGAATCAGTCCGGTTTTTTTCAGGAAACGGGGGAGAACGCAGCAGGCTATCCCGGTTCAGGCACCATTTATGGTTCCCTTACAGTCTGCACAATGTTCCGGACTCATCATTACCACGAACCATGGGCATGACCGGTATGCCAACAAAGACTTATTTCTCCATGATCCATGATCCTATAAGATATTGAATACCGACCGGACAATATTTCTCTATCGAATAGATCGTGACTACCGGGTCAAACGGATTAACAGGATAACGCTATGCGGATAATCGCTATCGGATTGGGCGGGGCTGGATGCCGGATTGTAGACAGCTTATACTCCATTGACCGCCGGAGCAGCAAGGTTGCATGCGTTCAGGTACTGGCAGTTGACGTTGACGAAACCACGTTACAACAGTTGAGCGGCTTACCGGATTCATTAAAATTATACTACCCTCCCTTTGATCCGATGAGTCCGGAAAAAACCGGGATGGTGAGCCCGACCGCGACAATCGATATCGCCGAGATCGTCTCGCGTATCCAGAATCTCGAATCTGCTGAGAACGATGCGATCATTGTCTGCTGCGGTCTTGGAGGGATGATGACAGATATCGTTCCTCATGTTATTGCTGGACTCCGTTCTTCGATTGTGGAACCTATTTTCGGGTTGGTCACACTGCCCTGCCTTGCGGAGGGGGCGAAACGTTCCTGCAAGGCAGCCGATGACATCGATATCCTTTCCCCGCTCCTCGACGGGATGATAGTATTCGATAACGAAACATGGTACAAAAAAACCCGGACTGCTCACGCCAATGACCCGAAAAAAGAGAAAGGCATTGCACAGATGCTCGGGTTCGGGAAGGCAGAGCCGGAGATATCACCGGAACTGGCAACCTATCTCCACATCAACGAGGCGATTGTCCGGAGGATCAGCCTCATTTTAAAGGCGGGAGAATTCCGGGCTGATGGGGGTATCGACCTTGCCGAAGTGGTGCTGGATTCCGGTGAAGTACTCAATACCATGAAAGACGGGGGATTCATCACTATCGGATATGCTGTTGAAAGGCTCCCCAACAATCCCCTGGCATTCCTCTCCCAGTTGAAACCAGCAGGACTGGTTGACGAGGAGAGTAAAAAGAAGGCATCGCGTATTGTCGAACTGGCAAAACAGGCGATTTATCATGAGATCTCAACTCCCTGTGATATGACCAGCGCCCACAAGGCACTCGTTCTCATTGCAGGGCCTTCCCACGAACTCTCGATGCAGGGGTTCATGACCGTCAGGAAATGGATCGACCGGAGCATCCGGGGCCTTGAGATGAGATCCGGCGATTATCCGGTCATGAACACAAAAAATGTCGCGATCATCATCATGTTATCCGGCCTTGAGAATATCCCCCGTATAAACGAACTCCAGGAGATCCGGGAGCAGGCACGGCTCGGACCGGTGCGTGGAACAGAGGCAGAGGAGGAGACGTTCACCCCCAGAATCAGTCAGGATACGGGATCGCTTCGGGACGAGATGATCGTTCTCCCGACAACTATGCAGAAAGTAACTGAAAAATCCCATCATCCCCGGGAAGAGTTCTCGCACACAACTCCACCAATAGTGCCTGCAAGTGAGCAACGCCCTGTTCCTCCTGTGAACAGGCCAGATCCTCAGTTACGGGGACCCGTCCCCCCTGTTCCCCGGCCAGTCCCCCAACCCCGCCCGCCGGAAGTAGCTCCTCCAGGGAGAATGAACGCAGCAGAAGGGAGAGCCCCCCAGTACCCGGTACGCCCGGTGATTCAACCACAGCAAAGGACAACACCCCCGCAGTATGCTACGCAGCGGCAGAGAGCTCCCTCTCAGCAGCCCATATTACCTGACACTCCCCCGGCCCGGCCGCGCCCCCCCGCAGTCACTCCCCCACCAAAGAACATAACCGGCGGGCATGCAGCGGAGTTGACCCGACAACGGATTGAACAGGAGTTACAGCGGCAGCGGATGATGGCACTCTCCGGAACCAGGGCAACACCGCAAGCTGCAAGAGTCCCACCTGCTCCCCAACAGACACCTCCCGAGATCATCAGGCCAAAACGTCAGGTGATATCCACTACCGACAGCCCCCACCCTCTGACGGCAAGGCCGGTTTTGACGCCATCAGCACCACAGCAGGATCTGGCGCAGACAGGAGAAAAAAAGACGGTGATTATCCGGAAACGGCAACCGGTTCCGGAAGCGTCGGAAGCGGTAGAACCATCTCCGACACCGGACACCGTGAGCAGACTGCCTGAACCCGTTGAAGAGATGAGGACACCAGACCTGCATTCTCCGGATAATTATTCCCTGTCGGAAGTTGAAGAAAAACCCATCGTAGTAAAAGATCCTTCCTTCCGGGCAAAGGACGGGATATTTTCGGGTAAAAATGTTTTTGGTACATCTATTCCAAAGGTGCGGGACACATCACTCTTCAGTACCAACTTGAAACAGAAAAAAAATTTGGATCCGATCACCCCTAAGGATACACGGGATGAACCATCAGACCAGAAAGAGGAGGCAACACCTGAACAGACGCGGGATAAAAAGATACGAAAAAAGGACGATCTCTCCTGGATCTGATCAGATCTCATTGAAAATTTTTGAGAACGGGATATTGCCTGCACCGATCTCAGTCCGGATCCTGATACCATGCTCAACGGCATTCCCAATATAATTCAGACCGCTAAGGGCGACAATCGAAAGGCGGTAGGGATTCGAAGGCAGGTTGAACACATGGTTTCCCAGCGTTACCGGAAATACAAAACCACAGGCATTCATCTGGCGGATCGTCTCCTCAACCTGCGGACGGGCAGCACAGGGCACTTCACGGACATTCGCAAGGGCAATACCGGTCTTCGATCCCACAAATGATGAGATGGAGGTAAGACCGGAGTTGATGAACAACTCAAGGGGATCTATCGTGGTACCCCGGTATCCTATAAGATCCCGGAATTGCCGGGGAATCCCGTTCTCGATCTCAAGTCTCCCGCCAAATGCCATCCTTACGGGAATCCCCCTCCGCTGAAAAACCCCATCCATAGCGATACTGCAGAGGGTCATGAACCCTACATGGCCGGAGGGAATCCGGGGATCGTGATCGATCATACGATAGGAATTGAAGAAGCCGCATCCCGCCCGGGCTACCTCATCAAATGCGGCTTTAACATTCTCCGCGGATTCTAACGGGACGATGGAGAGGTTATATGCCACATCTCCCGTGCTTGTGACGGGATCAAATGTGCTGCGGTACGCGAGGCGTTCCAGTTTCGAGATGATAAACCCAATCCTGTCATCAACAAGGGCGTTATCTGTCTCCACCAGCCCAAGAGGTGTCAGTATCCTCCCCAGGTTACCGACCTTTTCCGTAAAACCCATGGTGTCGAGATAACTGAGATAGTACTGGACTGCCCGATCACTCAGGACAAAACCCCTTTCCGCCATCAGCTCGGAAAGCCTCTTGGCACCCATCGGATCCGGATGCTCCTTGAGGATCCGCAATACCTCAACATATTTTCTCTCGGTCCTGATCATGGTCACTTAGCCTCGACAGCACCGATACTGTCCTGGTACCGGCCGGAATACCCGTGCTCTCCGCCACGCACTTCATGAAGGATCATCTGGACAATACGGTCGTTTTTATGGAGGGGAATGTCAGTTCCCATATTCGTCAGGCACAACGTGAGTTGTCCGCGGAATCCCGGATCAACGAATCCGGCACCGAGCAGGACACCCCGCCGGCCAAATGATGACCGGCACCGGAGCGTCCCGGCGAGATCCATAGGAAGCTCCACCCACTCCAGGGTAGGCACAAGCATGCAGGTTCCCTGTTCCAGCAACAGATCAGAAGCAGCCCGAAGATCATACGACGCCGGCTGCTGACATTCACGCAGGTATGGAGTTATAACAAGTTTCTCTGCGCCCTGTTTGAGTTCAAGACGGCGGGCGATCTCGGATGCTGACAGAATCATTAGATAGCTTATCGGCAGAAAATACTTAATATCTTTTGATGTAAAGAAGATGGGAAGGATCCATGGGGTAGAGGACATCCTCTTGGGCTTCGAACCCAAGGACGCGGGTTCGATTCCCGCTGGGTCCGTTTTTTAATGGGAAACTGCAGTCAGCAGGGTCTGGAATTTTTTCAAGGGTTCCCATTAATAACGAAAATGAAAACTAAACGATCAGATGCTTGATACTCCTTCTATCAGGAAAAAAGAAACTAGTTAAATTTCATTTTTTCTTCGCATGACATGGTGCTGCCCGCGCCCTAAAATCCTGATAATGACAAACAGGACAATGATCGCAATTGCTCCGATCGCAATCATACTGAACAGACCCCAGTCAAGATTTTTTTCCAGAATAATGGTGACCGTGGCCGTAGCGTTTCCCTGCCCGACAATCTTCTTAACCGATGCAGGGGAATATCCATCCTTTGTTGCCGATATATTGACATCAACACCAAAAGGAACCTGAGTAATCAACTGGCCATTGTCATCAGTTAGACCGACAACGGTTCCGTCAACCGCAAGGGATACATTGGACAACACTTTCTTGTCGCTGTCCTGGACAAAAATCGTCAGTGCAGCACTTTCATAGGGCATGACAAATGTATAATCCTGGCTCTGGCTGGAGACACTTACGGTACGAGTCTGCGTCAGGTAACCGGATTTCTTGACAACGACACTATAATCCCCGGCAACAAGGTTCGGGAGGTTCATGCGCCCGTACTCGTTCGAAGTTCCTGCCAGGGAACCGTTGACATAGACATCCACATTGCTCATCGCTTTCTTGGATTCATCGGTGATATAGACAAAGGCGCCAACCGGTGCTTTTGTCAGGGTTGCATAGAATATGGCATCGGATTCACCGATAGTCCGGGATTCCGTATAGGTCTGGTACCCATCTCTCTTGATCTCAATGGTATAGGTTTTCCCGCGGGTAACCGGCGTGATAAGGATCCCACGCTCATCTGTCTTCCCGGCAAGGATGGCATTAAGCCGCACTTCTGCATCGGAGAGTGCCTTTCCCGAATCCTTGTCCTTTACCACGAACGAGAAACTGTTGCCAGAGAGCAGTTTGTACTGCACTTCCTGGTTCTCGGTACCCATTTCGATCGTACTGCTTCGGGATTCGTAATTGGCAGCATTGATATTCAGAGTATAAATTGTTGTGGCGGTTACCGCAAACGTGGCCGATCCACTCGAATCGGTCAGTTTCGTTTGCGAAAGATTTTCCGACGTCAGGGTAACGTTTGCACCCGTAATCGGATTGAGGGTGTCGGAATCGAACAGGTTTACCGTGAACGTAAGGGTCTGGCGGCTCAGGTTCACCAGCAGGACAGTTGTATTCTTGCTGACAGTCTGGCTCCAGTCATTATACCCGGTCTTGGTGATCTTGATCACTTGATCATCTTGTCCGGTATGGGTGAGGTATACCTGCCCGAGAGAGTTGGTGCGGGCATAATTGGCGTTGTTGACAAAAACCGTAGCGTGAGAAAGGGTAGTATTATCTATACTGTCCTGCACCGTGATCAGCAGGGTGGTCGTTGCCTGTGCCGAACTGCAGAGAAGGACAATGAGCAGGATGGCAAAAAGGAAACGCATTCGAGGAGGATACATGATAAATTATCGCAACCTGCTCATATATCAGGACATCGGTCTATAACTCCGATACAGGGGGCACACGGTCAAGGAGCATCCCTTCTACAAGAATTGGCATAAGCCGCCTGCCTTCCTCAATTGCATTCTGCAGCCTCCAGTTCCTGTCGGCAAAGATAGTGAAGAGCGGCTCACCGACTTTGACAAGTTTGCCCTTCTTGGCATGGAGCAGGATACCTGCCCCGGGATCCTGAGGTGCACCGGCAGTTCTTGCCAGGGTGATGAGGGACCGGTTGTTCATCTCGATCACATAACCCGAAGCCGGTGCTTTGATCACAAACTGGTGTTCACCGGGAACAATATCGGATGATCGAATCTTCTGATCTCCACCCTGGATCTCGATGATCTGCCGCATCTTCTCCAGTGCCTTCCCGCTGGTGAGAAGATTCTGCGCCATGGCCACACCCTCTCCCCGCTGGGCTTTACCCGCCATCTCAAGGGCAATCCCCGCAATCGAGAGGCTCTTCTGGATAAAGGAGTTCGGATCCGGCGAACCTTCAAGAACCCGCAATGCCTCGATAATCTCAAGTTTCGGACCGATGCTGTGGCCCACGGGGATATCCCCATAGGTCAGGGCGCATTCGACTTTTATGCCCAGCCGTTCTCCAAGTTCGATAAACTCCCGTGCCAGTTTCCTCCCCTCCTGCATATTCGGAACCTTGGTATTCTGGCCAACGGGAATATCAATAACAACGAGATTTGCACCCACAGCGAATTTTTTTGCCATGACACTGGCAAGCATCTGGCCCCGGGCATCGATCTTGAACGGATATTCCTGGATGATAATCTTGTCATCAGCCGGTGCAATATTCGTGGCACCACCCCAGACGATGCACCCGCCAACCTTATCGGTCATCTGCTGGACTTCACCGGATGTAAACTCAACTGATGAGAGCACCTCCATGAGATCCGCAGTTCCCCCGGCACCGGTGATGGCACGCGAACTGGTCTTGGGGATCTTGAGACCGCTTGCAGCAATGATCGGGACAACAAGGAACGTAATTTTGTTTCCTGGTACTCCACCAATGGAATGTTTGTCAACAATGGGCCGTGAAGCAAACTTGATCTGTTCGCCGGTCTCGACCATGGCCCGGGTCAGGTGCTCCACTTCATTCATGTCAAGCGGGTTGATGTACGAGGCTGTGATAAAAGCGGTCAGTTCTGCAGCGGAGATATCATCGCGAACCACGTCTTTTATGATAGTCAGGGTCTCTTCTTTGGTGAGTTTTCCCCCATCCATCTTCTTCTTGATGAAATCCAGAGATGCCGGTCGCCCAGCTTCCCGGATCTCAATTTCCGCACCGTCTTCAAGGTTGAGGCGCTCATTGGTGATACGGTAGACGCCAAGGGTTCCCTGCTGTGCAATGGTGGAGGTGATCTCCACGAACGCTGTAACGGAAATCCCGTTTTTCGGATTGATGACCTGAACACGATCGCCATTCAGTACACCAATACCGCGGGCGTCCAGCCGGTTAAGGAGAACCCCACGGGTTGCAATGTCGAGATTTTTTACCACCAGTTTCACGGTCTTGCACCTCCACGGATCCCGCTTGCGCCGGATCGACGTCTCTGTATCTACGTTGACCGTCTTTGGTTTAAAAAAGATGCTCCATGACGAATACGATGCATTTTAAAAGAGAACGAGATACAGCGCGATGAGACTCTGCGGTCTGGTGAAAAGATATCTCTGAAAACTGGCTGCGTAAAAAAAATTAGATTTTAGGTTAGTTCCTGCGCACAACAACGAACGCAACTGCACCGAGGCCAATCAGTGCAATGAGTGCACCGAAACCGGGTGACTTGGTTGCTGTTGCAGTCGGAACTGCAGTCGGGGCCTGAGTGGGTGCCTGAGTCGGCGCCTTGGTGGTGACTGCTGCTGCAGCGGTAGTCGGGGCCACTGTCACTGCAGAGGTCTCGAGAACGTTGAACAGTGCCGTGCCAGTTGCTTCCTGGATCACTGCGTCTTCGGTTACAATGTACTCGTCCGGCTTGAATGTTGAAGAGTCAACATCGAACGAGATCTTGTTGTAGCCGCTGTCACCCTTGGTGACCTTAACAGTGCCGGTTGCGCCACTGAACTCACCGCTCTGGCTCTTCTGAGTCGGCTTGAATGATGATGAGTAGACCTGAACGAGGATTTCATCATCTACGGCAAGGTTGGTCTGTGCAGTGATGGTGAACTTGTCACCAACGTGCTTGTCGCCAATCGTGTCGACACGGATGGTGGGTTCCTCGACAAGGAACTGGAGTTTGGTGTAGGTATCGTCGACGTTT
>Ga0153915_10000531_pt1 | contig 35373 bp, 35 predicted proteins | sample Opewatmetagenome_2_FD_107003 | JGI IMG/M metagenome (GOLD analysis project Ga0153915, IMG submission 107003) | Freshwater wetland microbial communities from Ohio, USA - Open water 3 Core 3 Depth 3 metaG | ecosystem: Environmental > Aquatic > Freshwater > Wetlands | place: USA: Ohio, Lake Erie... | reverse complement strand
AGACTGGACAAATCAAGCCAAATCCATTTCAGCCAAGAGAAGAATTTGATGATACTACTATTGGTGAACTAGCCCAATCGATCAAAGAAAAAGGGGTGATCCAGCCGTTATTAGTCAGAAGGCACGGTGATAACTATGAATTGATCGCGGGGGAGAGAAGATTAAGGGCAGCCACGCTTTTAGGATTAAAGGAATTACCTATAATTATCAAAGATGTCAATGACCAGGATTCCTTGGAACTGGCATTAATTGAGAATATCCAAAGAGAGGGTTTAAATCCTATTGAAGAAGCCCACGCTTATCAGCACCTGATGGATGCTTTCAAGATCACTCAGGAAAGGATCAGCGAGGTGATGGGTAAGGCGCGCGCCTCTATCGCCAACACCCTGCGGCTTTTGAAATTACCGCATGAAATACAGGAAGAGATGAAAAAAGGGCGGATCAGCTTCGCACACGGCAGGACCCTTCTTGAGGTTGAGGATGTCAACCAGCAAAGAAGGCTGGCGATGGACGTGATATCCAAAGGGCTTTCTGTACGCGAATTAGAGAGCCTGGTAAAAAATTCCCGGCCCGCCGGCGCAAAAAGAAAGATCGGCCAGGGGCAGAGGGACCCGTCGGTATCCGTGTTAGAGGAACATCTGCAACATGCTTTGGCCACCAAGGTGCGTATCAGCAAAAGAAAGAAACGCGGCCATATTAATATTGAGTTTTATTCCCAGGAAGACTTAGAGCGCATCGTCAATGTCATTAAAGGAGGAGCTAAACAATGATCCAGGCAGTTTTAATTCTGATTAAGCCCGATGGGCTGAAAAAATCACTCACCGGCAATATACTCTCGCGGTTATCCGAAACCAAACTGGAGATCGTCGCCTCTAAGATGGTGCGCGTATCAGAGGCCCTGGCCAAGGAACATTATAAACATTTAAAAGATAAGCCGTTCTTCGGCGATCTGATAGATTATCTGCTCGGCAAACTGCATGACCGCAAAAAAGTCATGGCTTTGGTGTATTGGGGAGAGGACGCGATCACAAAATGCCGGGAGCTGGCCGGCGCCACTAACCCTGAGGAAGCTGAAGCTACGTCCATCCGCGGTTCATATGGCAGGATAACCACTTCCGGCCTTTATGAGAATGTGATCCATGTTTCATCCAACGCCGAAGAAGCGGAGAGAGAGATCAAGCTTTGGTTTTCTCCCGACGAGATAATCGTAGACCTCTATCCGGCCAAAGTAATGGCTGTCAAAGAAACTAATAAAAAGATCTGGGCCTAATTAAAGGAAAATATCATGCTAAAGAGTATGACAGGTTTTGGCAGCAAAGAAGTGGATGTCCCGGCTATCGGCAAGATCTACGTTGAATTAAGGAGCATTAACCACAAATTCTTAGAAAGCGTATTTCATCTGCCGGAGGGGTTGTTATCCTTGGAGGATAAGCTTAAAAAAGAGATAGAAACAAGGATCCGCCGGGGCAGGGTAAACTGCCTGGTGAATATCCGCGGGGAAAAAGCCCAAGGGATATTTGTCAACCGTAAATTGATCAAGAACTATATACATGAATTCAAGAGTATGCGTAAAGAGTTCGGCATCAAGAACGATTTAGGGATGGACGCTTTGATTCGCCTGCCGGGAGTGCTGTCTTTAAAAGAGAATAAACCCGACGGTAATCATATCTGGGTGCATCTTAAGGGGCTGTTGCAGGAGGCTTTAGATGAGCTGGTCGCCACGCGTGCAAAAGAAGGCCGCGCGCTCGCCGTGCTGCTAAAGAAAAGGAGCAACATTGTTAAAAAAAACCTGGTGTTGATCCGGGCGCGTTTTAAAAAAGCTTCGGTAAAAAAATTAAGCAGTTTTCCCACAGAGGAAGAACGCAGCGCTTTCCTGAAGGCGGCGGATATCGCCGAAGAGATCGACCGGCTGATCTTTCATATCAAGAATTTTCAAGCCAAGGTGATCAAGGGCGGTTGCGTCGGCAAAGAGCTGGATTTTATCACCCAGGAGATGCAGCGGGAGGCAAACACCCTGGCAGCAAAATCATTTGACCTGGTTATTTCCGAAAAAGCCCTGCAGATGAAAAGCCAGATCGAGAAGATCCGCGAACAAGTGCAGAATATCGAGTAGTGGCCGCTAAAAAGACCCAAAAAAACCCAGGCAAGGTATTCGTTCTCTCCGGCCCGTCAGGTTCCGGAAAGACCACGCTATTGTCCGGGCTTATCCGAGACAGAAACTTAAAGTATAAACTGCTCAAATCCATATCCTTGACCACACGGCCAAAACGGCCGCAAGAGCGGTCAGGAAAGGACTATTTTTTCGTTAAAAAAGAGCAGTTTATCAAGTTGTTGAAAGCGAAAAAAATTCTTGAATGGACCCGGTATTTGGGCTATTATTACGGAACGCCCAAGGAGCTTGTCGACCGCAAACTCAAGCTTGGTAAAAGCATCGGTTTTTGCCTGGACCTAAAAGGGGCCAGGGCGCTTAAGAGGATTTATCCCAAACAGGCCGTAACCATCTTTGTTAAGCCTCCTTCAATAAACACGCTTAAGAAAAGGATTGAACAGCGCTGTGCTTCTGCGGATAAAGTTGAGACGAGCAAACGCTTAACCCTGGCGCGCAAGGAACTGCGCGCGGCGGAGAGTTTTGATTATGTTGTCCCGAACACGGATTTAAAAGAGGCGGCCAGGAAACTTAAAGGCATCATTTCAGGCGAGATCACTAATCACCATGATTAGTTAACAGCGAGGAGAAATATGGGATACGAAGGTAGAGAGAGGTTATTGGATAAAAGCTGCGGGTCAGTTTATAAATTAGTTAACCTGGCGGCCAAGAGGGCTTTGGAGATCGCCGAGGGCCAACCCAAACTGGTCGCAGATAAAGCAGGGACAAAACCATCAACAACGGCTTTGCAGGAGATCGCTGAAGGTAAAGTCACCTGTTCGATCAAGAAGGCCAAAGAATAAGATATGCAAAAAAGCAAGCAGATCATTCTGGGGGTAAGCGCAAGTATTGCCATTTATAAGGCATGTGAACTGTTGAGGCGTTTAAAAAGCTGCGGTTATGCGGTTACGGTAGTGATGACGCATGAAGCAGAAGAACTTATCCGGCCGATAGTCTTCCAAAGCTTATCCGGCAACAAAGTTTACAGGGGCAGTTTGTTTGATTCCCCGGAAGCCTGGGAGATCGAACATGTCTCCCTGGCGAATAGCGCGGATATTGTGTTGGTCGCTCCGGCAACGGCGAATATCCTGGGTAAGGTAGCCAGCGGCATCTCTGATGATATTTTGAGCTGTACGATCTGCGCGACAAAAGCGCCTGTTTTGTTTGCCCCGGCGATGAATGAGAATATGTATAACAATAAAATAACCCAGGCGAATATCCTTAAGCTTAAAGGTTACGGTTATAAATTCATTGCGCCCCGGCGCGGCGAACTTGCCTGTGGAAAAACCGGCATAGGTTGTTTGGCAGAAACGGAAGATATCGTAGCGCAGGTAAAGAAATTGCTCTGATAATTTTGGCGACGTAGCCAAGTGGTAAGGCAGTTGTCTGCAAAACAACTATTCAGCGGTTCAATTCCGCTCGTCGCCTCCACTAAAGTTGTACGGGCAAGTGGTGGAATGGCATACACGACAGACTTAAAATCTGTTGGCCGCAAGGTCGTAAGGGTCCGACTCCCTTCTTGCCCATAAATTTCGTAGTAGGTTTTTAACAACTTCCGCGAAGCGGAACTGCTCAAGTTAGTGTAATTTAGTTGTTAAAAACCTAAGGGGTGCGGGGAAAAACTTTCCCCGCGTTTGGGGGAGAACAGCGTCTCGCTATAATAGGGACTATGAGCGTTAGGAGGGGGCTTGCCCCCTCCTAAGGAGTGAACGTCCAAAGAACGCGAGATTAGTAATAGATACAGTAATAAGTATTATTCGTTTACTTGACAGTTTTGAATAAGCTATAGTGAACGACGGGCTCATAGCTCAGTTGGTTAGAGCGTTGCGTTGACATCGCAAAGGTCTGGGGTTCGAGTCCCTATGGGCCCACCATTTAATAATAGCGCGCAGAAGTTAAGCGCGTTGCCGTATAAAGATACATTCAAACGATGGATATAGAAACTTTAAGACATTCTTGTTCTCACATTATGGCCCAGGCTGTAAAAGAGCTCTGGCCGGATGTCAAACTGGCGATCGGGCCGGCTATTGAAAACGGCTTTTATTATGATTTTGATAAAAAAGAGCCGTTTACCGACGATGATTTGGCAAAGATCGAGAAAGTAATGCGTAAGATCATTGAGAAGAACGAGCCCTTTATCCAGGAGGTTATGGATAAAAAGAAAGCTTTAGAGCTGTTTTCGGGTTTAGGCCAGGAGTATAAGGTGCAGCTTATCCAGGGCCTCGCCGATGAGAAGGTTTCTATATATAAGACAGGAGAAAGTTTCCTAGACCTTTGCCGCGGCCCGCACATTGATTCTACGGGCCAGATCAAGGCTTTCAAACTGTTGTCGGTGGCAGGCGCTTACTGGCATGGGATCGAGACTAACCCTATGCTGCAGAGGATCTATGGCGCCTGTTTTGAAACACAAAAACAGCTGGATGAGTACTTAAAAAATCTGGAAGAGGCTAAGCTGCGCGACCACAGGAAGCTCGGGCCGCAACTGGAGATCTTTGACATTTATCATGAAGAAGCAGGCGCTGGCCTGGTGTTTTATCATCCTAAGGGCGCTTTGTTGCGCACGCTTATTGAGGATTATGAAAAAAGAGAACACGCCCTGCGTGGCTATCAACTGGTGATCACTCCGCATATCATGGACGCTTCGCTCTGGAAAACCAGCGGCCACTATGATTTCTATAAAGATAATATGTATACCTTTACGGCGGATGAGAAAGAGTATGTTTTAAAGCCGATGAATTGCCCAGGGCATATGCTGCTTTATAAATCAAAAACGCGCAGCTACAAAGATATGCCGTTACGTTTCTTTGAATTGGGCACGGTTTATCGCCGGGAAAAAGCCGGGGTGTTGCATGGCTTATTGCGCGTGCGCGGCTTTACTCAGGATGACGCGCATATTTTTTGTTTGCCCGAACAGCTCGGGCAGGAGATCAAAGGGGTGATCGATTTTGTTTTTGAGACAATGAAGGTTTTTGGCTTTCAGGATGTCGGCATAGAATTAAGCACGCGCCAGGAAAAATCCATTGGCTCAGACCAGGATTGGCAGAAAGCCACGCAGGCTTTGGAAGACGCGCTTAAGGAAAAGGGGTTAGCTTACGAGATCAATGAAGGCGACGGCGCTTTTTATGGGCCAAAGATCGATATTAAATTAAAAGATGCCTTGAACCGTACATGGCAGTGCGCGACGATCCAATGTGATTTTTCCCTGCCCAAGAGGTTTAACCTTGCCTATATTGACAAAGACGGCAGCGAGAAACAACCGGTTATGCTGCATCGCGTGCTAATGGGCAGCCTTGAGCGTTTTATCGGCACATTGATCGAACAATATAAAGGGGAGTTCCCCTTGTGGCTTTCGCCAATACAGGTTTTATTGATACCGATCAAAGATACTGTAAATGAGTATGCCCTGGAGGTAAAAAAACAACTCATCGATGCCGGCATGCGTGTTGAAATTGACCAGCGCGGCGAAACACTGGACAAAAAGATCCGCAACGCTGAGATGAGCAAAATACCTTACTGTTTGGTCTTAGGCCCGCGTGAAGCGCAGAATAAGCAGGTCAGCGTGCGCAAGAAAGGCGCCGGCGACCAGGGAGCGGTAGGATTAGATGAATTCATACAGATGTTAAAAACACAAATCCAAGCACATAAATAAAAGGAGGTGGTTGCCATTAAAAAGTTCGTGCGTACCAATGAAAGAATAAACGTGCCGCAGGTAAGGGTGATCGGGGCGGATAACAGTTCTTTAGGCGTGATGACCGTGCAGAGGGCTTTGGAGCTGGCTAGCCAGCAGGATCTGGACCTGGTAGAGGTTGCTCCTCAGGCTAACCCGCCGGTATGCCGGATCATTGAGTTCACCAAATTCAAATATGACCTGGAAAAAAAGGAACGCGAGGCCAAGAAGCATCAGAAACAGGGGCGGCTAAAAGAGATACGGCTGAAACCCCATATTGATGAGCACGATTTTGCCACTAAAGTTAAACAGGCGATAACTTTCCTGAAGAACAAAGACAAAGTGCGCGTCAATCTGTTCTTCCGCGGCAGGCAGATGGAGCATATTGATCTAGGCCGCCAGGTTTTGGATAAATTTATCATGAATACTCAGAGTGAGGGGCAAGTGGAAAAGGCGCCTGCTATGGAAGGCAGGATTATGTCGTTTGTTATTTCTCCAAAATAAGCTATAATAAGGGGGTTATCTGATGGGTAAATTGAAGACCAAAAGAGGGGTGGCTAAGCGTTTTAAGCTGTCTAAAAAAGGCAAGGTACGTTATTCAGCTGGCGGCAAAAGCCATCTGGCAACTTGCAAGAACGCTAAAAGGAAAAGATCTTTAAGGAAACGCAAGAGCATGGAAGGGAAAAAAGAGGCAAAGTTCATTAAGTCCATGCTGCCCTATGGCTAAAAAGCAGTAGGTAGTAGATAGTAGGTAGAATGTAGGGAAAAGCAAAAACAAGAGCAAAGACAAAGGCAAAACAAAGACAAAGTAAAACATGGGGAGATACAATGGCTAAGGCTGGACACAGCGTGGCAACACGCAAAAGAAAGAAGAAGGTATTAAAGAGCGCCAAAGGGTTCTGGGGCGACAGGAGCACGCAGTATCAGCAGGCAAGAAGAATCCTGATGCATGCGCTTAAATATTCATACCGCGACCGCCGGAACAAAAAACGCGAGATACGTTCTCTTTGGATCGTCAGAATAAATGCCGCTTGCCGCCTGGCAGGCGTAAGCTATAGCGTGTTTATGGACGGTTTGAAGAAAGCCAAGATCAATATTGACAGGAAGATCCTGGCGGATCTGGCTGTGCGGGATATTCATGCTTTTAATAAGCTGGTAGAGTTGATCAAGAAATAAGAGGCGATTAACTATGTATGTGATTATCGTCGGTTGCGGAAGAGTGGGTTCTGAACTGGCCAAGCTTTTATCAGGCGAAGGCCATGATGTTGTGGTGATTGATAAGAACCGCGAAGCTTTCGACCGCCTGGGCAATACTTTTAACGGTTTGACCATGGTGGGTAATGGTTTTGACCTGAACCTGTTAAAGCAGTCCGGCGTGGAAAAGGCGGATGCGTTCTGTTCGGTGACCAACGGCGATAATACTAATTTGATCGGCGCCCAGGTAGCCAAAAAGATCTTCCGCGTGCCAAAAGTATTTGCCCGTGTTTACGACCCGCAGCGCGCGCATATTTATTCTTCCCTGGGGTTGGATATCATTAGCGGAACGATACTCTTCGCCGCGATGCTCAGGGACAAGATCATCGAAAGCAGGTTCTCCAGTTATCTTATTGAAAGCAAGGATTTAGGGGTCATTGAAATAGAAGCCAAGAACAGCCTGATCGGTAAAACCATCCAGGATATTAATATTCCTGGTGAGTTCATTGTTGTGGCGATCAGGAGGGTGCAGGGGATCATCCTGCCGGAAGCAAATACCGTGCTTAAGGATAAAGACGTTTTGATGGGCGTGGTAAAAGTAACCAGCCTGCGTCAGGTCAGGGATAAGTTCCATCTTGATGAGAGATAAACCATGTATATTTTAATCGTTGGCGCCGGGAAGATCGGGTATTTTTTAGCAAAACGGCTTTATCAAGGTAAACATACGATAAGTATTATTGATAAAGATCGCGTTATCTGCGAGGAGATCGCTAAAGACCTGGAAGTTTTGGTAGTTAACGGCGATGCCTGCGACCCGAAGATACTTGAGGAAGCCGGGATCGAGCGGGCCGATGTTTTGGCTGCTGTGACCGGGGACGACGAAGACAATTTGATCATCTGCCAGCTGGCCAAGGAACGGTTTGGATTGCAGCGGACCGTTGGCCGCGTGAATAATCCGGATAATGAACATGTTTTTAGCGAGCTGGGCATTGATGTGCCTGTTGATTCCACCAAGATCATCGCCAAGATCATTGAGGAGGAAGTTTCTTTCTCCGATTTCGTGAATTTAATGAGTTTTAAACGCGGCAAACTCGCTATCGTGCGCGTAGACCTGCCTAAAGACGCGCCGGTGATCAATAAAGAACTAAAAGATATCGCTTTACCAAAAGACGCGGTATTAGTTTCTATCCTTAGGGGTGAAGAAGTAATCCTGCCCCGCGGCGATACAGTGCTTAAACCCGGTGATGATGTGATCGCTTTAACGCTCATCGGCAATGAACCGCAGTTGTTGAATTTGTTAGCCGGAAAGCTGTAAAATGAAATTTAAGCCCGCTTTAAACATAGTGCTTGGCATAAGTACCGAACTTTTATATGCTCTAGCGATAATGCTGGCCAGTTTTTTAATCTGTCTGGTCCTATTCTTTAGGCCATGATCCTAAAACCCCGCCTGGAAGACATTAAAATAATCGGTTTTTATCTAGGGAAGATCGTTTTTGGGCTTGCTTTGACAATGGCCGTGCCTATTATTTGTGGCCTGGCCTTTAAAGAGTTTAACCCCACTTTGGATTTTATTATCGGTATTGAGATCTCCCTGATTTTGGGGTTGGTTTTGACCAACCTATGCCGCACAGATAAAGACCTGAACTGGATGCAGGGGATGATCGTAGTAAGCCTTTCCTGGCTTGTGGCTATGGTGCTGGGCGCGATCCCTTTGTATTTGAGCGGGCATTGGAAATCTTTTCTGGATGTGTGTTTTGACGCGATGAGCGGTTTTGCCACGACAGGGCTTGCTTTGGTCGTGGACTTAGATCACCTTTCTTACACGCATAACCTCTGGAGGCATCTGATCATGTTTATCGGCGGCCAGGGGATTGTGATCATCGCCCTTTCTTTCTTTGTCAAAGGTTTCTCCGGCGCTTTCCGTATGTATGTAGGGGAAGGCCGCGACGAGAGGATCTTGCCCAATGTTATCCATACCTCCAGGTTCATCTGGCTGGTGAGTATTGTTTATTTGTTCCTGGGCACTTTGGCATTGGGGGTTACCGGTATCCTTGAAGGGATGAGACCGGTAAACGCGTTTTTCCACGGAGCCTGCATTTTTATGGCGGCTTTTGATACCGGAGGGTTTGCGCCGCAATCGCAGAACATCCTTTATTACCACAGTTTTACCTATGAAATAATCACCGTGGTGATCATGGTTTTGGGAGCGCTTAATTTCAAATTGCATTATCACCTCTGGCAGGGTAACCGTAAGGAGATTTTTAAGAACATTGAAACAGTAACGCTTTTTTTCTCAATTCTTGTGACTTTTGCGATTGTGGCGGTGGGGTTGTCCGAAAGCGGCGTTTACAGCAAAGCGTTTTTATTGTTCCGCAAAGGGTTTTACCAGCTTATCTCCGGTCATACCGGAACAGGATTCCAGACAATTTACGCTGCGCAGTTCGGCCAGGATTGGAATAATCTGGCGCTGGTCGGCTTGATCTGCGCAATGGCTTTAGGCGGCGCTGTCTGTTCTACTACGGGCGCGATCAAAATGCTGCGCCTGGGGATCATTTTCAAGGCGTTTAAAGAGGATCTCAAAAGGATCATTATGCCGGAACGCACGGTGGTCATTGAAAGGTTCCACCATATTAAGGAAACTTTTTTAAATGACAAGCTTGCCCGGGCGGCGTTAATGATCACTTTAGCGTACATCATTTTGTATTTGTTAGGGGCTTTGGTGGGGATGTTTTACGGGTATCCTTTCTTAGACGCGTTGTTTGAATCTACGTCTGCCGCAGCCAATGTCGGGTTATCCTGCGGGATAACCAGTGTTGATATGCCGGCTGCGCTAAAGGTAACTTATATTACGCAAATGTGGATAGGCCGGCTTGAGTTTATGTCCGTATTTACGATCATTGGTTTTTTGTTCGCCTGCATAAAAGGTAAAAAATGAAGAAACATTTTATTAAATTGGCTATCTCCTGCGGTTTGTTTTTATTTACAGCAGTGCAAATCGCCGCAGCGGCCACTGTTTCAAGCAGTGAGCTGATCGCGAACGCCAGCCAGTATAACGGCCAGATAGTTCTTTACTCCGGAGAGGTTGTCGGGGATGTTATGGCGCGCGGAGATCACGCCTGGATCAATCTTTATGACGGTAAAAACGCTATTGGCGTATGGGTCAGCCTGGCTTTAGCAAATAACATCAGGCATACCGGCAGCTATAGATCCTCAGGGGATAAAATCGAAATAGCTGGCATATTTAACCGCGCCTGTGTTGAGCATGGAGGCGATCTTGATATTCACGGCCAGGGATTACGCATCATTAGTGAAGGCAGGCAACTTAGCCACCTGTTTGATATAAATAAAAGAAATTCAGTTGTTATTTTATTAGGGGTAATTTTTATTTTATGGATATTAACCTTATTTCTGCGCAGATAAAAGAGGATCTGGATAAAGCCAGTTCGCTTAATGACCTTGAGGCATTGCGCCTTAAATATTTAGGCAGAAAAGGCGTTATCGCCGAGCTCACCGGCGCGATACCATCTGTCGCTCCGGAAGAGAGGGGCGTGTTTGGCAAAGCGGTCAACGCGCTTAAACAGCAATTGATCAGTTCCCTGGAGGCAAAACAGGCATCTTTTGCCGCCGTAAATACCCAACCGCTTGAAACAGTGGAGACAGATCTAGGCATGCCTGGCATTGCCCAGGACCTTGGCCACCGCCATCCGATCACTGGTATCATTGATGAGGTATGCGGGATATTCAGCCGCATGGGTTTCAGGGTCCTGGAAGGCCCGCAGATCGAGACAGAACACAATAATTTCACAGGCTTGAATATTCCGCTGGAACATCCTTCGCGGGACGCCTTCGATACATTTTACCTCCAGGATCACCAGAAACTGCTTTTACGCAGCCATACTTCCCCTATGCAGGTGCGCGCGATGGGGAAAAATAAGCCTCCATTGGCCATTGTCGTGCCGGGAAGAGTGTACCGGCCGGACGCGGTAGACGCCAGCCATCTGTTCATGTTCCATCAGATCGAAGGGTTGCTGGTCGATGAAGGGGTAACATTCGCAGACCTGAAAGGTGTTTTGGAAGTTTTTGTGAAGGCTGTCTTCGGCCAGGGCATTTCCATGCGTTTCAGGCCGCATTTTTTCCCGTTCACCGAGCCTTCAGCGGAAGTGGATATATCCTGTATTATCTGTAAAGGCAAGGGCTGTTCTGTTTGCGGCAGGAAAGGCTGGCTTGAGATCCTGGGTTCAGGCATGGTGCATCCCAATGTTTTCAGGCAGGTTGGTTATGACCCTAAAAGGTTCACCGGGTTTGCTTTTGGCATGGGCGTAGAAAGGATCGCCATGCTTAAATACGGGATTAACGATATAAGGTTATTCTTTGAGAATGATCTGCGTTTCTTAAAACAATTCTAAAATGAAAGTTACTTATAACTGGTTAAAAGATTTTGTGGATATCCGGATCTCCCCGGAAGCGTTAGCCGATAAGCTGACTCTCGCCGGACTGGAAGTAGTTTCTTTGGATAAAGCAGCGGATGATTTTGTTTTTGAGATCGAGATCACCTCTAACCGGCCGGATTGGTTGAGTATTTACGGGGTCGCCCGCGAAGTAGCGTCGATCACGGGTAAGAAATTAAGACAGAGACCTTCTTTGGCGCTGTCTGGATCAAAAGCTGAGGGTACTTTAAAGATCCAGATCGCCGACAAAAAAGATTGTTTTTATTATTGCGCCAAAGTTATCCGCGGCGTGAGCGTCAATCCTTCTTTAGCCAAGATATCCAAACGGCTGGAATTAGTCGGCGCAAGGCCAGTGAATAATATTGTGGACTTGACCAATTATTTGCTTTTTGAAACAGGCCAGCCGATGCATGCGTTTGACTTGGACAAACTTTCCCTGGATGAGGGGATAATCATCAGGCGGGCAAGAGGAGATGAGAAAATCGTCACCCTTGACGGCATAGAGCGCAAGCTGGATAAGGATATTCTGGTTATTAGCGATCGCTTGAGACCTGTGGCTATTGCCGGGGTGATCGGCGGCAAAGATACGGAAGTTACAGACAAGACGAAAAATATCTTGCTGGAAACAGCGGTTTTTGACCCTGTTTTAGTGCGCCGGATGAGGAAAAAATTAGGTTTACAAAGCGAAGCAGCTTACAGGTTTGAAAGAGGCGTTGATCTTTCCGCGTCAAAAAACGTTTCCTTGCGCTGCGCTTCTTTGATCGCCGAAACTGCCTGCGGGAAAATCGCGATCTCCAAAGAGGCGGGCAAAACAAACCCATCGGCTAAGAGTATTCCATTGGCGGTCAGTGCGATAAGCCGCACGCTGGGCGTGGAAATACCAGCGGCGAAATGTAAAAGCATACTGGTATCTTTAGGTTTTACAGTTCAAAACAAAAACGGATGCCTACAGGTAAAGGTGCCTGGTTTCCGCCAGGACGTGAAAGCGGATGTGGACCTGGTAGAAGAGATCGCCAGGATATATGGTTTTGGAAAGATCCCGAGCTCTTTAGCGAAAATATCCCCACAGGCAATTGTTTGCGACTGGCGCGATAAAGTATCTTTACTTAAAGAAATGCTTTTGGGGTTAGGGCTTAATGAGGCGATCACCTACAGCCTGATCGACCGGGATTCTTTGCAGAAATTCGGTATTAGCGTTGAACCGGTTGCTATACGCAACCCTTTAAGTAAAGAACAGGAAGTGCTGCGTCCGACGGTGTTGCCGAGTTTACTGCGCGTTGTCGCAGTCAACTTAAACCAAAAACAGAACCAGATCGGTTTTTTTGAGATAGCGGAGATCTTTCGTAGTAATGAAAGACAAGATCCCGTTGAAGAGCCTGTTTTAGCTATAGCTTTATGCGGAGAAAGAAGCTTGCTGCTTGAGCAGGGGGCGATCAAAGATGCTTTTAGCATGCTGCATATTAAAGGCATTCTGGAAACAGTTTTTTCACGCCTGGGGATCAAAGGTGCTTGCTTTGCCGCTGCTTCAACTGGAGAAGAGGATTTTATTATCCAGGTGTCTGGCCAGGAACTGGGCCGGGTTTTATCCCCTGCCGCGGTTACGCTGGAAGCGTTCCAGATCAAAAACAGGAAAGTATTCTTAGCCCAGCTGGATTTGGCAAAGTTGTTCGCTTTGGCAGATAAAAATAAGAAATTCGTTCCTGCTCCGAAATACCCTGGGGTCACCCGGGACATAAGTTTTATTGTCAAAGATAATATTTCCGTAAGCCGGATAATCGAAGCGATCAGCGGCCTGGGGCAACCTTTAATAAACGCCAGGATCGTGGATTATTACCGCGGCAAACAGATCCCTAAAGGGTTCCGCGCGCTTACCGTGTCCTGTATATACCGTTTAGATGACCGCACGCTTACTGAAGAGGAGGTTACCCCTGTTCAGGAAAAAGCGGTCAAGCTGCTTGTCGATGGTTTTGGCGCCAAATTGCGCTAGCCACCAGACGAGGTTGTTTTCCGCATATATATGTGCTATACTTCTATTAGTAAAAAGTTGTTCTTTTAGATTCCCTGCTGTGCACGTTGGAACGTGATAATTGTTGAACCAACACTGATTCTAGGGAGCCTGAATCGTTTAAGCATACGTGCTTAGAGATAGGGCACCCACCTGAAACCAAACCGGTTCAGACTATCATCCAACGGCACGACGCGGGGATTTTTTTTACATGGACCTTTTTGAAGAAAACCTAAAACAGGATAATAAAAATCAGCTTCTGGCCGCGCGCATGCGGCCGGCGAAGCTTGATGATTTCGTTGGCCAGCGCCATATACTGGGTAAAGGTAAGTTATTGCGCCGCGCCATTGAAGCGGACCGCCTTGTCTCGGTTGTGCTTTTTGGCCCTTCAGGGTGCGGAAAAACTTCCCTGGCCTGGTGCATCGCCAATGTCACCCAGGCGATCTATCAGGCGGTAAATGCCACGACATCCAATGTCGATGAGCTAAGAAAGATCATCGCGGCTTCCAAATTACAGTTTAGCCGCTCGCATAAGAAGACGATCCTTTTTATCGACGAGATACATCGTTTCAATAAAGCCCAGCAGGATGTGCTTCTTCCGGATTTAGAAGAGGGTAACCTTATCCTGGTCGGCGCCACAGTGCACAACCCGTATTTTGCTTTGAATTCGGCGCTGCTTTCCCGCTCTATTGTCTGCGAACTAAAAGCTTTAGAGGAAAGCGAGATATTGGAGATCCTTAACGCCTGCCTGAAAGATAAAGACAGGGGCTTGGGCAAGTTTAATGTGCAGATCGCTAAAGACGCGATCAATTTTCTGGCGAAATCCTGCGAAGGGGACGCCCGGCGCGCGCTGAATGCTTTAGAGCTTGGGGTGTTGACTACTCCTGTAGACGCCGGAGGAAAAATAGATTTTTCTCTGGAGGTCGCCCAGGATTCCATCCAGAAAAAAGCCGTTGTCTATGATCATGATGAGGATGGGCATTTTGATACTGCCTCGGCGTTCATTAAATCCATGCGCGGTTCAGATCCGGATGCCGCGCTTTACTGGATGGCCAAAATGCTTTACGCGGGAGAAGATCCGCGTTTTATCGCCCGCAGGGTCTGCATCCTGGCCGCTGAAGATGTGGGTAACGCCGATCCTTTAGCTTTAGTCTTGGCTAACGCGGCTTTGCAGGTAGCCGAATTTGTGGGAATGCCGGAGGCGAGGATCCCGTTAGCCCAGGCAGTAGTTTATGTTTCCACCGCTTTAAAATCAAATGCCAGTTATATGGCACTTGAAAAAGCGGCAGGCGATATCGCGGAAAATAAGGTACAAGAGGTCCCCGACGACCTGAAGGACGCCAATTACCCCGGCGCCAAAAAACTTGGCCATGGCAAAGGCTATAAATACGTGCACGACTATCCAGGGAACTTTGTAGAACAGCAATATACCCGTAAAAAAGTCCGCTATTATCAGCCGACAGATTCAGGGTATGAAGCGAAGATCAAGCAGCGGCTGTTAAAATTACGCAAGGAGTAGGCCACGATGATGCTGGGTATGCAGATATTAGCGGTTTTAGGGATAGGCCTGATCGGTTATGCCATCTTTGGGGCGGTTTATTCCGGGCCGGGCGCTGGCGGCGGCAGCTCAGCTAAAAAGAAATCTGCGCCTAAACCGCTGCTTTTTACCCCGGATGCCCCGGTAGAGGACCTGAAAGCCAAACATCTGGCCCAACAGGTAAGTTCTCTGGAAGAGCAGTTAAAAAAACTTCAAGCCGAATACGATAAAGAAAAAACGTCTTTTGCTTCCAGCGCAGAGAAACAAGCTAAGCTTAGCGATGAACTAGAGCGCAGGCAGGAATGGGTGGCAAGATCAGAGCAGGAATTAAGTAAAGCAAAAACAGAAACCCTGGATTTTAAAAATAAATTTACGTCTAAAGAAAATGAGCTGCAGGAGGAATTTACCAAGAACGTTAACCTTAACCGGGAACTCCGGCAGTTAAAGGCAGACCTGGAAGCCAAAGATAAAGAAGATAAACTTAAAGCTGAGCAGATAGAAATACAGAAACACCAGATAGAGAAACAATCCGCCCAGGCCAAGGAACAGGCGGGGATTATCGCGGAGTTCAAGAAAAAAGAAAAAAACAGCGAATGGGTGCCCAAAGAGGAGTTTAATAAGCTGAACCAGGAGTACAGTGAAATTGAGAAAGAGCTGGAGGCGAAAGATGAGAAACTGAAGGTTTTTGCCGAAGAGATCATTCAGCTAAAAAACAAAGCGGCCACGGTAATTTCGCCGGCAGAATCACAAGCCGCGGGAACTGTTAAAACAAAGATAGAAGCGCCTTCTGCGCAGGAGGAAACCAGTATTCCCGCCGTGCCTGCGCCTGAAGCAAAAGAATCTATATTACCGGTAAAGCCAGAACAGCCGGCCAGTACTGCTCCGGATCTAAATACCCCCACAGAGGAAACCTCTAAAACCGGACAAACAGAACAGCCATCTGTTGTGCAGGAAGTTCCTGCGGAAACAGGCAAAACAGAAAATGCAGCTGAAGGAATCACTCCTGCCGTACAGCCTATAGAAGAGGCCAGTAAACCCGAAGAAGTAAAAACTTCCGCTGCCGTTACGGCAACCCCGAAAATCGGGCTGGATAAAGTGCGCAATATCGGGATCATGGCGCACATTGACGCAGGGAAAACCACGACCACCGAAAGGATCCTGTACTAGACAGGCCGCAATTATAAGATCGGCGAGGTGCATGATGGCGGGGCAACAATGGATTGGATGAAACAGGAACAGGAAAGGGGAATAACGATCACTTCCGCGGCAACGACCTGTTTCTGGAAAGGCCACCGCATCAATATCATTGATACTCCCGGGCATGTTGATTTTACGGTGGAGGTGGAACGCTCTTTACGCGTATTAGACGGTGCCGTAGCGGTGTTCTGCGCCGTTGGAGGCGTGGAACCGCAATCAGAGACCGTCTGGCGGCAGTCTGACAAATACAATGTGCCGAAAGTAGCTTTCATCAACAAGATGGACCGTACAGGCGCAGATTTCTTTAGCGTATTAAACGGCATAGAGAAGGACTTGGGCGCTAACGCCATTGCTCTGGAGATACCCATAGGTAGCGAAGATAAATTCCGCGGCGTGATCGACCTGATCGAAATGAAGGCGTATATTTATAATGATGAATCTTTAGGCAAAGAATTCAGCGTAGAAGATCTCCCCGCTGAATACGCGGAAAGCGCGGCAAAATACCGCCATATTATGGTTGAGCGCGCGGCTTCTTTTGATGATAGCCTGATGAAAAAATTCCTGGAAGACCCTAACACGATCACCCAGGAAGAACTCTACAAGGTGATCCGCATGGGTACGGTAGCCAATAAAATGGTCCCGGTGATCTGCGGCGCATCATTCAAGAACAAGGGTGTGCAGAAACTTCTTGATACAGTCGTCGCATTTCTGCCTTCGCCGTTAGACACGCCGCCCGTAGAAGGCAGCGATATCAATGACAGCCAGAAGAAGATCCAGGTTAAAGCGGATACGCATGAGCCTTTCTGCGGCCTGGCTTTTAAGGTGCAGAGCGACCAGCATATGGGCAAACTCGTCTATGTGCGGGTTTATTCCGGTATTTTATCCACCGGTACCTATATATTGAACTCCACCAAAAATAAAAGAGAGCGGGTCAGCCGCATAGTGCAGATGCACGCCAATCAAAGGGAGAACATTGATTTTGCTTTTGCCGGGGATATAGTCGCCATCCCCGGTTTAGCCGATACTGTTACCGGCGATACGGTTTGTGACCCGGATCATCCGATAATCCTGGAAGCCATCCAGTTCCCCACGCCAGTAGTCTCATTAAGCATAGAACCGAAATCCCGCGCTGACCAGGATAAGCTGGGCCGCGGCCTGGGTAAACTCATGGAGGAAGACCCTACTTTCAAGGTGGAAACCGACGAGGAGACCAAAGAAGTGATCCTTACCGGTATGGGAGAGCTGCACCTTGAGATCATCGTGGACCGCCTGAAAACCGAGTTCGGGGTTGAGGCGGTTGTCGGTAAGCCCAAAGTCGCTTACCGGGAGACGATCACTAAGAGCGCGCAGGCGGAGAATAAATATATCAAACAATCCGGCGGCCGCGGACAATACGGCCATGTCGTCCTGGATATTTCACCTAATCAGCCGGGCGGCGGCTTAAAGTTCATTGACAGCATAAAAGGCGGCGCGATCCCGCGTAACTTTATTCCCGCCGTGGAAAAGGGCGTTATTGAAGCTATGAAAAAAGGCGTTTTTGCCGGTTACCCTGTCGTAGATGTCACCGTGGATCTAGTGGATGGTTCATACCATGAAGTGGATTCTTCGGAGATCGCCTTCCGCATGGCGGCAATCCTGGGGTTTAAGGACGCTTTTATGAAAGGCTCGCCTGTGCTCCTTGAGCCGAGCATGTCTTTGGAGGTTTCTACCCCGGAGGAATATTTAAACAGCTGCGTGGGTTATATATGTTCGCATCGCGGCAAGATCCTGAATATCGACGCGAAGGCTAACCAGAAAGTAATCTCCGCCGAGGCGCCGCTGTCGGAGATGTTCGGATACGCCACTAATTTCCGCTCGCTTTCCAGCGGCCGGGCTAACGCTACGATGGAATTTGATAAATATACCCAGGTCCCCGGAGAGATCGCCCAGAAGATCGTTGAAGAAAAACAGCAGCAGAGCCAGAAAAAATAGCGTGTTAATCTTTTTCTTGCTTTCGCCTGCCGGCAAGCATACAATAAAATCATGAAGAAGATAATAAAAACATATTTGTGGATCTTGGCCATATTGTTAACCGTTAATTATGGGGGAGTTTTTGCCATGGAAGATAAAATTGTTGTTTTGGAAACCAATCAGGGCAATATTGAGATCAAGCTAAAAAGCGATATCGCGCCTAAAGCATGCGAGAATTTTGAAAAGCTCGTGCAAAAAGGTTATTATAACGGGCTTATTTTTCACCGGGTGATCAAGGGTTTTATGATCCAGGGCGGCGACCCCACGGGAACAGGCGCTGGCGGCGAATCCATCTGGGGGAAGCCTTTTGAGGATGAAGTCACTCCCATGGCGAAGTTTGATGCGCCAGGCATCCTGGCTATGGCCAATGCCGGGCCCAGCACAAACGGCAGCCAGTTTTTTATCACCACAGCTAAGACCCCGTGGTTGAATATGCGCCACACTATTTTCGGCGAAGTTGTTTCCGGGTATGAAGTTGTGCAGAAAATAGAGGATGTCCCGGTTGGCGCGAATGACCGGCCTGCGCAAGAGCAAAAGATCATCAAGGCTTATATCAAATAAACCCCCGAAGGCTTGGATCAAACAAAAAGAGCCCTTATTGTAGGGCTCTTTTCGGAGGGGATAAACCTCTAGTGGTTTACGCTATCGTTTTTCCTCCATCAGTTAAAAAAGGATAACTAAAGATTGCCATATCCCTGGTAGAAATCAAGGGTAAATCAGGCATTTCAAGAAAGCGTTTTCTAAAGCGATGCAAAATAAAAATTATAAAGATGAATTGAATCCGGCGCAGGCAAAAGCCGTAGAAAGCGTCCAGGGCGCATACCTGGTGATCGCCGGGGCAGGCAGCGGAAAGACCCGTGTTCTGGTGCACCGCGTCGCCCATCTTGTCGCCAAAGGCGTGAAACCAGAAGAAATATTATTGCTTACTTTCACCCGGCGGGCCGCTGAAGAGATGCTCCGGCGGGCAAGCGCGCTTTTAGACGCGCGTTGTTCACGCGTTTCCGGCGGGACGTTCCATTCCTTCGCCAATATGACTTTGAGGAAATACGCCTCCCTGGTGGGGTTATCCCATAATTTCACCATTCTTGACCAGTCGGACGCAGAAGACGCTGTCGGGCTTGTGCGCGCCAAGCTGCAGCTTAATAAAACCGATAAGCGTTTCCCGAGAAAACACGCGATCCTGGAAGTGATCTCAAAAAGCACGAATAAATCCTTAGGGATCGAAGATGTGTTAGGGGAGGAATACCCGCAGTTCAAAGAATTCGCCCCGGAGATAAAGAAGATCCGCGATGAGTATAATCTCTATAAACGCCAGAAGTCGCTTTTAGATTATGATGACCTTTTGATCTACCTGCAGATGCTTTTAAGCCAGCACTCTGACGCGCGGCTTTATCTTTCCCGCAAATACAAATACATTATGGTCGATGAATACCAGGATACAAACCGGCTGCAGGCGTATATCGCCTGCCTTTTAGCCAGCGAACACGGTAATATCATGGTGGTCGGCGATGACGCTCAAAGTATTTATTCTTTTCGCGGGGCAAATTTCCGCAATATCATAGATTTTCCGAAGATCTTTAAGAACGCCAAGATGATCACCCTGGAAGAGAATTACCGCTCTACGCAGCCGATCTTGGACCTGACTAACGCCGTGATCCGCCAGGCAAAAGAAAAATTCGAGAAGAATCTTTTTACCAAAAAGAAAGGTGGGTCCTTGCCGGTTTTTATTGATTGCCCCGACGATAGCTCGCAATCAAAGTTTGTGGCTGAAAAGATCCTGGAGTTAAGGGAAGAAGGGCTGAATTTAAAAGATATCGCTGTGCTTTTCCGCTCCGGGTGGCACTCCAATGACCTGGAGATCGAACTGGCCAGCCGGAATATACCTTTTGTAAAATATGGCGGCCTGAAATTCGTGGAAGCGGCGCATATTAAAGACGTATTATCTTACCTACGTATCGCGCATAACCCACAGGATCAGGTAAGCTGGATGCGCGCGCTTTTATTGATCCCCGGCATAGGCCCGAAAACAGCTAATACGATCATCGATACTTTAAACAAGAAAGACAAAACAAAAACGGAGCATATCCTTAAGAAAAAAGAGGACCTGGTCAGGCTTCTTGAACTGCTTGAGAAAAGTAATTCCGCAGAGGATAAACCGGCCGCCTTGATAGAGAGGTTTTTGAAATATTACCAGCCGTTGTTAAAGTTAAAATACGACGATTTCAACAAGCGTTTAAATGACCTGGATTCATTGTTAAATATCGCCTCGCGCTATAAATCGCTGGAGCAGTTTCTGACGGATATGGCCCTTGAGCCTCCGGAGCGCGGGTTAGTAGAATCCGGGCACCCGGATAAAGATGATTCCACACTGACATTATCCACGATACATTCGGCAAAAGGACTGGAATGGCATACGGTTTTTATCATTTATGTCGCTGAAGGCCACTTGCCTTCTTATCTGTCTTTGGAAAGCCAGGATGAGATCGAAGAGGAGCGCCGGCTGTTTTATGTGGCATGTACGCGGGCAAAAATGAACCTGTTCTTATCCAAGCCGAATATTGACCGGTCTGTGCGCAGCCTGATGGCCGCGGGAGGCACAATATTCACCCAGCTGTCGCGTTTTCTGGAAGAAGGCAGTGTCCTGGATAAGTTCGTGGATGTGCAGGCATTAGGGGAATTAGCGGCGGAGGATTGCGAGCTGGAAGATATTATCGGAGAAAGCGGCCATCGAAGCAAAGAATTCTTTGATAATATGAAAGATTATTTCTCCGGCTAAAGCGGTTTTTAAAGGGATAAAACCCCGCTATTTTGCTTGAGATAGGTATAATTTTGTGTTAAAATTCCTACTATGATTGTCACTAAGCAGAAACCTCAGGATGAGATACTCAAGATCCTCAAAGGCTATGAAAAAGTCTTTTTGATCGGTTGCGGTGAGTGCGCCACGATCTGTAAGACCGGGGGAGAGGCGGAAGTTAAAGCGATGCAGGCTTTACTTACGGCATCCGGAAAGTCCGTTACAGGTATAAGCATACCGAGCGCTCCGTGTTTGGCATCCAAGGTTAAGGCCGAGCTGGCCAAAAATACGGCGGTACTAAAAAACAGCGACGCTGTTTTGGTGCTTGCCTGCGGTTTAGGCGTACAATCGGTAAAGGAGAACGCGCGCCTGGAACGGGATATTTTTCCGGCATGCGATACGCTTTTTGGCGCGGTGATGGATGGCCGCGGAGATTTCTATGAAAAGTGCCTTGCCTGCGGCGAATGCGTTTTAGATGTGACCGCCGGAATATGCCCGGTCACTCTTTGCCCTAAGGGTATGCTTAATGGGCCCTGTGGCGGGATGAACAAAGGCAAATGCGAGGTGGATACGGAGAGGGATTGCGCCTGGGTGTTGATCTACAGGGAACTGGAGAAGAAAGATAAACTTGACACAATGCGGCAGATCCGCAAAGAAAAAGACCATAACAAGGCTTTGCGGCCGCATAAACTGATCGCGCATAAATAAAATGGCGGGACAACTTCCTTACAGCGAAAAAGTCATGGATCATTTCACTAATCCGCGTAATGTCGGCGAGATCGTCAATCCCGACGGCGTAGGCACAGTGGGTAACCCGGTGTGCGGTGATGTGATGAAAATGTTCTTGAAAATAGAGAACGATACGATCGTCGACGCTAAATTCAAGACTTTTGGCTGCGGGGCGGCAGTGGCGACCAGCTCCATGGTCACCGAGATGGTCAAAGGTAAAAGCATCAAAGAGGCTTTAGAGATCACTAATAGCGCCGTGGCCGAAGCTTTAGGTGGGTTACCTCCCGTAAAGATGCACTGTTCGGTTTTGGCGGAGGAAGCGCTGCGTTCGGCTCTGGTGGATTATTACACAAAGAAAGGTGTTCCTATCCCATTTGAGTTCAAGAAACACTCCCATGAAGGGGAAACTTGCTTATAGATAGCCATGTTGAACACGTTGCAAATAAATAATACGACAGATTGCAGTTCAGACGCCAATCCGGAATTTGTAACGGGGTTGACAAAAGCTCAAATACGTAGTAAAATTCTTTTGAAATTAAAAACTCAGAAGGAGGAATACCGAAACCAAAAAAGTAAGATCATTAAAGATAAACTTTTAAGGAATAAGGTTTTCAAAAAGGCGAAGATAGTGATGTTTTACATTGCCTTTGGCGGTGAAGTAGATACAGAAGAGATGATTAAAGAAGCAAAAAAAGCAGGCAAAGTCATTTGCGTGCCGATTTGCAAGAAAGATAGAGAAATAATGCAGCCAGCTATATTAGACGAACACGCTAAGTTAATTAAGGGTCTTTACGGAGTGCTTGAGCCGGTGGCGCAGGGAGAGATCTCACCGCGTAAACTGGATCTAGTCATTGTGCCGGGTCTGGCTTTTGATAAAAAAGGCAGACGGCTTGGCCGGGGCAAAGGTTTTTACGATCGTTTCCTGAACCTGCTCCCTAAAGATACCCCCTCTATCGGTCTGGCTTTTGATTTCCAAATCTTACCTTCTGTTCCTACCACCCCACGGGACGTAAACGTCCAAGAAATTATCTTCTCCTAAATCCGGAAGTTCTAAAAAAGAGCAATCAGGTTCAAAAGGGAGGATAAGATGATTCTCGATATTGTGATTACCATATGTATTGCAATAGCCGCGGCTATCTCCGGTTATTTCCTAAGAAAGCACATCGCAGGGAAAAAATTAAAAAGCGCTGAAACAGAAGCAGAGCATATCCTGGAAGAAGCTAAGAAAGAGGTGCTCAATAAAAGGCGGGAGGCCGAGCTTGAGGCCAAAGACCTTTTATACCGCATGCGGCAGGATTTTGAGCGGGAGACCAAGGACCGCAAACAGGAGATGTTCAACCTTGAAAAAAGGCTCTCCTCAAAAGAAGAGAACATCGACCGCAGGCTGGACCTTCTGGAGAAAAAAGAAAAAGAGATCGATTCAAGGCATGATGGTTTAAAGAAGCAGGAAGACGCTTTGAAGGCAAAAGACGCGCAGCTGCATGCTTTGGTCGCCGAGGAAAAGGAGAGGTTGCAGAAGATATCTTCTTTGTCCGCCGAGGAAGCAAAGCAGATATTACTTAGCCGCCTGAACGAAGAATTGAATAATGAAAAGGCGTCATTCATCAAACGCCAGGAGGAAGAGATCCGCACCCTGGCAGATAAAAAATCACGCGAGATATTAAGCTTAGCGATCCAGCGCTGCGCGGCGGAACACACGGTGGAGACAACAGTAAGCGTGGTGACATTACCGAACGATGAAATGAAAGGCAGGGTCATTGGGCGAGAAGGCCGCAATATACGCGCTTTAGAGATGGCTACCGGAGTGGATGTGATCATTGACGATACCCCGGGCGCAGTGACGCTTTCGGCGTTTGATTCTGTGCGCCGCGAGATCGCCCGTTTAAGCCTGGAAAAACTTCTTACCGACGGCAGGATACATCCGGGCAGGATAGAAGAGATCGTGGAAAAGACCAAGAAGGAGATGGATGAAAAGATCAAAGAAGAGGGTGAGAAAGCCGCTTTTGAGGCAGGGGTCAACGGCCTGCACCCGGAGTTGATCAAACTTTTAGGCAGGTTAAAATACCGCACCAGTTACGGGCAAAACGCTTTGCAGCATTCCAAGGAAGTATCTTTTCTTCTGGGCGTAATGGCTTCGGAGCTGGGCATGGATTTCAAGTTAGGCAGGCGTATCGGGCTTTTGCATGATATCGGTAAAGCCGTAGACCATCAGGTTGAAGGCACTCACGCGAAGCTCGGCGCGGACCTGGCAAGAAAATACAATGAAACAGCGGAAATAGCTTCCGCTATCGAGTCGCACCATGAAGAGGCGCAGCCGCAGAGTTTATACGCGATACTGGCGGTGGCAGCAGACGCGATAAGCGCGGCGCGGCCAGGAGCAAGAAGAGAAACTTTAGAAACATATATCAAACGCCTGGAAAAACTGGAATCCATCGCCAATGTTTTTAAAGGAGTGGAAAAATCTTTCGCCATTCAGGCCGGCCGCGAGATCCGCGTGATCGTGCAGCCGGAGAAGATCTCTGACGCAGAAGCCGTGATCATGGCCAGGGATATCCGTAAGAAGATCGAAGAAGGCATGGAGTACCCGGGCCAGATCAAAGTAACCGTGATCCGCGAGACGCGTTCCATTGAGTACGCTAAATAATATGAAAATACTATTTATTGGTGATGTAGTCGGTTCACCCGGCAGGGAAGCGATCAAGAAACTGCTGCCGGGATTAAAAAAAGAATATGCTTTGGATTTTGTGATCGCCAACGCCGAGAATGCCGCCGGTGGCTCGGGGATCACTTCTAAGGTAGCCGAGGAGCTCTTCGGCTCCGGCGTTGACCTGCTTACTTCCGGCGACCACATCTGGAAGAAAAGCGAGATCTTCGAACTGATCAATCAGGAGGAGCGCATCCTGCGGCCGATCAACTACCCCAGCGGCGCGCCGGGCAAAGGGAGCGCTGTTTTTAAAAGTTCTTCCGGCAAGAAGATCGGCGCGATCAACGTGAATGGCCGCGTTTTTATGGATGCCTTGGAGTGCCCATTCAAGCTTTCTTTAAAAGCCGCGGAAGAGCTTTCCAAGGAAACCAAAGTGATCATCGTGGATGTGCACGCCGAGGCAACTTCCGAGAAAGTCGCGCTTGGCTGGTATTTAGATGGCAAGGTCTCCGCTGTTTTGGGTACGCATACGCATATCCAGACAGCTGATGATAAGATCCTTCCCCGCGGCACAGCTTATATTACCGATGTCGGTATGACCGGGCCGTATGATTCGGTGATCGGCAGGAGAGTAGAAGATGTGCTTACGCGTTTCTTGACTTCTATACCCGTGAAATTCCAGGTCGCCGATTCCAATATCCAGCTGCATGGGGCGGTCGTGGAGATAGATGAAGATAGCGGCCATGCGCTATCCATCACACGCATACAAAGAAAGGTCTGATGTATAAGAATATAAAGATATTATTCTTTCTGATCGTTTTTATTTGTTGTGCGCAAGCGGTTTCTCTGGCGCAATTTAAAGAGCAGCTTGAGATCGAGGTGGATGCTAACTCTAAAACAATCCCGCTGCCGAAGATCTACCGGCCGAATATGGATCTAAGCGGCCAGGGTTTTAACCGCGATCCATCATGGCCGCAAACTCTCGCTGCCAGGGAAGTGCTGGATAATTGGCAGAAAGATATTGGGTTTAAAGGTTTTTACCGGCTGCAGTATAATCTTTGGGAGATCTCCCAACTTGAAAAAGATAAACCTGCGCAAAACGCGCTCTTAAATAGCTATGAGGCGCTGATCAAATCCGTCAGCGACTCTGGCGGGGTGGTGATACTGGATCTATTCGGCACTCCCGCGGGGATGGGCAATGTGCTGGATAAGAACAGCCCGCCGCACAACCTGAAAGCATACAAGCAGCTGGTCAAAACGGTGATGCGCAATTTAAGCTGCGATAAGAAATATAATATCTGGTATGAAGTTTGGAATGCCCCGGACCTGGATGATTTCTTTCTGGGCAAACGGCAGGAATATTTTAATATGTACCGGGTCGTGGCGGAAGCCGTAAAAGAGTTGCGCCAGGAAACCAAAGCCAATATCCGCCTGGGTGGCCCCGGCACAAGCTGTTGGTTCCAGAATTTAGAGCCGAATACAATTTTTAACCCGGAAAGAAGCCTGATCTATGAACTGATCAAATATTGTTACAGTTACCGCCTGCCCCTGGATTTTATCTGTTGGCACGCTTACTCCTGCGACCCGCTGGCCGATAAACAGGATACCCTGTACAATAAGTCTTCGGTCAATCTTATCCGCGACTGGATGGAATATTTTGGTTTTGACCGTAATACGCCCCTGGTCATTGATGAATGGAATTTTGACCGCAATGCGAATCAGTCTCCGGCAAGGGGGGAGAAATCTTATATCGCGGCCAGTTATATACCCAGCCGGCTGAAAGCGATGGCTAGCGCAGGGCTGGATCAGCAGATATATTTTGCGTTGGAGGATTTTCAGGTCCCTAAAGAAGGGATAAACAGGAATCTGGGGGTTTTTTCTTTTGATGCCGAGCATACCAGCTACAAAGGCAGCGCAAAAGCCGGCTATAATGTTTTCAGGATGCTTGGGGCTCTGGGCGAGAACCTGCTGGAGGCAAAGCTTAATGATGATTTTATAGGGATAATCCCGACAAAATCGGAAAGCGCGCTGGTCTTGCTTATTTATAATTACATTGATCCGGAGATCGCCGTAAACCAGATATCCCGGAACATCATTTATTTAAACAGCGCGCAGCGCAAAGTATTGTTGAATATCATCAAATCCGACAGGCTGGATAAGATCTTGTCCGGGTCCTTAAGCCTTGATTCTTTGCGCATGGATGAAAAAGTGCGCGGTATTTTTAAGGTTGCTATGGAGATGGACGCTCTAGGGAAAAAATTCTCTTCCACAAGCCGTAAAGTGAAACTATCCGTAAAAGGTTATAAAGAAATTTATTCTTACAGCAGATACGTTGTTGCCGCGCCGTGCTCTTTTGATTGCGCTTTTAAGCCCGCAGAAGAGAAAGAAATTGATTTTAACCAGCCGGTGACAATAGATCTTGATCTTGCGCCATATTCGGTGCAGATGCTTATTTTTAAAAAGAAGCCAGTCGAGGCGCCGCTAGCTGAAACCAAGCCTGTAGCTGAAACCAAGATTGCTGCAGCGGATGCAAAGAAGAATGCAGAAGGAAAATAAACATATTTATACGGTTTCCGAGATCACCCAGGCGATCAAGGGTTTGCTTGAGGAGAAGATCGGAGAGGTATGGCTGGAAGGCGAGGTTTCTAACTTTAAAGCTGCGACAAGCGGCCATTTTTATTTTTCTTTAAAAGATCCTGCCGCGCTTATTTCCGGCGCGATGTTCGCCTACGCCAATAAAGGGCTGAAATTTAAAATTGAAGACGGGTTAAAGGTGATCTGTTTTGGTAAACTCGCGGTTTTCGGCCCGCGCGGGCAATACCAGATCATCGTGGAGAAGATCGAGCCTAAAGGCGTGGGCGCGCAGCAATTGGCCCTGGAGCAGTTAAAGAAGAAACTTCAGGCCGAAGGCCTGTTCGATGCGGCGCATAAACGTAAATTACCACGCATGCCTTTTTGCGTGGGGATAGTTACTTCCGGCTCCGGGGCGGCTGTGCGGGATATCCTGCAGATACTTAAAAAAGGCGCAGGTTTTGTAGATGTGGTCATCCGTTCGGCCCGCGTGCAGGGAGAGGGCGCTTTTCTTGAGATTGCCCAGGGGATAGAGGATTTAAATGCCTTTGGCAAAGTTGATCTGATCATTGTTTCCCGCGGCGGAGGCAGCTCTGAGGACCTCTGGTCTTTTAATGAAGAGGTGGTCGCCCGCGCGATATACAACTCTAAGCTGCCGGTTATCTCAGCAGTCGGCCACCAGATCAATACGACATTAGCTGACCTTGTGGCGGATCTTTGCGTGGAAACGCCTTCGGCTGCCGCAAAATTTATCGTGGACAGAAAGAATGCTTTATTGGCGGAACTGGCGGATTACCGGCATGAGCTTTCATTCTTGGCCAGGGATATTATCGGAGATATGCAGAACAACCTGACGGCGCTTGCGCATATGCTTAAGAGCCCCAGGGACAGGCTTTTAGAGAAAGAGCAGCAACTGGATGAATTATTCTCCAATTTGAATTACAATATTAAACACGCCTTGCAGCTTTCTTTTGAGCGCAGCTCTTCAGTGATCAGCAGGTTGAGCGTCTTAAATCCTTTGGCTATACTTGGCCGCGGCTATAGCTTGAGCACGCTTATCCAGGGCGCGGCGATCATCAAAGATTCCCGGCAACTAAAAAAAGGTGACCTCGTAAAGACGGTCCTAGGTAAAGGCGCATTTATCAGTTCAGTCCAGGAGGTAATCAAGGATGAAAGATAAACAGAATTTTGAGGATGATCTAAAGAAGCTTCAGAAGATCGTCGAGGAACTTTCCAGCGGTTCTTTAAGTTTGGCTGATGCCTTGAAAAAATATGAGGAGGGGATCAAACTTTCACAGGCCTGCTCGCAGACTCTCTCGGAGGCCCAGCGCAAAGTAGAGCTGCTCATGAAAAAAGACGGCAAGTTTTCTTTGGAAAAATTTGACGAACCAAAAGAGGAAAAATAATGTTATTGGAGCGGATTAATTCCCCAAAAGACCTGAAGTCGCTGACTGTTGATCAGTTGAACAGCCTTTGCTCAGAGATTCGCTCCAGGATGATCGAGGTAGTTTCCCGGACAGGGGGGCATCTTGCCTCCAGTTTAGGCGCCGTGGAGCTGATCGTCGCTTTGCATTATTCTTTGAATACGCCGTTAGATAAAATCATCTTTGATGTGGGCCATCAGTCTTACGCGCACAAGATCATCACCGGCCGCAATAAAGATTTTGATACCCTGCGCCAATATCAGGGTTTAAGCGGGTTCCCCTCAAAAGACGAATCAGTTTATGATCCTTTTACCACGGGGCATTCTTCCACAGCGGTTTCTCTGGCCTTAGGCCTGGTTTGCGCAAGGGATATGCTGCCGGAGGGTGAACGTTTCAAGGTCGCCGCCGTGATCGGCGACGGCTCTTTAAGCGGGGGCGTGTGTTTTGAAGGATTGAATAACGCCGGGCACTTGAAGAAAGACCTGATCGTGGTGCTGAACACTAATGAACTAAGCATCGCTCCCAATGTCGGGGCGATCAGCACTTATCTGAACAAGATCATCTCCCTTCCGGTTTATAACCGTGTCCATGATTCGCTGGAGAATTTCCTTAAGATCCGCGGGCCGCGCGCCGGGCGGCTTTTAAGGTTGATGAATAAATTTGAGGAAGGTTTAAAGGGTTTGTTTGTGCCGGGGATGCTTTTTGAGGAACTGGGTTTTCGTTATTTCGGCCCGATCGACGGGCATAACTTGAACGCGCTCATCCCCACGCTTAAGAATATCATTGGTTTCAAAGGGCCAAGGCTGTTGCATGTGGTTACCAAAAAAGGCAAAGGCTGCCAGTTTGCCGAGAATGACCCGGTAAAATTCCACGGGATAAGCTGTTTTGACCCGGATACCGGAGAGGCGCTACAGAAAAGCTCACCCGGTTCAAGAAGCTATACCCAGGTGTTCGGGGATAAGCTGGTGGAACTCGCCGCTAAAGACAAACATATCGTGGCGATCACCGCGGCAATGCCGGAAGGCACGGGTTTGGATAAATTCCGCGACAATTACCCGGAAAGATTTTTTGATGTCGGTATCGCCGAAGACCATGCCGTAAGTTTTGCCGCCGGATTAGCCCGGCAAAAACTTAAACCCGTGGTGGCGATATATTCTACTTTCTTGCAGCGCGCCTATGACCAGATCATCCAGGATGTCGCTTTGCAGGATTTGCCGGTGGTCTTAGCCATTGACCGCGCCGGGATCGTGGGAGAGGATGGGGTTACCCACCAGGGGATCTTCGATCTTTCTTATTTACAGAGCATCCCGAACATGGTGATCATCGCCCCTAAAGACGGCCCGGAGACAGAAGCAATGCTTGAGTTTGCCATTAATTTGAATAAGCCGGTTGCCTTAAGGTATCCGCGCGCGATCGTGCCTGCGTCAGCCGGCGGGTGCGCGCCTGTAAGCCTGGGCAAAGCCGAGGTGATCCGCCAGGGCGATGCTTTTGTTATTGTGGCTTTAGGAAGCATGGTTGAGCCTTCTTTGGCCGCCGCGGAAATTTTAAGCAAGGAAGGGATATTCGGCACAGTGATCAACGCGCGTTTTGTCAGGCCGTTGGATATTAATTGCATTAAAGAAAACGCGCGGAAAACAAAAATTGTTTTCACTATTGAAGAAGCGGTAGCGGATTCCGGTTTAGGCAGCGCCGTGGCTTTGGGGCTTGGCAGGGAAGTCATTCGCCTGGGCCTGCCCTGCGATTTTATCACTCATGCCAAAAGGGATATACTGCTTGAGAAATACGCATTGCATCCGGCGGGTATTGCCGCTAAAATAAAGCAAACTATTGAGGGATAATGGCTAGGATCATTATTGACCAACAGAGATGTAAAGGGTGCCTGCTTTGCATAAAATTCTGCCCCCGTAAACTGATCAGGAAAAGTTCCAAATTAAGCAAGCAGGGGACGAATTTCGTGGAATTTATCTCCACGGGAGCCTGTTTAGGGTGCGCGCAGTGCGCGTTGATCTGCCCGGATTGCTGCATTGAGGTAATTAAATAAATTATGGTTAATAAACGCATACTTATTTCAGGTAATGAGGCTATCGCGCAGGGCGCGCTTGATGCTGGTTGCCGCTTTTACGCGGGTTATCCTATCACGCCCCAGAATGAACTGATCGCGTATATGGCAAAATATATGCCCGTTGCTTTGCCTGTTAAGCCTGTCTCTCCTAAGGGAGTGTTTATACAGGCGGAATCCGAGATCTCCGCGATCAGCATGGTTTATGGCGCAAGCGCCGCAGGCGTAAGGGCAATGACTTCATCTTCCAGCCCAGGGATAAGTTTGAAACAGGAAGGTATTTCTTATATCGCCGGAGCAGAGTTGCCGGCAGTGATCGTGAACATTATGCGCGGCGGGCCGGGCCTGGGCAATATCGCGCCATCCCAGTCGGATTATTTTCAGGCCACCCGCGGCGGCGGGCACGGAGATTACCGCCTGATCGTGTTTGCCCCTGATTCCGTGCAGGAAGCGTATGATCTAACGCGGCTTAGTTTTGAGCTGGCGGATAAATACCGTTGTCCGGCGATGATCTTAGGCGACGGAATATTGGGCCAGATGATGGAGCCGATAAGCGTTTCTCCGCAGAAACGCGTTTTACCCTTAAAACCCTGGGCGCTCACCGGCTGCCGGGGCAGAAAGCCGAATGTGGTCAAATCTTTTTACCTGCGCGAAGGCGACCTGGAAAAGTTTAACCTGAAGTTACAGAAAAAATATGCTGTCATTGAATCAAAAGAGCAGCGTTGGGAAGGGATGTTTCTAAATGACGCTAAAGTAGTACTGGTGGCTTATGGGACACTGGCGCGTGTTGCTAAAAGCGCGATAATTCAGTTGAGGGCTCAGGGCAAGAAAGTTGGGCTGATCCGGCCGATCTCTCTTTGGCCGTTTCCAAAAAAAGCGTTCAACGTTTTCAACTCCGGCAAGAAGAAATGCCTGGTGATCGAGATGTCTTATGGGCAGATGGTCGAGGATGTGCGTTTGTCTGTAGAGGCAAGGGCGAAAGTTGATTTTCTGGGCAGGTCCGGAGGCGGAGTGCTCACGGAAGAAGAGATCGTTAAGGGTTTATCGCGTTTATTGCGTTAAAACCATAGGAGAATGACAATGAAGAAACAAATTACAATCGGGTTAATATTATTAAGTTTCTTATTTGCCGGGCGCATCTACGCAGAAATATCGACCAAAGAATGCACGATATATACCAAAAAGAACCATCCCGGTTTAGAAGAAAAGGAGCAGCTGGTCACTTGCTCCGATGGCGTAATGTATTCTCACGGGTTATATAAATTCGCGATAATAAGCCTGCCTCCTGACTGGGATACGATCCATTTGAACCAGCGGGATCCTGCCGAGGAAGGTAAGATCACAAGCCTGGCGTTTTCTCCCGGTGATCAGCCGGTTCTCTTGCATATAATCATGAAAAAAACCCAGAATACAAGTATCGAGCAGGAATTAAAAGAGAAGATAGGCTTATTGGAAAATGAGGCCGGTGGGTTTAAGCTAGAATCAGAACCTGCCAAGGCAGAGATCCATAAATACGAAACCAGGAAGTTTATTTATTCTTCCGACGCTTTTGCTAAAGTGATCACATATTTAATTTTAGAAAAAGGATTTTCCTATGAGCTTAATTTTGCCTGTAACACTTTGGATAGTTACGAGCGTTATGCCGGTGACTTTAACAAGATCACGAATAATATATTAATAGGGACTGAGGTTGATTTTGTCAATTAACGTAAAAAAAAGACAATGAAGAATATTTTTAACCGCCCAAGGTCGTTACGGGATGTGCCCACTCATTACTGCCCTGGCTGCGGCCATGGCATAGCGCACAGGCTCGTCGCCGAAGCGATAGATGAGCTAGGTTTAAGGGAAGAAACCATCGGCATCGCCCCTGTGGGGTGCGCGGTGGTTGCCTATGATTACTGGGATTTTGATTGTTCGGAGGCCGCGCATGGCCGGGCCTTGGCCGTGGCTACCGCGATCAAAAGAGTGCATCCGGACAAGTTAGTTTTTACCTATCAGGGCGACGGCGACCTAGCGGCGATCGGGACAAATGAGACGATCCATGCGGCTAACCGTGGAGAGAATTTAAGCGTTGTATTCATTAATAACGCAATTTACGGGATGACCGGTGGGCAGATGGCGCCGACTACTTTGCTTGGCCAGAAAACAGCGACTACTCCGGCAGGCAGGCAGAAAATTGGCCAAGGCAGCCCTCTAAAAATAACCGAAATGCTTAGTTTGTTGCCCGGGGTTTGTTTTGCTGAACGCGTTTCTTTGCATAACCCGCAAGCAGTGTGTAACGCCAAAAAAGCGATCAAACAGGCATTCTCTAATCAGGTCAATAAATTGGGGTTCTCCATTGTGGAAGTGCTTTCTGCCTGCCCAACCTACTGGGGGTTAGCTCCTCAGGAAGCGTTGAGTTGGATAGAAGAGGTTATGCAAAAGGAGTTTGCCTTAGGGAGGATCAAGTGACCGAGCGGATAATTACCGCAGGAAGCGGCGGCCAGGGGGTAATGCTTTTGGGTAAAGTGATCGCCGAGGCAGCGATGCGTAAAGGGAAGTTTGTCACCTGGCTTCCTGCTTATGGCCCGGAAGTACGCGGCGGCACCGCGCATTGTATGATCGTTATTTCTGATAAAGAGATCGGCTCGCCTTGCGTGGATAAAGCCGATACCTTGATCATTTTAAATGAACCGTCTCTAAATAGGTTTAAAAACCGTCTAAAGCCCGGCGGTACGCTGATACTTAACGCGTCTTTATCGCCTTGCGTTAAGCCCGCCAAGGCGAAGGTCTTATATTTTCCTTTTACGGATATCGCGCTAAAGTTAGGTAATATCAGAACAGCGAATATGGTCGCTTTAGGAAGTTATCTGGCAGCGAAAAAGCTTTTTTCGATCAAGGATATCTTAAGTATTTTCCGGTTTATCACCAAAGGCTCAAATAATAACTTAGTACTGATCAACCAGAAAGCTCTGGAAGAAGGGATAAAACTAAAAAATGGTTAGAGTGAGGTTTGCGCCCAGCCCTACGGGTAACCTGCATATCGGCGGGGCGCGCACAGCGTTGTTTAACTGGGTATTCGCGCAGTCCCAGAAGGGCCAATTTGTTTTAAGGATCGAAGACACGGATAAAGAACGTTCCAAGAAAGAGTTTGTTGATGAGATCCTTTTTAGCCTCGGCTGGCTGGGTTTTAAGTGGGATGAAGTTTATTACCAGAGCCAGCGTTTTGACCTTTACCGCGAATACGCCGATAAACTGCTTAAAGCCGGCAAAGCTTATATTGAGCGCTCACCGGAAGGAAAAGAAGCGGTGATCTTTAAGATTACCCCCCGGAAGATACAGGTCAGTGACTTAGCGCGCGGAAATATTGAGTTTGACGCAAGCACGATCAAAGACCAGGTGCTCATCAAGTCCGACGGCACGCCGACTTACAATTTCGCCTGCGTGGTCGATGACGCGCTGATGAAGATCACGCATATTATCCGCGGGGATGACCATATATCCAACACACCCAAACAGGTGCTTTTTTATGAAGCGCTGGGTTTTAACTTGCCAAAGTTCGCCCATCTTCCCTTGATCATGGGTATTGACGGCGGCAGGCTTTCCAAAAGGACAGGGGCTACGGCGATCAGCGACTACCGAAAGATGGGGTATCTTTCAGAAGCCCTGGTCAACTATCTTTTGCTGCTTAGCTGGGCGCCAGGCGCAGACCAGGTGCTCATCAGCATGCAGGAAGCGATCAAACAGTTTGAGATCAAGAACGTGAACAAGACCGCGGCTACCTTTGACATAAAGAAGCTGGATTGGATAAATAACCAGTATTTAAAGAACGCCGATCCGCAAAAGTTGATCGAGGAGCTTCTGCCACTTTTAAAAGAGAAAAAATATATCAGCGAAGCCGGGTTTGATAAAGATTATCTGCTGCAACTGGTCAGGTTGTTCCAGCCGCGCCTGGCGCGTTTAAATGATTTTGTTGATTGGGCGGATTTCTTTTTCGTTGAAGACGTCAATCTGGACCCAGCTGCCCGCCAGAAATATCTGGATAAAGACCTGACAAAAGAATTCAGGCTTTTTGTCACAGAGCTTGAAGGCTTGAAGGATTTTTCAGTCGAAAACATTGAGAAATGTTTCCGGGATGTCGTGGCAAAACTGAATATTGAGGCCAAAATCCTCATCCATCCGATCAGGGTGGCGCTGACAGGAAAAACTATTGGCCCGGGGCTATTCGAAGTGATATACTATCTTGGCTTGGCGCGCACAAGGGCCAGGCTTGAGAAATCCATGGAAAGGAGAGGGCAATGATAAGGGGATGCGCTCTGTTGGTATTGATCGTTTTCATGTTTATTTTCGCCGGTTGTGAAACAACTAAAGGGACTGCTTCCGGGCTGGCCAAAGATACCCACAACACCTGGGATAATTTAAAGGAAACTGACCAGTGGATGCGGGATAACCTCTGGTAGGATTATTTTTGGGCCACCTTGAAAAGGTAGCCCGGAATATGTTATATTTAGGTAGAAAGATTTAATTAAACGGCAAGGGAAACTACCAGCGGGCAGGCAATGCCCAGCAGCACAAAAAATTAATTTTCCTTGCCGTTCTTATTTATTCCCCACTTTAGCAGCGCCAATAATTCTCTTGATTTTGATAATCCGGCGGGATATACTTCTAGCTATTGCCCTGTCGTCTAATCGGTAGGACTTCAGATTCTGGATCTGACTATCATGGTTCGATTCCATGCGGGGCAGCCAATTTTAGTATTTGAGCCAGTAATATACATATGGTTCTCCCGCCTCGTAAACTCGACGGGATTAATTCGGCCAACAACTTACGTTCACTTTGTTCCGTAAGTTGTGGCCTCATTAAGATTCCATGCGGGGCAGCCAATTTTAGTATTTGAGCCAGTAACTTCACTAAAAAATTGGATCATGCCAAAAAAAGATCAAGCCAATAAAATAGACCACAAGTTAGT
>Ga0153915_10000530_pt1 | contig 35387 bp, 28 predicted proteins | sample Opewatmetagenome_2_FD_107003 | JGI IMG/M metagenome (GOLD analysis project Ga0153915, IMG submission 107003) | Freshwater wetland microbial communities from Ohio, USA - Open water 3 Core 3 Depth 3 metaG | ecosystem: Environmental > Aquatic > Freshwater > Wetlands | place: USA: Ohio, Lake Erie... | reverse complement strand
TTCGATGCCGAAGCGGCTCACCGATCGCGCTGTCGACTCGATCGCATGCACCATGATCCCGCTCGTGCCCTCACGCCAGAGGTCGACTTGCTCGTGGCTCGGAAAGGCGATGCCGGACGGGCGGGGCGCGAGGCGGTCGACGAGGCTGATGCGTGCGGCGAACGCGGGGTCGATCCACGCCGGCGTCCGCCCGCGCCGAAGGACGCGGCGCACGATGCGTTGAGCCGCCGCCGGCACGATCGGCCAGAGCATAGACTGCAGCGCGAATTGCCACCCGACGAAGTCCTCCGCCTGCGACTCGCGCCGCACGCGGCGGACAAGCGCGGCCAAATGTCCCGTTCGAAGGAGGTCCGCGTATGCGTATGTCGACGGCCCGAGCCAGTCGTCGCCGCCCATGCCTGTCATGAGTACGCGTGCGCCGCTTTCGCGGACTCGCGCGCGAAGCGGATCGACGGTCGGTGCGTGAGGAAACGTCTGCACCTCGAGATCGCGCGCAATCTCTTCGCGAAACTGCCCAGGCCGCGGCAACGCGGCGGTGACGCGTTCAGCCGGAATTCCCGCTGCCGCGATCATCGCGTCGAAGTAGGGACGCTCGTCGGCCGGGCCCGGTACGCTGATCGAGTACGCGCTCACGCCCGGAGACGGCACCGATTCGGCGCGGCAGAGGCGCGCGGCCATGGCGGTGATCGACGACGAGTCGATGCCGCCGCTCAACATGACGCCGGAGGGCCTCGCCGTTCGGAGGCGGGCGGATACGACCGTCCGCAGCAGATCCGCCAGGTGTTCTTCGTACTCGGCGTCGCGACGGTAGCGGATCTCCGCGTGCGGATCCGGCGTCCAGTAACAGCGCGTGCGGATGCCGTCTGCCGATGCCGTGAGTGCGTGGGCCGGCGGGAGTCGATAGATGCCGCGAAACAGCGTGTCGGTCTTGCTCGTGATGATGCCCGCCAGATACTCGCCGGCCATGCCTTCGTTCGGCGGCGGAACCGCGTCAATGCCGGCAGCCAGGATGTCGATTTCGGACGCAAAGGCGATCCACCCTGGACCTTCACGATAGAGGAACGGGCGCACGCCTGATGTGTCTCGCGCCGCATAGAGCCGCCGTTGCGGAGCGTCCCAGATCGCGAACGCGAAATCGCCGAGCAGGTGCTCAGCCGCCGCGCCGCCCCATTTCGCGTAGGCGCGCAGCACGAGGGCGGCGTCGCCGAGGTCGCGGTCCGCATCGAGCGCTGTGGCCAACTCGACGCGATTGTCGAGGCGGCCGTCGAAGGTCAGCGTCACGTCTGCCGCCGAGAGCGGCTGGTGCTCGCGTTCGGATTCAGGCGTCACGGCGAGCTTGCCATGCGCGAAGCCGGCGTGCTCGCCGCGCCAGATCGTTGTGCCGTCAGGTGCACGCGGGCCGAAGCGCGCCGCCAGGCGGTTCAGCGCGTCGGCGGTGACCGGCGCGCCGTCGAGCCTGGCGATACCGGCGATCATGCTCATGCGGGATCCTGGCCGTCGCGTGCGGGCACACGGCAGGCCTGCCAGTAATCGGGCTCGCGGCGGAACCATCCGGCAAACGCCGTTTTTGAGGCCGTGCCGTGAAGTGTCGTCACACGATGCTCGAGCGCTTCAGAAAGCCTGAACAGAATCGTGTCGCCGGGGACGATGTTCGCGATTGCGGCGACGGTGGACGGCTCGTCACGCTCGCGAATCTCGAAGATGCCTCCCTCGTACGCGTCTCGACCGAGATTGATGCTCATGCCGATCACGCGATTGTGCGTGACGTCGCTGTGCCACGCGTGGTGATGATCGGTGCCCGGCACGTGGCGGTAGACGCGGCCGAAGAAACACCGGACGGTGCCGCAGCCGGTGACGTCTTCAACAAGGCGGTAGAGCGCGGGATCGTTGACGAGAAAGTGGAGCAGGGCGACCGCGGCGTCCGGCTCGAGACAGAGTTCGGTGGCGGCCGTGCCGTGGCGCTTGGTGAAAAACGCACCGCGATCGATCTGATCCTGCAGCGACGTGAGGAGCGCCGGATCGAGCAGCGACGGCAACCGCGCACAGTGACACTGCCGGAACATGCCGGCAGCCGCGCGGACGGCGTCTTCGTCGCGGGCGGTCGCGCCGCGCCGGGTCAACTGCAGCAGCGGCTGCCGGCTGCTCATGCTTCCTCGCGCAGGAACCGATCCTGGCGGAACATGGCCAGATAGTCGCGCGTGCCGCCGAACCAGCCGGCGAACGCCGTCTTCGGCGCTCGGCCCGTCACGCTGGTGACGCGGTGCTCGAGCCCGTGGGCGATCTGGAACAGAATCGCGTCGCCGAACCCCACATTCGCGATGGCGCCCTGCACGACGCCGGAACGCTCGTCGCGGATCTCGAACACGCCTCCCTCGTAGCGATCGCGGCTCAGGTTGATGCTCATGCCGACGGCTCGATCGGGATGGACATCGGAGTGCCAGGAATCGTGGTGTGCGCCGGGCAGCCTCCGGTACACGCGGCCCGAAAAGCTGCGCAGTCCGCGTATGCCTGTGACGCGCTCCACGAACGCGAAGACCACCGGATCGTTGACAAGCCAGTGGAGCATGCCGAGACAGGCGTTCTTCGCCATGCAGAGTTCCGTCGCGATCTCGCCATGTGCCCGCTCGGCGAACGTGGCCGCGTCAAGCGTTGTGTGAATGCGTGCGAGGAGTGGCGCGTCGATGACAGCGGGGAGCGTGACGCAGCGGCGTGCCGCGAATTCGTCCGCCAGCCGTGACACGGCGGCGGGATCGGCGACCGCCCCGCGCGCGGTCAGCTGCACGGTCACGCGCCGGTCGTGAGGAGGCCTTTGGCCGCGAGCTGGTTGACGAAGCGCAGCAGGTCGTCCCTGAGCGTCGCCGACTGCACCTCGTACTGACCGAGCAGCGCGTTGAACGCGTCTTCGATTCGGCCGCCGCTCTGCAGCGCGTTCCAGATATCGGTACCGACGCCATCGAGTCCGAAGTACACGCCCGTCTCGAGATTCAGCACGACCGTTTCGCCCTCGAGCTCGCGCGAGATGACCGCGTCGGGGACGATCACGCGGTCGCCCAGCGTCAATTCGTCCATGACGCGCATTTTATAGCGAGTTGAGCGTGACGTAGCCGTCGGCCGCCGGCAATCCCGGGAGTGCGCGCCCGGCCGATTCGATCCACGCATGAGCCGTCAGCGTTGGCCGCGTGTCTGGACGCACGCCGATTCGGAGCACGGCGTCTCCGCCCATCCGGCGAAGCAGGCACTGTGCGGTCAGCGCGGCGGTCAGACAGGTAGTGCCGAACGGACACAGCGATCCGGCCGTCGACACCGCCAAGACGACGCGCGATTCTGCGTTGAGATCGGGTGGCGCCGTGGTGTCGCGCAGGGGATACACGCGCGCAAGCAGGCGGGCGAGCGTGCCGAAGCGGACGGAGCGGCAGAGGACGGCGATCGCGGCGTGCAGAGCGAACGCGCGCAGCATCAACGCACGATCGCCCGGAGACAGCCGTCCGAAGGCCCGGATCCTGCGAATGATCATCCGCGAGTGATTGTACACTCGACGCGTACGTCGAATGAGGCTTGACGCAGATCTTCAACAGCTGTGCGCGATCCTGACGAGCGACGCGGTGCCTGCGGATGCCGGCAGACTGTTCGCACTGGCCCGCGTTCACCGTGTCGACGCGCTTCTTGCCCGGCGCCTGCGCGCGCGGGACAGGCTTCGTGGCGCGGCGGCGCACGCGCTCTCCGGCGAGCACGACCTCCTCGAGATCTGCGACGCGGCGCACCGGCACGGGATTGACACGCTGCTCATCAAGGGCGCGGCGCTCGCCTACACGCACTATCCGGAGCCGCATTTGCGCCCGCGCGCCGATATTGATCTGCTCGTGCGCCGCCGGGATCTGCCTTGCGCAGAGGCCGTCCTGACCGGATGCGGCTATGCGCGCGACGTCGAGGCCGACGCGGAACTCTGGACTGGCCAGCGGCATTTCGTGAAATGGGGAGCCGCCGGCCCCGTGATGGTCGACCTGCACTGGCGCGCGGCGAATCCGCTCGCGTTCTCGGACGCGCTCGCGTTCGATGACGTGTGGCCGCGAGCCGTCATGGTGCCGGCGCTTGGCCGTCACGCGCGAACGCTGGCGCCGGCCGACAGCCTCCTGCTTGCGTGCCTCCACCGCGTGGCGCATCATCGGGATCGCGTCGAGTTGCTCTGGTTGTGGGACATCCACCTGCTCGCATCGCGCCTGCCTCCGGAGGAGTTCGCGCGTTTCTCGGAACGCGCGGTTCGCGCGCGAGTCGCGCAGGTCTGCGCGCGCAGTCTCGACCTGGCGCGCGAGTGCTTCGGTACTGTGATTCCTGCGGACACGCGGCAGACGCTGGCCGCGGCATCCGGCGAGCCATCGGCGGCGTTTCTCGGCGAGGGCCTGGGTCCGCTCGACGTCGCGCGGTCGGATCTGGCGGCGTTACGCGGCTGGCGCGTACGGGCCGACCTCGTGCGCGAGCATCTGGTCCCGCCGGCGTCGTATATGCGACAGCGCTATCCGCGGTGGCCTGCCGCGCTATTGCCGATCGCCTACGTCCATCGGATCGTGAAGGGCGCGCCTCGCTGGCTCCGCCGGTAGGGACATGGCGATGGCCGCGAGCGTGGCGAACAGCAACGTGTTTGCCGGACGCCGCAACCCCGTTTCCCAGATGCTTTGTACGGCTGCGGCCATCATTCCACTGACCGCGCCGGCTCGAGTCCAGTACATCGCCGTGCAGTCTGCGGCCAATCGCCTGCGGATGCAGCGCACAGCCGGGACAAGCGCGAGCACGCCCGGGATGACCAGCCAGAGTCCGCCTTCCGAGACAAGTTGCAGATACTCGTTGTGTGCGTGGTTGAAGTACGTTTCGTGCGGCGGCTGGTACACCATCATCGCGCGCTCGTACGCGCCCGCGCCTGCGCCCGTCAGCCAGAAGTCCCTGATGATCGGCATCGTCGCCCGCCAGATGGCAAGGCGGCCGCCCATGCCGCGATTGACGGTGTCCTCAATTCTCGTCGCGACGGCTGACGTGTTGGCGTAGGCGAGCGCGACAAGGGCAATGGCGCCGATGCCGCCGAGCAGCCACGCGCGCCCTTCGTGATGCATCCGCCGCTCGGACAGCATCCAGAGCGTCAACGCCGACGCCATCGCGCCGATGATGCCCGAGCGCGAGAGGCCCACCATCAGGGCCGCCGCCATCAATCCCATGGCGACGGTCAGAAACATCGCGGTGTTGTCGAAGGTCTCGGCCGTGAAGAGCTCGTGGCCTCTGTGCTGGCGCGAGTGGAGGCGCGCGAGCAGATAGCCCGCGGTCAGCGGCAGCGCCATCACAATCCACATGGCGAAGTCGCTGCGATTGAGGTACGGACCGAACGGTTCGGTGTACCTGAACGCCCGCACCCAGTACAGCACGTGCGGCGCCGTGGCGTGCTGCGCGATGCCGAACGCCGCCAGCAGCAGTCCAAGGCCCGCGATCGTGCGAGCGCCGGCGCAGATGCCTCCGCGCGCAAACAGCGCGCGCGCGCACCAGAACGTCAGCACGATCGCGACCGCCAGCCACACCGCCTGCAGGGTGGCGTCGGCGTTGACCGTCAGCGGATGCGGAGTGTCAGCCATCGGATCGGCCGGGGCATCGAGTCGAAGCCGGAGGTCGATACCGCGTGCCGCCGGCGACAGGCCGAGCCGGAGCCGGGGCGACAACGGGACGAGCTGCAGCGCCATCAGCGCGACATACGCGACAAGCGCGATGTCGAGCCAGCGGAAATCCCCGCGGGCCACGGAAGGACGGACGACGAACGCGAGCACGATGGCGACCGCGGCCATGGGATAGGCGATGCCGTCGAGCTCGCCCGCGAGAACAAACAGGATGATGCTGAGGAACAGCAGCAGGACGACGAGCCCCGCCGGACGATCAGACCGAGGCTTCGGCGTAGTAGTTCTTGTACTGGTGGCCGTAGTAGCGCGAATAGTAGTACTTGTTGCGCGCGAAGTCGACCTTGTTGAGCACGACGGCCGCGGACCGCGGCGGCGCGGCCATGACGGTCTCGAGCGCGCGTTCCGCCAGCCGGCGCCGCGTCATCTCGGCGCCGATGACGAATACGACGCCGTTGACGAGCGGTGCGAGAATCACCGCGTCCGTGACGGCGAGCACGGGCGGCGTGTCCAGCACGATCCAGTCGAACGGGCCGTGCGAGAGGTTGCTGAGCAGCGTCTTCATGCGCTCGGACCCGAGCAGCTCTGACGGGTTCGGCGGCGTCCGTCCGGCGGTGATCGCCAGAAGATTCGGATCCACCGTGCGCTGAATGACGTCGCGCACGCGCGCCTGTCCGATGAGCACCTGCGACAGGCCGCGCTCGTTCGTCAGCCGGAGCGGGCGATGCATGCCGGGCCGCCGCATGTCGGCGTCCACGAGCAGCACGCGCGCGCCGCCGTACGCCAGCGCCATCGCGATATTGCACGCCGTCGTCGTCTTGCCTTCGAGCGGCTGCGCGCTCGTGACGACGAGAATCTTGGTGCCCTCGGCGGGGAAGCGCGACATGAGCGACGTGCGCAGGGAGCGGAACGCCTCGCCGAAGTCGTGGGGCACGTGCGCCGATGCCAGCACCGGATGCTTGTCGCCGCGCACCGACGGCACGAGGCCCAGAAACGGCAGCTTCAGACGCCGCGTGACGTCTTCCGGCGTCTTGATCGTGTCGTTCATGTAGTCCAGACCGAACGCCACGCCGACGGCGAGCGCCAGCCCGATGGCAAAGGACATGAGCCACGTGCGCCGGCCGGCCGGCGCGAGCGGCGACTTCGGCACCTCGGCGCTGTCGACGATGCGCACGTTGTTCGAGCGGCTGTTGCTCGACACCCGGAGTTCTTTCTCGCGCTGGAGGAGCGATTCGTAAATCGTGCGGTTACTCCTCGCCTCGCGCTCCATCACGTTGTAGCCGACGCTCTTCTTGCTGAGATCCTGCGCGTCGGCCTTGGCCGCTTCGAGGTTCTGCGCGAACGTCCGCTCCTCGAGAAGCGCGGAGTCGTAGTCGTTCTTCACCGACTGCAGCGCCTTCTGCGTTTCAAGATCGAGCTGGCGCTGCGTGTCGGTAATCTGCGCGTTCACCTCGAGAATGGCCGGATGCTTTTCGCCGTAGCGCCCGGACAGCTGCACCTTCTTCTGCTGCAGCTCCGTCATTCTGCCCTTGAGCGTCTGCAGCTGCGCGCTCTGAATCGTGATCGGCAGCGAGTCGGGCGATGCGCTGGTTCCGGACACGAGCAGAGGCTTGATCTGCGTGTACTGGGTTTCCTTCTGCACGCGCGCCATCTTCGCTCTCGTCAGGGCGTCGTTGAGCGCGTTGAGGCGGGAGACCACGATGTTCTGCTTGTCGTCGAGCGACATCGCGTTCTGCTTGTCGCGGTATTCCGCAAGCGCGCGCTCGCTTTCTTCGACCTTGGTCTGCTGGTTGGCCAGCTCCTTGCCGAGCCATTCCAGCATGTTCTCCGAGGCCGACAGCTTCGATTGCAGGTTCTGCTCGACGTACTCTTCCATCAGCGCGTTGGTCGCCAGCGCCGCAAATCTCGGATCGAGCGAGTCGAACGTGATGTCCACCAGACGGCTGCCGCGCACCGGCTCGACGCCCACACGGCTGACAAACGCCGAGATCAGTCCGGACTCGTCCGGCGTCTCGTCGGCCTTTGGCGCCTCCTGCACCACCTCAGGCTGCCGCCACAGCAGTGCCATCACACGCGCGCGGGCGGACGTGAGGAGCGTCAGCGGCGTGTCCGGCGGCTTTGCCGTGCCGTTGAATTCGGGAATCTGATCGAGCTTGACCTTCTTGATCACGCGGCGCGTCAGATCGCGTCCGCGCAGGATCTTGTACTGGGTCTGGAAGTACGGCTCGGGATCCTCGTAGAACTGTTCGTTCGCGGCGTCCAGGCCCGGGACCGCCGTCGCGCGTTCATTTTCGATGAGCAGGCGGCCCTGCGCGCGGAACAGCTGGATGCTCGAGTAGCCCTGAATCATCATCGCCGCCGACGTCAGCACGAAGACCGCAATCGCGATCCGGCGATAGCGGTAGAGCACCGCAATGCGGTCGAGAATGTGGACGTCGGTGTCGGGGGTGTACGAGGACTGGCCCGGGGCGGCGTGTTTTGCCCCGGCGGGCGATACGGGAGTTCTGGGTTCCGAGCTCAACGCGCTCTCTGCTTAACGTCCGTTGTTGGTTGTCGTGGCAGTGGCCGCCGCGCCGACGAGCGTTTCAGCGACGGTGTTCGATAACGCGGCTGCGGCCGTCACGGCCTGGGCGGCGGTCGACACCGCTGAGGCGGTGGTCTGTGTCGAGTTGCCGATCAAACCCGCAAGCGCCGGAATCCGGAATGGAAGCTTCACAAGCGCCGACACGGCTTCACCGGTGCTGACGTTCAGCACCTGAGAGGACGCCATCACGGCGTTATTGGCCGGGCTCATGACTTCGACGACGTAGTTGCCGGGGTCGACGCCGCGGAACGCGAACACGCCCTGCCTGTCCGTCATCACGGTGTCGACAATGTGGCCCATGCGCGCATCGCGAAGGCGCACGACAGTGTCGGTGAGCGCCCCGTTGGACGCGTTCACCGCGTTACCCTGGATCGAAGACAGCACGCCCGCGCGTGTGCCGGGCAGAAGCTTTGACGTCGCGGCGGCCGCGGGTGTCTGCGCCGACAACGATGTCGCCGCAAGTACCAGTGCGTTGACAGCCATCAATAAGGTCCGCATATAGATAAACTCTCGTATCTTTATCGGACGATCGTCGCACGGATCAAAATGACTATATATGACATTAACTGTCTTTAATGACAGCTCGAATGATACTCGTATCAGCTATCTCAATCAAGCTGACGTCAATGGTCCGGATGCGGCGAACAAGGCAATAGGGGCTAACCGAAAATTGATTCTAAGTCTTTGACTATAAACTAGTTGAATACCGCTCCCCGGCAGACGATCTGTGTGAAATGTGCGCCTGAAAACCCTTGGTACCGTCTGTATTTTCACAGTTGCCGGTGTGGCTGTCGTGTTGCCGATACCGCAACAACTGGTTGAGCGTGCGTATTCCGGCCTCTTTTATCCGCCGCTCCAGCGAGCCCTGACCTCGCTTTCCAACCTGGCGCCGTTTGCCCTGCTCGACGTGCTGCTCATCGGCTTTCCAATCCTGTGGTCCTGGCTGATCGCTCGCGACGTCATACGATCGAACCGCCGCATGCCGGTGTTGGGACGCTGGACGCTGCGGACTGCCGTCGCGGCATCGACGCTGTATCTGATTTTTCTCGCCACCTGGGGGCTGAACTACCGCCGGCTGCCGCTCGAGCGAAAACTCCGGTACGACGCGAAAGCCGTCACGGCGGATGCCGCCCGCGACGCCGCGTATCTGGCGGCGTCGCGCCTGAATGCGCTGTACGCGGCGGCACATGCGTCCGAAGCCGCGCAGGCCGGCGGCATCGATCCGTCGCTCGCCCCGGCGCTCGCGCGCGCGACGAAGGAGCTTGGCGCGTCCGGCACGACGGTCCCGGCGCGTCCCAAACGCACGCTGCTCAACCTGTACTTCCGGCCGGCCGCGGTCTCCGGCATGACCGACCCGTTTTTTCTCGAAACACTTGTCGAGAGCGATCTGCTTCCGGTCGAACGTCCCTTCGTGATCGCGCACGAGTGGAGCCACCTCGCGGGCTTCGCGGACGAGGGCGAGGCGAATTTCGCGGGCTGGCTGACGTGCGCGCACGGAAGCCTGTCCGCGCAGTACAGCGGCTGGCTGTTTCTCTTCGGCGAGCTCGTCAACAGCGAGTCGCGAAGCCGTCGTTCCGGCGCCATCGCGAGACTGGATGCCGGACCGCGCGCGGATCTTCGTGCCATCGCCGCGCGGCTGGCGCGCGACGTCAGCCCGCGAATCTCGGTGGCCGGCTGGCGTGTCTACGATCAGTACTTGAAAGCGAATCGCGTCGAGGCCGGCGCAGCGAGCTACGCGCAGGTCGTCCGGCTCGTGCTCGGCACGCGCCTCGGTCTCACCGCTGACGAATCGGCGTCGCCGGAGCGATAGGCGCGCCGCGCGCGTCGCCCTTGTAGTACACGCGCTCGAGGAACAAGCCGGACGGAGGAGCCGTCAACCGCGCCGGCTCGCCGGAGGAAGACTCGAGCAGCGACGTGACGGCCTGCGGCTCGAGCGTCCCACGCCCGACCTCCACGAGCACGCCGACGATCCGGCGCACCATCTTCCAGAGAAAGTGCGAGCCTTCGATGCCGACGAGCACCAGGTCGCCGCTCTCTTCGATGTCCAGGCGATCGACGAGCACGTGCGTGGATTTGTCCGCGGACCCGGCGCCGCCGGATTCCGCAAACGTCTCGAAGTCCTTGAAGCCGACGAACGCGCCGGCCGCCTGCCGCATCCGGCTCAGGTCGATCGGTTCCTTGACCCACCACACAAACGCCTTGGCGAACGCCGTCCGGCGCCGCGCGATCTGGTAGAGGTAGCGGCGCGCCACGGCATCGTGACGCGCGTGAAAGCGGTGGGGCACGCCGGTGGCGTCGAGGATGTTGATGTCGGCCGGCAGTTCGTCGTTGATCCGCCGCTTCAGCGTCTCGGGCGGAAGCGGCGTGACGACGTCGAGGTGCGCGACCTGCGCGAGTGCGTGAACGCCTGCGTCCGTGCGTCCCGACCCGTAGAGCTCGAAGTCGTTGCGCTTCGTAATCGCGCGGACTGCGCGATCGATCTCGCCCTGGATGGTCTTTGCGTTCTTCTGAATCTGCCAGCCGCTGTAGCGCGTGCCGGCATACTCAATCGTCAGTTTGAAGCGAGGCAGTTATTGCTCCTCGCGATTGAGCCAGTTCTCCCACGCCTTGTCGTCGAACGGCCGGCCGAGGAAATCGGCGACCAGCGTCGCCGCGGGCTTCGACCCGCCCGGCGCGAGGACGGCGCCGCGGTACTTCGCGGCGACGGCCGGCGCGAGCAGGTCGTTGCGATCGAACTGGCTGAACATGTCCTTCGCGATGACGAGCGACCACATGTACGTGTAGTACACGGCGGAGTAGCCGTCGAGGTGCCCGAACGACGTCTGGAAGTGCGTGCCTTCGACGTACGGCGTCGCCGTGTACCTGTTGACCAGCTCCTTGACCATCGCCGTCGTGTCGACGCTCTTCGGATCGCGGTCGTAGACCGACAGCGACAGCTTCGCGTACACCATCTGCTGGCGGACGCCGATCGCCTTGCCGAACTCGCTCGCGCGGCGCATCCGCGTGACGAGCGCCGTCGGAATCGGCTCGTTCGTCTGATAGTGCTTCGCGAAGGTCTGCAGCGTCTTCGGATCCCAGGTCCACTCTTCGAGCATCTGCGACGGCGCTTCGACAAAATCCTGCTCCGTGCTGATGCCGCTGATGCCGATCCACTGATGCCGTCCCGACACGAGCGCGTGCACGAGATGGCCGAACTCATGGAAGAACGTCTCCACGTCGTCGTGCGTCATGAGGCCCGGATCGCCCGGTTCGCCGCCCGGAAGATTGCAGATGAGCGACGCTTCGGGAATCTGGCGGCCCGTGACGCCGCTGCGAATGGGAAATTCGGCGGCGTGGTTGTATTTGTCCTTGCGGGGATGCATGTCGAGATAGAAGCGGCCGATGACCTTGCCGTTCTCGAGCATCTCGTACGCTTCCACCGACTTGTCCCATGTCGGCACGGTGACCGGCCGATACGTGACGCCGTACAGCTTGCTCGTCACGTCGAACAGTCCCTGCTTGACGCGATCGAAGGCGAAGTACGGGCGCACCGACTGGGAATCGAAGTCGTAGCTCGCCTTGCGCACGAGCTCGGAATAGTACGACCGCTCCCACGCCGTGACGCCCGTGGCGCCGGGCACATCCTGCTGCTTCCGTTTCAGCAGCGTCTCGTATTCGCGGGCGGCCTTCGCTCCCGACGCAGCGACGATGCGGTCGATGAACTGCGAGGCGCGCGATCCGCTTTCGACCATCTTGTCCGCGGTGATGTAGTCGGCCCAGTTGCCGTAACCGGCCCGCTTCGCGAGCTCGGCGCGGCGCGCGATCATCTTGTCGAGGGTCTCCATGTTCTTCGGATACCCGCGGTTGTTGTATTCCATGTACATCCGCTTGCGCAGGTCCTCGTTCTTCGCGAACGAAAACACCGGCAGCGAATCGGGGTAGTCGATGTTGAGCGTGATGACGCCGTTCGCGCCTGGCTTGTGCCGCGCGATGAAGTCCTGCGGCAGGCCGTCGAGCTCCGCCGCGCTGTTCGCCGTCACCGTCCGCAGATCCGTGCGGATATTGCGATCGAAGTCCTGGCCGATGACGACGAGCTCGTCGCGGAGCGCTTTGATCCGATTGCGCGTCGCCTCGTCCTTGTCGACGCCGGCGAGACGGAAGTCGCGTAGCGTCCGCTTCAGGTAGTACTGCGTCTCGCCGTCGGCCCGGCTCGCGTCGAGCGCGGACAGCGCGTCGTAGACGCCGCGGTTCAGCGATAGCTCCGTGCCGAACGTGCCGGCCTTCTGCGAGACCTTTTCCGCCGTCTGGCGGACGCCCTCGACGGGATGCACGCTCTGCACGAGCTGGGCCTGCGAGCCGACCGCGTCGAGCTCGAGCAGCACGTCGTCGTACGGGCGCAGCGTGTTCTCTATCGTCCGCGCGCCCTTGACCGCGAGCATCCTGGCGAGGACGGCCCTGGCGTGCGCCAGCCGGGCATCCATCGCGCGCTCGAAGGTGGCCGCGTCGTTCATGCCGGTCCAGAACGGCGCATTCGTCGCCCCGGTCTGCGCGAGCGCCGGAGCCGCCAGCAGCGCGGCGGCCACGGCCAGCACGGCGGCGAGGCATGAGGTCGGGGAGATATTGCGCTTTTTCATATTGGTGACCAGAATACCACTGCGAATTCGCGACGATGACTACCGCTGCCGAAACTCCTGGGACGAACCACCCCCGTCTCATCGTGACCGATGCCCTCGGCCGGCGGATTGTGCCGATCGACAAGGACGTCTTCTCGATCGGCCGGCGCAGCGAGAGCGACCTCCGTCTGCCCGGCGCGGATATCTCCCGGCTGCACGCCGAGATCGTGCGCAACGGCGACGCGTGCGTGCTGCACGATCGACAGTCGACGTTCGGCACGTTCGTGAACGACGAGAAGATCGAGGCGCGGACGCTCGCGCCAGGCGATCGCGTGCGGCTCGGCCAGTCGGCGGACGTCGAGATCGTCTTCGCCATCGGCGACGAGGCGCCGTCGGCGGAGAAGAGCGCCGCCAACGCCGCCATCGAGCTCCGGCAGATGGCGGTGCTGCTCGAGGGGCTGCGCGCGCTCGGTTCGGGGCGCGTGCTCGACGAGGTGCTCGCGCTCGTGCTCGACTCGGCGATCGAGGTGACGGGCGCCGAACGCGGATTCATCATGCTCGCCGACGCGCACGGCGCGCTCGAGTTCACGATGGCCCGCGCCCGGGGCAAGGTCACCCTTTCGGGCCGGAGCTTCGAGACCAGCCGGCGGATTCCCGAGCAGGTCTTCGCCAGCGGCAAACTCGCCATCGTCGAAGATCTCATGGACAACGAGCTGGCGCCGCTGCACGCGGGCACGGTCGCCCTCGGCATCCGCCACGTGCTCTGCACGCCGCTGCGGCTCGTGCGCTACGTCGAGCGCGCCGACCTCAAGCCCAAAGAGCAGGCGATCGGCGTCCTCTACCTCGACAGCCGCGAGCGGGGGGCGCTCGTGTCGTCGTCCGCGCGCTCCGCGCTCGAGATGCTGTCGGCCGAAGCCGCGCTCGCGATTGAGAACGCGCGTCTGTATCGCCAGGCGCTCGACAAGGCGAAGTACGAACAGGAACTCAAGGTCGCCGCGGCCATTCAGCGCGGGCTTCTCCCGGCGCCGAATGTCAGCGGCGCGTATTTCACGGCCGCCGCGTCTTCCTCTCCGTGTCTCGCGGTGGGTGGCGACTTCTTCGACTATGTCGATCTCCCTGGCGGGCGCTTCGGCTTCATCGTCGGCGACGTCGCGGGCAAGGGGTCGCCGGCGGCGTTGCTCGCGTCGGCCGTCACGGGCATGTTCGGCGCCGAGTCGACGTATCAGATGAGCCCCGCCGCGCTCATCAGCCGGATGAATCACGGATTGTTCCGGCGCTCGATTGAAAACCGGTTTCTGACGACGTTTTACGGGGTGCTGTCGCAGGACGGCGCCTTCACCTATACAAACGCCGGCCACAACGCGCCGGTTCTCGTCACCGCGTCCGGCCTTCGCCGTCTCGAGACCGGCGGCATGGTGCTCGGGCTCTTCGAGCAGACGTCGTTCGAAGAAGAGACCGTCAAGCTCCAGCCCGGCGACTTCATCATCGCGTTCAGCGACGGCGTGACCGAAGCGCTCAACACGGACGGCGAGGAATACATGGACGAGCGGCTGCTCGCGTCGATCAATCGGCATCGAGCGGCCGGCATCGACTCCGCGCAGCAGTTTCTCGAGAATCTTCTGGCGGACGTCAGCGCGTTCTGCCGCGGCGAGGAGCCGCACGACGACATCACGCTGCTGATGGTCCGGTACGACGGGTCGCGCTGACCCGGGTCTGACGCAAGGTACAATGCGCAATGGTGATTAGTCGTGGCCTCTGAAGTCGTCGAAGCTTCTGGACATCTGATCGACTCCGGCCTGCTCAACGGCATCTTCGACACCGTCATCCGGCACAACGCCTCGTTCGAGGTGATTCGCTTCACGATCGGCAAGAGCAACGAGGAGCCGTCGGTGCTGCGGATGCGCGTGACCGCCGACACGGAAGACGCCGTCCGCACGGTCGTCGAGAACCTCGTGCCCCTCGGCTGCCTGGTCGCGAGCAAGCAGGACGCGACGACGCAGATCGCCGATCAGGACGGCTGCGCGCCGGACGATTTCTATTCGACGACGAACCACGAGACGCACATCCGCAGAGGCGGCAAGTGGACGCTCGTCGCCGATCAGCGCATGGACGCCGTGATCGTCGTCGACGGCCCGCGCGCGGCGTGCAGAAAACTGCGGGACGTCAAAAAGGGCGATGCCGTCGTCTGCGGCGTGGAAGGCATCCGCGTCATCCCGACGTTCCAGGATCGCGATCGCCACGGCTTCGCGTTCATGACGAACGAGGTGTCGTCGGAGCGGCGTGTCGAGGCGGCCGTGACGCGCGTCGCCGAGATGATGCGGGGCGTCAAGGCGGAAGGGAAGAAGATCGCCGTGGTCGCCGGCCCCGTCGTCGTCCACACGGGCGGCGGACCGTATCTCGCCGAGCTGATCAAGCGCGGATACGTCAACGTGCTCCTTGCCGGCAACGCGCTCGCCGTGCACGACATCGAGCTGCAGATGTTCGGCACCTCGCTCGGCGTCAACCTCGAGACCGGCCGCTCCGTCGAAGGCGGACACCATCACCACATGCGCGCGATCAACGCCATCCGCCGCGTCGGCAGCATCCGCGAAGCCGTCGCGAAGAAGATCATCAAGGCGGGAATCTTCTACGAATGCGAGAAGCGTGGTGTCGAGTACGTCCTCGCCGGCAGCATTCGAGACGACGGGCCGCTGCCTGAGACCGTCATGGACCTCATCGAGGCGCAGGATCGCTATGCGGTGTGTCTCAAGGATGCGTCGATGGTGCTGATGCTCGCGAGCATGCTGCACGGCATCGGCGTCGGCAACATGCTGCCGTCCGTCGTCCGCGTCGTGTGCATCGACATCAACCCGGCCGTGGTGACCAAGCTCGGCGATCGCGGATCGTCACAGACGGTCGGGATCGTCACCGACACCGGGATGTTCCTCCGCCAACTCGCCGAAACTCTGCGCACGTAGCGCCCGCCTTCGGGCGGACGTCCGGCTGAAGCCGGACGCTACGGAAGCCGGACGCTACGGAAGGTCGAGGAAATCGTCATCTTCAGACGACGCTCGGCTGTGTCCGGATCAGGATTTCCTCAGAAATTCGTTAAAAAACGACGGGCTGGCTTGGCAGGGTCCTTGCCCTTACTGGGGTTGGGGGTCGTCATGAACCGTTCAGCGTTTGTCGCACTTGGACTTGCCGGAACCATGGCCCTGGTTGCCGTGCCGGCTTCCGCGCAGCATCATCGCGGCGGCGAGCGGAGCAGTGGCACTGCCGCTCCTCGAACGGAATCCCGACGGGAATCGCGGCCGGAGCCACGGGCGCAGTCGCGGCCCCGCGAGGAACAGCGCGCAGCGCCGCGTCAGGATCGTCGTCAGGAACAGCGTGCCATGCCGCGTCAGGAATATCGCGGGGAGCAGCGTGCCGTGCCACGGGAGGGGTATCGGCGGGCGCCCCAGTACTCCGCGCCGCGCAATGAAGGTCGTCGTTATGACGATCGGCGCCGTTACGACAGCGGACGTTATTACGGCGGTCGCTATTACAGCGGCCGCTATTACGGTCCGCGCTATGACGGACCGCGCTTCTCGATCGCGCCGCGCCGCTTCTTCCGCCCGTACTACGTGTTCCGTCCCCGCTTCAGCATCGGATTCGGCATCTGGGCGGGTTTCCCGATCACGTACTACGATCCTTACTACTATCCGTACGAGTACCCGTACGCCACGACAGCGCCGGGCTTCCCGATTCCGCCTCAGGGATCGGTGAACGTTCTGCCGAACGAGGCGAACATGGGCGGGCTGAGCTTCGACATTTCGCCTGACACCGCGGAGGTGTACGTCGACGGCATCTACTTCGGCACGGTGGGCGACTTCACGTCGTCGTCGCAGCCGCTCGGCCTGCCGGCGGGACGCCATCACGTCGAATTGCGCGAGCCAGGCTACGAAGTGTCGTCGTTCGACGTCGACATCGTCGCGGGACAGGTGATCCCGTATCGGGGCCAGCTTCAGCCGTAGGGGCTAGATCGTCTGCGCGCGGTGCTGCCGGATCAGCTGACGGAGGGCTTCGATCAGCGCCGGCGGCTCCGCCAGTTCGGCGGTCAGGGGCAGAAGAGGAATTACGCGGCCGTCTCTATCTACAGGGAGGCGGCCGCGTAATTTGTGTACCGCGTCGGTCCGCGCGACGACGATTTCCGGCCTGAGCGCCTCCATCGCCGAGATCGCTTTATCGACGGACGCAAACGGCGCCACCGCAAACCGCAGCTTCGCAAGAATGGCCTCTGACAGATCGAGCCGTGTCACATCGTCGTCGATGACGACGACCATCGGCGCGTAGCCGGCGGGATCGGTGGCGCGACGTCCACCGCGTGCGAATTGGCGCCGATCGGGCCCGAAGCGGAGCTCGTTCACGCGCGTATTCTACGTCCGAATTACGACTGGCGGGCCCAGCGAATCAGCGTCGCGAAGTTGGGAGGCTTGCCGTACATCAGCAGGCTGGCAGTAGAATCTACCGCACTGATGACGTCAGCGAGGCGCGAGATGTCCGGATTTGTCAGAAGATTCTGCGTCACAGCGCCGAAGCCGGCGGGCGGTGCGAAATGAACGTCGACGGCCTGGTGGCGATTGACGTCCACGTCCACCTCGAGCACGCGGGCGCGCTGACCGACGCCGACAAGCAGGCGCAGAAATATTTCGGCTCATCGTCCATCGCGCGCGACTGGCCGACGCTCGCGGATTACTTCCGATCGCGCAGAATCGGCTGCGTCGTGTTTCCCGTGGACGAAAAGCTCACGGGACGGCCGATGGTGCCGAACGACACGGTCGCGGAGTTTGCGGCCGAGCACGCCGACATCGCCATCGCCTTTGCGAGCATCGATCCCACGCGCGGCGCTGAAGGCGTCCGCGAGGCGAAGCGGCTCGTCGCGGCCGGCGGCATCCGCGGATTGAAGCTGCATCCGCCGCTGCAGGGCTTCGCGCCCAACGACCGCGTCGCGTATCCACTCTACGAGGTGTTCGCGGCCGCGAAGCTGCCGGTTCTCTTTCACACCGGACACAGCGGCATCGGCACCGGCATGCCCGGCGGCGGCGGCGTCCGGCTGAAGTACGGCAATCCGATGCTCATCGATGATGTCGCCGTGGATTTTCCGGACATGCCGATCATCATGGCGCATCCGTCGTTTCCGTGGCAGGACGAAGCGATCTCCGTGTGCCTGCACAAGCCGCAGGTCTATATCGATCTGTCGGGATGGTCGCCGAAGTATTTCTCGCCGACGCTGATTCAGTACGCGAACACGCTGCTCAAGCACAAAGTGCTGTTCGGATCGGACTATCCGATGCTGACGCCGGATCGGTGGATGGCCGACTTCGAGCAAGTCGGCATCCGCGACGATGTGCGTCCGCTGATTCTGAAGGAAAACGCGGTGAAGCTGCTCGCGCTGCGTACGTAGGGCGGGCTTTTCAGGCCCGCCCCAGTTCCGTCATGCCTTGAAGATCGCCTGCAGCAGCGTCTTCCACTGCCCCTGTTGACTGAACAGCAGGTCGCTGTAGTCGGGAGCGTAGTCCTCCTCGTGCGGAAAGTAGATGGAGACGCCTGTCGATTTCGCGACAGTGGCGCCCGTGGCCGTGCTCGCGAGCACGAAGCCCGTCGCGGACGAAGGGTTGAGCGCCGACGCCACGGCGGCTGCCGCGGATTGGACGGGTGCGTTGTGCGGCAGCCGCTGCGCGAGCTGCGCCGAGAAATCGCCGAGGTCGATGTACTCGGGCATCTCGTATTTCTGCGCGCGATCGCGCGCCAGCGTCACCGTGCCGGCGATGTTGCGGATGTCGGCGAGAAGCGCCATCGCCAGCGCATTGACGGCAGAACTGATGGCGCCGATGCGATCGAGCGCGAGCGCTGATTGCGTCGCGGGCGTGTGGGCCCTGGTGAAGTACTTCCCGTACTCCGACACGACGAGCTTCGACAGATCCGCCGGCGACATCGACGGCTTCGCCGTCAGCGTCTTCAGAATCGCTGCGTACGGCCATCCCTCGCCCGGCTCGGTTTCCTCCGAGCCGACCATCACCGTCGCCGTATCCTTCATCTCATACGCGATCTCGAGCATGTTCATCAGACACGCGTCGCAGGCGATGACGTCGAACTTCTTTCCGCCGGGCATGGCGGCCGCGACGGCCTTGCGCAGCTCCTGGTTGTCGAGATAGTCGTGGGAGCCGCAGTCGATGGCGATAGCGCGGGCGGCAGCCGGACGCCTGTGAATCGCCTTCACCGTCGTCTTGAAAAGCGCGCGGCGGAGGCGCAGACGGCGGTGCGCCTGTGTCGGCTTGAGCGATCGGATGCCGTCGTAGTTGTAGTCGGCCGGCAGGTTTTCCCAGCCGCCGCCGTGGTTCCACACGTCGACGAGATAGTGCTTGGCGGGGAACGTCTTGACGCCCCACTTGAGGAAGTTCGTCAGCACTTTCGGGTCGCCGCAGTTCACACCCGGCATCTGCTGCAGCACCTTCAGCTTGTTCTTCTCGACCCGATACCGCGTCGTCTTGTTCGCCTCGGTGTCGAACTGGACGATGATGTTCACGTCGGCGGTCGATCCGGCCCGCTTCATCTCCGCGAGATCCGTGCCGCCCGCGCCTTCGAGGTTGTTGTCGCCCGCCATGTAGACGAGCCACGTCCATTGTGCCGTTGTGCTCATGCGCGTCTCCCCTTCGGTCCGGCCCACGGAATGCGTCGATCGATCACGCGCCGGGGGCCGTCGAGATTCGGTGTCTGTTTGAACTTCAGTGTGTCGAGCTCTCGTGCGGCGCGGGTCGCGAGCTGCCGGAACGTCAGATGCTGCTTCTGTGCTTCGGCATGCCGGATGACTTTTGCGAGCGAATACGTGAACGCGCCGTATGACGTGGATCCGTCGCGATATTCGTACGAGAGCTGCGCCTCCTGGCACGCTTCGTAGATCACCGGCTTGAACGGCCCGAGATGGCCGAACACGGTCTTCTGGTTCCTGCCGACGATGCCGCGCAGATGTTCGCCGCGCCCGAGACGGTATTTGGCCTTGTCCTGGGTCCGGCCACGGTCCGGCAGCTCACGCGTCTCCCAGCGGGAGATGCCGGCGTCCCATTCCATCGCGCGATGACGGATGTCGTCGGGCGGCGTGATGCCGCGCACTTTCTGTCCGCCCTCGCGCGTCAGCCCGCCGGAATGACAGCAATCGAAGATCGCGACGAACCGGCTCTCGTAGGGAAGCTGGCTGTAGAACTCCACGAACTGCTTGTCGCGAATCGCGTGCTGCGGGTTCCAGTCGAAGTCGTAGGGGACCAGGCACTCGTCGAGGCGATCCACCTCGCCAAACGCGGAGTACGACGGCATCTGCGCGCCGTGGCCGGAATAGAACAGCACGCGTTCGCCGCCGTCCGGCACGTGATCGAGCAGCCAGTGCAGCCGCTCCATCAGATTGGATGTCGTCGCGCGGTCGTTGAGGACGATGCGGATCTCGGAGGCGTCGAAGCCGCGCTCCTGAAGGACCGCGCTCATCAGAAAGACGTCGTTGACGCAGCCTTCGAGGCGATTGGCCGGATCGGGATAGTCGTTGATGCCGATGAGCAGCGCGCGGCGATCGGGGGCGGCCGGCTTCGCTTCCCGTGCCGGCGCCATGGCGCGATCGATTCGCGTGAACGCGCGCGAGACGCGCTGCGACGTCTTACCGCCTGCGACGTCCGGCCAGACGCGCGTGTGCGTGTTCTCGTGATTGAAGTAGAAGATCGGATCGTGGTTCAGGATGTCGCCGGCCTTGTCGAACTCGGTGAGCACTTCGGAGAAGTTTGCGGCGTCGACCTTGATGCGCGCCGTCAGCACGTGGTCGTCGCGATTGAACAGGTGATACCAGCGCCGCGCCTTCTCGATCGGCGCGATGCGTCCGCCGAAGCAGTCGCGGACGCACGGGTTGCCGATCTGCGAGCCGAACGTCAAAAAGGCTTTGCCGGCGATGGTGGTGTCGTCGCGTTGAAACGTGTCGTAGCAGAGGAGCGAACCGAGGCTGTGCGCGCAGACCAGCGAGTACGGGCGATCCTTCATGGCCTTCGTCAGCCTCTGGCGCAGCCTCCCCCGGAGGTCCGGCTCCGATGCCCACTGCGCGACCATGCCGGCGGTCCACCGGACCTGGTCCGGGACGTCGAGGATGCCGCGCGTCGCGCCGAACAGATCGCCGATGCCGTGGATGACGCCGCTCGCGAGCATCTCGGCGAGCGCCTTGCCGTAGACGACAGGATCGAGGGGCGCGTGGTCGAACAGATCGTCGTAGCGAAAGAACTGGCAGTCGACGTCCAGATCCGGCTGCCACCGCTTCAGATTCGCGGTGATGGCCTCGCGCCACGTCGGTTGAAGGCTGGCGTCGAGATCGCCGTGCCCGACGCCGTGCACACACAGTACAGAGAGGGTGTTGGGCATGCCGTTTCCTAACGCGCAGGAACCGGCACCGGGGGCTCAGCGCGATTGCGCCATGAGCCGGGTGGCCCACTCGACAAACTGGGTCATGTCCGAGCGCAGAGATACGCGTTTCATTTTGCGGGGTTGAGCGGAACGCACAGGACGTTCATGTATCCCGCCGAGATCTTCGCGGCCGGGCGCTTCATGATGGCGCCCAGCATGGCCTAGTACGTTTCGGGATTGTGGTTCCTGCCGTGGCATGTCAGATAGCACTGGCCGCGACGGCTGCCCAGGTCGTCGAACCGCAGAATGCCGCTGCTGCTCGGCGTCACGAACCGCTTGTCGAAGTTGATCAGATTGCTGTTGTTCGTCGTGTTGCCCTGCGTGCTGCTGATGCCGTGCGGATCGTGGCAGAGCGAGCACGGCGAGTTCTCCGAGACGATGTGCTTGTTATGTTCGGAGAACGACTGGTTGCCGAGAATACTGGTCCGGCTATGACACTTGTAGCAGAGCGCGTAGATCGTCGCGCTCTCCGTGTACGTCCCGTTGTCCATGTCGTAGCGCGCCGCCAGCAGGTGTTTGAAGCTCGACCCGTGTGGTCCTGACGGGCCCGAGCCGGGCGCCGCGGCCTTTGGACCCTGATCGTTGTCGTGGCAGTCGGTGCAGTACATCACGCTCGACGTGGTCCACGGCGCGATGAGGCTCGGGACCGACGTGTTCTTTCCCGGCCCCTCGACCGGATGAAACGACGCCGACGTCGGATCGAACATGAGACGCATGTTGAACTGCAGCGCCACGCGATTCGGATACGGCGGCGCCGGCGCCGAGCCCGGCTGCGGCTTGTTCGCCGAGTCGGCATGGCACTTGAAGCAGATCTCGAACTCGTTGACGGACGCCGGCGAGCCGGCCGGCATCTTCAGCAGGTTGTTGCGGTCGATGCCCCACACGCCGGCGATCTTGCCTGATCCCTTCGGCGCCGCCGCCGCGGCCGCGTAGCTCGCATGCGCGTTGTGGCAGTCGGGACACTCCGCGTGCCGCGCCGTCCCCGCCGCGGACTCCGGCAGCGTGTGCGCGCCATTGGTCTGCGACTCCGACGCGTCATGCACCGACGGCGTCACGTCGTATGTCGGATGCCGGTACGTTTTCGAGAACTCCGCCTGAATGTTCCGGCCGATGCCGCTCGCAGAGTGGCATTGCGAGCAGCTCACTTCTTCGAGTCCCTTGAGCGATCGTGGAGCCGCTGCCGCATTGTGCGGCTTATGACACGACTCGCAGCCGTTGGTCGCGACGGTGGTGTATCCGGTGTGCGCGCCCTGTGCGGCCGTGTAGCTCTTCGTGGATGTCTCGTGCGTGCTCGGATTCGTCGCCCAGTACTGCTTGTTGTGACACACGAGGCACAGGCGGGACGAGGAATTGTTCGCGACCAGAAACTTGTTCGTCGTCGTGTCGATGTCCATTTGATGCGGTTCGTGACACGACACGCACTGCACCTGGCCGTTGGCGTCGAGCTTGACGGCATTGCCAACCGGGGGCGTCACGATCTCGGGGCCGGTCACCGGCGCAAACGAAATGGGATGATCCTTGCGAAGGTCCGTGCCGAGCACCGACGTGCCGGTCATCTGTCCCTGCGCGTTGACACCCTGCATCGTGATCTGTCCGAGGGATCCGGTGTTGCCGATCGCGATGGTTCCGTCATGGCAGCTGAGACAGAGCTTCGACGATCCCGTCGGCACGCCGATGGCCGCCTGCATCGTCGTACTCGTATACGGCTGATAGTTGGCAGACGACAGCGACTGATTCCACAGCGGCACCGCCGGGCTGGCGTTGTGCGGCGTGTGGCAGAAGATGCAGACTTCCGTCAGCGTCGTCGATTTGACGGGTCCCGGTCCGCTCGACGACAAGTTGTGTTTGTTCGTCGGCGACGCCACGTGCACCTGCGCCGACGCGCTCAGCGGCAAAAAAAGAATCGCCGCCAGCCCCGTCAGCCACCGGAGCGTGCTTCGCGTGTTCACTGCGGGCTCCCAACGCGCTCGTACATCTGCACGCGCCGGTTCGCCGAATCGACGATATAGACAACGTCGTTGACGATGGCCATGCCGGCCGGCAGCCACAGCTCGCCGGCGCCTCGTCCCGAGCCGCCGAACGTCAGGAGCAGCCGGCCGTCCTCGTCGAAGATCTGCACGACGTCGTGAAAGCCTTCGACGACGTAGATGTGGCCGTCGCGATCGACGGCGACGCCCTTCGGCTTGTCGAAGTCGCCGACCCCGTCGCCAAGCTGTCCGAACGCGCGCAGGAAGCGGCCGCTTGCGTCGAAGACCTGCACGCGGAAGTTCATGGCGTCGGTGACGAACACACGGCCGTCGGCCGATCGGGCCACGTTGGTTGGGAAATTGAACTGGCCCGGCCGCGAGCCGCGCTCGCCGAAGGTGCCGAGGACCGCGCCCTGCATGTCGAGGATGACCACGCGATGCGTGAGGGTGTCCGCGACGTAGAGCCGATCCGGGGCCGCGGCGATGCCCGTCGGGCGTTCGAATCCATCCTGGCGCCCGCGCGTCCACAACGTCCGTCCCCGCCGATCGACGGCCGCCACGCGGCCCGATGCCGAGTCGGTCACGAACAGCCGCTCGCCGGCGCTCGCGACGCCGATAAGCGACTCGAAGTTCAGGTGCAGCGCGGAGTACGACGTCTTCTCGAGATCGAAGACATGGATGACGCCGCCGACCGTGTCGGCGACATAGACGCGTCGATCGGTTCCGACCGTCACGCCGTACGGCTGCGTCATGGACGGCTCGTCGCGGCCGCCCGTAATGGCGCGCAGCACGCGCGTGAACAGAGAGCGGCGCGGCCGGATCGACGCGGGGTCGAGCGACCTGACATAGCGAATGCGCGCAGGCTCCGGCGGCGCTGGCCACTCGACCGCCCGCACGGCTGTTTGCGCCAGAGTGGCGGCCGCCAGCAGAAGTGGCAGCACGATCACCGGCGGATCCCGAACGAGCGCGTCAGCCTGAGCCGCAGCTGATGCCCGCGGAACTGGAACGGATTCAACAACCCCTGTTCGTTCAACAGCTGCTCGTTGTAGCGGTACTCGAGGCCGACACTCAGCAGGCGAAGCGCGTACTCGATCGACGCGAATGCGTAGAGGTTCTGCTGGTCGAGCAATCGCTGCGTGGCCAGCACCCGCTCGCGGCGCGCCCAGGCAGAAAGATGCAGTGAACGGTACAGGCGGATGTCGTACGAGCCGCCGTAGAAGAGCGTTCGATCGAGATTCGGCGCGGTGTTGCTCCAGAAACTGCCCGCGTTCAGTGACAGCACGGTGCCGCGGCGTGTCGTCAGCGCCGCCGTGCCCGAATACGTCTGCTGCCGCGTCTGGACCAGGCTGGCGCCGAGGCCGCGCGTGGTGCGGACGTCCTCGGCCGTGGCCGACAGCGAGAATGCGCGGATGCCGTGCTGCGCCGACGCGTGCACGCGCTCGACGTCGTAGTTGCCGAAGATGAGGAGATCGTCCGTGTTTCGCGTGCGGTCGTAGCCGGTGCTCAGGCTGAGCCAGCGCCAGGACGAGGAGAGCGTCGCCTCGCCCGACCACATCTGCACCTCACCCTGCTGGCCGTCGGGCGTGGTGTTCACGCCGAGGCCTCTCGATCCGGCCAGCGCCAGTTCGAGCCACCGCTTGCCCGCGCGGAGCGTCGACCCGGCCACGCCGCTTCGGGTCGTCACGGTGACGATCGAGCCGTTGTAGACCTGTCCGCGATCGCCGTACGTGCCCGTCGCGTTCAACGAAAAGCCGCGAAAGACTTCAAGCCGCGCGGATGCGCTGGCGAGCCGCGAACTGAGGGAAGCGAGGTCAGAATTCTGCCGATCAAAGCCGCCCGTCAGATCGAAGGACAGACGCGTGGCGGGCTCCCACGTCAGCCCCGTCGTCACGTAGCTCGAGCTGACATCGCCTTGCGACGGCAGCGTGTAGCCGCCCTGTCCCGTATCGACCGTCGCCGACGGCAGATCGAAGAGCGAGAACGTCCGGCGTCGTCCGGCGCGGACTTCAACGCGGCTGCGGCGGCCGGCGAGGGCCGTGAAGTCGTAGCTGAGATCATTGACCTGCTGATCGAACGCGGCGATGGGCGCGTTGCTGAACTCCGTCTTCTCGAAGCGGAATGCCTGCCGTGTGCGCTTGCCGTCCTGGAACACACCGGCGTGCAAATCGGTATCGGTGCGCGTCGCGTCGAACGGCCCGCCGACGACGTTGGAGCTGCCGCTCCGGTAGTTCAGCTCGACGCGCGGCAGCGATTGCGCGTTCAACTGCCAGCCCGCGTTGAGCGAGCGGGTCGTCGTCTGAAAATCCGGCACCGGCGTGTCCGCGGGAAGCACGAGTCCGGCGCGGCTGCTCGAGGACGACGGGTAGCCGGACGTTTCGTTGATGATGTCGCGGGAGGCCTGAATGAAGAATGGAAACGGACGCGTCGGAAAGAGCGATGCGCCGAGCGCGTAACCAAGTCCGCCTTGCGCGCCGTGCGTCTGTGTCTGCCTCTGATCGCCGCCAAGATCGAGGGAGTTCGAGCGAAACGAGATCGACGTGTTGTATTTCAGCAGCCTGGGATCGATGAACGGCGCTTCGTAGCCGAGCGAGTAGAGCTGCCAGACGGCGTTGTTCGTGCTCGTCCGGCTGTCGGAGACATCCGTGCCCCGCACCGCCGTCCATTCGGCGACGCCGTTGACGGTCTGCGCCGCGGCTGCGGCCGGAAGGATCGCGAACACGCAGGACACCGTCACCAGTCGGGTCCTCACTGACTCTGCACCACGACGATCCTCGCGGCTCGTCGAAGTTCGGCGATCCACGCCGCCTTCATCTCCGCGCATCGTGTCGTCGTCAGGTCGGCCGCGAGCGTCGGTTCGACGTCGGCGAAGGTCTTGGCGTGCGGCGGGCGAATCTCTCCGACGCGGACGATGTGGAAGCCGTAGATCGTCTGGACGACGTCGCTGACCTGGCCGACTGGAAGATTCTTCGTCGCCGCCTCGAATTGATCCGAGAGGCTGCCGCGGTGCACGAAGCCCATGTCGCCGCCCTTGGCACGGCTCGCGTCGGTCGAGTACTTGCGAGCCGTCTCGTCGAACGCAGCGCCGGCGCGAAGCTGCGTCAGCACGTCCTGCGCTTTCGTCTTCGCGTCCGCCCACTCCTTGCTCGAAGCGCTCGGGTCGACGCCGATCGTGATCGCGTACACGTGCAGCTGCTCGGGGACGACAAATCGATCGTGGTTCTGATCGAAGTAGCGCCTGGCATCGACAGCGGTGACCGAACAGTGCGCCGTGATCTGGCGGGCGACCGTCTTTTCAATGGTCAGAGAACGCGCGAGCTCCCGGCGCGCCCCGGCCATCGTCGCTCCGGCCTTCCGGAGCGCGGCCTCGAAGCCTTGCGCCGACGGAAAGCTCTTGCGGAGTGTGCTCACGGCGGCGTCGATCTCGGCGGCGGTCGGACGGATGCCGAGCCGGACGCCCGCCTGATACTGGAGCTCCTCGTTGACGAGGGTGTCGAGCGCCTGCGTGCGCAGCTCGGTCATCCGCGAGGCGCTCACATTCCGATGAAATGACTGCTGCGGAAGCAGCGCGCCGACGGCGGCGTCAAGCCGATCGCGCATCAGCGGCACGCCGTTCACGCGGACGACTTCCGCCGGCCCGCCGGTCTGATGCGAGGGGACCGCGCGCTGCGCGGAGGTTGTCACGGCGAGTGCCGCCGCGCATGCCAGAGTGAGCGTGGTTCGCATCGGGAACGCCAGCGCGCCGCGTCGGGAGCCGACGCGGCGCCGAACGGTGTGGCCGGCTACTTGATGTGGCAGCTCAAACACATCGAGCTGCCGGTGTTCGCCTTTCTCAGGAAGTTGCCGAGCCTGTTGTCGTGCGCGTTGTGACAGCTCGCGCATTCCACGGTGGCGGTGGCGGCCGACGTGCCGAAGAGCGGCAGCGCCTGCGCGCCGACCGTGATCTTCACGCCCGTCACGACCTGCGACACGAATTCGGCGGGCGTCGCGGCGCGGGCCGTTTCGTACACGACTGACACGGGATGATCGTTCCGGAGGTCGGTGCCGAGGAACGGCAGGCCGCCGCTCATCAGGTTGTTCGCGCCGGCCCCGGCGGCGCTGTACGTCGATTTCGCCGTGGCCTGCTTCGTGAAGGAGACGGCTGGTCCGAAGGCCAGGCCGTTCACGTCGGCGAGCACGTCCACCGCGATCGTGCCGTCGTGGCAGCTCAGACACGCACCCGAGCCGCTCGTGGCGATCTGCGCGGCAGTCGTCGTGGAGTCGCTCGTCGAGCTCGTGTAGAGCTGATAGGCGGCGCCGGTCGGTGCGTTCCGGTTCCACAGCGGGATGTTGTTCGCCCCGCCGTGCGGCGTGTGGCAGAAGACGCACGTCTGCCCGTTGATGGTCGCGTTGGTGTTCCGCAGCGCGGAGCCGTTGCTCAAGTCGTGCGGACCGCCGGCGACGACGGCGGTGTTCTGGGCGCGGGCGGTGCCGGCCATGGCGACGGCCAGCACAGCGGCGAGGATTACCTTGCTCACAAGACCCTCCTTGTTGTTCACTTCGCTCCTCCACGCAGGTACTGAAAGACCTGCACTCTCGAGTTGCCCTGATCCGCGACGTAGATCGAGTCACGGCGATCGACGTACATGCCGGCCGGCAGATAGAACTCGCCCGGCTCGTGCCCGGCGGCGCCGACAAAGAGCAGCAGCCGGTCTTCGGCGTCGAACACCTGGAAGTTGTTGAACGACGTGTCGGCGACGTAGATGTGGCCTTCGGAATCGACGGCCACGCCCTTCGGCCGGTTGAACGATCCGGGCGTGTCGCCCTGTGTGCCGAACGCGCGGAGCGCGTGCCCGTCGGCGTCGAAGACCTGGACACGGAAGTTCATCGTGTCCGAGACGAACAGCCGTCCGTTTCGATCGACGAACAGATTCGTCAGGAAATTGAACTCGCCGGTGTCGCCGCCGCGCTTGCCGATCGCGCGAACGAGCGATCCGTCGGCGGTGGAGTAGCAGAGCACCTGATGCGCGGCCGTGTCGGCGACGTAGAGATATCTGCGGGTCGAATCAATCGCGAGGCCCGCCGGGCTCTTGAGCTCGCCGTCCTTGCCGATCGCGATCACGACGCGGCCGTCCGCTGCGTAGCCGAACACGCGGTTCAGCGTGGCGTCGGCGACGAACACCGTCCCGTCATCGTCCACGGCGATGCCTGTCGGCTTCGTCAGCTTGCCGCTGCCGGAGTCGCCGACGAATGAGAGCGTCTTCGCGTCGGGATCGAACACGAAGACGCGTCGAACGGCCGTGTCGGTGACATACACGCGGCCATTCGTTCCGACGGCGATGGCGTACGGCTTGACGAGCGTGTCGGCCTGCATGCCGCTCAACGGGTCCTGACCGAGCAGCAGCGACTTCCAGCGTCCCGTCTTCTTCGTCTTGAAATCGTCCGCGCCGTGATAGCTCGTGACGTAGCGGATGCGCGGCTGCTCCGGCGGAAGCGGCCACGTCAGCGGACGCGCGGGCGGCGCGCCTTTCTTGTCCTTCGCAGGCTTGTCGGCCGCGGCCACGCCGGAGGCGTGGAACGCGAGGACGAGTGCGGGGACGAGCCATGTCAGCTGGCGGTGACGCACGATCGGTACTCCTTCAGAACTTCGGGTGACATGCTTCGCAGGTCCGCCCGACTTTGAGTTTCACTGCGGTGCCCACACCCGCAGGGAAGATGCCGGCTTCTTTCTTGTGGCAGCTGCGGCACGCGTACTTGCCGTGGAAGCCGGCGAAGAAATCCTCGAGGCCGCGGTGCGTGTACCACGTGACCGCGAACGTGTTCGTCGCATGACAGGTCTCGCACCGTGAATCGACCTGCCCGAGATGCGGATCCGCGTGGCACGAACGGCATTCCGTGCCGGTGCGCAGGTGCATGGCCGTGCCGAGGCCCGCCGGGAACGCGCGTGTTTCGGTCGGATGACACTTCACGCACTCGATCGAAGCGTGACGTCCTGTCAACGGAAACGGAGTCGTCTCGTGTGAGAAGCGAAGCGCCGCGAAATGCGTGCCGCTGACCGTGTGGCAGCGCTCGCACGCCGTGCCGACCTGGCCGAGGTGCACATCCGAGTGACACGTCGCGCACGTCATTGACGGCGACGTCGCGGCCCGCAGCGCGGTCGCTGTTGGCGCGTGGCACTTCACGCAACTCACCCCCGTGTGTCGGTCGCCGAAGAACTCCGGCGACCGTGGATGCGTGAAATGTGCGACGTCGAAGCCGGTCGGCCGATGACAGCTGTCGCATTGCTGTCCGTACGTGCCTTTGTGCTTGTCGTCGGCGTGGCACGAGACACACGTGCGGCTCGCACCGGAGAAGTCCGCGGCTCTCGTGTGGCACTTCGCGCAGGCGAGCGGCTGGTGCTTGCCGTCGAGCACGAAGCCGGTCTTGACTGCATGGTCGAACGGCGCGCCGCGGAAGCCTTTCTCCGTGTGACACGCGCGGCAGTCGTCCTTGATGCTCTCCTTGTGGACGTTCACGTGGCAGGCCGAGCACCGGTCGAACTTCAGCGGCTTCGTGATGCCCGCCTGATGGCACTTCGTGCACGTCACCTGCGCGTGCAGACCCGCGAGTGGAAACGACGTCTTCGAGTGGTCGATCGTCCGCGTGGTCCATCGCTCGGTCGTATGGCACGTCGTGCACGACGGTCCGAGCGTCTTGTGGTGCGGCGGCACGTGGCACGACGTGCAGCTGTCGAAAGCCAGCCCGCGAAACGAATTCTTCGTCGTGTGGCACTTCGCGCACGCGACCGTCTGATGCGCGCCGGTCAGCGCGAACCGTGCCGTCGAGTGGTTGAACTGCGACGCGGCGGCCTTGAACGCGACCTTCGTCGAATGGCAGGTCGCGCAATTGGCCCCGAGGGTGCCCTTGTGCACATCGGTATGGCACGACGAGCAGGCCGTCTGCACATTCAGAAACGATCGCGTCTTGTGGCAGCTCACGCACGCCGCTGCCGTCTTCGCGTGCAGGCCGTCCAGCGCGAAGCCCGTCTCGAGTTGATGAGTGAACGTGCGCGTCTCGATGTGGCGCAGGTCGGCATCGGCGCCGGCGTGTTCCGCATGACAGCTCACGCAGTCGTTCGTGACGTTGCGGTGGACGCCGATTCTGCGCGCCATCCGATCCGCAATCGGCTTGTGACAGCTGAGGCAGCGCTCCGCCGTCACCTTGCGCCCGGGCTCGTGGCACCGCGCGCAGTTCGCCGCGCCCTCGAGCGCCGCATGCGCCTTCGACAGCGCGCCAGGCGAGGCCAGCGCGCCGAGCTGCCCCGCCCGTGCGGCCGGGGCCCACAACACGATCGCGATCGCCGCAAGTACGGTCCATAACGCGTCAGTACCTGAACGGGACATATCCCATGTAAACCGTGAGGGCCACGTGCATCGCGACGATGGCGAACATCACGTAAACGAGGGGCATGTGGAACACGTGCCAGAGATCGAACCAGCGCTTCGTCCTCGACAGGTACGCGGTCTGCCGCAGCAGCGTCGCGCGCTCCGCAATCAGGTGCACCGCCGTCGCGAGCAGATCGGGAGCGACGCCAGCCCCGGCGATATGACGGCGCAGATCCGCGAGATCGCGCCGCATGCGAAGCTCGCCGCGAAGCAGCTCGAATGACGACAGGGCCGTGTGCGCCGACGGCACGTTGCGATGCTCAAATGCCTCGATCCGCGCCCGCATCGACGGCGGAAGCTCCGCGGCGGCCAGCTCGGCCGCGAGCTCGTGCGCGCGGGTATCGAGCTCGGTACTGCTCAGTTCAAGGCCGCGCAGGCTCTTCGGAATCCGCACATACAGATACCGGCCGACGAAGCCCGACAGCGTGACGGCGACCATCGACCAGTACGCGACGGACACGATGCCGTTGAACTTGAACGTCGTGTGAAAGGTCACCAGCACCGGGCCGACGATGCCGCAGAAGACGTGGACCTCGATCCAGGTCTTCATCGAGCCGGCGTTCTTGAAGGCGCGAACCTTCTTGCGCAGCGAGTACGCCACCGGCGCGAGCATCAGCAGAAAGCCCGTGATGCCGAACAGGTGGCCGGCCCGCGCCGAGGGCCGCAGCCACCGATGCGCGGGCAGATGCGCGCGCACCGCCGGCGGAGACGTGTAGTAGGACCAGCCGTTGAGGCCGACCAGCACGAACACCGAGAAGACGACGATGAACAGCCCGGCCCAGACGAGGACGTGTCCGAGCGCGCGCGGCATGACGGCCGCAGGCGCGCTCGCCCGGGCGCCCGGCATGACCGCCGCCGTCGTCGCCGGCATCATGCCTCCACCGCGCAGTCGCTCTTCAGATGGCTGACGCACGGGAGCACGAAGCCGTCATGGCGATCCTGGTCGTCGAGCAGCGTTGACGCGCACTCGACGTCGCCTTCGGTGACGCGCGTGCGGCACGTGCCGCAGACGCCGGCGCGGCAGAGCGACGGAATCGCCGCGCCGCACGACTCGGCAGCCTCGAGCAGCGTCTGCGTTTCGGTGACGCGTTCCGACGTCCCGCTTCGGGTGAAGCGGGCTTCGTGCGTCGGGTTCCGGCGCGGCGCGGCCGGCGCGTCAGGCTCCGGCTGCGAGCCGGCGGCGGCTTTCGCGGCTTCGAAGATCTCGTAGTGGATCTGCGGGCGCGGCACGCCCAGCTCGATCAGCATCTTCGTGAGCGCGTCGCGCATGGGCGGCGGGCCGCAGAGCATGCAGGTCGTGTGCGCCACATCTGGCATGGTCGTCTGAAACAGCGACTCGTTCAGCATGCCGGGGAAGAAGCCCGCGCCGACCGGGCCGTCGCTGACGGCGACGAAGGCGCGGAACTGCGGATGCCGGCGATCGAGGAACTCTATTTCGTCGCGGAACGCGAAATCTTCTTCCGTGCGGATTGAGTAGAGCAGCGTCACGGGCCGCATCGGCTCGGTGGTGACGGCGTGGCGCGCCATGCTCATGAGCGGCGTGATGCCGACGCCGCCCGCGATGAACAGGAGCGGGCGGTCTTCGCCGCCAGGATAGGTGAACGCGCCCGCCGGATGCTTGATCGCCAGCATCGACCCCGGACGCAGCGTCGCGTGCAGCGTGCCGGAGACGAGGCCGATGCGCCTGACGGAGATCTCGAGGTAGCCCCGCGCCTCGGGTGACGAACTGATCGAGTAGCAGCGTACGTGCTCGCGGCCCTCTGCGCGTACGCGAACGGGGAGGAACTGTCCGGCCTTGAAGTCGAAGCCGTCGGGACGGGCGATTCGAAACGTGCGAATCGTCGGCGTCTCGTCGTTCACGGAGAGCACCGGCGCCATGACAAACGCGCGTGGCGGACGCGCGGCCGTGGCCGGTCGCGGCGTACCCGCCGTGACGAGCGGCGCAGGCTTCGCGACGGGCGCGCGCGGCCCGGGCGGAGCAGTGACCCGCTGCGCGGCGGCCGCGGGCGCCGCCGCCGTGGGCAGGAACCGTTCGCACGCGAGCCACCACGCGATGTGGGCGGCGAAGCCCGAGGCAATGCCCGCCGGCGTCGGCAGCAGCCACGGCGTCGCAGCGAACAGAAGAGAAATGAATGTTACAAAACTCGGCGCGCCCTTCGACGGACTCCGATGCGCACGCAGGACGACACACGCGAGATGTATCGTCGTGAGAAACGCCAGAACAGGCGAAGAGATGTGCATTGTCATGTCGCGCGCGCGCAGTCCTTCAGCAATGGGAGTGCCGCCGGCACTCGATCGCAGTTTTCTCAGCGTGATTACGGGATCGTGAGTTCGAAACAGCTGATCAGTCGCGTGCGAGCTGACTCATCTGTGAGAGGATCCGTGACGGGCGTCGAACATCGCCAGCGCGACGACGCCGGCTGCGGCGAGCAATAGACTCCGGATGCGACGCACCAAGGCCAGCGTGAGTCCGGCCGCGGTCGGCAAACCGATCGCGCCCGCGAGCAGCGCATATACTCCTTCGGCGGCGCCGAACTGGCCGGGAATGAATGCGAACGCGATCCCGATGAACTTCCCGCCACCTTCAATGATGAACGGAGGGCCCCAGGATGGCGAGAAGCCGAGCGCCCCGATCACAATCCAGATTTCGAGCATCAGAAGAAGTTGTGACGCCGTCTCGATCGCGAGCACCTCGGCAAGCCGTCCGTGATGGACGTGGAGAAATGCCACGAGTACCTTTTCGATTCGGCCAAACGTGCGGGCGGCCCGTGTCGCTCTCCGTGCGCCGATCAGCAGGTGCGACGCCCGCAGGATGGGCACGATGAGGCCGACACCCGTGATTGCGGCGAACGCGAACACCGCGATGAATGCGATCGTCGTCGCCAGGACGGCAATCGCACCGAGCCTGGCCGCATGCGGGAGCGAGCCTCGCGCGAGCAGCCATGACACCGCGAGAGCGGCCACCCATGCACAGGTGACGTTATAGAGCACGTATTCTGTGACGACGGCCGCGAAGGCATCGACGGTCGTCAACCCACGCCGCTTGAGGAGCCATCCTTTCGCGGGCTCCGCGAAAACCGGGCCGCTCAAGCTCAGCGTCTCGATCGCCTGGCCTGAGAGCCGAATCCGTAGCGCGTCCGTAAGGCCCACCGCGCCACCGGGCACACTTCGCCACAGCGCGACGGCGCGCGCGCCCACGTACGCGGCGTAGATCGCCGCGATCGCCGGAAAACTCCAGCCGACGCGGATGAGCAGGCTCAACAGAAGTCGCGGGCCCGCGCGCCAGACCAGCAACGCGAGGATGCCGAAGCCGACGAGGAGGAGCGGGAGGCGAACATTCCGGGTCACGAGGGCGACTTGACCACCCCGCTCCTGGCGCCGGCCTCCGCTTGGGCGACGCGGATCGTGGTGGCTATAGCGACATCCGGATTCAAGGAGATCGAGTCGATGCCCTCGCGCACGAGCCACTCGGCGAACTCGGGATAGTCCGACGGCGCTTGCCCGCAGATGCCGATCGGCTTGCCGAGCCGCCTGGCTGCCGCGATGGCGCGCGCGATCAGCCAGCGGACCGCGTCGTCCTGCTCGTCGAACAGGTGCGCCACGGTCTCGGAATCGCGGTCGAGCCCGAGCGTCAGTTGCGTCAGGTCGTTCGAGCCAATGGAGAACCCGTCGAAGACCTGCAGGAACTCTTCTGCCATCACCGCATTCGAGGGCACTTCACACATCGCGTACACCTCGAGCCCGTCCTGCCCCTGCCGGAGGCCATGGCCCGCCATGGCCGCCAGCACGCGGCGGCCTTCCTCGACCGTGCGGCAGAACGGGATCATCACCTTGATGTTCGTGAGCCCGAGGTCGCGACGCGCGCGCAGCAGGGCGGCGCATTCCAGCGCGAATCCGTCCGCGTAGCGTGGATCGTCGTACCTGGAGGCGCCGCGGAAACCGATCATCGGATTCTCTTCCGCAGGCTCGAACTCGCGGCCACCAAGAAGCTTCGCGTACTCGTTGGTCTTGAAGTCGCTCGTGCGGACGATGACCGGGCGAGGGTAGAACGCCGCGGCGATGCGCGCGACTCCTTCGCTGAATCGGCGCACGAAGAACTCTCTGGCGTCCTCTGGGCCGATTTTCGCCGCGATCTCTTTCACCGCCTCGGGATCCTTCAAGTGCGGGTAACGGGCGAGCGCCATCGGGTGAATCCCGATGTGGTTGGTGACGATGAACTCGGTCCGGGCGAGGCCGACGCCCGCATTGGGGATGGCCGAGAGCGAAAACGCCTGGGTCGGGTCGCCGACGATCAACATGATCTTCGTGCGCGTCGCCGGCACCATCGAAGCGTCGATGCGCTCGACGGCGAATGGAATCGCGCCGGCATACACACGTCCCTCCGTGCCTTCCGCGCAGCACACCGTCACCTCGTCGCCGTCGCGCAGCCGACTGGTTGCGTGCCCCGTTCCGACAACGCATGGAAGCCCGAACTCGCGAGAGACGATCGCAGCGTGCGCGGTGCGACCGCCTTTGTCGGTCACGATCGCGGCGACTCGCCGCATGACGGGCTCCCAGTCGGGATCCGTCATCTCCGCGACGAGCACCTCGCCCCGCCGAACCGTCTCGAGCGCGCTCGCGTCCCGGACAACTCGGACGCGTCCGGCCGCGATCTTCTCGCCGACGGCCTGTCCTGTAATCAGCGGCGGCCCGGGCGGCGTGGTCAGCCGGTAGATTTCTGCTGCCGCGGTCATTGGCTTTGCCGAATG
>Ga0153915_10000529_pt1 | contig 35390 bp, 25 predicted proteins | sample Opewatmetagenome_2_FD_107003 | JGI IMG/M metagenome (GOLD analysis project Ga0153915, IMG submission 107003) | Freshwater wetland microbial communities from Ohio, USA - Open water 3 Core 3 Depth 3 metaG | ecosystem: Environmental > Aquatic > Freshwater > Wetlands | place: USA: Ohio, Lake Erie... | reverse complement strand
CCATTGCATTGTATTTTAGCCAAATGGTTTATCAAGCCATTTACGAGAAATAGAATACTTGGACTTACACTGCGATCTCTCCGTTCATCAGGCGCGGCAGAAGCAGGTCGCAGGGCACGGTACGGGTGTAGAAGAAGTTGGAGCGGATGGAGATCATCACGTCCACGCCGCCGGTCTCGACGATCCAGCGCCGGACATCCTTCTCGCCGTGCCCGGCGCTGGATACCTGGGAGGACATGACGAATCCCGCGCGGCCCTTGGCGCCGAGGTAGCTCCAGAAATAGGAGATCCAGAGGTAGTCGCCGTTTCCCACCTTCTTCGACTTGTTCACGCCCGGCAGGCCGAAGGGCAGGCGCGGGTCTCCCTGGATGCGCTCCACGTCCACGAGGTCCACGTTGAAGGGCGGATTGGCCATGACGAAGTCGCACTTGCCGACAAGGGTATGCTCGTCCTGGTAGTAGGTGATGGCCTCGGCGATCTTGCCCTCCAAGCCGTGCACCGCGAGGTTCATCTTGGCGATGCGGATGGTGTCCCGGTTCTTCTCCTGGCCGTAGAAGACGACCTTCTTCGCCGTGTCCCCGCCTTCCTGTTCGATGAAATGGCTGGACTGGACGAACATGCCGCCGGATCCGCAGGCCGGGTCCAGTATCGTGCCGTGATCGGGCTCTATGACGTTGACTATCGTCTGTACGATCGAGGAAGGCGTGAAGAACTCGCCATTGTCGTGAGCCTTCTGGATGGAGAACTCCGCGAGGAAGTACTCGTAGATGCGGCCGAAGACGTCACCCGTGGCCTGCCGGATCCTGTCGCTGTCCAAAAGGCGCATCAGGTCTTCCAGGACCTTGGGCTCGAAGATGCCGTATTCCCTTGGCAACACATTGGTCAGGGGCTCGAAGTCCGCCTCGATCTGCCTGTGGGCCGCCTCGAACCTGTTGGCAGCGTGGTGCAGGAAGATCACGCCAAGCACATGCATGAATTAGTCGCTTGAAGTCAGTTTTGAATTGGCGCGCAGGTTGTCCGCGGCTTCCAGAGATCCTTCTCGAACTTTTCGATGTCCTTGAACGAGTCGAATTCCATGCTTTCTCCCGCCGTGCCGCATCCAGATGGGGTACCATACGTGGCAAACGATAGGCTTTTCAACCGTCCAATGGATGGTAAAACACACATGCCGATGGAATAACCGGAAAGCGCCGGGGCCGGGACTTGCATCGATCGGGCCGATTCGTTCTATCATAATCGAGGCGGGAGACGGCGGCCCGCGGCGCGAGCCGGCCCGCCGAAACGAATTCAAAGGAGTCCGTCATGGAAAAAAGGAAGGCTGCGGCCAATATCTTCATGGAACAGCAGGAGATGCCCGCGGAGGAACGGCGCCAGGAACAGGACGCGCCGGCTTTCAGCACGGTCGAAGCGGCGGCGGCCCCCTCCCCCATGCTATCGGGCGCGATGCAGGCCACGGTGCCGGCCGCGCCCCGGCAGGCCCGGCGGAAGCTGAACATCTCCAACCTCAAGACGTCGGAGGAGCTCCAGCTCGAGAAGGAACCCATCCAGATCAGGAACACCGGGCTCTGGTTCTGGCGGAGGATCATCGTCCCGCCCAACGCGTACGTGATCCACACCCGGATCAACAGGAAAGGGCCCGTCACCGTCGGACTGGGCCTTTCGTTCCGGTACAATCCCAACAAGGACTCGTACCTCGTGATCCCGGCGGCCATGCAGACCATCGGCGTGGTGGCCAACTGCATCACGAAGGAGAAGCAGGGGATCAACATCCTGGGCTACGTGCAATGGCAGATCGAGGATTTCCAGACCGCGTACAAGAGGCTCGATTTTTCCGACAGGAACGATCCCCTGGGTATCGTGAACGCGCAGCTGAGGGAACAGGCGGAAGCGGCCATCAAGGACAAGATCGCGACCATGAGCGTGGACGAGGTGCTCACGGACAAGGAACCGGTCATCGAGGAGCTGACGGAGAGGCTCAAGCTCGTGGCCGAAGGCAAGTCCGGGAAGGCGGACGGGGACCGGGGCCTCGGCATCAAGATCGTCACGGTCCAGATCCGGGAGGCCATCGTCTGTTCGGAGACGCTCTGGACCAACCTGCAGAGCCCGTTCCGGAACGAAAAGCAGAAGGCGGCGCGGATCAGCTACCTGGACATGGACTCGGAGATCAAGAAGAAGGAGATGGAGGCCCGGCGGTTCCAGGAGGTGGGTCAGACGGAGACCCTCTTCGAGATCGAGGCGATCAAGCAGAAGAAGCAGACCGAGACGCTCGAGCTCCAGCTGCGGGAGCAGAACATCCGCTCGCTCAAGGAGCAGGAATCCGTGCGGGAGAGGATCCGGCACCAGGAAGACACGACCATGGCGCAAATGGACTCCGAGGAGCGCATCAAGACCGGGCAGTCGAGGATCGACGTGGACGGCGTGAAGCGGGAACTGGCCATGAAGACGGACAAGGAGCTGATCCGCCTGACGGAGGAGGAACGGCTCGCCGTGAGCCAGAAGGGCCTCGAGGAGAAGGTGATCGGGATCCGGCTCGAACTCTCGAAAGCGGAACACGGACTGGAGACCCTCCTGCAGGAAAACAGGGACCTGCTGGAATCGAAGATCCTGGAGGCGCGCATGGCCAGGGAACGGACGGAGAACGCGGTCCGGCTCGCCATGGAAAACGAGAAGAACACGCTCCTGCTCGAGGTGAAGAAACGGGAGGTCGAGATCGAGGAGCTCCGGCAGAAAATCCGGAACATGACGGCCGACAATGACGTGCTCTCCCGCTTGATAGAGAAGCTCCCGGAGATCGCGTCGCAAATGCCGGAGATCAAGGACCTCCGCATCCTGAGCACGGGGACGCAGGACCAGGGATTCGACAGCCTCGTCAACTTCGTCAAAAAGGTGCTGGAAATGGCGAACCTGATGGAAGTAAACAACCACCACCAGAGGTGGTGGCTTTTTCGGGATCGTTGTCCGTATAGAGCGGCCTCTAGAAGAGGCCGCTCTGTTGCTGCTCTCTTTCCTCTTCGCGTTCCTTATCTTCCTGGTATTTCACATATTTCCGAATCTGTTCTTCATCTATCCCGACTGTACTTACGCAGTATCCGCGTGCCCAGAAATGGTTTCCCCAGTATGGCTTTTTCCTTAACCCCTGATAGCTTTTGAAGATTTTTATCGCTGTCTTGCCTTTTAGCAGTCCCATTAATTCTGCTACGGATTCACGTGGTGGAAGATCCAGTACTATGTGTACATGATCTTCGCGTACATTCAGTTCCAGAACTTCAGCACCTTTCCATTCACATAAACTTCTTATTGAGTTCTCTACGAATTCTCCTACTTCTCCTTTGAGTATTCGGAAACGGTATTTTGGACACCAGACTATGTGGTAGCTGCATTGGTAAATGACGTGAGACTGTTTCTTCCACCTTGCCACAGCTAACTTTATCCTACTACCCTTCTCACGGCATAGCCTTCATTCCATGACCACCGGCATAGCCGGTGGTTTGTTGAATTTGAATCAAGCTGCCCGGGAAGCGGGAGAAGGAATAGCCCTGCCGGATCGGGGACCCTCCGCTTCTTGCGCAACCCGGGGCACGGGTATATCCTGCCTTCCCGCACCACATAGATCGGCCGCGCAGGCGGCATCAGACGGAGGTCCATGCATGGCAGAGGAGAAATGGCAGATCCACGCCCACCGCGGGGGGCGGCTGGAGTATGACGAGAACACCCTGTCCGCGTTCCAGGCGAGCTACGGAAAGGGATTGCGCGGTTTCGAGACCGATGCGAGGATGTGCAGGGACGGAGCCCTGGTCATCATGCACGACGCATCGATCGGGCGCACCACGCAGGGCCAGGGCACCATCGAGGACATGACGGAAGCCGAGCTGCGCCAGGTGAAGACCAGGAAGGGCAATCCGCTGCTCTTCCTGGACGAGCTGGTCGCCTTCTTCTCGGACAAGGAAGGGCTGTACGTCGAGTTCGAGATGAAGACGGATCCCGAGCGCTATCCGCAGGCGAAGCTTGAGGCCTACTGCCGGAAGCTCCACGATTCGGTCGTTGCCAGGATGCGGAAGAGCTCCACGGTGCTTTTCACCTCGTTCGACAAGCGTCCCCTGGCCTTCCTCCAGGGCGCATATCCCGGCGTGGACCTGATGTACATCACCTCGCAACCGTGCTGCGACGCCGCCATCAAGGAGGCGCTGGACCTGGGCGTGAAGCGCCTGGCCTGCACCTGGGACGGCAGCTCGCGCGCCGGCGTGCGCACCGCGCACGAGGCGGGTCTGCTGGTGGCCGGATGGCCGGGCAGGACCGTGGACGACTACCTGTTGGGCGTGGCCCTGGGCTTCGACCACATGTGCGCGGACAATCCGGTCGAGGTGCAGGAGTTCCGCAGGAAGAACATGAAATGGCTCCGATCGGCCGATCCCGCCCCTGGGGCCTGAGGGACCGGCCTTCCAGCGGCAGGCCCGCGGCGCGGCCCGCTAAACATGGCAAGGGGGGAAGCGATGCATGATCCGGTAGGTTTCGGGGTCCTCGGCGTCGGGAGGATCGGCATGTTCCACTGCGAGCGGATCCGGGCGACCCCGGGATTCGCCCTGGTCGCCGCGAGCAGCCGCTCCGGGGAACGGACCGCGGAAGCGCGGAGCCGTTTCGGCGTGAAGACATACGGCACCCACGAGGAGCTGATCGACGATCCGGCGGTCCAATGGATCGTCATCGCGACGACCACGGACCAGCACTACCGGTGGGCGCTCGAGGCGATCGACAAGGGCAGGAACCTCGTCATCGAGAAGCCGATGGCGGGTACGCATCGCGAAGCCACGGACATCTACCAGAGGGCCGCCGCCCGGGGCGTACGGGTGCTGCCGCACCAGAGCAGGCGCTGGGACCGGGATTTCCTGCTCGTGCGCCGGGTGATCGAAGAAGGCCTCGTGGGCCAGGCGTATCGGATCGAATCGCGCAGGACCAGTTTCTCCACGGGGTGGGCGGGCTGGGGGGCGCAGGGCATGGTGAACCCCTGGCGCCTCAAGAAGGCGCAGGGCGGTGGGATGCTCAACGACTGGGCCTGCCACCTGGTGGACCAGATCCTGGTCCTCGCGGGGACCCTGCCCGAGACGGTCCACGCGTGGTCCGGCGGCAAGGTCTGGACCGCCGAGGTGGACGACCATTTCTGGGCCGAGTTCTCCTTCCCGGGGGGCCTGTCCTGCCGGGTGGAAGGGTCCAACAACCACAGGATCCCCCTGCCGCGCTGGAGCGTGGTGGGAACGCAGGGAACGTTCCAGGTCCGGGGCGAGGAGACCGACAGCTGGAGCGAGGGGGAGCTTCGAAGCGAGTTCCACGGGATCCGTGAGACGAGGCGTTTCGACTTCTCCGGCGACGAGCTCACCGACGCCTTCTACCCCGCCCTGGCCGAGGCGCTGCGGACCTCCGGAGAGCTCCCGATCACCAGGGAGCAGGCGCTCTCCGTGATGCGGGTCGTCGACGCGATGCGGGAATCCGCCGCCTCGGGAGGGTCCCTCAGGATCTGATCCGGCCCGCGGGTTGACAGACCCCGCGGGATACGAAGAAACTCCTCCATGATGACCCGATCGGGCGACAGACTCGGGGTTTTCCTGGCCGCGGCGGTCCTCCTGCCGTCGCTTTTCACGGGTTGCCGCGAGTCCGTCGGGGAGATCAGGATCGGGGTGATCGCCATGATCGAGGGGGTGAACGCCAAGGACGGGTTGGCCATGGTGCATGCCGCGGAGCTCGCGGCGAAACAGGCCAATGCGCAGGGCGGGATCCCCGCCGGAGGCGGCCGCGTCCGGGTTGTCCTGCTCGTGGAGAAGGACCCGAACAATCCGGAGGGCGCGCTGGAGGCGGCCCGAAAGCTCATCGCCAAGGACAAGGTGGCGGCCCTCATCGGCCCGCAATTCAGCGGAACCGCCATCCCCGTGGCGCGCCTGGCGGAAAACTCCCGCATCGTCATGATCGCCCCCTCCTCGACCAACCCCGAGACCACGGCCGGCAAGGACTACGTGTTCCGCATCCCCTTCCTGGACACCATCCAGGGCACGGTACTCGCCCGGTTCGCCAGGGAGAACCTGCGGGCGCAGCGGGCCGCGGTCCTCTACGATGCGGCGGCGGACTACAACAGGACCCTCGCGGAGGAGTTCCGTCGGGCCTTCGAGTCGGGCGGCGGCAAGGTCGCGGCCTTCGAGGCCTATACGACGGACAGGAACGCCGATTTCTCGATGCAGCTCCGCCGCATCTCGCGCGCGGAGCCGGACGTGCTGTTCCTTCCCAACTATGCGGCGGACGTCAGGCCGCAGGCCGTCCAGGCCAGGCAACTGGGCGTCTCCGCCGCCCTTCTGGGCGGCGACGCGTGGGAGTCTTCCTTTGACGCCCTGGACGCGTTCGACGGCTCCTACTATTCCACCCTCTGGCACCCGTCCCTCGACACCGGGCCGTCCCGCGTCTTCATGACGGCCTACCGGAACGAGTACGGCGGCGACCCGCCGCCGATGGCCGCGGTCACCTACGAGGCGTTCTCGATCCTCCTGCGGGCCGTCGAGGCGGCCGGGAGCACGGATCCGACGGCCGTGCAGAGGGCCCTTCACGGCCTCCGCGGCTACGAGGGAGTGACGGGCTCCATCGAGTACGCGACGGGCGGAGACCCGAGGAAATCCGTCCTGATCGTGAAGATCGAGGGGCACGGGGAGAAGGTGCATGCCGTCGTCGCGCCGTAGGCCGGCCGCCGGTCCCCTCGCCGCGCTCCGCAAAAAAATCGAAGGGAGCCTGCTCGCGAGGGTCACGTCCTCCTTCCTGGCCCTCACCGTCCTCATCGTCCTGCTCCTGTCGGTCATCAGCACGGCGTTCCTCCTGAGCAACGCCGTGCGGCATCAGGAGGACATGGTCGGCGCCCTCGCCTCCGTCAAGGTCGGGATGCTCAACCGCTGGGTGATCGACCAGAGGTCCAAGGTGGAGTTCATAGCCCGGCTCGGGGAGGTCCGATCCGAGGCCCGCATCCTCTGCGATCCCGCCGGCAGCGAGGCCGGGAAGGAGGAGGCGCACCGCTCCCTGAAGGCGTTTTTCACCATCCTGCGCGCCTACAATGCGGAGATCAAGACCGCGTCCCTCCTCTCCATGGAAGGGGCCAGGACCGTCTTTTCCACGGAACCCGGGAGGGAAGGCCAGTATCATCCGCTGGACAAGATCTTCACCGTGGGCGGCACGGAATCCTTCCTGATGACCATGCATCCCTCCACGGCCACCATCCTGCCCACCATGGCCATCGCCACGCCCGTGAGGGACGCGGAGGGACGGACCCTCGCCGTCCTCGCGGTGGATCTCGCGCTGGAGGAGATGGACCGCATCGTGCAGGACCGCACGGGCCTCGGCAGGACCGGGGAGGCCTACCTCGTGGACCGATACGGGCTTTTCGTCTCCGCCGAACGCTTCGGCCGCGGCAGCGATCCCCGCGGTGCGAGCTCCCCGGGCATCGACAGGGCCGTTCGGGGGGAAAGCGGAGTCGCCATCTACCAGGACCACGCCGGGATTCCCGTCATCGGCGCCTACCGCTGGATCAGCGCCTGGGAACTGGCGCTGCTCGTGGAGATCCGGCGCGGCGAGGTCTACCGGACCGCCTGGACGCAGTCCCTGGCCATGACCGGGATCGGCTCCCTTCTGGCCCTCGCGATGGCCATCGGCGTGTACGGGCTTTCCCGCCGCCTCACGCGCCCCATCCTGGCGGTCCAGCAGGCCGCCCTGCGGGTCTCCTCCGGGGAGCTGGACGCGAAGGCGCCGGTCCTCACGACGGACGAGATCGGGGTGCTCGCCCGGTCCTTCAACCGGATGACGACGACCGTGAAACTCCTCTACGAGGAGCAGAAGCGCCGCGAGGAGCATTTCCGCGCCCTCATCGAGAGCTCGATGGACATGGTGGCCGTCCTCGACGCGGGCGGCCGCTTCTCGTTCGTCAGCCCCTCCGTGGAACGCCTGTCGGGTTTTTCGGCCGCGGAGCTCCTGGGGCGGGAGTGCCTCCGCTTCATCCATCCGGACGACATGGAGAAGACGCGCGAGGGACTGGCGTCGCTGCGCGTTTCGGGCGACGGGAGCATCACCGCCTCCCGCTTCCGCTTCGCCCGCAAGGCGGGCGGGTGGTTCCAGGTGGAGTGCGGGGCCCGGAATCTGACGTCCCATCCGTCCATCCTGGGGATCGTGCTCAATGCCCGCGACGTCACGGAGCGCGACCAGCTGGAGGACAAGCTGCTGCAGTCACAGAAGATGGAGGCCGTCGGCCACCTGGCCGGCGGGGTGGCGCACGACTTCAACAACCTGCTGACTGTCGTCATCGGCTACTGCGACGCGCTCGCCGCGTCGCCGGACCTGGCGTCCGACCCGCGGCAGTACGTCGGGGAGATCCGCAAGGCGGCGGACCGCGCCGCCTCCCTCACCCAGCAGCTCCTGGCCTACAGCAGGAAACAGATCATGCAGCCGCGGGCCATCGACCTCAACGCGCTCCTTTCCAACCTGCAGAGCATGCTCCGGCGCCTCATCGGGGAGGACGTGAGGATGCGGAGCGTCGCCGCGCCGGACCTCAAGGGCGTGAGGGCGGACCCCAACCAGATCGAGCAGGTCGTGATGAACCTGGCCACCAATGCGCGCGACGCGATGCCGCAGGGCGGGGACCTCGTGTTCGAGACCCGCAACGCCGTCCTCGAGGAGGCGTACTGCCGGGGCGTCCCGGACCTCGCCCCCGGCGAATACGTCATGCTCGCCGTAAGCGACACCGGCATCGGAATGGACGAATCGACCAGGCGCCGCCTCTTCGAGCCCTTCTTCACCACGAAGGGACTCGGGAAGGGCACGGGCCTGGGCCTGGCGACCGCGTACGGCATCGTCAAGCAGAGCGGCGGCCATATCGCCGTGGAAAGCGTTCCCGGCCGGGGAAGCACGTTCTCGGTCTACCTTCCAGCACGCCCGCCGCGGCAGCCGCCACGGGCGGAGGCCGGGGTCGAGGGGGCGATGGCGCGGGGATCCGAAGAGATCCTCGTGGTGGAGGACGAGGAACCGCTGCGGCGGATGGTCTGCCTGATCCTCGCCCACGCCGGATACGGCGTCCACGCCGCGGAAAGCGCGGAGGAGGCCCTCCCGATGGCCGCGGGACTCGAGCGTTTCGACCTTCTCCTCACGGACGTCACGCTGCCCGGCAGGAACGGCAAGGAACTGGCCGATGAGATCCGGGCCGGCCGCCCCGCGGTCCGGACCCTGTTCATCTCGGGATACACGGAGAGCGCCATCGGAGAGCACGGCTTCCTGGCCGAGGGGATCGATTTCCTCCAGAAGCCGTTCACTCCCAAGGTGCTTGCCCGCAAGGTACGGGAGATCCTCGACAGGGCATAGGACGGCCCCCCGTCCCGTCATTGCCATGGGGCGGTTTTTCCGCTACACAGATCCCATGCCAATCGACGGACCATGCAGCCTGCCCCGCCTGCGCATCGTGGGCGGATCGAGGACCATCGCGGACGGCGACTTCGATTCCGTCATGGACTTCTACGGCAACCTGTTCCTGGGCATGAAGCGCCTTGTGAAGCATACGGGCGCCCTGACGCGGTACGTCGGCTTCCGCCGCCGCCTTGGCGGCAGGGACGTGCATCACGTCTTCGGCATCGAGGCGCGGCGGATCGCGGACATCCCCGCCGGCATGACGGCCTGGGATCTCGGTCCGGACGCGTGGACCTCCTGGGAGAGCCGGGACGGCCGCATGGAACGGACCGGGGAAGGGGCCCTGCGCTGGGATTGGACGGAAGGCACGGCGGGCCGGTCCCATCGCATCGTAGGCGAGTTCACCGCGGAGGCCTTTGGCGGCGCGGATCCGGTTCCCGCGGACGCGGAACCCTCCTACTGGATGGCGGCCCACGCCTGGGTCCGCCCCGCGGCCCCCGAGACGGACGACGATGTGAGGATCGTCGAGTACGATCCGGCCTGGCCCGATGCCTTCCTCGAGATGAAGGAGGGCATCCTGGGCCGCCTGGGAGGGGACGGGACGGTCCGCATCGAGCACATCGGGAGCACGGCGGTGCCCGGCATGCCCGCCAAACCGGTCATCGACATCCTGGTGGAGGTCCCCTCGTTCCGGGAGGCCAGGCGCCGTCTCCTGCCAAGGTACGGCGGCGGGGACTGGGAATACTGGTGGGATTCGGGGCACATGGTCTTCATCCGGCGGGACCCGGCCACGGGACGCCGCACGCATCACCTGCATCTGGCGACTCCCGGGCACGAGGCCTGGGACCGCATCGCCTTCCGCGACTGGCTGCGCACCCATGGGGACGACGCGGCCCGCTACGCGGCGCTCAAGCGGGAACTCGCCGCCGGACACCAGTCGGACCGGGAGCGCTACACGCAGGCCAAAACCGGATTCGTGCGCGAATTGACGGATCGGGCGTTGGGACGCCGATAGGTCGGAAGTGAGGCCGACCGGAAGAGGGCGACCGCCCTGGAATCCGTCCGACCCGCGCGCCTGTTGACAATGGCCATGACAGGGCTTACGTTGGAATCGGAAACGATCGCGACGGTTCCCGAAAAAGGGAGGGTTCAATGAAACACGCGGTCCCCTCCACCCTGCTCCTTCTGCTCCTTCTGGCCCCCGCCCACGGACAAACCCTGAACAACCTCCCCGTCGTGGCCGTATCCCAGGTCCAGGAGCTGTCGGAGCGGACGCGGATGCTCGGCCTGGGCGGCATCGTGGCGGTCATGACCCGCACGGAAATCGACAGGAGCATCGTGTTCCGGGCCGTCGCGCTGGAGACGGCGGGCGGGAAGGCCCTGGAGGAGGCCCGCGCCGCCCTCGCCCCGAAGGAGCGCGCCACCGCCTTCCTCCTCGAAGGCGCCGTCGCGATGCTTGGCGATGAGATCGCGGTGGACCTGCGGGTCAGCGACGTCCTCACCGGCCTGCGCGCGGACAATGCCTCCGTCCAGGTCCCCTCCGTGCAGGAGCTGCGCGGCGCCCTGGCGGGCCTGGTGGAGCGCATGGAAACGGAGCTCTTCCGCGGATCCCTCGGCTCCCTGGCGGTCTCCTCCACCCCGCCCGACTGCGCGGTGTTCCTCGACGACCGCTACGTGGGCCGGACCGGGGCGGAAGGCCGCCTCGGGATCCCCCGGATCCTCGCCGGACCCTACGCGCTGCGCGTGGAGGCGCCCGGCCACATGGAATACGCGTCGGAGCTGACCGTCCAGGCCCGCCGCACGACGGCCGTCACGGCCTCCCTCGCCCTGGAGCCCGGAAGCCTCGTCATCGACTCCACGCCGCCGGGGGCGGCGGTCACGCTGGACTCGCGCGCCATGGGGACCACCCCCGCGCGCATCCCCGCGGTGAGCGCCGGAGAGCACAAGATCGGCCTGCTCCTCGAAGGCTACGTGCCGTGGGAGAAGCGGCTCTCCGTGGAGTCCCAGGAGGAGGTGGGCCTCAACGCCAAGCTGGAGCTCCTGCGCGGCAGCCTGCGGGTGGAATCCGATCCGCCCGGCGCCTCGGTGGCCTCCGCGGGCCGGGACCTGGGCACGACGCCCCTCCAGGTCTACGAGATGGAGCCCGGTCCCTACCTCCTGGAAATCGCGCTGCCGGGCTACGAGACCGGCGCCGTCTCGGCCAGGATCGACCGCGGCAGGGAAAGCGCCTACTCCGTGAAGCTTTCCCGGCAGCGGGGATTCGCCACCGTGCACACCTCCCCGGAGGGATCCAGGGTCGTCCTGGAAAACGGGCGGGGAACCGTGGAGCTGGGCACGACGCCCGTGGACAAGGCGGAGGTGGAGATCGGCTCCTATGCCGTGAAGATGAGCAGGGACGGCTTTTTCCGGGAGGAACGCCGGATCGACGTGGAGGCCGGGAAGGTGACGTCCCTGGAGGCGGTCCTGAGGGCGGTGCCCGGGTCCATCCGGGTCGAGACGGAGCCGAAGTACGCGGAAGTGCTCCTGAACGGGACGTCCCGGGGCGTCTCGCCCATCGAGATCACGGGGCTCCCGCCGGGGACCTACAAGGTGACGGTGCGGACCGCATTCGGCTCCACGCAGAGGGATGTCGCCGTCCTGCCGGGCCGTGCGGCGGAGTGCACCGTTTCCGTGCCGCGTCCGCCGCTGCTGTTCCTTCCCGCGGCCTGCCTCACGCTCCTCTCGGTCCTCTTCGGTCTCAGCGTGTTCGGCGGATAGCGTCGTGAAACGCGCCCGCAAGGAGGTCTTCATGAAAAGGGCATGGATCGTCGCGGCGGTCCTCGCGGCGGCCGCTCCGCTTCCCGCAGCCCCGAGCTACTACGGCCTGAACGGCCTGGCCTTCGTGCCCTGGGCGCGCACGGCGGAAGCGGGGGAGAACGGACTGGCCATCACGTCCGCGCCCGCGCCCTTCTCCACGTTCACCGCCTACCCGTTCTCCGCCCGCGCCTTCTTCACGCCGATCAAGGGCTTCGAGGTGGCGCTGTCCAATACGTACAGGTATTTCGCGAACTACGAGGAGAACTACGGCCTGTTCAAGCTCCCGGGCGGGGGCTTCGTGGCCGACACCTCCAATGTGGCGGCGCCCGTCATCCCGTCGGTCAAGTTCTCCTTCGAGGACAAGGCGGTCCCCAACGGATCCCTCGGAACGGGGTTCGAGTATCCCTTCGGCGCCTTCTGCGCCATCGACTACCTTCTGGACCTGGGGACGGATTTCGGCTTCCAGTTCGTCGCCGGCTTCTCGACCACCTTCGCGGTGCTCTACGCCTTCGGCGGGGCGGAGGCCAGGCTCCCCTTCGGATTCTCGGCGACGTTGGAAGGCGCCTACGGCGGCATGACGGCCTACCTGACCAAGCCGCACGAGGCCTTCCTGGCCGCGGGGCTGCGGTACGGCGTGAACGAGTCCCTCTGCTTCGACTTCGTCTTCCGGCTCGACCAGGACCTGGTACGCAGGCTGCTGTTCGGATACCACATCGCGTTCTGAAGGGGGCGGAAAGATGAAAGGGAAAACCGTCGCGGCCGTCCTCCTCCTGCTGGGGGGCCATCTTTTTGCCGACGAATCCACGGACTACTGGATTTTCGGGGAGAACCGGGCGAACCTTCCGGGACCGGAGATCCTCTCCTCCGTCTACTCGGAGAACCCCGCGGAGTGCGCCGATGCCATCCGCAATTCGGTCGCCTTCGACCTCATCTCCCTCATCGGCCCCGCCGGCGCCACGTGGGGGACGGCCTACACGCTCTCCATCCCCGGCTTCTGCGCGCTGAACCTCACGGAGACCGCGGGAGGGATCACGACGGACCTCCTCGGCGTGCAGTTCGGCCTGTCCTCCCGGTCCTTCCTTCCCGCCCTTCCCGTGCAGGTGGCGGGGGGCCTCGCCCTCCTGCGCTCCACGCGGACGGAGGCCTCCGTCTCCTCCTCCTTCCGCATGGACCTCGGGCTCTCCGCCGCCTTCGCCTCCCTCCACATCGGGGCCCTCGTGAAGAACGCGGCGGAGGCGGATTCCGCGGGCTTGTCCATCTTCGGATCCAAGGCGGAATACGGCGCCTCCGTGGGAGGGAAGCTCATCCTCGACATCGACTGCACGCTGGCCATGGCCTTCGGCCCGGCGCTCTCCGCCTCCTCCACGGAGGGGGTGGATCTGGCCGGATCCCTGAAGTTCATCCGCTACTTCTTCGACAACTCGCTGCGCGCCGGGGTGGAGTTGCGCGCCTATGCCGACTTCGACACTCCCTCCAACTCCCTGCCCGTGGTCGAATACGGCATGGCCCTCTCCTACGTCCTTCCGGATTTCTTCCCCGGCGGCAGGTCGGACGGGGATTATGCGGGGAATCTGCTCGCCTCGGCGCTCTCGTTCCTGCGCAACCTGTCCCTCGACGGCTCCACGATGGTCATCGTGAACAACTTCCCGGGCCGGGAGGCCATGCGCGCCGTGGTCGGCATCGGCCTCACCAAGTTCTACTGAAGGGACGGGCCATGACGAAGCCTGCCGCGATCTGCTTCCTCCTCGCCGCGCTCGCCTGCGGGGTCCACGGGGAGGAAAGGCCCGTGGCGCTCCTGTTTCCCGGCGGGGCCGAAGGGATCCCGGCACAGGCCATGGACCAGGCCCTGGCCGGATTCGCCGAGGGATTGGTGAAGGCGGGGACCTGGCGCATCGTGGACGGGAAGGACATCGATCTCCTGCTCACGGCGCAGGAAATCCTCCTCTCCGGCGCCTTCGCGGAGAGCGACGCAGTCCGCGTGGGAAGCCTGCTTTCCGCGGACCTCGTCGTCACGCTGTCCGCCGGCACCGCCGGCGGGGGCATCCTCCTGCGGGCGCGGGTCCTCGATCCCGGGAGCGGGGAGGTGAAGGGCTCGGAGAGCCTCACCGCCCCGGCGGACGCCGTCTTCACGGAAGCCTCGCGCCTCGCCTTCCGCCTGGCCGGGGTCCCTGAGACCGCGGCGGGCGGCGGGCGCGGCTCCCTCACAGTCTCCGCGGACAGGGACGGCGCGGAGGTCTTCCTGGACGGTAAGGCCGTGGGCAGGACCCCTCTCGTCCTGGACCCCCTGCCCTTCGGCCGCTACGCCCTCGAGATCCGCGCCGGAAGCCTGGTCTACGCGGCGCCGCTCACGGTGGACGGCCATGAGAGGGTCCACGGAACGCTGCTCCTCTCCACGGGGAACCTGATCGTGGAAAGCGATCCGCCGGGCGCCCTGGTCCGCGTGGGGACCGTCCCCTACGGCTCCAGGCGGCTCATCGAAAGGATTCCCGCGGAGCGTCAGACGGTGACCCTCACGCTCCCCGGCCGCTACTGGCGGGGCGTCGTGCCCATCCTGGCCGGCAAGACCGTCCGCGTGGCCGTCGACCTGCAGCCCACCGCCAGCCTCCGCGTCGAGGCGGCCCGGGAGGTTTCCTCCAGACTCGCCGGCGGGGAGATCGTCGAGGAGTTCTCCGGGGGAAGGACACTGGACGACCTGCCCCCGGGCGCCTACCTCCTCGTTTCGTCCCGGCCGGACCGCGCGACGGGGAGGCGGGAAATCGTCCTTTCCGCGGGGGAGGAAGCGCGCGTCCAGGTGGACCTGCCCCTTTCCCCGGAAGCGGCCGCGCGCGCCGCCTCCCTGGGCGCGGAGCGGGAACGGCTGTGGGGGGAGGACCGGGCCCTCGCGCTGCCCGCGGAATACCTGGAGGGCCCCATTCCCGACCTGGGCGGCATGGCCCTGGGCAACACACTCCTCTCGTTCGTTCCCTTGGGGAACGCGCTGCTCCTGTTCCCTCCCGCCGGCATGCCGGGGCGTTTTTCCGCGGAATCGGGCCCGGTCCGCGCGGCCCACTTCGGCCTGGGGCTTTCGGCCCAGGCGGGCCTCGCGGCGGCGCTCCTGATCGGGGAGGAGCCGTGGCGCACGACGGCGCTGGCCGCGTCGGCCGTACTCGCCGCGGCCGACGCGGTGCTCGGCGCGGTCTGCGGCCTGTCCTGGTCGGAGTGGACGGCGGACATGAAGGCCCGCAGGGCGGCGCACGAGGAGAAGGCGCGCCGCATCGAGGAGCTGGAGGCGCTGCTGGCGGGCTACGGGCCCTAGTAGGGACTCAGGGTCCCTCCGCCGGCAAGCCCGTAGCTGCGGCCCTCCAGCCATGGGTTGGAGGCGGCCCGGTAGCGGACCGCGTGCCCCCCGCCCTCGATGCGGGAAAGGCCCGCCTTGCCGTCGGACAGACCGAGGGTGGTCAGCCAGGAATCTGCCCCGACCTTCCAGGAACTGTCCGCCCCGAGGACCAGGCCGGCCGCCCGGGCCTTCCCGTCCGGATTGACGGCCCCCTCGAGCGAGGAACCCTCGATCAGCGTCAGGGAAAGGGCGCTCAGCCCGTCCGCCGTGAAATCGCCCCGAAGGCTCTGGCCGGAGGCGTGCACCACGGCCGAGCCGCCATTGGCCCCGGACCGTCCCCACGTCCCCGCGGCGGCCCGCAGAAGCGTGCCGGACCCCACGGAAAGGCCGACGCCGGAAAGGCTGATGTCGGCCGAGGCATTGGCGACGCGGAACAGCGGGCCGTCGGCGGCTTCCAGGCGCAGGGAGCCGCCCGTCATGGAGAACCGGCCTTCCGCCTCCGTCCCGTCCGAGGTGCTGCGGTGGATCAGCACGCCCCACCGCCCGTCCCTTGCCGAGGACAGGTCCGTGCCGCGCAGCGCGACGGAACCGGCGCCGTCGATCACGACGGCTTCCGCCCGGGTGGCGCGGACCTTCGCACCGTCGACGTAGACGTCCCCCATGGAAACGATGCCGGGGGAGCCCAGGCCGTCGGCCAGGAGGCTGCCGCCCTCCATGTCCACGGTCCCCCCGCCCATGCCCGTGGCCACGGCGGCGCCGTCCTCCCCCGCGGCCCGCAGGACGACGTCACGCAGCCTGAGCTTGCCGCCACGGGCCGCCATGGCGGCCCGGGCATAGGGGCCCGCGCAGTCCACGGCGAGGCCCTCCAGCGCGACGAGGCTCCCGTCCCCGTTGGCAAAGGCGCCGCTCGCGCCGCTGCCCTTCGTGGAAATCGATCCGCCGGTCATCCGGATCGTGGAGCCGGAAAGGGCAAGCACCGCCGCGTCGAGGCCGTAGAGAAACGACGCGTCCGTCGAGGTGGAGGAGCCTCCCGTGCGCACAGTGACCCCTTCCATGGCGAGCGCCCCGGCGCCGATGACAACCACGGCCGAGGTATCCGTCCGGTCCGTGGAGTAGGCCTGCCCTGACAGCGTCCTCTGGCCGCCCTGCTGCAGGTAGAGGGCCGCGAAATACGTGACGATCCCGTACGGCGCCGGCGCGGCCACGATCCTTCCGCGGAAGGCGGGACCGCCGCCCGGGCCCCCGCCCCGCGGTCCGCCGGGCCGCGGACCCACGGGTCCCGGATCTCCGTACCAGGGATCCCAGGGGTCGGGACCGGGAGGATTCCCCATGGGGGGAGTTGCGGCTTTTTCCGCATGCAGGATGCCGTAGCTCACGCATCCGGCCAAAACGATCGGAACAAGCGCCAAGACAGCGCCTGCGGCATGGAATCCGCGCATGGCCTGATCCTATCTCCAACCGGAGGGGCGGGCAACAGGCCCGGAGCTCCGGTTGACAGCGGCTTCGTCCGGCGGCTATCGTCGCGACCATGACGCAGCTCACCGACATGAACACGAGGGATATCGCGGACGCCATCCGCCTGGGATGCCGCACCATGTCCTCCATCTTCAACGCCGACGACGACGGGCGGCCGTTCTTTGCCTCGCAGGCCTGGCCGAATCCCCGCCTGGGCTTCAGCAGGGTCCACTGCGAATCCCACGTTCCGGGCCGCCACCTCATGGCCCTGCTCCACGCGGAGGAGGTCCTGGGCGTCGACGTGCGGGAGGCCGTGGAGAAGCACAGGAAGGCCGCCTTTTTCTCCTTCGGCGGACCGCTTCCCCTGCCCCTCAACCGCGAGGCCATCGGAGGCCGTCCCGTACTGTTCTGCCCGCACAATGTGCGCGAGGGCATCCACGCCCTGTACGCCCTCGTGAAGTACCGGAAGGACGGGGAGGCGCGGGACCTGGCGGAACGGAGCATCGAATGCGTCCTGCGGTTCTGGAACCCCGAAACGGACTGGCGGCGCGACACGATGAAAACGGAATACGGCATCACGTTTTTTCCGTCGGCCACTTTCGTGACGGGACTCGGCCGCGCCCTGGGCCCCCTGGCCAAGTACCATGCCGCCACGGGATCCGAACGGGCCCTGCGCCTGGCCGTGCTGCTGCGGGACAAGCTGGAAAAGGAGCTCCTGGAAGCCGACATCACGGACTCCAAATCCCTGTCCTCCCACGTGCATTCCAACACGTGCTGCCTCTCCTCCCTGGCCCAGTGGGCCGCTCATGCGGGCGACGCGTCCCTCATGGAGCGCGTGAAGGCGTTCTACGACCGGACGCTCTGGCTGATGCGCGACGAGATCGGATGGTCCCCGGAAAGCATCCCCCAGACGCATCTGGGCGAGTCCGACCACGGGGAGGGCAACAACAGCGGGGACATATTGGAAACGGCCCTGATCCTGGGCCGGGCGGGATTCCCGGGCTGTTACGGCGATGCGGAGCGGATCCTGCGCTGCCACCTGCTGCCCAGCCAGCTGCGCGACGTCTCCTTCATCCGGCAGCCGGAAAACCCCCTGGGCGAGGACGGACTGCGGGACCTCGCGGACAGGCACCGGGGGGCCTGGGGCTTCCCCGCCCCCTACGGCCACCGCTCCATCGGCAAGGGACGCGGCGGCGAGGTCTCGTTCAACATGGACATCGTGGGGGGCGTGACCAATTCGCTCTGCGAGGCGTACGTGGAGACCGTACGCGGCGATACAACGGGCCTCCACGTCAACATGCTGTTCGACCATGAAGGCCCCGATGCCCGCGTGGGCTCCCCCTACGGCGGGGAGGCGCTCCGCATCGAGGTGAAGCGTGCGGCGCCGCTCTGGGTGCGGATCCCCTCCTGGGCGGACCGGGAGGCGCTGCGCGTGGAGCCCGCGGACCTGGGGCATCACTGGTCCGGCGCGCATCTTTTTTTCCCGGGAGTCCCGGCCGGCGCGACCGTCAGGATCCGATTCCCCATGACGGAACGCAGGATCGTCCTCACCCGCCACCACGTCAGGCCCATCCGCGTGGACCTGCGCGGCGACGAGGTGAAAGCCATGGACTGCTTCGACGCGGACTGGACCTTCTTTCCGGCCATCGGGTGATCGGCGCGTCCGCGCACTCCGCATGGTTTGATAATCTAGGAACAGTTCGATAATTTCACACGTCCGCCCACGGACCAAATGATAATTTCCTTGGTTTCTTTCCCAACCGGATCGCATTAACGTCGCTGTCTGTAGCATCCGCATTCCCGTATGGGCACAGCGGATGCCGCGGCAATCCGCGCAATACGGAAAAAAGGAGAAAATCGGTGAAAAAAACCCTCTCATGGCTCCTGTCGGCCGTCCTGCTCGTCGCGCTGGCGGCGGAAGGCACCGCGGCCCCTTCGCAGGAAAAGAAGGACGCGTCGTCCGGAGGTCTCAAGGCCCTGAAGGCGGAGATCACGGTGTGGTGCTTCCCCGTCTACGAGGGCTACGACAAGCTCATGGGTCCCGCCCTCCAGGAGAATCTCAACAAGACCTACCCGAACATCAAGGTCAACTGCGAACTCCAGTCCTGGGACACCGGTCCGGAAAAGATCACTGTGGCCTACGCTTCCGGCGCGACGCCGGACGTCCTGCTGGACGGCATATCGCGCGTCATGCCGGCCATCTCCAAGGGGCTGTGCGTGCCCGTGGACGACGTCCTCGGAAAACTCACGGATACCATCATTCCGGAATACCGAAACCCCGTCGTCGTGAACGGCAAGAACTACTACGTTCCAGTCTATTCCAGCAATGGGTACAACATCAGCGTGAACAAGGCGCTGGCGAAGAAGCTTGGAGTCTACGACCTGCTTCCCGCCGACAAGGTCCACTGGTCCTACGACCAGTTCCTGGCCTTCTGCAGGGCCGCTCGCGCCAAGGGAAAGGCCGGTGACGTCTACCCGACCCAGCTGTGGGCCGGCAGCCGTTCCTCCGATTCGGCCTATTTCTCCTTCCTGATGTCCGCCGGCTCCTCCATCCTGGACAAGGAACACACCAAGTGCCTCATCAACGACGACAATGCGGTGAAGGCGTTCACCGTGCTCCAGACCCTCATCAAGGAGGACCTGGTACCCATGGGCGCGGCCACCGCGAAGGACAGCGACGCATCGATCGCGTTCTACAGCGGGAAGCTGGTGATGAACATGGCAAGCGCCGGCGCGCAGACGGCGGTCTACACGATGGACAAGGTGAAGAAGGGCGAGTTCAAAAAAGACGACATCGAGGTGGAAGTCTTCATGTTCCCGACGCCCGACGGGAAGACCGATCCCAAAACGGTCAACTGGGGACCCTACGGCTTCTCCCTGTTCAAGAACAAGAACAATGAGGACAAGATCGCGGCCAGCAAGCTGTATGCCGAGGAGATCCTGGGAAACCTCATGTACATCAAAACGATCTGCAAGGCCATCGGAAACGTACCGGCCACGAAAGTGGGCACCGTGGATTTCGGGGACCCATGGGTCAACGGACAGTTCGAACTTGCCAACGGATGGTCGACACGATTTTCCACATCAGGCATGGGAATCCTGGAACCTTGGTGGACCCAGGTCCGCGAGGTGTTCTTCCCCGAAATGCAGGCGCTCTACGTGAACGAGAAGACGCCGAAACAGGCCCTGGATTCCTTCGCGGCCAAGACCGATGCCATCATCGCCAAGGAATCCAAGAAGTAGCCATTCCCATTACGCAAGGCGTACCGCCCGACCCCCGGAGCCCCATGCGGGGCTCCGGCCCGGGCGGCCATCCAAGGAGAATCCCATGCTGTCCGCATTGGCAAGGAACAAGTGGGCCTACCTCTTCCTCCTGCCATGGTTCCTGTTCTTCACGGTCTTCACCCTCTACCCCTTCCTCTATGGGATCGCGGTCTCGTTCACGGACTTCGACGCCATCGAGATGGACTTCACGGGTCTCGCGAACTACCGGGACCTCCTGACGGACGAGCTGTTCGGCAAGGCGGTGGTCCACACGCTGCAGTTCGCCTCCATCCTCATCCCCTCCACCGTCATCCTGGCCCTTTTGATCGCACGTTTCCTGCAGGGCCAAAGGCCCGGTTTCCAGACCTTCACCAAGGCCGCCTTCTACCTGCCGACCGTCGTCTGCGAAGCGGCCCTGGTGATCGTCTGGAAATGGCTCTTCCATCCGGCCTTCGGCCTGTCCACCATGATCTGCAACTGGATGGGGGTGCAGCCCGTGGACTGGTTCGGGAATACCAGGATCTCCATCCCGTTCATCGCCGTGCTGATCCTCGGTTACGGCGTGGCGCAGCCGATCATCCTGTACTCCGCGGCCATGGGCAACATTCCCGCCTCCTACTACGAAGCGGCCGCCATGGACGGCGCGAGACAGGGCACGGTGTTCTTCGGGATCACCCTGCCCCTTCTGCGGCCTACCACGACCTTCATTCTGATCACCTCCTCCATCGGTGCCCTCCAAATATTCGCCACACCGTATCTCCTGACGGGAGGAGGACCCAACCACGCCACCACCACGATCCTTCTGCTGCTCTACAAGAGCGCCTTCCTTTTCGGCAAGTACGGCTTCGCGGCCGCCATCGGCGTGGTGCTTTTCATCGCGATCGCGGCCATCTCAGTGATCCAGTTCCGCGCGATGCGCTCCGGGGAAATCCAATACTGAAGGAAAAGACATGGAAAAACGCCGCTTCGATCCGACGGTCCTTCTTGTCCTCGTCGTCCTGCCCATACTCCTGTTCCCGTTGTACGTCATGATCGTCGGAGGCTTGAAGAACAACTCCGCCCTGCAGCTGATCCCCCCGGACCTGAATCCGTTCACCGTGGATCTGAGGAACTACAGGTACCTGCTCACCAACTACAATGTGGCCCGCTGGTTCACGAACAGCCTCCTCATCAGCAGCGGAGTCTGCCTGATCACCGTCTTCATCGCCACCACGGCCGGCTACGTGTTCGCCAAGAAGAGCTTCCCCGGCAAAGGAGCGCTGTTCGCCGTCGTCATCGCCACCATGATCATGCCGAAACAGATCCTCCTGGTGCCCAATTACCTGGTGGCCATGAAGCTGGGCCTGATCGACAACATCCCCGGCGTGATCCTCACCAGCATCTCCTCCGCCTTCGGCGTATTCCTCTGCAGGCAGTTCATGCAGACCCTCCCGGACGAGTTGATGCAGGCGGCGGTGATCGACGGCTGCGGGGAGATCTCCCTTTTCGGGAGGATCATGCTGCCCCTCTCGGTCCCCGTCATCGGGGCCCTCGTCATCTTCACCTTCATCGGCTCCTGGAACGATTTCGTCTGGCAGATGATCGTCATCTCGAGCAAGCGGAACTGGACCATGCCCCTGGCCGTGGCCAGCATGGTGGGGGAACAACAGCGGGAAGTGGGCTACCAGTTCGCGCTGGCTTCCGTTTCGGCCATCCCCATGATCGTCATCTTCCTCTGCTTCCAGAAGTTCTTCATCAGGGGGATCACCATGGGAGCCGTCAAGGGTTGAACCGGGCGGAAACTTGACATGCGCCCCGTCGATGACGATACTCACGCGGCATGGACGGCGGGTACGGCCGTGGAGGGTGGGGAAACGTGCCGGGGAGAGCCCAGACAGTCCTGTTTGCCATATCGGGTCGTTGGACGCTTGCACGCAAGATAGCCCTGTCCTTCGTCCTGGTGACTTTCCTCATGACCTTCGTGGTGGGCATGGTCTCCTTCTACGTTTCCGCGGACGTCACGGCGAAGATGAACTACCGCATGTCGGAAAGCGGCATCGACAACCTGTCCTCCTCGGTGGACCGGGCATTGCAGGGGGTGGAGGACTCGGTGAACTCCCTCTACAGGATCCCCTCCTTCAACAGGATCCTCGGGATGGAGACCTTCGACATTTCCAAGAACATCGGTCCCTACAACGAGGCCGGATCGGCGATCTCCGGCCTCTCCTTCTCCAATCCCGTCATCCGTCGGATCTCGGTCTGGGACGCCAATGGATTCCATTACCGCTACAGCCATGATGTCCAGAAGGCGCCGGACCCGCCGTATCACGACTACGAGACCTGCCGCAGGTACTACTTCGGCGACAACCATGAAATGTACAGGACCCTGTGGCACTGGAGGGGCGCGGGGGACGAGGAGGTACGCTACCGGATCGGCTTCACCAAGATCCTCTACGGGCTGGAAAACCTCGATGAAAGGGGCATCATCACCCTCGAGCTGGGCGAGACGGAGATGCGGAAGCTCTGCCAGGGCTACGAGGAGGCGTATCTGGTGACGGGGGACGGAACCGTCATCTCCCACGCGGACGAATCGAGCCTCGGCTCGGACATGGACGGTACCCCGGTCTTCCTGCGGATCCGGGACCGCGGGATGCCGACCGGATCCTTCGTTCATCCCCAAAGGAAATCGTCCATCGTGTTCTACGCCCGCCTGCAGACCATTGACGCGTATCTCGTCGTTCCGGTGGATTATGGGCGCATGTCGAAGGAGCGCGATCTGCTCTTCCTCGTTACGGCGGCCCTGCTGGCATCCTGCGGCCTCCTGTCCATCTTCCTCGCCCGGGCCATCTCCCGGGGGATCACCAGGCCGGTCATGAGGCTGAAGCGCGCCATGGAACAGGTCCAGGGCGGCGACCTGAGCGTGCGCTTCGACGCGGACGGCGACGACGAGCTGAACTACCTGGGGAGTCAGTTCAACTCTATGCTGGACGAGATCGGGCTGTCCATCGGGAGGATGAGGAAGGCCGAGTCCGCCAAGGGCCTGGCGGAGCTCAAGCTCCTGCAGTCGCAGATCAACCCGCACCTGCTCTACAACACCCTCGATTCCCTGCTCTGGTACCTCGACAACCGGAAGGTGGACGAGGCGGTGCAGGTGGTCTCCTCCCTCAGCGGCTTCTTCAAGATCTCCCTCAGCAAGGGCCGCCTGATGCTTCCCCTATCGGAGGAACTGGAGCACGTGCGCCACTACATCAGGATCCAGAAGCTCTGCCGCGACCAGGAAGTCGCCCTGGAGCTGGAGGGCGATCCGGCACTGCTCGCCCTCCGCGTCCCCAAGCTGACGTTCCAGCCCATCGTGGAGAACGCCATCCTGCACGCCTTCGGCGGCTACAGGCACGACGGGGTGATCCGCATCGGCCTTTCGACCGGACAGGGGGGCCGGCTGCTGCGTATCGTCATCGAGGACAACGGCCTCGGGATGGGCGAAACGGAGACCGCATCCTGCAACCGACGGATCCATGAGCCGCACGACGGAGAAAACCCGGGGGGCTTCGGGCTCCACAATGTGGACCGCCGCATCAGGCACCTTTTCGGGGAGGGGTACGGAATCACGGTGGAGAGCGAACTCGGAGCCTTCACGAGGGTCATCCTGCTCCTGCCAGCGGTCCGCGGGGGGGAAACGGTGGACGGAGAAAGCTGATGTACAAGGTGTTGATCCTGGACGACGACAGGCTGATCCGGGAACGGCTGAAGAGTTCCATCGCCTGGGAACGCATCGGCCTCGTACTTGCGGGCGAGGCGGAGAACGGCGAAAGCGCCATGGAGCTCTTCCGGGAGCACGCACCGAAGATCGTCGTCGCCGACATCCACATTCCGGGGCGTTCCGGCCTGGAGGTGGCCGAGGAAATGGCGGCCCTCGATCCGGAGGCCCGGTTCCTCGTCATCACGGGCTACAATGACTTTCAATACGTCCAGGGCGCCGTGAAGCTCGGGGCCGTGGACCTGCTCTCCAAGCCCATCATGGCCGACGACATCAACCGCTCCCTGCAAAAGGCCGTCCATCACCTGGACGCGCTGCGCCGGAACCGGATCTCCTCGGCCAAGATCAATGCCCTGCTGGAAGAGAGCCTTCCCATGCTCCAGGAGAAGTTCATCGGGAATCTCCTCTCCCCGGAGTGCGGCCTGACGGAGAAGGAAGTCCTGGGAAGGATGGGCCGGATCGGTCTCGCGCTCGCCAGCGATTCCTACGAAGCGGCCCTGATCGTGCCGGACCTTTCCCGGGTCCGCGCGGAAGACCTGGAGCGGACGCTGGTGGCCGTGAAGAACCTGGCCGAGGAGACGCTGGGGGAGGCGGGGTACAGGGTCTACACGTTCTTCGACCCCCTGTACCGCCTCATCTGCGTGGCGGGCCATGACGGCTCCTCCGCGACCGAACTGGACGCGGTCCTTTCCCGGCTCCGCGACAAGGTGAAGTTCTACTTCGAGCTCGACCTTTGCGCGGGCGTGGGCCTTCCCGTCGGCAAAGCCACGGAGCTCTGCGGCAGCTTCTGCGGCGCGGCGGAAGCCCTGGAGCACATCGCGGTCTTCGGGGAGAACAACGTGGCCTGCGTCAGGGACGTCGTGCGTACGGATGCCCCGGAGGGGGACGGCTGCCGGACCGAACTGAAGAAGGCGCTGGACGGCCTGAAGGCAGGGGACCCGCGGAAGATCGAGGAGGGCTTCGACAGGCTCTCCGCGAAGGTCGTGAGCCGGTCCATGGGCAACCTGGAGCTGGTGAAGAAGGTCTACATCGAATACGTGGCCGCCGTGTTCCGCATGTGCGCCGAACAGGGCGTCGACATGGGCCAGGTCGGCGGGGAACTCGACGTGTACTACAGGATCCTTTCTCTCTACAACCTGCGGGACATCCAGAGGCTCATCGCCCGTCTCGGAGCCCAGGCGGCCGGCCTGCTCGCCGGGAAGCGCAGCTCCCGCCGCAACAGGCTGGTGGAAAACGCGAAACGCTACATCCAGGACCACCTGCGCGACGAGGGCCTGGACCTGCGGGCCGTCAGCGCCCACGTGGAGCTGTCCCCCATCTACTTCTGCCAGCTCTTTTCCCGGGAGACCGGGATGGGGTTCAACGAATACGTCAACGCGGAGAAGATCTCCAGGGCCAAGGAGCTGCTCCTGTCCACCAACAGGAAGGTCTACCAGATCGCGGACGACGTTGGATACCCGAACCCGAAATACTTCAACGTGGTGTTCAAGCGGATGACCGGCCTGACGCCGCTGGAGTTCCGCGACCAGGACGATCAGGGAACGGGCGTCGGGACCGGCCCGACCTAAAAGGGGCCGGACGCCCGGAGGCATCCGGCCCGCGACAGGTGGAAGGAACTCCCGGTCTACTTCTGGCTGTCGATGTATTCGTTGGATTCCTTCTCGCACTCCGTGCCGCCCGCGGCCATGTACTTCCTCACGAACTCGTCGAAATAGGAGAGCGGCTTGTCCCCGGTGATCATGGCGATGTAGGCCTCGTCGCGGATCTTGTTCAGCTCCGCCTTGTACTTGGCGGCCAGGGGCAGGCCGACCTCGACGGCGGAGAAGATGGCGTACTTGTCCAGGTTGTTCGCGTACGCCCACTGCTCCCGCGGCGCCTTGGGCGGGAAGGGCATCTCCCGGGTGAAGACGCAGCCGATGCGGTGCTGGTAGCCGTTTTCCTTGCTGAAGGGCGGGAGGTAGGCGATCTGTTCCGTGGGCCTGTCCGCCCAGATCCAGTGGGTCCCTTCGATGCCCCAGGCGGCCGTGTCGCGGTCCTGGACGTCGGGGCTGGCTGCGGCCCAGTTGAAGATCTGCAGGACCTTCTCCATCTTGCCTGGCGTCCTTTCGGCCAGCTTGCCGATGGTGACGAAGTTCATGAGGCGGCTGTAGGCCTTCATGCCCCGCGCGCCGGCGGGTCCCTGGAGGGGCATGCCGAATCCCAGCCTGGCATTGGAGTTGGCCGCCTTCAGCTCCTTGGCGTTGTTCTCCGCCTTGCTCGGGCCCTTCACCACGGTCTTCGTGGCCTCGTCGTAGTTGTAGGTCATGTAGGAACCGTCGTCCTGGTAATGGTAGTAGTTGCCCAGGCAGGTGAAGCCGATGCGGCCCTTGATGAAGGCATGGGAAAGGGCCCAGTAGCCGCCCTGGTTCTCACCGGTGATGAACTCGGGATCGAGCACGCCGTCCTTGTACCACTTGGCCAGGAGCGCGAGGCCCTGCCTGGCCGTGGGGGAGACGGCGCTGTTGATGACCTTGTCTCCCTCCTTGTTCCAGTAGACGCCATTGCGCGTGTCGTAAGGGTTGATCCCGAAGGCGCCAAACACCGCGAGTGTCCCCTCCTTGGACAGGCCGTAGGTGTCCTTCCTGCCGTTGCCGTCCGGGTCCTTGCCCGCGAAGTCGTACATGAGCTTCTCGAAATCCGCCAGCGTCTCGGGCGGCTTGGAGTAGCCCAGCTTGGAAAGCCAGTCGGTCCTGTAGACCAGGGGCAGGTGGAAGATGTTGGTGGGGCTGACGATCGGGATGCCGTACTGGACGCCCTTGATCTTGCCCATGTCCATGTATTGCGGCGCATTGTCGCTGAGCACCTTGAGGACGTCGGGCGCGTTTTTCTGCAGCATCGAGAGGGGCAGCTGGGCCAGCACGCCCTGCTTCTGGTAGATCGGCAGCGTGGAGGCGTCCTTCAGATAGAAGAAATCCGGGATCTCCCCGGCGGCGATGCGCACGTTAATGAGCTCGTGATACTTGTTGTTGTCGATGTTCATCACCTGCACGTCGACGTTGAACTTTTTGTCGAAGAACTTGATCATGTCCCCGTTCTGGTCCGTGGGCTGGATCTGGTAGTTGGCGACGGTGATCTTCATCGGCGCCTGGGCCACGGCGGCCCACCCCACCAAGGCCAGGACGAGGACGGCAGCCAGGGCCTTCCTTCGATTCCCGCTCATGCGATACCTCCTTGAAACCTTCTCAATCCCATTTTCCATGCGCCCCAACGGGGCGCGTTTCTCCCGACGCCGGCGTCACCCTTTCAGGGATCCCATCATCACGCCCCGGACGAAGTATTTCTGGATGAACGGATACGCGAGCAGGATGGGCAGCGTGGCCACGACGATGGTGGCGCCCTTGAGGCCCTCCGTGGTGTAGTACTGCGAGGTGTCCATCCCGATCATCTGCGTGAGCTGGTCGGAACCCTCCAGGACGATGCGGCGCATCACCAGCTGCACCACCTGGCCGTCCGCCTTGGTCATGTAGATCATGCTGTCGAACCACGCGTTCCAGTGCCAGACCGAGATCCAGAGGGCCAGCGTGGCCAGGACCGGCTTGCAGATGGGCGCGACGATGCGGAACAGGATCACGATGTCGTTGGCCCCGTCGATGCGCGCCGATTCCTCCAGGGAGGCGGGGATGGCCATGATGTAGTTGCGCATGATCACCAGGTTGTAGGCGCTGATCAGCTCCGGGAGGATCAGCGCCCACGGGGTGTCGATCAGAGAGAGGCTGCGTACCAGGAGGTAGTTGGGGATCATCCCGCCGCTGAAGAACATGGTGAATACCACCAGGCCGGTCCAGAAGGTACGATTGGGGAAGGTGCGCTTTGCAAGCGGATAGGCCAGCGCGAAGGTGGCCAGGAGGGAGAGCGCGGTCCCGACGATCGTGCGGAACAGGGTGTTCTTGTATCCGATCCCGATGAGGCGGTTGGACAGGATCCTCACGTAGTTGCCCGTGGTGAACTCACGGGGGATCAGGGAGAAGCCATTGACGGACAGGTCGCCGCCCGAGAACGAGGAGGCGAGCAGGAAAAGGAACGGATAGAGCGTGGTGACGCAAAGCAGGACCATGAACGAGTAGTTGCAGATCCGGAAGCCGATCTCGGAGGCGGGCAGCGCCCGACGCTTTCGCCTCCCCGGCAATGCCATTTCCATGCGCCCCCCTCACCAGATCCCGTATTCGTTGATGCCCTTCGCGACCTGGTTGGCGCCGATGACGAGCGCGAAGGAGATCAGGTTCTTGAACAGGCCCACCGCCGTGGCGGAGCTGTACTGCATGTCGGCGAGTCCTTTCCGGTATATGTAGGTGCTCAGGACGTCCCCCACCGAATAGACCGCCGGGTTGTAGAGATTGTAGACCTGATCGAAGTTGTCGTTCACGAGCTTGCCGATGGCCAGGATGAGCATGATGGTGATGATGGGGTACAGGCAGGGGATGGTGATGTGCGCCATCTTGCGCCAACGGCCGGCCCCGTCCATCTCCGCCGCCTCGTAGAGCTCCGGATCGATCGAGGACAGGGACGCCAGGTAGACGATGGAGCCCCAGCCGATTCCCTTCCATATATCGGTGACGACAAGGACCTGGCGGAACCAGCGCGGGTTGGCCAGGAAGTAGATGGGCTTCCCGCCCAGCGCCTTGATGGCCAGGTTGATGGGTCCGATGGATGGGGAAAGGAACTGCATGAAGATGCCGCCCAGGATGACCCAGGAGACGAAATGCGGCAGGTAGCTGATGGTCTGGAAGATCTTCTTGGGCCCGAGGGCGGTCACCTCATTGAGGAGAAGCGCGAAGATGATGGGGGCCGGGAAACCGAACACGAACTGGAGCGTACTCAGGACGATCGTGTTGACGAAGACTTCCCAGAAGCTGGGGGTGGCGAAGAGTTCCTTGAAGACCGCGAACCCCACCCAGGGGCTCTTCCAGATGCCCTCGAAGAAGTTGTAGTCCTTGAAGGCGATCTGCAGGCCATAGATTGGAACATATTTGAAGATGACGAAATAGGCGATCCCGGGGATGAAGAGGACCAGCATATACCGGTTGTCCCAGTATCGCCGTGCCAGGCCCGGAGGCCGCCTGAAGACCGGAGTTGCCGCTTGCCCGTGATCTCCCATTGCGGCGACAGTTTGGGACCGCAATGGCCGCGGGTGCAATATCTAATTTTGGTGATCGTAGGAATTTCCAGCGGTTTGGCGTGGAAAATTTCCCGCCAAATAGGATTTTGACTGCATTGACGGCCCATCCGTAGTTGAAGTTGACCGCGGCGCCGGATCCTACATGTCCCTGATCCGTGTGTAGATCCGCTCCTTGTCCTTCTTCATCAGGTCATCCATGAATCCTTCATCTCCGGCCAGATGCGCGATGAACGGGAAATACTGCGGGTACTGTTCCTCCATTTTCCCGAAAAACCCGTGCTCCTTGCGGTTCTTCGGATCCGATCTCTTCCATTGCTGGAGCATGTGAAGGAGGAAGAACAGCTTCTCCACGATTCCCGTCTCGAAGTCCGCCTGGATGTTCTTGCCCGCGATGTACCAGTCCTTGTCCAGCAGGCGCACGGAGCCGGCCCATGGATCCCGCGACGCAACGCGGACCTTCCGGATCCTCGACATCACGATGGCGCCGAGGCACATGGGGCAAGGTTCCACGGTGGCGTAGAGGATCAGATCCCTCCGCTCCGTGGATCGTCCCTGAAGCGTGGCGATGGCGTTCAGCTCCGCATGGGAGACGAAGTTGCCACGGATCAGGTTGCATGAGGTGTCATTGTCGTACGACTGGTTCCTTCCCGCGGACAGGACCTCCCCCTCCGGAGTCGTGATCACGGCGCTGATCCCCAGCGATCCGGCGGCGATCCCTTCCAGCGCGAGGTCCAGGCACCTGGACCAGATGGGTCCGAGGGCTTCTGTCGAAGTCATTGTTTGGCGGTCCAAAGGTCCTCCCGTTCCGGCAACGATCCATGCGGCCCAAGTAAGATTCCGACGTCGGGGAGAATCCGCGGGACAAGCGGGATGCCACCGCCATATCTCCCCCAGGGAATGCATCCCGGACATCGCCCGGTTTGCATACAGCTTGCAGAGGCAGGCAGGGCGGCCATCCGGGTCAGTCTTCCAGGATCTCCACGTCAACCTCGGCTACCCGACATGCCTTCAAGCACGGTTTTCGCCCGCGTTCGTGTCGCCATTCAATTCCTCGGACAGCATGGACCGCGTTTCCATGCAGGTCAGAGATTCCATCGCCGTCAGGATATCGCTTTCGTCAGCCGGCTACAATGGAAATGCCATGCCCGCGATCGACGCCGTCCGCTGCCCCTCCCGCCCATCGCGATTCCCCGACATTGACCCGAGGCCGATGGGATTTGGCCATGCGGGATGAGAATTTCCGGCATGGCAATTTCCGCACATGACCGTTCGATCGCGCGACGAGTGATTTCCGACAGAGCAGGATCCAGGAAAAGCCCTTGCAGGTACCGTTCCGGCGGAATCGTGAAGCTTGTCGCGACATTCTTGCGAGTGAAATCCAGGGGGGGAGATCCTGTGGATCCCCTAAAAAACGTGGGCGACCTCCAACCCCACATCCATGCCGCACCCTCCCGGAGCTCACCCTGTCCGTGCTACGCGGAATTCTCCTAAAGAGAACCATCCGGTCCCATGGGACCAGGACCAGAGTGTCCACCGTAGGACATCATCGGATGATTGGGAAGAATCTCAACACCCAGGATGGGAGCATCCTTCTGCGGGTCTTTCACAAGGGTGACCTTCACGTCTCTGGGCGCCTGGCCCTGGGTCATCACGGAAACAGTGATCGTGTCCCCGCTCTTCACGCCAGCCTTCTCTGCCGGACTCCCTGAGATCGTTTTTTGCAACGACATATCCAGGCATCAGATGCTGTTCCTGCGGCTGTTCCTCGAAGGGCGGCATTTCACCGCAACGTGCCATCTCGCCCTTTCCTGGTTCCTCAAAATCAGCAGGCCCGGTCCGCTAACAATCGCGGGTCCGCCGGATTGAGAACGACTGTTCGTAGCATCCACCTTCTGCTGGGCGATCAATGGGGCTGTTGCGAGCATCGTGACCACGGGCAGGGCAATAATGGCTTTTCTTTCCATCTTGCACCCCCTGATTTGGAATCCATCGTCTGCATGGAATGGCCAAATGCTTGGCCGGTAAAGCTTCGCAGGATAGGAGCGGCACGGTTGAAACATATTCAAACATCTGTTAGTACTTAATGATAATGTTATGAATGCTATAATGTAATGCGGAACCCGATTCATGCAGTTTGATTCAACATCGACAAACATCAAACGCCGGGGAGGTGCTGGATGAGACAGGATATCGAAGGTATCGTTTTGGGTTTCAAGGACGTTTTTGCTAGACCCAAGAGCGGAATTTGGTCAATTCCGGAGGATTTCGAAGCATTGCTGGATTCGATAAACATCCTGGCTCCCCCAAAGGAGGAATTAAGGCAGGCAGTTCAACATGCATCAAAGATTTTAATCCTCGATCATGCCCAGAGAAACATCAGGGACGAATACGCGATCTTCACGAAGTACTATCTTGAAGTCGCCAAAATTTTGGGAATCTACACCCAGACATTGGAATTGATAGAAGTCCTCGCGAAACGACAAGTTTACACCGATACGAACTACAGTTTTTTCAAGGATGCATCCGAAGAGATTCCAGTGTTCGCCAGGAGCGGAATGAAGCTATGCATCCTTTCAAATAATTGGCCTTCACTCAAGGACCGGATCTTTCGGTTAGGCCTGAATCCTTATATACAGACGCTGATCATCTCATCGATGGAAGCATGCTGCAAACCGGATCCGGAGCTTTGCATAACGGCAACCAACCGGATGAAATTGCCCGCCGACAGAATTCTGTTTGTGGACTGCAATCCCGCCAATCTCAAAGCCGCGGAAGAGGCTGGAATGAAGGTGGTTTTGATGAATCGTTCGGGGAAAAAACCTGCCAGCCCGTGCATGAGCGTATCGTCCTTGACGGAGCTTCGGGAAAAACTCCTGTAACCGGGACATCGCAATAGGCGGGAACCGCTGCTCTGCTGTCGTAATGTTTTCCGATGGCACAAGGCGAGTCCCCGTCATTTCCTGATTCCCCGGTTGGTCCTCCGGTAGTCGAACGGCGTCAGGCCGTAGCGGGCCTTGAACTGGCGGATGAAGTAGGCGGGCGTGTTCATGCCGCAGATGCTGCCGATCTCGTGGACGCTGAGGCCGCTTTCCCGCAGAAGCCGCTCCGCGCGCTCCAGGCGGAAGGCGGACACCCAGGAGACGAACGTGGCGCCCGTCTCCGCCTTGAACAGCTTGGAGAGGTGGCCTGGGCTGATGCCGGCGGCCTCCGCGGCGCCGTCCAGGGAGAGGGAGGAGGAAAACCCCTCCTCCACGTACCTCTTGGCGGCCTCCACGTGCGCGGAGGTGCGTCCGCCCTCGCGCGCATTGAGGGCCGCGTGGATCCTGTCCATCAGGAAGGTGACGCGCTCCAGGAAGTCGTCGATGTCGCGGGAGACGTCCACCAGGTCGAGGGAGCCCTTCAGGGAGGGAACGGCGGCCTCCAGTTTCATGTCGCGTGCGTATTCGAGGATCCCGGCCGAGACGGCCTTCAGCTCCCCGCGGCACTCCCCGGCGGAGGCGCGGTCGGAGCGCGCGAACTCCCGCAGGGCGGAAAGCGATTCCACGGCATCCCCGCGGCGGCGCAGGCGCAAAGCCTCCATGAAAGCCTCGCGCAGGGCCCTGCCCTCCCCGCAGGACCGTTCCTCGCGGGCCAGAAACCCCCGGTTGTCCGCCAGCACCTTGCGCTCCGGGAAGAAGAAGCGGTAGGAGGCCGCACGGGAAACCTCCAGGAAGGTGGCGGGAAGGTCGGTGGGGACCTCCACGGGACGTCCCAGGACCACCTGGACGGGAACGGGCAGGACGCCGTGCGAAGTCCAGGATTCCGCAAGACGCTGTACATCGCGGTCCATGCCCTCCGGTTCCCCGATCACGATGCCCACGGAGCTGTCGGGCAGCGCCGTGGCCATGACCCTCCCCTCCCCGGTCCGCTCCGTCTCCTCGGCGATGCGCAGGGCCATGAGGCGCATTTCTCCGAGGCCCGCTGCGTTCCCGTCGATCGAAGGCACCAGAAGCGCGGCGCGGTAATGGGGATGGACCGTCGCGATCCCCAGGAGCCCGGCCGCCGCGGCGTACTCCTCCATCGTGGCCATCTCCCCGTTCAGGAGGCGGGTGACCAGGTCGTGCTTGATCGCATTGCGGTTGGCTTCCAGGGTGGCGGCCAATTCCCCCATGCGGGAAGAAAGGCCGTCGATGGCATACCCCAGCACGGCGAACTCATTGGAACCGCCTTCCGCGGGCGCGGGGAACTTCTCCCGGGACAGGGAGCGGACCTTGCCCAGAAGCTGTCCAATGGGCGTATAGATCTTCAGGGCGATCATCACCGCGGCGAAGCCCCCCAGCGCGACCGCGGCGAAGGAGGCCAGGATGAGGAGCAGACGCACGTACTCCGTCCTGCGGTAGATGGAGGTCAGGGGGATGACGTTCACTATGGTCCATCCCGTGTCGCTCCATGCCGTCGCGGTGATCAGGGAAGAGACGCCGCCGACACGGCGCGCCACGCTCCCGTCCGCCGATGCCATCGCATCCCGCCAGGCCCGCGACAGTCCGGAAGGCGGGGTCTGCTCCGGCGCTGAGGAAACCACGGCCCTCTCCTGCGTGTCGAAGGCGTACGTGACCCCCATGGCCTCCGCGGGGAGCCTGGCAAAGATGGTCCGCAGGGTCTCCGCGCGGAACTCCACGGCGAGCACCACGGTCGCGTCCTCGGACACGGACAGGATGGGGAACCGGAGCACCATCATGAATGCCGACGACCCGACCCCCACCCAGCGGTTCTCCGCCGGCTTTCCTGTAAGCTCCCGGATCCACTCTTCTCCGGAGGCGGGGACGTAGGCGGAAGCGTCCAACTTGAGGCCGAAGGACGTCGACACCAGAAGGTCCGCCTTTTTATAGTAGAGATGGATGTTGTCCACGGTGCGGCCGTTCTTGGTCGCCAGTTCCCGCAGCCGTCGATGGGTGAGGAAAAGCTTCCCGTGGTTGCCTTCCAGTGTCTCCTCCTCGCCCAGGAAATCGTTTGACGGCACTAGGAACTCCGTGGCGCATTCCATGAAGATGATCTTGGCCGTTTCGACGATCGCCCGCCGCGCTTCCATCTCCACGTCCTGGACGTAGGTCCGGTGCAGGCGTTCCAGCTCCTCGTTGTAGCTCTTCTGGAAAAGCAGGTAGGAGGCCGTTCCGAGGCAAAGGGCCACGAGCAGGACCAGGATCACGCAGGAAAGGACCATGCGGAAGAGCACGGGCCGCTGCAGCAGCGTGGCGCGCAGGAGCTGGGGCGGCGTCCCGCCTCGGTGGCTCATGATGGTTTATATCATGGAAACGGTCGGAATGCGATGGATGTCAATGAGTGCCACCACGAACACGATGCCCTGCTGGATGGCCGGGCCCCGGCCGTCGAACATGGAGGTATGCCGTGATCGGGGCGGGCGCAAGCCGACGGCAAACGACGCGGATCGTCACACAAACCGTTGTACGCATGGAGCCTCCGTCTCCTTGACAGCGCGCGGACCCGCCCCTATACTGATGAAAGAAAATGCAAGGAGGAATTCCATGAGAAAAATCCACTCGCTTCCCGTCGCTCTCTGCCTTCTCGCGCTCGCCTTCACCCCCGCTTTCGCCGGGGGCACCAAGGAGGAGGAAGCGGCCACGATCACCTTATGGACCGGGTATTCGGAAACCCTGCCGGTCTTCCAGGCGGCCGCCGCCGACTACTCCAAGGAGCATCCCAAGATCAAGTTCGAGTTCTCCAACTTCAGCCTCAGGGAACAGGAGCAGAAGCTCCAGGTCTCCATGTCCGCGGGAACGGCTCCCGACATCTCGGACCTCGGCTCCGTGCTGACCCAGAGGAACGCCTCCCAGGGCTTCCTGGACCCGGTTCCCGCCGCGTACGCGGACTGGATGAAGCAGACCTATGATCCCGTCTACACCGACGCGATCACCTTTAATGGCAAGGCCTACGGCATCCCGGAGATCCAGGGCTTCCAGCTCCTGTACTACAACCTGGACGACTACGCCGCGGCGGGCATCGACAAGCCGCCCGCGACCCTGGACGAGCTGATGGACGTCGCGAAGAAACTGACCAAGTACGACGCCAACGGCAAGGTGACGCATTCCGGCGTCAGCCTGAGGCTTTCCGGCCAGGGAAGCGGCATCGCCGAGAAGTGGGAGATCTTCCTGTTCGCCGGCGGCGCGCAGATCCTCGAGTCCACCGGCCCGGGCAAGTGGAAGGCCGGATTCAACAATGACGCCGGCTACAATGCCCTGAACTTCTACCTCAACGCCCTG